>ERZ772901.226-NODE-226-length-57568-cov-11.777355_pt1 | contig 57568 bp, 40 predicted proteins | sample MGYA00512123_ERZ772901 | MGnify/ENA primary metagenome ERZ772901 (study PRJEB29015, sample SAMEA2737711) | human gut metagenome | biome: human gut; feature: human-associated habitat; material: faeces | place: China | collected 2012 ...
ACAAACTTACAGCTGAATCCTGTTTCCATTTACACAAAATTTTGGACAGTGTCTCCAAAGAATTGAGTTGTTAGTATGTAACATTCGTAGTGTTTATATAAAAAGAAAGCAGCATAAAAGTTTCCTCAAATGCTGCTTATTAATCTGCTCTAATTGGTATGGATTATTATTTCCGTTTATAAATTACTATATCACTATGTCCATTGTCATTGAGGTATAGCTCCTCTTTTGTTATCTTAACGACTGTGTAAATGGTATTCTCTTCTCCCCAATTAGTTGTTGTATAGTAAGTAACAAACATATATCTGTTAGGGAAGTATTCAAATGTACCATTTTCAGTTTCATTACTATAATCATAACTATATGTATAATCTTCATTGAATTTAAAAAGTCGTCCAGCAACTTCCCCTGTTCCCTCCCAAGTACCTATTAACAACTCTAAAGTGTTATCAACAGGAAGCGAAAGTTCATTATCATCATCATCATCGCTACAAGCTGTAAAGTTTACAGTTAACATGACCATTAACAAGGTCATTCCAATTAATCTAAATGTTCTCATATTTATAAAATTAAATTATAGTGTATCAGAGATTTCTCCATTCTCAATATTCAGATAGAATGTATAATCTTTCTTCATTCCATCATAATATAAGAAGTCAGCTCTACACTTCCATATATTAGAGGTATTTTCAAGTATGGTGATAGTGTATTTAGTATGACTTGGCACATCAAAAGGAGGTGTCACTTTGGCATTCCAAACTGTCGCTATTTCCTCTTTAGAAACATCCATTCTATAAGAGTTTAATCCTAAAACTACCAAATCCGTATAGGATACAGCAATAAAATCGTCATTAATATTAAAAGGGAACTTGGTAATATAAAGGGTATCTCCATTATCTTTGCAGCAAGCCCAAGTTCTATCACTTCCCACCATTGCCGCATCTTTGTACCATCTGATAGGACGAGTACTCATTTCATCATTACTAAGTGTTACAGTAGTTTTCTTTAATCCATTGCTACTAAAGAAAGTAAGTAACTCTCTTGATTTAAGTCTATCATTGTTATCATTATAGTGCAAATTTATCTGCGCAATGAATCCATTCTCTGTAGGTGCTAAACCACTTGGTAATATTTCACTTAAGTATAAGTCTTCATATTCTCCATATCCAACATATTTGCTAATCTTCTTCTCTGTTATTTCCTCATCTCTTATTTCATATATTTGTCTATAAGTTAAGGTATCAAAAACACCCATCCAAAGGTGTTGGTCAGATAATAACCCTAATGCAACAAAATTCCAATCTCTTGTATACTGACAATGGAAGAATTCATAAGCATTAGGAACTATCCCATAATTAGCTAAGTATTCTTCTGTCCATCCCTCAACCCTAATAGGGTGTCCTACAAATTCATCATCTCCACAAGAACTGAATCCTGTACATAGTGTAACCAATAATGAAGCTGCCAATAATCTAAATCTTCTCATTATCAAGTTTAATCTACGCCTACCTGTTCCTTATGGATAAGCTGTTAATAAATCAAGCATTGAGGAACATATAATCCAGTTTGATTACCAATGCTATAACGGATGCAAATATAATAATATTATTATGAATAAAAGAAATATAAAAGGAATAAAACTATATAAAGGTTTTATATTTAGTCATTTAGATAAGTAATAAAATATTTCACCTTATAAATATAACAGCTCAAATTATTATCATTTGTTTTGATTTATGGACTTTATGTCAGTATATTGTTGGATATTTATACTTTTCACGGTCATAAACCCGTCATATTTTAAAATCAGAAAAAAGTAAGCATCTTTATGGTAACCAAACCTAAAAGAAGATGCTTACTCTAAAACTCTCCGAAGAAGAATTTCAGCGGCTAAAGTATGAAAAAGAAATGAATAAATCAAGCCGCGTCCGCAAAAGATGCTCCGCAATTTATATGAAACAGTCGTGCCCGTCCCTAAGTTGCCAATGCATAGCCCAGCTTTTGTGCTGCCACCGTACCAGTGTAGAGAAATGGATTCATACATGTTTATCCGAAGGGCTTACGGCTCTGCTCCATACCAATCCCTATCGCCCGAAAAGTGAGCTGGACAACTACAAGAATGCTATAATGTCCAGCCTGAACGAGCATCCGGTTCACTCCGTGCCTGAAGCAGCCGAGCGTATCAGTCAGGTATGCGGTCTTTTCCGAAAGCCGACTCAGGTACGGGCGTTCCTGATACGGAACGGATACAAGTACCGTAAGATGGGACAGGTTCCCGGAAAGGCGGACTTGGAACAACAGAAGCGATGGCTTGATAAACTACGGCCTGTGATTGCCGCATCATCCGAAGGGAGATGCCGCCTGCTGTTCTCCGATGCCGTACACTTTACGCTCTCAGCCTTTCCATGCATGGCATGGTCTTTGAAACGCCTGTTCTTGAAAACCTCATCCGGAAGGAACCGGATTAATGTGCTTGGTGCGGTGGATGCCCTGACCAAAGAAGTGGTGACCATGGATAACACAACCTACATTACAGCCGACACGGTCGTTGATTTCCTGCATTTAATCCGAAAGACAGATGCTGAGAAAACAATCTATATTGTCATGGACAATGCCAGGTACCAGCATTGCAAGCTTGTCACGGAGGAGGCGGAGAAGCTGAACATCAGGATTCTCTTTCTGCCGCCATACTCGCCCAACCTGAATATCATTGAAAGGCTTTGGAAGTTCACGAAGAAAAAAGTGCTGTATGGGAAATATTACGATTCGGTCAACAGATTCCATACGGCTATCAGAAATTTCTTTGATAATGTTAATATGACGTATAGAGAGGAACTTGACAACTTGTTATCGCTGAATTTTCAAACTTTCAAAAACGAAAATGATGTTTTTGTTACCGCTTGAAGTATATATCCTGAAGGTGAACGGTTTCAATCAGGTAGCAAAAAGTCCCCTGGAAGAATGGATCTACTATCTTAACACTGGAGAAATACCTTCCACTGCCACAGCTCCCGGTCTTGAGGAGGCTCGTGAGAGATTAAAGTTGGATAGTATGACTAAAGATGAACTTGCCGCTTACTACCGTCACTTGGATAATATTGTAATCCTTCGTGATAATATCAATACTGAACGTGAAGAAGGAAGGGCGGAAGGTCTTGAAGAAGGAGAAAGAAAGAAAGCTATCGAAGTCGCCCGTTATCTAAAGTCATCAGGAACTGCAATGGAATTAATTATTGGAGCTACAGGATTGTCTAAAGAAGAGATTGAAAAACTATAATATAAACTTTTTACATAGTATTTAGGAGGAACTATACAATGGATTACGTATGGTTCCTCTTTTCGTTTATGAAACAAGTAATCTACACACAGTAATAAAAGTATCAAGTCCCAATCTAATCAAGAAATAAGTTCATTTTTTATGGTATTTAACAGGAACAGGTTAAATGAATATAAAAGACAGGGGGAGTAAAAGGGGGAGTATCTGATTTTCACAAAAGAAAAACCGCTGAAAATCAGCGGTTTTCAAATCCATTCGTGGAGCTGGAGGGAGTCGAACCCTCGTCCAAACGAGGAAGCCATACGCTTTCTACATGCTTATCTTCGCCTGAATTTTCGTGTATAGACAAGACCGAAGCCACCAATCTATACCTTATCCTCTAAAATTTCGTGAGAGATGCGAGGAAAGTCTCAAACTATTCCCGAATTTGCTGTGCCACTTTACCAAACGCTTCGGAACAAGAGCTTTTGAGTGACATCTCGTTTCTACCACTATGGCAGAAATAAAGTTAATCTACTATACTTCGATTAAGCAGCGAGAGCGTAATTTTCGTTGCCAGATAAAATTTTGATAACTGAGATTATAGTGCCAATCACCGACGCACTGCATGCTTACATACCACTCCAACTCGCTGTCAAATCCAGTCAAGCCCGAACTGGTATCTATGATAGATGCTGCAAACATAATAATTTTTTCTCAATTATATGCCATCCCTTTGCAATTATTAGTAATATTCTGTGTGAATCAATCTTTTGCCAATATGACTTAAAGCTATGTTTGTGAGCATTCTTGTACAAAAATGGATAACCTTATGGACAATTTTGTTCTGTTGTCTGAGGGGTTTTCTTTATCTTTACCCCGACAAATAGTGATAATTAAATCCAATAATCAGAATATGATGAAGAACCTGTTTCTTACTTTTGCTCTGTTGGGAAGTTCTGCGATGCTCTCGGCACAGGCAACAATTAAAATACCGAAAGTCTATCAGCCTGTCAAGAAATCTATGTACCATAAAGGATGGATTGACTTTAATAAGAATGGTGTGATGGATGTTTATGAAAATCCGAATGCAAAAATTGAAGACCGTATTGAAGACCTTCTCGGACAAATGAATATCGAAGAGAAGACTTGCCAAATGGTGACGCTCTACGGTTATAAAAGGGTGCTGAAGGATGCACTTCCTACTTCCGAATGGAAGAATATGTTGTGGAAAGATGGAATAGGAGCCATTGATGAACACTTGAATGGTTTTCAGCAATGGGGGCTTCCTCCTTCGGATAATGAGAATGTGTGGCCGGCTTCCCGGCATGCATGGGCATTGAATGAAGTACAGCGGTTTTTTGTTGAGGATACCCGTCTTGGAATTCCGGTCGATTTTACCAACGAAGGCATTCGGGGGGTAGAGAGTTATCGTGCTACGAATTTCCCGACGCAACTCGGATTGGGACATACTTGGAACCGTGATTTAATTTATAAAGTGGGGAGAATAACCGGACGTGAGGGACGTATGTTGGGCTATACTAATGTGTATGCTCCTATTCTCGATGTGGGGCGTGACCAGCGCTGGGGGCGTTATGAGGAGGTGTATGGTGAGAGCCCCTATCTGGTAGCCGAATTAGGTATTGAGATGGTGAAAGGAATGCAATATAATCATCAGGTAGCTGCCACCGGTAAACATTTTATAGCTTATAGTAATAATAAAGGTGCGCGTGAGGGCATGGCGCGTGTCGACCCGCAAATGTCTCCTCGTGAGGTGGAGATGGTTCATGTTTATCCGTTTAGGAGAGTGATAAAGGAGGCAGGTTTGTTGGGAGTGATGAGTTCTTATAATGATTATGACGGCTTTCCTATTCAAAGCAGTTCTTATTGGCTTACTACCCGTTTACGCGGTGAATGGGGGTTCAGGGGATATGTCGTTTCGGATAGTGATGCGGTGGAATATCTGTATACCAAGCATGGAACGGCAAAGGATATGAAGGAGGCTGTGAGGCAGAGTGTGGAAGCCGGACTGAATGTCCGTTGCACCTTCCGTTCTCCGGACTCGTATGTGTTGCCGTTGCGCGAACTTGTTGAAGAAGGGGGATTAAGTGAAGAACTGATAAACGACCGTGTGCGGGATATTCTCCGTGTCAAGTTCTTGGTAGGGTTGTTCGACGAGCCTTATCAAACAGACTTGGAAGGTGCCGATAAGGAAGTGGAGAAGAAAGAGAACTTGGAAGTGGCTCTTCAGTCTTCCAAAGAGTCGCTGGTGTTACTGAAAAATGAACGGAATACATTGCCGTTAGATATTTCATCAATAAAGAAAATAGCTGTATGTGGTCCTAATGCGGATGAGAGCGGTTATGCTTTGACTCACTATGGTCCTTTGGCTGTAGATGTGGTTACTGTGTTGCAGGGGATTAAGGATAAAGTGAAAGGTAAAGCGGAGGTACTATATGCCAAAGGTTGTGAATTGGTTGATGACAATTGGCCTGAGTCCGAATTAATTGATTATCCGTTGACGGAGACGGAAAAGGATGAAATAGATAAAGCGGTAGCCGATGTTAAGCAGGCGGATGTAGCTGTCGTGGTGCTTGGAGGCGGACAACGTACTTGTGGTGAGAATAAGTCGAGAAGCAGTCTTGACTTGCCGGGACGCCAGCTTGATTTATTGAAAGCGGTATACGCCATCGGGAAACCGGTCGTGCTGGTATTAATCAATGGCCGTCCGCTTTCCATAAATTGGGCGGATAAATTTGTCCCTGCCATTCTGGAGGCGTGGTATCCGGGCTCGATGGGAGGCATAGCCGTTGCCGATGCCTTGTTTGGAGATTATAATCCGGGTGGAAAGCTGACGGTTACTTTCCCGAAGAGTGTCGGACAGATTCCGTTAAATTTCCCGGCTAAACCTTCTTCGCAAATTGATGGCGGGAAGAATCCGGGGATGCCCGGAAATATGTCTCGTGTAAACGGTCCTTTGTATCCGTTTGGTTACGGATTGAGTTATACTACTTTTGAATATTCCGATTTGCAGGTGAGCCCGAAAGTAATTACACCAAATCAGAAAGTAACTGTCACCTGTAAGGTTACTAACACCGGCAAACGGGCAGGAGATGAAGTCGTACAGCTCTATTTAAGGGATGTTGTCAGTTCTCTGACTACTTACGAAAAGAATTTGGTGGGTTTCGAACGTCTTCATCTGAAGCCGGGTGAAACCAAGGAAGTCCGTTTTATGCTTGACCGTAAAGATATGGAACTGCTGAACGCAAAGAATGACTGGGTGGTGGAACCGGGCGAGTTCAGAGTGATGGCCGGTGCTTCTTCGGAGGATATTCGCCTGACTGATAAGTTTGCGGTGGTGGAATATGGCATGAATGGCGTGTGGTCTGAAACAGGAAACAGTAAGGGAGATGCTATTTCCGCCAGTACCGAAATGCAAGATGTGGGCATGACACTCGATAATGATTTGAAGACTTGCTGGCAAGGGAACAAGGGGGACTATATTACTTTTGCTTTGGAGAACGGTGCAAAAATAGATGGTCTGTCGATTGCTTGGAAGAAAGAGAATACCGGCGAGGCGGATTTTGAAATCCAGCTTTCGGGCGGTGGAGGACAGTTCCTGACGGTCTATTCGGGCAGCGTGTCGAAGTTTAATGAATGGATGTCTTACACATTCAAAGGCACTACCGCAAGTGACTTGCGTATTCTTTTGAATTCGGATGGATTGGGAGTGGCTGAGGTGAAAATCAATCAATTAAAAAAAGAATAATAAAGAATTTAGGTCGTTATAGCATGTGTTTTGCCAAGAAGTGAGTATATTTGGGAGCGCATTATGTGCTCCCAAATTTTATATAAATATATTATGAATAAAAAAATATTAGCGTTGTGTATAAGTGGTTTGTTGTTGGGTGCTTGCACTTCAAAGCCACAGAAGAATATAGTTACAGTGGATGAAAATAGTGATAAAATGTTCTTGTTTGTAGGCAGTTATGCCACACCGGACGAAGAAGGCGTCAAGGTTTATCGGTTTAGCGAAGATACCGGGAAGGCAACTTATATCAGTGGCTTGAAAGGAATCTCGAATCCTTCTTATCTCACTCCGTCTGTGGATGGTGAAAGACTGTATGCCGTAGGCGAGGATGACGGACAGACTTCTACGGCGAATGCCATTATATTTAATAAGGAGGACGGCAAGTTGACATTGCTGAACTCTCAGCCCACCAACGGCGGAGCGCCTTGTTACATTGCGTTGAGCCCTTCCGGTAAGTTTGTGTTGACGGCTAATTACATGGGCGGAAGCATCACTGTCTTCCCACTGAATAAGGAAGGCAGATTGGAGTCGGACAGCCGTTTGATTTCCTTTGTCGGCGATGGTCCCGACAAAGAAAGGCAGTCACAACCCCATTTACATTGTGCGGAATTTACTCCTGACCACAAATATCTGTTGGCAAATGATTTGGGAACAGACCAAATACATGTCTTCCCGGTGAGCGAATCGGTCTCTGATGGAGTTTCCCATTCCTTGCTGAATGAAGGAGAGTCGACCGACATAAAGGTGGAACCCGGTTCGGGTCCCCGTCACATCTGTTTCCATCCCAATCAGAAATTTGCTTATCTTATTAATGAACTATCAGGTAAAGTAACGGCTTTTTCTTATCATGAAGGAAAACTGGATGCTATCCAGTATATAGCTGCCGATACGGTCGGCGCCAAAGGAAGTGCTGATATTCATATCACTCCCGATGGGAAGTTTCTGTATGCTTCCAATCGTCTGAAAGCAGATGGCATTGCTATTTTTGCTGTGGACAGTGATAAAGGGACATTGACAAAAATTGGTTATGAATTGACAGGTATTCATCCGCGTAATTTTGTCATTACGCCCAATGGCCGTTATTTATTGGTAGCTTGCAGGGATAGTAACCTGATTCAGATATTTGAGATTAATAAGGAAACAGGTTTGCTGACCGATACGGGAGAAAAGATAGAAACCTCTAGACCGGTGTGTCTGAAGTTTTCTTATTGAATTGTTGTCTGATTATATTGAGAATGCAAAAGGGGCACAACGTATTGTGGGGGATTCTTGGATGAATCACCGTAACCATTCACAGCGTATATATGAAAGCTGCTTTTGCCGGATTGATAAGATTTCATCATTTAATGCTTGGATTCTATTAGGTTTGTACTCTATTAATTGAGAAATTTGCAGCAATGGTAAAAGAAGAGATGAAATAATCGTTAATACATGATAAATACAGGCATATGAATGTAGATTTTGAACAGAAAATAGCTTTGTTGCAGCAGCAACATGAAGCATTGTTGCAGCGGTCAAATCTTCCGGTGGAAGAAACGAATGGTATTGTTTGTCGTTATACGTATCCGATAGTTACGCGGGAACATATACCGTTGGAGTGGCGCTATGATTTTAATCCGGCTACCAATCCATATTGTATGGAGCGTATCGGTTTTAACGCAACCATGAATAGCGGAGCCATAAAATGGAATGGTAAATACGTATTGGTTGTCCGTGTGGAAGGTGCAGACCGGAAATCTTTTTTTGCTGTAGCAGAGAGTCCGAACGGCATTGATAATTTTCGCTTTTGGAAGCGTCCCATAACATTGCCTGATATTAATCCTGCAGAAACAAATGTATATGATATGCGTCTCACTGCCCATGAAGACGGCTGGATATATGGAATATTTTGCAGTGAATGCCATGACGACAGTGCACCGGCCGGCGACCTTTCGTCAGCAGTGGCAAAGGCAGGTATTGTCCGTACCAAGGATTTGGTGGAATGGGAACGTTTGCCGGACCTGAAGTCTTACAGTCAGCAGCGGAACGTAGTGCTTCATCCTGAGTTTGTTAATGGAAAATATGCACTCTATACCCGTCCGCAAGATGATTTTATCAATGCCGGCAACGGAGGAGGTATCGGTTGGGCACTTATAGATGATATAACACAGGCAGAAGTGAAAGAGGAAATCATTATAAATCATCGTTATTATCATACAATAAAAGAGGTAAAGAATGGGGAGGGACCACATCCCATCAAAACATCTGCCGGATGGTTGCATTTGGCACATGGGGTGCGTGCCTGTGCTGCCGGATTGCGCTATGTACTTTATCTTTATATGACGGCATTGGATGAACCTTGGAAGCTGACAGCAGAACCGGCAGGTTATTTCTTGGCTCCACTGGGCAGCGAAAGAGTGGGAGATGTATCCAATGTGTTATTCTCTAATGGTTGGATTGCAGATGAGGACGGTACTGTATATATCTATTATGCATCCAGTGATACTCGTATGCATGTGGTGACTTCTACTATTGATAAACTGGTAGATTACTGTATGCGTACACCGGCAGACGGATTACGTTCGGCAACATCCGTAGATGCGATTAATAATCTGATTGATAAAAACGAAACATATTTGAATAAATGAAAAAGTTTTTAGGATTAATCCTCTTGATGCTGCTTCCTTGCTCTGCTCTTTCCATGTGGGGACAGACCGGACAACAAATGAAACTTATTTCTTATAATATTTGGAATGGTTTTGAAGGAGACTCGTTGAGGCGTGCGCGTTTTATCGAATGGACTCAAAAACAGGCTGCTGATATCTTTGTGTTGACAGAATTAGTCGGCTTTAAGGAAAAGGATTTGAAAACATTGGGGCAGGTGTGTGGGTATCCGTATGCTGCCATTGTGAAGGAAGAGGGGTATCCTGTCGGAGTGCTTTCCAAGCAACCGATAGAAGTGATTAAGAAACAAGTAGAAGGATTTTGGCATGGCATGATACATGTTAAGACAGCCGGTGTCGATGTCATTGCTACTCATCTTAGTCCTTTTGAGTGGAAATACCGCTTGAATGAAGCGCAACAAATTGTGGATTATATTCAGGCAAATCATTTGAAAGACTATTATGTGGCGGGTGATTTGAATGCTCATTCCCCATTGGATGCCGATGAGATTGCTAAACATGATACATTGTTGGCAAATATGCAACGTTGGGATTTATCACAAAAAAAATATCGTAATTTGAGAGAAGGACGATATGACTTTTCTGTTATTTCTACTTTTCTTGCGGCAGGAATGGAAGATGCGATCGGACGGATGGTACATCCGGCAAGTGCGCGCATGAGTTTTCCGGCTGCTTTCCTTTATGATTGGCAGTGGGATGACAAGCGTTTGCCGCAACGTCGTGAACGGTTGGATTATATATTGCTTTCTCCCTCATTGATGGAGAAATGTAAGAGTGCTGCTGTACATAATGGAAGAGAGAATGAGGGGATTTCAGACCATTATCCGGTCAGTGTGATTTTAGAGAAATAAAGACTCGGTTGAAAGAAAATAGAAACATGAATATGAAATATTGGGGACATTGTTTGTTGTTTATGCTTGGCTTGGCAAGTGTGTGCAGTTGTACTGATAGTGAGAAAATAGTTCATTACCGGGGTATTGCTGTGGATGATGCGAATGGTAGTGAGGGACTGTATAATCCCGAACGCGGGTTTCGTTTGGAAACGGCTGTCGATCTTGTTACTCAAAAAGAGTGCCCTACCTTGCAATTGGATACTTTGTCGTTGAAGTATGCTTCGGATAGTGTATCGCTTTCGCAAAGCTATTTTTATTTGACTTACCTGACAGATAAAAAGTTGTCTGATACTGAATTTCAGACCATGCAGGTATATTTTGACAGGTTGCGACAATTGGGAAAGAAAACAGTCTTGCGTTTTGCTTATGAAAAAGATTTTGTGCGTCAGGAACCGGTAGGACCTACATTGAAAGAAGCATTGGCACATCTTGATCAGTTGAAACCATTTCTGCATAAGAATAGAGATTTGATTCTGGTCGTTCAGGCGGGTGTTATCGGTGCATGGGGAGAATGGCATAGTTCTATTCATGGTTTGGAGCATTCCGATACGGCAAAGATTGCTATATTGGAAAAGTTGTTGGAAGTGGTACCTGCCGAGAAGAACGTACAAGTAAGACTTCCCGAATTCAAGAATCTTCTGAAAGGTAAACCGGAGTTGTATAAACGTGTTTCTTTTCATGATGACTTTATTGTTATCAAGCCTGATCGTTGGGATGGAGATATGCATGAAGGTACACCCAATTTTGAACAAATTGTAAAAGAATCACCTTATTTGGTTGTAGACGGTGAATTGCCGTGGGGCTTTTGGAGTGCCGGATGTGACCCCGACAGCCCGTCTGCCGGATGGATTATTGATGGCATGGGAGCGGCACGTCGTTTTTTTCTCCAGCATTATACCTCATTGAGTGTTATTCATAATTATAAGGAACAGCACCCCAATCGGATGTTTGATGAGGCGAATGCTCCTGAATATTCGATGATTGTGTGGAAAAAAAGTATGATAAATGCAGACTCCTTAAGAAAATATCACATGCCGGTATCAGACCATTATTTTCAAAAAAAGGATGGAACATTGGTTTCACGTAGTATTTTTGATTATATTCGTGACCATTTGGGATATCGCATCGAATTGCAGAGATTGGGAATGCCGCAAACGATAAGGAATGGAGAAGCATTGACTTTAAATTTGGAGTTTATTAATCGTGGATTTGCCGGTTTCAGTAGTGAACGCCCTGCTTATTTTGTATTGATTGACGAAAAGGAAGGAATAATGGAATTGCCGGCATTGTTCAGTTCTTCCGACTGCCAGCCATATCAACCTGGAGATGTTACTTATACTCCTTTGGTTCACTCAATCTCATTTGCAGGGAAGGTACCTGTTTCTCCGGGAAATTATCGTTTGGGGTTATGGTTGCCTGATGTGTCGGAGCGATTGAAGTATAATCCTCGTTATGCTGTCCGATGTGCCAATGGTGATGTAGACTGGTGGGTTTCAAAGGATGGGAAATATGGGGTGAATGTATTGACAACGATACAGATAAAACCATAAATGTACTATTATGAAGCATTTTAATAAGTTACTATTTTTACTTGTCTTTTTATTATCCGGCCGGGTGCTTTGGGCTAATCCGGTTATTATCGGCAATAGCCGTTTTACTTTCATTACCGATCAATTGGTGCGTATGGAATATGCACAGAATGGTCATTTTTTGGATGATCCTACTTTGTTTGCCATTGATCGTTCGACGGAGTGTAAAGACGTGAAAGTAGAGGAAAAGTCAAAAGATCATTATGTATTGTCTACTCCGGTGATGCGGATTGAATATTACGCGGACGGATTTCCGTTTGGACAAACCAATTTGCATGTTTATTTTAAGAATGGTGAAGAGGCCAAAGAGAAACATTGGTATATAGCCAGCAGGCAAAGTAAGAATCTACTGGGAGCTCTTACGACCTTGGATGAAGTGGATGGTCCGGTAGATCGTCAGGAAGGTTTGTTAAGCCGTGACGGTTGGTATCTGATAAATGATACGGGCAAAGAAGTGTTGCGTGACGGTTGGGTGAGTGCGCGTGATAAAGACCATGTACAGGATTTGTATTTGTTTGTTTATGGAAACGATTATAAGTCGGCTTTACGTTCTCTTCGTGTTGTCAGTGGTCCGGCACCTATGCCACGTAAATATGTACATGGTTCGTGGTATTGTCGCTGGTGGAATTATACGGATGATGATTACCGTCAGTTGGTGCGTGAATATAAAGAGCATGATTTCCCGTTGGACATCATGGTTTTTGATATGGGATGGCATACTCAGAATGCTACCGTTGGTACGGGCCATGCAGGAACCAGAGGGTGGACAGGTTATAGTTGGAACAGGAAACTGATAAAAGACCCCGCCAAACTGATACAGGATTTGAAAGATGACCATGTATATGTGGTACTGAATGAGCATCCGCACGATGGGTTACGTCCGCATGATGATGCTTATCCTATGTTTATCCGTGACTTGGGAGCCGATACGCTGAAAAACGGAGTTCCTTTGTTTGATGCAGGGAATCCGGAATATATGAAAGCATTTATGAAACATGCCCACCAAGAGAGCGATCAAATGGGCGTTGCTTTTTGGTGGTTGGATTGGCAGCAGGATTATCTTTATCCATACGTCAGAGGTACATCGATGAGGCATTTGCCGTGGTTGAATAAAATCTATTATGATTATTCTGCCCGTAATAATCTTCGTGGTGCCGGTTTCAGTCGTTGGGCAGGTTGGGGAGATCACCGCCATCCCATCCAGTTTTCAGGTGATGCCGTTGCCAATTGGGAGTTGCTGCGTTTTGAAATTGATTTGACTACAACGAGCGGTAATGCCGGTTGCTTTTTCTGGGCGCATGACTTGGGCGGATTTTATGGAGGAGATGATGCAGAGCTTTATACTCGTTGGACACAATTCGGTTTATTGAATTCATCTCTCCGCATCCATTCAGTATATGATGAGAAACTCGATCGCCGTCCTTGGTTGTGGGGGGATAAGGAAGAAGAAGCCATGAAACGCATCTATCACCTTCGTTCGCAGTTGATGCCTTATATTTATTCTTCTGTCCATCAGTGTTATGAAGATATGATTCCACTTAATAGAGGATTATATTTGGAATACCCCTCGGACGAGAAAGCATATCAATGTCCGGGTGAATTCTTATTCGGCGATTTATTGTTGGGAGCGCCGGTTACCATGCCGGGAGAAGGAGAACAGAAGCTGGTCTCGCAAGAGGTATGGTTGCCGGGTGGGGAAAACTGGTATCATTTCTTCACGGGGAAAGCATATCAAGGGGGCCGGACAGTGACGGTAGAAAGTCCGTTGGATGAATTTCCTTTATTTGTGAAGGGGGGCTACCCATTACCTATGCAACCTTATACAGAACGTATGTGTTCGACTCCGCTTACCGAGTTGATTGTCCGTTGTTATCCGGGCAGCGAAGGATGTAATCACTCTTATACCCTATATGAAGATGACGGGATTACAACAGCCTATCAGCAAGGTGAATCTGCTTCTACATTAATGAACTATCGTAAGGAAGGAGAACAGACCTTTGTTACTATTCATCCGGCAAAAGGCTCGTACAAGGGGCAACCTCAAAAAAGAGCTTATCGTATTGAATTGCCGGGAATCCAGGCAGGAACAAAAGTAAAAGTAAACGGTAAATCGGTAAAAGCCGTTTTTGATAAGACGATAGGTGGAATAGTGGTGTCTGTCAAGTCGGATGATATACGGAAGAAGGTAGAAGTACAGATCGGTTGACATACAGAATTGCTTGAACAAGAAAAATCTTAAAGTAAATAATATATGAAATTACATGTTGTTGACATCCTGATTATTTGCGCTTATCTGATTGTCATAGTTCTTATCGGGCTATTCCTGAAGAAGAAAGCGGCAAAAAATATGGATTCGTATTTTTTGGGGGGCAAGTCCCTTCCGTTTTATATGCTCGGACTTTCAAATGCTTCGGGTATGTTTGATATTACCGGAACCATGTTGATGGTTTATTGGGCCTTTGCATATGGTTTCAAGAGTTTGTGGATTCCTTGGCTGTGGCCGGTGTTCAATCAGATATTCCTGATGGTGTATCTTTCCGTATGGTTGCGCCGAAGTAATGTGCTGACAGGTGCCGAATGGATTAAAACCCGTTTCGGACATGGAAAAGGAGCTACTTTGTCGCATACTATTGTGATTGTTTTCGCTCTGCTGAGTGTATTGGGTTTTCTGAGTTACGGTTTTATCGGCATTGGTAAGTTTATGGAGATATTCTTCCCGTGGGAGGTGGTTTCACAATATGTGCCTTTTGATATTCCGTTGCAATATGTTCCTCATTTTTATGGCATATTCTTTACGGCAATTGCTACCTTTTACGTGATGTTGGGCGGTATGCTCAGTATTGTATGGACAGATGTGGTTCAGTTTATGATTATGACAGTGGCAGGTATTATCATTGCTGTTATCGGTATGAATATGGTAGCTCCCGAAATGATTCAAGAGTTTGTTCCCAAAGGATGGGATTCACCGTTCTTCGGCTGGGCACTTGATATTGACTGGAGTGAGCGAATGAGTCTGTTGACGGAACGAATGGCTAATGAGCCTTATAGTTTGATGGGTATCTTTGTGATGATGGCATTGTTGAAAGGTATATTTATGAGTATGGCAGGTCCTGCACCTAACTATGATATGCAGAAGATTCTTTCATGTAAGTCTCCGAAAGAGGCAGCTATGATGAGTGGTTCCGTACCGGTTATTTTGCTGATTCCGCGTTATCTGATGATTATGGGGTTTGCTCTGTTGGCGATTTACTTCTTTAAAGTGGACGGTGGTTTGTCTCAAATGACAGCAACAAACACGGATTTTGAGACCATATTGCCTCATTTGATAACAAAATATGTACCGGTGGGATTGGCAGGACTTTTATTGGCGGGTCTGCTGTCAGCGTTCATGTCTACTTTTGCATCTACCGTTAATGCGGCTCCGGCATACGTGGTAAATGATATCTATTTGAAGTATATCAACCCCAAAGCTACTGTCAAGACACAGATTCGTGCCAGTTATTTGATTTCTGTTCTGGTTGTGATTATCAGCACGGTTATGGGCTTCTTCTTAAAAGATATCAATGAGATATTCCAGTGGATTGTGGGTGCCCTGTTTGGTGGCTACATTGCTGCCAATGTATTGAAATGGCATTGGTGGCGTTTCAATGGAGAAGGTTATTTTTGGGGTATGACAGCAGGTGTGGTTGCCGCTATTGTGATGAAATTCACAGTCCCTGATGGATTGGTGCTCTATTTCTTCCCTGTTTTATTTGGTATTTCGCTGATAGGGTGTATTGTCGGAACTTATTCTGCTCCTCCGACAGATGAAGACACTCTGATTAATTTCTATATTCGCGTTCGTCCGTGGGGATGGTGGAAACCAATTGTCGACAAGGCAATAGCGCGCTATCCGCAAGTGACTCGTAATAAGAATTTTAAGCGTGACGCATTTAATGTTACCATTGGTATTGTGTGGCAGTGTTGTCTGACTATTGTACCGATGTACTTGGTTGTGCGCGGAAATCTGGGCTTTATTGTATCTGTTCTGATACTGATTGCGACAACTGTTATACTGAAATATACTTGGTATAAGCCGTTGTGCCGTGAGGAAGAAGAATATAATAAGTTGATGAAAGAAATAGGATTTGATAAAGAGTGTAATTAATATTATTTGTATAGAAAATGGGAATGTGTCAAAACTGAAACCTAGCAAAATATGGTATTATCAATGTTTGACACACCCCCATTTCTTTAATATTCTATCTTGTCTGTTTTAGAACTCCATGCTTCGAATGCTTTAATAGCTTCTTCGCGTAACATAACTTCAGAAGGAAGTTTTCTGTTTTCCGGTTTCAGTTCCAGTTCATCATAGATAAATGAATCATCGAAACCTATATTTTTTGCATCCGTTTTATTGTTGGCATAATACATCTTATCCAATCGTGCCCAATAGATAGCACCCAAACACATAGGACAGGGTTCACAGGAGGTATAGATTTCATATCCGCTTAAGTCGAATGTTCCCAGCTTGGCAGCGGCGGCGCGTATGGCGCTTACTTCAGCGTGGGCGGTGGGGTCACACGAAGCGGTTACCCGGTTGACACCTGTTGCTATTATTTCTCCGTTTTTGGCGATGACGGCTCCGAAAGGTCCTCCTCCGTTTGCGACATTCTCAATGGAAAGCTCGATGGCTTTCCGCATAAGTTCTTTTTTAGTCATAGTTGCATCGGTGAAATTGGATTATACATAAGTCTCCAGAAATTTCACATGTTCGTTTACCGTTACATTTACTTCTTTAGTGGTAGCGGGGAAAAGTATAGACTCTCCTGCCTGAATTTCCAACGAATGACCTTCATTATCAGTTACCGTGCATGAACCTTCCATACAGATATAGATTACAAAAGAATCCAGTTCGCTGTAATCCATAGTCATATTTTCCGTCAGGTCGTATACAGAAGTGGTGAAGTAGGGGCAGGTTACCAATTCTATCGGTTTGTTTTGTTCCGGCGTATAGCTGGTGCGATAGTCTTCTTCCACTGTATAATCGATGGCATCTTTCGACAGCTCGGTATGCAATTCGCGTGTATTGCCATTCTTGTCTTTGCGGTTAAAATCATAGATACGGTAGGTTACATTGGATGTTTGTTGGATTTCTGCAATAAAGCATCCGGCACCAATGCTATGGATTCGTCCGGCAGGCAGGAAGAATACGTCTCCCGGCTGAACAGTATAGTCTGCCAAAGCATCACAAATTGTATTGTCTGCAATCATTGCTGCATATTCGTCAGGAGTGATTTTCTTTTTCAAACCGGAACGAAGATGAGCTTTGCCACCTGCATTATCGATTACATACCACATTTCTGTCTTTCCCATTGAGTTGTGGCGTTTCCTGGCAAGTTCGTCATCGGGGTGAACTTGTATGGAAAGATCATCGCATGCATCAATGAATTTGATAAGCAAAGGGAAATTATCTCCGAAACGTTGATAGTTGCTTTCACCTACTAATGCTCCTTTGTATTCTTTTACCATGTCACTCAGGTTTTTGCCTGCGTCTGTACCATTGGCAACTACTGATTCGTCGCCCGGAACATTCGAGATTTCCCAGCTTTCGCCTACTTGTGCCTGTTCGGTTGCAAGATGTTTGAACGGGATAATCTTTTCACCACCCCAGATGGTGGATTTTAGAATGGGGTTAAATTTTAATGGATACATAGGTATATATATTAAATGTTTTTAGGTTTGGATACAAAAATACGGAGATTCTACGACTTTACCCATAGAATCTCCGTAAAAATCACTAGCTATTTGTGTGTTTTCAAAAAAGTGTATTAGTAGTCTGTATTGTTAGGGTCGAAGTTAGTCCAACCGTCCAGCCAGTTGTCATTTATACCGAATGCCCCGATGTAGTCTACCTTATCAAATCCATTGTCTAATAGAGCATTGTCGAATGAAGCGGCAGTCAGTACCGGGCTATTTGCATTCGGCATATAATTTACACCGATGCCGCGTCCGTCTTTAAAGTTCAGTTCATTCATGTCGGCAAGTACTTTATTTCCTTTTTGTGCTTTGAAGAAGCTGGAAGAATAGGACTCCTGACCGGCATCGATAATAGTTTTGTTTACTGCATCATAAAGCACGTCATCATACACTTTGTTGGCATCCGAACCGGTGACTGTCATACCGGCAAACCAAATATTTTGCAAATTGATAATGCCCTCTTGTGCTTGTTCTACCGTGTTTCCTTTCTCGCCGTCAATAATCAAACCGACAGGATATCCCACTGCTACAGAATTGAAGCAATTCAAACGGCTGGAACGGCGGATTTGCATCGCTGACTGGAACTTCCCGAGAGCTGAACCGTTATTGGGGTTGAAGCTGCCGGCATTGATATAGCTTTCATCATTGGTAAATCCGGCATCACGTCCGAGCGGGCCGATAAAAGTAATGTTACTGAATACTGCCGTTGTATAGGGAGAAACCAGAGAACCATCGGCACAGTTGTCCGATTCAAATCCGTTTGATTGTGATGTATCGGCAATTCTCGGATCGCGGATAGACAAGCCATATTGTACTTTACCGGAGAATCCGTTGTCTGTGTCGAATTCGTCATCCCAACCATTATAGGCAACCAGATATTTACAGTTTACAGAACCGCCGAACCATTCATAAGAGTCATCGTTGGAATAAGAAACCTGCAAGTGGTCAATGGTAGTACCGCTACCGACCGAGCCGAACGTAATGCCGTTGATTTCCTTATCTTTCATAAAGGGATAACCGGCAAACTCCACACGTACATAGCGGATGATACCGGAATTGTCGGAGTCATCATCCCCTCCGTGTTTGGTACGGGGCCCCCCTTCAATCTGCTGATTCAGCACGCCTTGATTGTTCTTTGCCTTACCACAGATAATCAAACCGCCCCAATCACCGGGTTTGCGTTGTCCTTTCGGCATTTCAGAGGTAAATACGATAGGAGCATCCTGCTTTCCTTCGGCTATCAGTTTTCCGCCCGGTTCTATAATCAGGGCAGCTTGTGTGTCTTTATCACCTTTGATGACAGTTCCCGGTTCAATGGTCAATGTAGAACCTGCTCCCACATAAACCCATCCTTTCAACAGGTATGTACCTTTGGCAAGGGTCTGGGTTCCTTTGAATACAAATTCCTGGTCACCATTTCCTATTACTGTTCCTTTTTTGTTTTCAGACTTATCCTCATTGAACAACAAATGATCACACGTCTTGATTGAGCCTTCAGTTCCCCATACATAAGGTGTGTCCGTTGTCTCACCACCACTGTTTCCACCATTGTCTGGTTCGGAATCATCACTGCTGCAAGCAGCCAGGCTTCCCAGCATCATGGCCGAGAGAGCATAAGTCATAAACTTGTTTGTTTTCATTTTCATTTATTGGTTAGTTACTGAATGAAATATTTCTTGTTTTAAAAATTATAGCTTATGTTTACGTTGAAGCTGCGTCCCGGTTTAAACTGACGGGTTATTTGCTGCACTTCACCATTTCCTGTATTTTCAAATTGTTTGAAAGACACCTTTTCGGCCAGTACATCGCGGATAGCGGCTTTTACTTCCAGTTTGCCGAATTTCTTAGAGGCACTCAGGTCAATGGCATTACGTGGCATTTCATATGAGTCGGGCACACGTACTTCGTTGCCTGCGCTGCCCAGGCTGCGCCCTACACCGATAATGCGTTTACCGATGCGGTTGTAGAGTATGGCGGCATTCCATCCGTTTTTGGGCTGTTGATAGAAGAGTCCCGCGTTGACCAGGTAGGGCGATTGCCCTTGCATAGGACGGTCTTCTTCTTTAGAACCGGGTTCAAAATTTACGTTACTTTTTATCAGTGCACCATTCAGGCTGAGGCTGAAGTTTTTCATGCCGATGAAATCTAAGTTTTTGCGTATATCCACTTCTACGCCATAATTATCGGCTCCTTTGGCATTGATATAAGAATAAATCAAGTCAGTACCTCCGGCTACGGTGTAAGTCCATTCTATCGGATTCTTGAATTTCTTATAAAATAATGATACGGAAATCAGCTCACCGTTACTGGGATAGTATTCATATCCCAAGTCAATATTATCAATATAAGCTGCTTTCAGGTCATAATTGCCTTGTACATTACTAGCCAAATCAAAGTCGTAATACACCGAAGAAGAGACTTCCCGGAATTCGGGACGGTTTACAGTACGCCCATACGACAATCTGAACTGGTGTTGCTCATTCAGACGATAGGCGGCATTAAGCGATGGAAAGAAATCATCGTAAGTGTAATAGACACTGGTCGGACTCTTTTCGTTCTTTTGTGTATTGCTGATTAATTCCATTCGGCTGTGTTCGAAACGGACGCCTGCGTATATGTTCCACTTTCCGAAAGGAAGATTTACACCGGCATAGCCTGCTCCCAACATATTGTTTCCTTCATAATTATTTCGCCAGTCCACTTGCTCCAGCAGGTATAATTTATCTTCTCCGTAATTTTTGTCCTGCATCAATTCGTCAGGCACATTCATCACACGGTAATTACTAGGTAAACCGTTCTTCCAACTGTAAATGAAGAGGCGCGTATTGTATTCACGTGTACGGTACTCCGTATATCCTCCCATCTTGAGTGTGGGAGTGAAATCACCGAATGCGAAATCATGCTGATAATTGATGTTGGCCGACAGGATGTGTTCATTCAGACGCGAGAACTCACGATTGATTTCATTCAGATTCTCTACTTCCAATTGATTGGTATCTGTGTTCAGTACCGTGTTGTACCGGCGGCGGTCGGGCATATTCCGGTTGGCATAAGAATATCCGGCACTCCAATCCAGTTTATCCGTGTCACTCCATGTATGTTTTCCCGTAAACTGTCCGCTGTAGGTGGTACGGCTCTGGTAGTAATACTCTGCACTCTCTTCATAATCGCTCTGTGCATCCGTTCCCTTGCGATAAGTATAGCGGTCTTTTCCCAATTGGTTGAAGATATTCTTGAATTCATAACGGTTATTTCCGCTTGCCGGCACATAAGTGAGGTTCAACATGGCTCCCACGCGTACATTGTGATTATATTGGTCATCCACTCCCTTGCGCAAATAGTTGGAACGGTCATGAGTGATGTCATAGGCACCATACAGATTATTATCCATATTCAGATATGTTTTGTAGGTATTGCTATAATTTACGGCTCCCAGCATAGCTAAAGTGCGACCGCTTTCACTCACCCAGCGATGGGCGATGTTCATGCTCAGGCTGAGGTCGGCAATAGGCTTGCGGTTCTTTATGCTCCAATCATTATTCAGTCCGTTGTTGAGCAAGTCGTAACCATTATTCATCGGTCTCAGTGTCGCGTTGATACCGCCATTCAAGCTACGCAATCCGTTGTCGAATCCCAAAAAGTCCGTACCGCTTCCTTTGTTGTATTGAAAGTTTTTAAAATGAGTCTGATCATTCATGCTTCCTCCTACTGAGATGTTAAACAGGTTACTGTTCGGAACATCCTTGGTATTAACTAAAATAAAGCCGCCACTGAAATCGGCAGGATATTCGGGAGCCGGAGATTTTACAACCAGCATATTGTCCAGTTGTGAGGAAGGAATAATATCGAAGGAGAAGGCGCGTGCGTCGGCTTCCGAACTGGGCACGGCACTATTGTTTATCCACACATTGTTGTAACGTTGCGAAAGGCCGCGTACCATTACGAACTTTTCTTCAATGATACTGATGCCCGGCACACGGCGAATCACTTCGGAAGCATCCTTGTCTTGTGTCTTGGTAATTTGTTGTGCGGAGACACCGGTTTGCATCACCAGACTGGTGCGTTGCTGGGTAATCAGGGCATTTTCTGTATTCTTCTTGGCTTCTGCCACTACCACAACTTCTCCCAGTTGCTGGTTATCAGGTGCTAATGTTATATTTATTTCTGACATGCCATTGACAGATACCTCTAAAGTCAATGTTTTATAAGAAACATACGATACCATCAGTTTATATGTTCCGTTTCTTAATCCGGCCAGTTCGAAGTTACCGTCCAAATCAGTGATTGCTCCTGTAGTAGTGCCGCTTATTTGTATTACTGCACCGATTAGTGGTTCATTTGTCACTTTATCGGTCACGCTTCCTCGTAATACAGCCGCTTGAATAGATATGGCCAGAAATAAGAAAATGATTATAAGGCCAAACTCTCTCTTCTTTGTATTCATCATTCTTTAGCTTGTTTTTTTAATTCAGTGCAAAGGTCGGTTGTCGGTATTACATGAATGATACAGCTGCGTAATACTTTCTTTTCAAATGTATTTTAATACTGTTTCATTGTCTATTGAAGAGAAAGAAGTTAACTTTGCACGAAAATTATAATTCAATATTCTACTATTATGAGAAGTTTTGCATCCGACAACAATTCCAGTGTACATCCTCAAGTAATGGAAGCACTGATGGCGGCAAACACAAACCATGCCTTCGGTTATGGTGATGACCCTTGGACAGAAGAGGCAACCCGAAAAGTAAAAGAACAGTTTACACATCCGTGTGAACCGTTGTTCGTCTTTAATGGAACAGGTAGCAATACGATGGCATTGCAACTGATGACTCGCCCTTATCATGTTATATTTTGTGCCGACACTGCACATATTGCAGTAGATGAATGTGGAGCGCCAAGCAAGGCGACCGGATGCTTCATGCGCACTATCTCCACTCCCGATGGAAAACTGACACCTGAACTCCTGAAACCTTATATGATTAATTTTGGTGTGGAACACCATTCTCAACCGGGAGCAGTCTATATCAGCCAATGTACAGAACTCGGCACTGTTTATACTCCTGCCGAAGTACGCGCTTTGACAACGTTTGCACACGAACATGGTTTGTTACTGCACATGGACGGTGCACGCATCTCCAATGCTGCCGCAGCATTGGGAGTCAGTTTGGATGAGATATCGGGAGCTTGCGGAGTAGACACCCTGACTTTGGGGGGAACAAAGAATGGTCTGATGGGGGCTGAGTGTGTGGTGCTTTTTAATCCGGACCTGATGAAAGAAGCCCGTTATGCCCGTAAGCAGGCTTGTCAGTTGGCAAGTAAGATGAGGTATATATCTTGCCAATTCACTGCTTTCCTGACTGATAACTTATGGTTACGGTGTGCCCGACACGCCAATGAAATGGCTGCAAAACTTTCTGATGCCTTGCAAGCCATGCCGGATGTAACGTTTACCCAGCCGGTGGAAAGTAACCAGTTATTCTTTATTATGCCTCGTGAGAAAGAGGATAAGTTGCAGGAGTTTTATCATTTTTATTTTTGGAATGATGCAATGAATGAGATGCGTTTAGTCACTTCTTGGGACACAACGGACGAAGATATTGATTCACTTATCGAACGTATTAAATCGTTATAGACAATAACAGAACGTTTCGTTCGGGTTTGTAATCCAAACACGTATTAGCGTATATTCAAATGATGCGCTAATACGTGTTTTGTTTTTAGTTGTCGATTGTTATAATGCGGTTTTATTTGAGACAAAAGACTTTCTATGTATATGCTTTTCCAAATGCTGTCCGCATAGGACTTTCATATAAGTTCTTCTTTTCAAAAATCTTGCATATCCTTTTTTTCTCTCTCTTTCAACTTATTAAAACAAAATTAGAGTCGGTTGAAATGTGAATGAAATTTAATGAATACCTTCTTTGATAGAAAAGTGATAATATAAATAATTGGAAATGAGGATATTTACGATGATTGGAAATTTTAACTAAAAGTGTATCTCTTAGTAAGAGATCTACCATTCCGCTGCAAAAATAAGCAAAGTTTTGAGAATTAGTACACTTTTACGCAAAAAAAATGGGTGTGAGCTCGAAAAAAGATTTTATTTTTTCATTCTTTAGCATTCTAAAAGTTAAAAAACAGTTCTTAATATATTGATAATCTGATGCTTTACTTAGGTCGGTGTATCTCTTACTAAGAGATACACCGATTTTCGTTTCGCGAATCTATATAAAAATGCTTGTAAATCCGCGTTTCGAGAGCCCGCAAACTAAGACAAAAGTAAAGGATAAGATATGGAATACCTGTTTCTAAAACGCAAAAAGAGCACCCTACGTTCCGAAAGGCAGAAAGACCTGCTTTTCAAGGCAGCCGAGCGTCATTGGGACGAACAGTTTGCCGGACAGGGAATAGTGGGCAGGAAAGTGGATTGCTATATATATAAATGTATCCTTTATCAATTGGAAATTCGTCAGGTGTTTTTGGATGCCACTCTTTCTTTGAAGAAATTGAGCGAGCTGGTCGATACGAATCAGACTTATCTCTCCAATGTAGTGAACAAGTATTTTGGGTGTAACTTGAAAGAACTTCTGAATACTTACCGTGTAGAGTATGCCAAGGAATTGCTTCGCAGTAATAAATGCTCGTTGGATAAAGTCCCGGAAAAGAGTGGGTTTACTTCCCGAAGTGCTTTCTATTCAGCTTTTAGTAAGATAGCAGGCGAATCTCCCAAACGTTATTTTTTGCATGAACAGAGGGATTTATGTGCCCAATCAATAACTAATATGTATAACCAATTTTAGTTTTTTAAATTTATAAATTTAAAGTTTTTCTATTATGAACAAAAAGTTTTTAAGTGCAATCCTGTTCGGAGCCTTAATGGTTTCGTCAACAGGAACATTTGTGTCTTGTAAGGATTACGACGATGACATCGAGAACTTGCAGGGACAAATCACTGCAAATGCTGATGCAATCAAGGCTTTGCAGGATCTCGTTGGTAGCGGTAAGTATGTTACTTCAGTTGCAAAAACAGCTGACGGACATGGCATTACCTTTACATTCAATCAGGGTGATCCTGTAACTATCACTTTGGATGACGAAACAGGTAGTGGAGATGTTGTGAAGGTTGTAGATGGTATTTTGTATATCAACGATGAACCTCAAGAACTGAAGGTTGCCACAAGCGAAACAAAACCATCTATCATTATGCAGGATGGTGTATGGGCTGTATTGCAGGAAGACGGAACCTACAAATCTACAGGTGTTCCCGTTTCCGGCGTTAGCGTTGCAGGTAGCGAAGCTGATGGATTTACACTGACTATCTTTGATAAAGACGGTAACAAACAGGAAGTGAAAGTTCCTTCTGCTTCTTCATTGGTAACTTCTATTGCTATTGCTGTGCCTGTTGTAGAAGATGAAGCTTCATTGCTTAATGAAAAAAATGTTGTGTATTATGGCAGCAAAGAATTGATTAATGTTTCAGAAGTTAAGTATCCGAAGGATGCAATTATTTCTGCATTAAATGAAGATGGTACAAGAGGTGTGGCTGTAAATGTTGTGGTTACACCGACTAATATTGATCCGGCTGATTTGAAGTTCAACTTGGTAAATTCTGAAGGTGCTACCATCTTTGAAGAGGCTGTAGTTTCTACTCCTAAGGGTGCTTTGCAGAGAGCTGCTATGGACGGTGTTTATACTTTGCACTTTGCTCTTAAAGAAGGTGTGACAGTTGCCGATATTAAGAAAGGTAGTATTATCAGCCAAGATGACGCACTTGCTGTTGTTTGTGGTAAGGCTGCTACAGCTTTTGAATATAAAGCCGGTTTGGAAAATGCTGCTGATATTACTCAAGGTAAGACAACAGATAATTATAAGGCTAAGGATAAGACTTATGTGAAATTAGGTGAAACTTACAGCTTGTTTGGTAAAGGTTATGCTGCAGATCCTTCTACAAATCCCAATGCCGCTGCTCAAGCATTCCTTACTAAGTTGGAGGGTGTTTCAGATATTGCTTTGTCATTGGATGAAAACTTGAAATCTTTGTATGGCATTACTATCGATGGTACTAACTTCACTATCTCTAATGAAGCTGCTTATAGTAAAGAAATTACCTTTACTGTGAAATATACTAATAGTGCTTCAGTTGCCAAAAATAGTATCCAATCTGCAAACTTGAAAGTAATTGTTCAAAATGCTGCTGTAACAGCAGGTGTTACTCTGAAGGCATCTCATGTATTGTCAACTGATGTAACTAAGAATACTGTTTACTTGCCATTGGCTGACTTGGCTGCTTCTGTAACTGCTGCCGGTGATAAGATTGTATGGAATAATGCTAATGCATTCACTTATAAGACTGTTGCTAACAATACTCCTGCTGACGGATTTGTGTTGACTTCTAGCAAGAAGTATGGTGCTACTCCGGCTAATTTGAAAATTACTAAAGATACAGAACTGGGTGGCTTTACTTTTGTTAAATCAGATAAGAAAACTGCTACAACTAAGTTAAGTGAGGCAGCTTATTTGGCTATTACTGTTGACCCTGAACAGGAAAATGTAACTGCTGATGTTTATAGTGCTTTGATTCAGTTTGTTGTTACTGGTAATGATGTAGACGGTCAGTCTAAGACATTGACTTTACCTGCAACTGTAGAGTTGACATTGACTAACCCGACATCTGCTGTAAGCAGAATTCCGATGTACTTTGATGGTGATAAGCTGGCTGCTTATGGTGCTGTTCCGACCGGAGAAAATCTGTTGTATGATGTAAAAACAGCTTATAACAATGCTGATAAAGCAGTAGACTTTACTGTAACAGCAAAAGCAGACAAAGATAAATGGACAGTTAATGGTAGCACAGTTAATATTCCTCTGGATAAGTTGTATACTGAAACTCAGAAGTTTGAAGTTTCTTACAAGCACTTTGAAAATGCAACTTACAATGCTGCTACTGAAACTATCTATATCACAGGTCAAAGCCCGATTAAAGATGGTACAATCACTGTTAGCAAGACTACTCTTGACCTTGCAACCGGTTCAGACTCATTCTTGAGCGCAGACGTTGCCGGTAAGGATGCATTCAACAAGGCATACAAGTTGTTGAACTCATTTACTGCTGGAACTAATGATACACCTGCTGCTCAGAAGGATGTAATGGATGCAAGAATTGCTGATATCGAATTGGTTGCTACAGGTGAAAATGCAGGTGCATTTGATGTAACTCCGGTTTATAAGAAGCTTGAAGGTGATGAGCTTGTAGATGGTACAGAGACTGATGGCGAATTGGTAGGTTGGACAATTGCTCTTAAACCGAACACAGCTATCCAAAACGGAGCTACTATCACATTCGACTTGAACATTACTGATAAGTGGGGTGTTGAACTTCCTGCTCAGAAAGTTTCTTTGACTGTGAAAAAATAATCATTCATCTTAATGATTAGCTAATATAAAAGGGCATCCTTCGGGGTGCTCTTTTTTTGTTTAAGCTGTATTTGATAGTATGGCGCAAATATATTTGTAAACATAGAGAGTCGCTTTCTTGTCCTGTCTAAATAGACAAAAATGTTTTCCACGAAAAAGTTGATAACAGGTTGCTTTCACACGTTTCACCCACTGAAATCCTTTATTCATCGGCTTTTTGCGTGAAAGAAGCTTTTGAGAGGAAATTTGTTGCTTTCACGCGGAAACCCCTATGAACAGGTGGTTTCCGATATTTGTGAAATGTGAAAGGAAGTTTTATCAATTTTCTTTCGGGGTTCGGTTCATTCATTCAATCAGTAGGAAAACTCGGAAGAAAGTGTTTTCAAAAGGCGTTTTGCTCGTGTCAAAACACTTTGGTCTTTTCAAAAAAGTTGGTGGAGTTTTTGAAAAAGCTGGTGAAGTTTTCTGAAAAGCTGGTGAAGTTTTTTAGACCTCTTGAGATTTTTCATCAACAATGGAGAGAGTTTTAGCAAATAATGGTAACAATCTTCATAAACAATGCCCATTATTGAGGGGGTATAAGATGGGGTTGTCAAAACGTGGATAATGTTATCGTCTGGTTCGTAGGGGGGAGGTCGCTCGCCCGAAAACAGTTTGCTTTGTGTCTTCGGGCAGGCGCCCCCTGCCTCTACAGCTGACGATTGGATAGGCCGGTTTGGTTTTGACACACTCCCTTTTCTTTCTCAATAAAGTGCAGCTGTATCGTTCAGCAGTTGGTAAATGCTGCTGGCGATGCCCAATATGAAGATGCCTGCCACACAAATCAACAAACAGGTACGCATGGCGATACCGGTTTTGAAGGTGGCGATTGGTTCATCATTGGGAGTAATAAACATAGCTTTTACAATCAGCAGATAATAGTAAAGTGAAATAATGGTGTTTATCAATGCAATAAACACTATCAGATAATATCCACTTTGGAAAGCTGCTGCAAATACAAAGAATTTACTGAAGAACCCGGCAAATGGCGGGATACCTGCCAAAGAGAAAAGGGCAAGTGTCATCACCATTGTCAGGCGGGGATTGGTTTTGTAGAGTCCGTTGTAATCTTCGCGCTCAACCATTCCGTGGGTGTGTTGCTCGATGGCGTTGATTACCCCGAATACGGCAAGATTGGCTGCAATGTATACAATGATATAATAAACTAATGACGCCATTCCCTGCGGAGTGCCTGCCAGGACTGCCAGCATGATATATCCTGCCTGTGATATACTGCTGAATGCCATAAAGCGCTTTAAGTTGCTTTGGCGGATGGCAAACAGGTTGGCAATGGTGATGGTAGCGACAATGACCACGCACAGCATTTCACTCCATTGGGCGGTCATGGAACCGAATACTTTGACCAAAATGGCCATCAGCGCAAAGGCGGCTGCACCTTTCGAGATAACCGACAGGTAAGCGGCAACTGTGGTAGGCGCTCCTTGATAGGTGTCGGCAGTCCACAAATGGAAAGGTACAAGGCTCAACTTAAAGGCCATACCGGAGAAGAAGAATACCAATGCCAGTATTTGAAGCGGGCTTCCGGTGATGCCGGCAGGGATGTCCTCGAAATAGAGCGTACCTACGGTTCCGTAAATCATTGAGATGCCATAGAGGAATATACCGCTGGAGAAGAGGGCGGATAAGATAAATTTTGCTCCGGCTTCTGCACTGTGACCTTTGTATTTGTCGAAGGCAACGAGGCATGCCATAGGAACGGTAGCCAGTTCCAGTCCTAAAAAGAACAGGAGAAAGTGACCTGCGCTCACCATGAAGTACATTCCCAGTAACGTGCTCAGTGTGAGTGTATAGAATTCTCCCATTTTGTGACGAGTGTCCGGACGACGCAGCCAATGGGTGGATTGCAGGAATACAAGGATGGTGCCCAAAGTGAGAACACTTTTCATGATGGAGGCCATCGGAGTGGAATGATACATCCCTCCGAAAAGGATGACTTCATCGGGCCATATATTGGCAAGTAACTCAATTCCCAACAGGGCGCAGGCCAATGGGCGTAACCAGTGGCGAAGACGCACGGGAAGGAAAAGGTCGAGTACAAACATCAACAGAAATACGGCGGTGAGGCTCAGCTCCTGATGCATTTGCAAAATAGATGTAATGTCCATAATCGTATGTTATTGTATTAATTGAGTGATAATCGGTTCTACACTGTTACTAATCAGGTTGCTTATCCAGAATGGGGCAAGTCCCAGTCCGGCTACGCAGGCTATCAGGAAGATTACTGCCACTCTTTCATCCCAAGTTGCATCGGTAAGTTTCAGATGGTCGGGGTTCAGTACCTTGCCATATAGAATCTTACCTACTACACGCAGAATATAAACCGCAGTAATCACGATACTTGTCGTAGCTATCAGCGTGCATATACGGTGGAAGGTATCGTTGTTTTGGAACGAGCCGACAAAGACGGTCATTTCTGCCACAAATCCACTCAATCCCGGCAACCCCAGATTGGCAAGACCCGCAATGACATAGCCCACAGCCAGAAATGGCATGATTTTCATCAGTCCCCCCATCAGGCGTACATCGCGTGTATGGGTGCGGCCGTAAATCATACCGATCAGGGCAAAGAACAAAGCTGTCATCAGACCGTGGCTCAGCATTTGGAGGATGGCTCCCGTACAACTGGTGCGTGTCATCATCAGAAGAGCGAAAAGCACCAGTCCGCAATGCGATACGGATGAATAGGCATTGATATATTTCAAGTCGGTCTGTACCACAGCGCTGAACGCACCGTAAACCACAGAAATGGTGGTCAGCACGAGGAATACATCACCCCACATGGCTGCTCCTTCGGGCATCAGATACATGGCAACACGAAAACAGCCGTAGCCTCCCAACTTCATCAGCACACCGGCATGAAGCATACTGACGGCAGTCGGAGCAGATGCATGGCCGTCGGGACTCCATGTGTGGAATGGAAATAGTGCGCCCAGCACACCGAATCCCAGGAAAATAAGCGGGAAGAACAGGTGCTGCATCGTATCGGGAATATGTAGTCTGGCTATCTCGAGCAGATTCATTGTCTCGCCTCCTGCTCCATAGAAGATACCCAGAATACCTATTAGCAGGAAAGCAGAACCGCCCATCAGCATCAGGGTAAGTTTCATGGCTGCATATTCTTTACGGCCGCTTCCCCATATACCAATCAGCAGGTACATCGGGATAAGCGCTACTTCATAGAACATAAACATGGTGAACAGGTCTGTTGAGATAAAGAATCCGAACACTCCCAAACTCAGCAGTGTGAACCATAGGAAATACTCTTTGGTGAGGGGCTGAAGTTTCCATGATGCAAATGTTCCGGTGAAGACAATGATAGCGCTCAGTAGTAACATGGCTACGGAGATACCGTCCACTCCGATGGAGTAACATATATGTAAGGGGGCATACCAGGATATACTGTCGGTAAACAGCATTTCTTCCATGGCACCGGCTTGGCGGAGTCCTATATAATCAATGGTGAGGTAGACAGACAGTGCCAGCAGCAGGGAAGCTCCGGTAACCATCACGCCACGTACTTGATTGACGCTGCGCGAAGCCCAAAGCCCCGCGAGCATCAATAAAGGAACTATGATGAAAAAACTTAGTATGTTCATTTGTATACTTAATTATTCGTTTGGCTGGTTAAACTAATAGTATCAGCGTCAGTATCAAGGCTCCTGCGAGGAACCAAATACTGTATTGCTGTACATTTCCGCTTTGCATATCACGTATCTCATCGGCTGTGGCGTGGGTGCTCCAGGCGGTGAAGTTGAAGAACTGGTCGATGACGTGACGGTCCCACCATGCTATCGGAGTACTGATGCACCGGAATATAATCTTCTTGGTGAAGAACATCCAGACTTCGTCCATGTAGAAGCGGTGATAGGCAGCTGTGTGCAAACGGCTGAAGGTGTGTGCCAGCTTGTCGGCGACAGGCTGTTTGGGACCTGCATACATCCATGTGGCAAGACCGATGGACAACAGTGCAATAATGATACTTGTTGTGGCTACCTGCATATCCAGGTGGATGGTATAAGCCTCTCCGTTGCTGCTGATTAAATTACCGAACGGGATGAATCCCGCCACACAGGTCACGGCTGCCAAAAACAGTAACGGGAAAGTCATGGTAAGCGGTGCTTCATGCGGAGTATGTGCAGCGTGGAGGGTTTTGTTTTCCGTGCCCCAGAAAATGCCATAATACAGACGGAACATATAGAATGCGGTCATCGCAGCTATACCTGTCATTATCCAGCCCATGACCGGGCTGAACCGGAAGCAGGCGGTCAGGATTTCGTCTTTGGAGAAGAATCCCGAGAAAGGCCAAATGCCCGAAATGGCAAGGCAGGCTATCAGAAATGTGATGTGGGTGACAGGCATGTATTTGCGCAACCCGCCCATCGCGCTCATTTCATTGCTGTGTACGGCATGAATGATGCATCCTGCCCCCAAGAAGAGTAATGCCTTGAACATGGCGTGAGTGAACAGATGGAACATGGAGGCCATGTAGCCCAATCCTCCTTCGTGGGGATTCATCGAGGTGCAAACGCCCAAGGCAACAATCATAAAGCCTATCTGTGAAATGGTGGAGAAAGCAAGTACACGTTTGATATCGCTTTGCACACAGGCTACACTGGCAGCATAGAATGCTGTGAAAGCACCGATGTAGGCTGTCCAGTGGAGTACTTCGGGAGCGTAACCGATGAACAACGGGAACATACGGGCTACCAGATATACACCGGCTACCACCATGGTGGCGGCATGAATCAGGGCACTGACCGGAGTAGGGCCTTCCATGGCATCGGGCAGCCAGATGTGTAATGGGAACATGGCGCTTTTTCCGGCTCCGCCGACAAACATCAGCCCCAATGCCAGTGGAATCATTGTTCCTGCTGCAACCAGAGCGCTTGCGGCAGGAGTGAAAGAGAATGTTTCTGCGTAGTAGCCGTAGATGAGGATACCAATCAGAAAACCGAGGTCGGCAAAACGGGTGACGATAAATGCTTTTTTGCTGGCTGCGATGGCTTCTTTCTTGGTATAATAGAAACCGATGAGCAGGTAAGAGCTGACGCCCACCAATTCCCAAAAGACGTACATTTGGAAAATATTGGTTGCTACTACCAGTCCCAGCATTGACATGGTGAAAAGACTCAGAAAAGCATAATAGCGCTGGAAGCCTTTTTCACCTTTCATATAGCCGAAGGAGTAGATGTGTACCATCAGTGACACGGTAGAAATCACAACCAGCATCATGATGGAAATAGGATCGAGCAAAATGCCCATATTGATATGAAGGTCGGCTGTGAACGGCAACCATTCAAAGTTGTAGGGCATGAGGGTGGGGAAGGTGCCTGCTGCCGTACGGCCGCCTGTGAAATAGTGAAAGGCGGTGAGATAGGAAAGCAATGCCACTCCTGTCAGTGAAGCTGTGCCGATGGCACCTGCCACGCTGTTCTTCATGCGCATACCTGCCAGTCCCAGTATCAGAAAACTGAGGAAAGGAAGGATGAGGATTAGAATAGTATATTCCATAATCAATTTTTCATTTCGTTTAAGTTCTTCACTTGTATGTTTCGGATGTTACGATAGATATTGATGATAATGGCAATAGCTACCGCTGTTTCCGCAGCACTCACTCCGATGGCGAACAGGGCGAAGAACACTCCTTCCAGTTCGTTGGGGAAGAGGTAGCGGTTGAACACGGCGAAGTTGATATCGACGGAGTTCAAAATCAGTTCCACACTAATCAGCATGGCGAGCAGGTTGCGGCGGGTAAAGAAGCCATAGATGCCTGCAAACATCATAAAGGTGGAAACCACCAGGTAATATTCCATGTGTACCATAATCAGACTTATCTTTTACGTGCAATCATTATACCTCCCACAATACAAGCCAGCAACAATATGCTGATGACTTCGAAAGGCAGTACATATTGATATTTTCCCATTCCCATCAGGGTGTGGCCGATGGTCTGCACATGCAGTTCGCCGGGAGTGAAGTGGGAGGGGAGAAACTCGTTTTTCAACATAACAAACAGGCAGATGCCCAGCCCGGCAAGGGTGGAAACAACTCCTGCCACCATTTTACCGTTTTTCAGCCGTTCGGACTTGTCTCCTTGTGAGGAGGTCAGCAGAATACTGAAAACATAAAGTACCGTGATGCCGCCGGCATAAATCAGCAATTGGACGGCTCCCAAAAACGAATAATTGAGCTGGAAGTAAATGCCTGCCGTGCCGAATAGTACAAACAGCAAATAGGTCGCTGCGCGCAGAATGCGTGATGTGGTGACCGCCAGTACCGAACAGACAGCGATAAACAATGCCAGCACAATGAATACAATTAGTTGTAGTGTCATAATATCGTTTGTTTTTTTATTTCTTATTCAGGGTGAGAACCAATTTGCTGCGGTCGAACACTGCATTTTCAAATTCCGTATCAAAACAGATGGCATCGTGCGGACACGCATTGACGCAGAGTTGACAGAACATGCAGGCGCCCAAATCATATTCATATTTCACCAATGTTTTTTTCTTCTTACCTGTTTCTTCATCAGTCTGTGTTTCGCTGGTGATATGAATGGTGTCGTTGGGACAGGCCATTTGGCAAAGCCCGCAGGCAATACATTTATTGTTCCCGTTTTCGTCTGCCGGCATGACGAGACGCCCGCGAAAACGGGGAGAGATTTCCAGTGTAGCACGGTTCTCGGGATACTGCTCGGTTACTTTCGGAGTGAAAAATTCCCGTCCGGTGATTTTCATTCCGGTGAGCAGTGTACCGATACCGTGCAACAGTCCTCCTATATATGAACGTTTTTCTTCTTTCATTAGAAATGCAATTTAAATACAACAATAATAACCATCAGCAACAAATTGCAAAGACCTATCGGTACCAGGTATTTCCATTCCAGTGTAAGAATCTGGTCGATACGTAAACGAGGGAAAGTCCATTTTATCCACATCAGCAGCCAGACAATAAAGAATGACTTTGCAAAGAACCATACAAATCCGGGAATATAGTCCATGACGGTATTGAAGCCGTCCAAGCCGGGAATATGCAACGGCATCCAGCCGCCCAGGAAGATAGTGGCGGCTACTCCGGCAATAATGAACAGGTTGACAAACTCTGCCACATAGAATAAGCCGAAGTGCATACCCGAATATTCGGTGTGATATCCGGCTGTCAGCTCACTTTCGGCTTCGGGCAAGTCGAATGGACCACGGTTTACCTCTGCATTGCCGGCTATCAGATAGATGATAAAGGCAATCATTGCCGGGATATGGCCTTTGAAAAGGAACCAGCCGTCGGCCTGGCGTTCTACGATTTCTGAAAATTGCATGGTATCGGTCAATACGACAATGGTGAGAATGCTCAGTCCGACAGACAGTTCATAACTGATCATCTGTGCACCGCTTCGCATGGCACCGATTAGTGAGTACTTGTTGTTGGAACTCCATCCGGCAAGCAGGATACCTACCACACCGATGCTGGAGGCTGCCATCAGGAAAAAGATGCCGACATTGAAGTCGAGCACTTCCATCCCTTTGCTGAAAGGCAAACAACTGAATGACAGGATAGATGCCAGTATCACAATATAGGGAGCGAGGTTATAAAGGAAATTGTCGGCGTGACGAATGGTGATGATTTCTTTTATCAACATCTTGAATACATCGGCAAAGACCTGTATGGTGCCCCAAGGTCCTACACGCATCGGTCCCAGGCGACACTGGAATGCTGCACAGACTTTTCGCTCCATGAATATCATAATGATAGCAATCACTGCGTAGGCAAGCATGATGCATACGCCGATAGCCACACACTCTATAAATACCGCCAACCCTTCGGGCATGAAGGAGGTAAGCATTGAGTGTATCCATTGGGTTACTATACTAAAATCAAACATATATTATTTCGTTTCGTTTTATTATTAATCTTATCTGTCTATGTCCGGTACCACGTAATCCACTGTTCCGCCGATGGCAATGAGGTCGGCTATCTTGGCACCGCGACACATGGTTTCCATTGCCGAAACCAATGGCAGTCCGGTGGCACGGAACTTCAGACGGTAAGGATATTTATCTCCACGACTTTCCAAAAAAACGCCGAACTCTCCACGGCTGCCTTCCACCGCAGCATAATAAGAACCTTCGGGCACACGGATAATCGGTTTCATCTTTTGCTGAAATGCTCCTTCAGGAATATTATCAATCAACTGTTCGATGATGTTCATACTTTCCATGATTTCTTCCATACGTACCATGTAGCGTGCGAATGAATCGCCATCGGTATGGACAATTTCCTTGAAGTCGACTTTTCCATACATAGAGTAGGGATGGCGTTTGCGAGTATCGCAAGCCCAACCGCTGGCGCGCCCTGTTCCCCCCGTTGCACCGAAAGAGATGGCGTCTTCACGACTGAGCACTCCTACACCTTTCATACGTTCCTGTGCGATGACATTGCCGGTGAAGACTTCATGATACTCTTTTAATGTCGGACGGAGATAAGCGATAAAGTCTTTTACCTTTTGCACAAAGTCCGGCGCGATATCGGCCTGCACACCGCCGATGGTATTATAGTTCTGGATTAAGCGACCGCCGGTGGTTGCTTCGAAGATGTCCAGAATCTTTTCGCGGTCGCGGAATCCGTAAAAGAAGGCAGTTAGCGCGCCCAAGTCCATGCACAGACAAGAAAAGAAAAGCAGATGTGAATCAATGCGTTGCAGCTCGTCCATGATGGTGCGGATATACTGTACACGTTCACTCACTTCCACACCCATTGCCTTTTCGATACACATGCAGAGTGCATGGCGGTTTTGGTGTGCGCCCAAATAATCCAACCGGTCGGTTAAGGCGAGTGTTTGGGGATATGTCAGACTTTCGCACATCTTTTCGATGCCACGGTGGATATATCCGCAGTGTACATCCAGTTTCTTTATAATCTCACCTTCCAGTGACACGCGAAAGCGGAGCACTCCGTGAGTTGCCGGATGCTGCGGACCTATATTAATAATGTATTCATCTTCGTCGAAGATGGTTTCTCGTTTTTCAATTACGCTGCCGTCATGCTGTACTTCCATGTATTGGGTGGTATCGACCGGCTCCTCGTTGGTCATCCGCAGCGGGTTGAGGCTTTCGTCATAATCTTTGCGAAGCGGATGGCCTATCCAGTCTTCACGCAGGAACAAGCGGCGCATGTCGGGGTGTCCCACAAAACGGATGCCGAAGTAATCATACACTTCACGCTCGTTGAATTCTGCACCTTTCCAAATATCGCAGACTGTAGGCAATTCAGCTTTCTCGCGGTTGGCAGTGACAGCTTTAATTACTTTGTTCTCGCCGGTAGCTGTCTTTTCCAGATGGTAGACTACTCCCAATCCTTCTTCTCCCCAGTCCATTCCGGTGAGTGAACGCATAAAGTCATAGCCTTCCGCGCGTAACTTTTGCATCTCGGTGCGGAGTTCGTTAGGTTCTATTTTGATAATATCATCCATAAGTTATTCCTTTTGGGGTTCTTCTTCCTTGCGGTTTACTCCGCCAAAGAATTTTTCCAGTTTTACTTTACGTTGCAGTTGCATCATGCCATATAATAAGGCTTCGGGCCGTGGGGGGCATCCGGGAATATAAACGTCTACCGGTAATATTTTGTCAACTCCGTTCAGCACATGGTAGGATTTTTTAAACGGACCTCCGCTGATGGCGCATCCGCCCACTGCAATCACATATTTGGGGTCTGCCATTTGGTCATAAAGACGTTTTAATACCGGTGCCATTTTGTGTGTGATGGTTCCGGCTACCATAATCATATCTGCCTGGCGCGGACTGGCGCGGGCTACTTCAAACCCGAAACGGGCAAAGTCATACCGGGCAGCACCGACTGCCATAAACTCAATTCCGCAGCAACTGGTTGCAAAGGTAAGCGGCCACAGCGAGTTGCTGCGTCCCCAGTTGATAAGGTCATCCAAACAACCAATAAGTACTTTTGTACCTCCTTCATTAAGTTGTTTGACCATGTTCTCCAGATACTCATTATCTTTGAAATCTTCATAAGGGATAGATTTTATGACCGGTTTCTTTATTTCCATTCCAATGCTCCTTTCTTCCAGGCGTATGCCAGGCCTAATATGAGTACTACAATAAAGAAGAAGATGCTGACTAAACCGTACACTCCTAAATCCTGAACGACTGCCGCCCACGGAAAGAGAAATACCGTTTCAACATCAAACATGAGAAATAGAATGGCAAACAGATAGTAACCTACCTTAAATTGCATCCATGACTGTCCCCGGGTGGGGATACCACATTCGTAAGCCTCTCCTTTTTGCGGATTGTACGAACGGGGAGAAATGGCACGGGCAATACCCAAAGCCACGGCAACCAGTGCAATTGCCGTCAGGATAACGACAACTAATAGTGTAAAATACATATCTAAACTTTTTTTTGATTAGACAAAAAGTGAATGAACACAAAGCCCACTTACATAACGCTTAATGCAAGATACTTTGTTTTGGCTTTTAGCTTGAAGGCTTTATAAAATTAAATAATGATTCGCCGTAGTGCATAGATATAGTAATCCACGGCATGCGAGTAATGTGAAATGGATGAATGAAAATGTATGTTGTTTGTTTGTAGCTCTTGTTTCCAGAAATCATTCAGTGTAGCAAGCAGACGGAGAGCACATTTGGATTTGGAAGTCAAATCCGGATTGTCAAGAGCAATTGCTACTTGTGGCATATCGGCAAAACGGTTGATAAACAGGAAATCCATGGTCTTTTTACACGGACTTTGTGTTTGCTGATAAGAAGAGGTTACGTTTGATTTCTGAAAGAATGAACTCTTTACTGACGCATACTCTTCTTGTCCCGCTGTTGTTATCAAGAGCAGGAAAAATAAAAGAGAAATAAAGATCTTCAGTATATTGTTCATAATGATGATTTTTATTTAGAGGTCGCAAAGTTAGCCATAAATTTGGAATTCTATCATTATAAATTGTTTTTTTTCTTTTCTCGTGAATGGAGAGGGATTTCCGTACTTCTTAGTGTTTCTTCCAGAATCCGGGAGTAAACAACAGTAAGACGGTAAATAACTCCAAACGGCCGATGAGCATAAGTAACGCACTGATCCATTTGGCCATATCGGGTAATCCGCTCCATGAATAAGAAGGTCCGCACTTGCCTATACCCGGTCCGACATTGCCTAAACTGGAAATTACGACACTGTATGCTTCTTCAAATCCTACTCCTAATATCATAAGCAATAGCCAACCAATAAAGACAATAGCTATATAAAGGAAAGTAAATGCCAATATAGCCGATTTGGTTGTAGAAGAAATTACCTGACGGTTGATGCGGACCGGCAAGACTGCATTAGGATGGATGATTCGTTTGAATTCGTTTCTTGATACACGGCTCATAATAGCAATACGAATACATTTTATACCTCCGGAAGTGGAGCCTGCACATGCTCCGAAAAGCATGATGATGCACATCAATGTCCATAGTACCGGAACCCAGGTCATGTAATCAGCAGAAATAAATCCGGTGGTGGTCTGTAATGAGACTACTTGAAAAATAGCTTTCCGGAATGATTCTTCTATTCCCATCGGGCTGGTAAGAACCAGTGTGACGGTGGTGAACAGGGTAAAACAACCTACAGTGCCCAAATACCAATGGAACTCGGTATTCTCAATCAACCGTTTGAACTTTCCTTTCAGAAAGAATAGAAACAGCAGGGTAAAGTTGATACCCGACAAAAACATGAAGAGCGTGATTACATATTCTATATAGGGAGAATGAAAAGCAGCAATGCTGTTTTGCTTGGTAGAATATCCGCCTGTAGCAGTAGTTGTTAATGAATGGCACACGCTGTCGAACACATCCATTCCACCCAGCAGTAATAAGAATACTTCTGCTATGGTCAGTCCCAAATAAATGCTCCAAATCCATTTGGCGGTCACACCGATACGGGGATGTACCTTGTCATGGGTGGGACCTGTAGCTTCGGCTGCAAATAGCTGTACACCGCCTACTCCGAAAATGGGTAACACGGCGATGGTAAAGAATACAATCCCCAGTCCTCCAATCCATTGGGTCATGCTTCGCCAGAAAAGTAATCCGTGGGGCAATGATTCGATATTATCCAGAATGCTTGCTCCGGTAGTGGTGAATCCCGACATGGTTTCAAAAAAGGCATCGGTGATGCTGGGAATGTATCCGCTCAGATAAAACGGCAACATTCCGAACAGGGAAAAGAAGATCCAAGCAAGAGATACTACTACATAGCCATCGCGGCGGCTGATTTTCCTTTCGGCGTTCTTTCCGAAGATAGAGAAAACAATACCTGCTCCTGCTGTGATAGCAGCGGAAGAAAGGAATGCGGTTAAATCTGTTTCCTTATAATATATGGCGAGTAATGCGCATAAAATCAAGAATCCCGCTTCAATGAAGAAAAGGGAACCCATGATTTTGCATATCATTTTAGAGTTAATCATCAGTTGAAGAATTTTTCTGCTTTCTTAATCATCATTCCCAAACAGAATACCACTACATGGTCTTCCGGTTGGATGATTGTATTACCTGTTACCAAGATACCTTCTCCATTTCGGATTAGTCCGCCGATGGTAACCCCTTTGGGAAGTCCCATGTCCTTAATGGCGTCTTTTGTAATACGTGAACCGGCTTTTACTGTAAATTCGGCAACATCTGCATTGGCAAAAGTCAGACATTTTACATTGGATACGTCGGCATCCAGCATCATTTGGTAAATATGGCTGGCAGCAATCATCTTTTTATTGATAACCGTGCCGATATCCAGACTTTCTGCCATACTGATATAATCAATGTTTTCCACCTCGGCAACCGTCTTGGTTACACCCATTCTTTTGGCGGCGAGGCATGCCAGAATATTTGTTTCCGAATTATCTGTCAATGCGACAAATGCTTCGGTGTTGCGAAGTCCTTCTTCCAATAGCAAATCCATATCCCGACCATCTCCATTGATAATCATGACTTTATCGTCTACTACTTCTGTCAGCCGGTTACAGCGGTTGATATCGTTTTCGATTATTTTGACCTGCATATATTCAGGTACATATTGGGTTGTACGGACGGCTATACGGCTGCCTCCCATGATCATTACATTACGCACATCGGCATAATTTTCCTTTCCGGCTATTTTACGGATATAAGGAATATATTTTTTTGTAGTGGTAAAATAAACAATATCATGTAGCTTGATAGTATCATCTCCACGTGGGATAATTGTTTCATTGCCCCTTTTTATCGCTACAATGTGGAATGGAATATTACGTCCGCCCAGTTCGTGCAGAGGCACATTCAGAATTTCTGCCGTTTCACGCATTTTTGTACCAATCAGTACCAATGCGCCGCCACAGAACTCCCACCATTGGCGTATCCAGCTCATTTTGATGGCGTCTACAATTTCTTTTGCAGCCAGCATTTCGGGATAGATCAGTGAATGAACACCCAGATGTGAAAAGAATTCCTTATGTTTAGGCAATAGGTATTCGTAATTATCAATACGGGCTACGGTCTTTTTGGCTCCCAAATTGGTGGCCAGCATACATGCCGTCATGTTACGGCTTTCTTCCGGCATGACTCCGATAAAAAGATCGGCTCCCGCTACACCGGCATTCTTCAGACCGGAAATGGAAGTCGGGGATGCATTGACTGTCATCAAGTCGAAGTTGGAATCTAATTTACTCAACTTCTCCTCGTTTTCATCCATCAGGATAATATCTTGTTTTTCACCTGAGAGCAGTTTGGCCAAATGAGTGCCTACGGCTCCTGCCCCTGCGATAATAATCTTCATTTTTATCTTTCTCTTTTAGAATGATACCAATACCTTATAAATACCTTCTTCATCCATGCCGCATAAACGATGCAGGTCTTTTACCGGGCCGTGTTCTACAAACTTATCCGGTAAACCGATGCGGCGAACAGTGGGAGTATATCTGTTGTCTGCCATAAACTCCAGGATAGCACTGCCCATTCCGCCTTTCAACACACCGTCTTCAATGGTGACTATTCGGCAGAAATTCTTTCCTATTTCGTGTAGCATTTCTTCATCCAACGGTTTTAAAAAGCGTAAGTCATAATGGGCAATGCTCATTTTGCTTTCGGCTTCTGCACGGGTAATTGCCTTTCGTGCCGTATTGCCAATCGGACCGATGGTGATGACTGCCATGTCTTTTCCGTCTTTCAGTTTCCGCCCTTTGCCTATTTGTATTTCTTCAAAAGAAGATTTCCAGTCCACCAGCACCCCTCTTCCTCTGGGGTAACGAATCACAAAAGGTCCTTTATCGGGCAGTTGTGCGGTGTACATCAGATTGCGCAGCTCATGTTCATCATAAGGGGATGCCACCGTCAGGTTAGGGATGGGGCGCATATATGCCAAATCGAATGCACCATGATGGGTAGGACCGTCCTCGCCCACAATTCCTGCCCGGTCAAGGCAAAGAACGACATTCAACTTTTGAATGGCAACATCGTGGATAACATTATCGTATGCACGCTGCATGAAAGACGAATAGATGTTGCAGAACGGGATTAATCCGTCTTTTGCCATACCGCCGGAGAAGGTTACGGCATGACCTTCTGCAATGCCTACATCAAATCCCCGGTCGGGCATTGCTTTCATTAATATATTCATGGAGCATCCTGACGGCATTGCCGGGGTTACTCCTACTATTTTGTCGTTTTGCTGTGCCAGTTCCAACAACGTATTGCCAAACACATCCTGAAACAAAGGGGGAAGTCCGTCGGTATCTATCACAATGCGTTCTCCGGTTTCTTTGTCGAAAATTCCCGGTGCATGCCATATGGTAGCTGCTTTTTCAGCCGGACCGAATCCTTTGCCTTTGGTGGTATGGATATGGAGCAACTTGGGACCCTGCATATCTTTTATTTCTTTCAAGACACGTGCCAGATTATTGACATCGTGTCCGTCAATAGGACCGAAATAGCGGATATTCATTCCTTCGAACACATTTTGTTGCTGTACGAGCATGGATTTCAGGCTGTTATTGAAACGAATCAGGCTCTTTCGGCGCTCTTCATTCAGTATGCCCCATTTATAGAACATTTTTGAGAGCTTATATCGTATTTTATTATAACCTTCAGACATCTGGAGGTTTAGAAGATACTGTTTCATTCCACCCACACTGCGGTCGATAGCCATATTATTATCATTCAGGATGATTAAGAGATTATTGGGTGTAGAGGAAGCATTGTTCAATCCTTCAAATGCCAGACCGCCACTCATTGATCCATCGCCGATGACGGCTACCACATGGCGGTTGTTTTCTCCATTCTTCTTAGCTGCGACAGCCATTCCGAGCGCTGCCGAAATAGAGTTGGAGGCATGTCCGCACGTAAAAGTGTCATATTCACTTTCGTGAGGAGAAGGAAAAGGGCACAGACCGTGTAATTTGCGGTTTGTACAGAAAGTATCCCTGCGGCCTGTCAATATCTTATGGCCGTATGCCTGATGACCTACGTCCCATACGATGCGGTCATAAGGCGTATTAAATACATAATGTAAGGCTACGGTCAGTTCTACCACTCCCAGACTGGAACCAAAATGTCCCGGATTGCGTGAGAGCTCATCTATTATTTTTTGCCTCAGCTCTTTACATACTTCGGGCAGTTTGTCTGCCTCTAATCGGCGCAAATCTTCCGGTGTATCTAAACTTTTCAGCAACATATATGAAGTATCCTGTTCCATTCCTATGATATGATAAATATCTTGCAAAAATAGCATATTTATGTGTATTATGATTACATTTGTCCTTAAAAAATAGATAGACTCTTATTGATATGAATTTCAGAACGCAAGTAGAACTGCCTAAAGAGGAAACAGAAATCCGTCATTCTGACCGAATTATGCTATTTGGTTCCTGTTTTGCCGAAAATATCGGAAATTTGTTGCTGGCAAATAAGTTTCGGTGTGATGTGAACCCTTTTGGGATTCTCTATAATCCTTTATCTGTGGCAGAGGCTATCCGTCAAACTCTCTCTTATAAAACTTACAATGAGGCGGATTTGTTTTGCGATAGGGCGGGATGGCATAGCTTTATGCATCATGGCTCTTTTTCAGGCAATTCGGCAGAAGAATGTTTGTCGCGGATTAACGAAAGGTTGGGGAGAGCTGCCGCGGAATTGCCGCAAACCGACTGGCTGATGATAACATGGGGAACGGCATGGGTTTATTCTTTGAAAGAGAATGGTAAGGTTGTGGGCAACTGCCATAAGCAACCGGATAAACTGTTTACGCGCAGGCTTCTTTCGGTAGAGGAGATAGTTGTTGAATATTTTGACTTGTTGAAAATGTTGCAGGAGCTGAACCCTAATCTGAAGGTGCTGTTCACCGTCAGTCCCATCCGGCACGCCAAAGACGGGATGCATGGCAATCAGATAAGTAAATCTACTCTATTATTGGCGATAGACACTCTGCAACACCATTATCCGATGTGCCATTATTTCCCTTCTTATGAAATTATGATGGACGAACTTCGCGATTACCGCTTTTATGCGGATGATATGTTTCATCCTTCGCCCATGGCTGTATCTTATATATGGAAGTGTTTCGGAGATACTTATTTCAGCAGTCAGACACGGCAGATAATGAAAGAGTGGGAAGAAATACGCAAAGGGTTGAATCATAAACCTTTTGATGTCCGTTCGGAAGCATACCGTAGTTTTTTAACTCAAATAGTGTTAAAGATAAGCAGGATGAAAGAAAAGTTCCCGTATTTTGAACTTCAAAAAGAATTAGAACAATGTCAAGCTCAATTGAAAATATAGTAAAGGCTTTGGGTGCCAAACGCTTTGGCGACCACAATGCACAGATTGATTGGATTTTAACTGATAGCCGCTCGTTATGCTTCCCCGAAGAAACTTTATTCTTCGCTTTGAAAACCAAACGCAACGACGGGCATAAATATATTCCTGATTTGTATGAGCGCGGGGTGCGTAATTTTGTAGTGAGTGAACTGCCTGAGAACAAGGAAGCTTATACTGCCGCCAATTTCCTGCAATTGGCCAATCCGTTAAAGGGACTGCAAAAACTGGCAGAAAAGCATAGGGAACAATTTCTTATTCCGGTGGTCGGCATTACCGGCAGCAACGGTAAGACGGTAGTGAAAGAATGGTTATACCAATTGCTCAGCCCGGATCGCGTGGTTACCCGCTCTCCCCGCAGTTATAATTCACAAATCGGAGTGCCGCTTTCTGTATGGTTGATGAACGAAGAAACCCAGTTGGCTATTTTTGAAGCCGGTATTTCTGAAATGGGTGAGATGGAGGCTTTGCAAAGCATTATCCGTCCCACTATCGGTATATTGACAAATATCGGTGGTGCTCACCAAGAGAATTTTTTCTCTGTTCAGGAGAAATGTATGGAGAAACTGACGCTTTTTAAGGATTGTGATGTGATTATCTATGACGGTGATAATGAACTTATCAGCTCTTGTGTCAGCAAGTCTCTTTTTACTTCGCGTGAGATAGCCTGGTCTAAGAAAGACAATGAACGTCCTTTATTTATAGAATCTATTTGTAAGGGTGAGGATTCCACCACTGTGAAATATCGTTATTTGGGGATGCCGAATGAATATAAGATACCGTTTATCGATGATGCATCGATTGAAAATTCATTGCATTGTCTGGCAGTAGCCTTGTATATGATGGTGCCTGCCGAGGACATTGCAGAGCGTATGGCGCATCTGGAGCAAATAGCCATGCGTTTGGAAGTGAAAGAAGGAAAAAATGGGTGTGTTATTATCAACGACAGCTATAATTCGGATTTGGCCTCTTTGGATATTGCACTTGATTTCATGTCGCGCCGTTCGGAAGATAAAGGTAAAAAACGCACATTGATTCTTTCGGATATGCTGGAAACGGGGCAAAGCAGTAAGTTGCTTTACCGTCAGGTGGCCGAACTGGTTCATAGTCGTGGTGTGGAAAAGATTATCGGGGTAGGCGACGAGATTCGTACAGCTTCTTCCCGGTTTGAGTTAGAGAAGTATTTTTTTCATAGCACAGAAGACTTGTTGAAATCCGACCTGTTGCCCAATCTGCGTAATGAGGTGGTCTTGATAAAAGGTTCACGCAGCTTTCATTTCGATGATATTTCGGAACGCTTGGAGTTGAAAGTACATGAGACAATTCTGGAAATCAAATTGAATGCATTGGTTGATAATTTGAATTATTATCGTAGTAAACTGAAACCGGAGACAAAGATGGTGTGCATGGTGAAGGCATCGGCTTATGGAGCCGGTTCGTATGAGATAGCCAAAACCCTTCAAGACCACAGGGTGGATTATTTGGCTGTAGCGGTTGCCGACGAAGGCTCGGACTTGAGAAAAGCCGGTATAACCAGTTCCATTATCATCATGAATCCGGAATTGACTGCCTTCAAAACGATGTTCGATTATAAGCTCGAACCTGAAGTTTATAGTTTTCATTTACTGAATGAATTGATAAAGGCTGCCGAAAAAGAAGGAGTGACCAATTTCCCCATTCACATCAAACTGGATACCGGCATGCATCGGCTCGGCTTTACACCGGATGAGATACCGGAGTTGATAGAGCGCCTGAAAAAGCAGACGGCTGTTATTCCTCGTTCCGTATTCTCGCATTTGGTGGGAAGTGATGCCGAACAGTTTGATTCCTTTACGCGTCGCCAGATAGAGGCTTTTGAGCGGGCATCGCAGGAGTTGCAGGAGGCTTTTCCGCATAAGATATTGCGCCACATCTGTAATACGGCGGGTATCGAGCGTTATCCCGGCGCACAGTTTGATATGGTTCGTTTGGGAATAGGATTGTATGGCGTAGATCCTTTTACCAATAAAATTATTCATAATGTAAGTACACTGAAAACAACGATTCTTCAGATACATGATGTTCCCAAGGAAGAAACAGTGGGATACAGCCGGAAGGGGCATTTGGAACGCGATTCCCGCATAGCTGCCATTCCTATCGGATACGCCGACGGATTAAACCGTAAATTGGGCAATGGAAATGCTTACTGCTTGGTGAACGGACAGAAAGCACCGTATGTAGGTAATATATGTATGGATGTGTGTATGATAGATGTGACGGATATTGACTGCAAAGAAGGAGACAAGGCAGTGATATTCGGTGATGATTTACCTGTAACGGTCTTGGCTGAAATTTTGGGAACCATTCCTTATGAGATATTGACAAGTGTTTCTAATCGGGTGAAAAGAGTTTATTACCAGGATTAACGAAAAAGAGACCTTAATAATCTTAAGAAGAAGGAAGAATTTACGTTTCTTTTCTGTATATTTGGAGAAACCAAAAACAGAATGCCATGAAACGTATATTCTTCCTTTTAGCATGTCTGTGTTTGCCGTTTTTCTCCTTTGCCCAGAAAGCAGGAGAGTCAAGGCAATTGACCCGGCAAGATTCCTTGCGTTTGCAGCAGTTGTTGAATGGACAAGTGGAAATCGTCATCGATGATGAAACTCAGCAGGAGATAGACCGCTTGTTTAATCCTGAGAAGTGGAAAATGAAATCTACTCCTTTCCCTAAAAAGAATATGAAGTTTGAGACAGAACTTCCCCGATATTACATTTCCCAAGTAGATACGGTTGACGGCCGTGGGTATATCCGTCTTTTGCCTTATGGTCCTTTTGAATCTCCTGAAGAAGAAAAGATTTATGTGGAGATTCCGCTTAATAAGGAATATCTGGCAGGTTATGATCCGCGGCTCGAACCGGCATCGGCAGGAAAGTTCACTCCTAGTGCTTTGATGGTGGGAGCCGGTATCAGCACCACTTTTAACGCGGATAAACTCTTGGGCATCATATTCAGCAAGAAAATGCGTGCCAAGGTAAAGAATGCCAAGGAAGCCAAGTCGTGGGAAGGATATTAGCCTGCAGAACTAAGCGTTTTCTTCCTTTCTGTTAAGCCGTTTTATGCGGTAGATTATTAGTCCCTGCCACAGTAGAACGTGGGAGTGTGTCAAAACCAAACCGGTCTATCCCATCGTCAGCTGTAGGGGCAGGGTTTGCCTGCCCGAATACACAAAGCAAACTGTTTTCGGGCGAGCGAACCTCGCCCCTATGTACTAAACGACAGCATTATCCACGTTTTGACACCGATAATCTGCCGTTCAAAAGGTCTTAGCCTTTAGTAAGGAATTGCTTCATCTGCCTGACGATTCCGGATGAGTATAGGGGGTGATTTGCTTTCATTTTACTACCTTTGTATTCGAGAGAGCAAATCAAAAAAAGCATGAATGAAGAAATAGCAGAATATTACGAAGAACTATATAATCTGTGTGCCGTTGAACAAGAACAACCTTTGGCGCGCCGTTACAGACAGTTGCGTGAAGCATTGGAGCGGGTGATGAGGCAACAAATGATGGGAACAGGCTTGCAAGCTACAGATTTGGCTGCCCGTATCAATTATGTGGCGACTCAATTTGCATTGGATGGCCGGGAGCAGAACCAATTGCATACATTCCGCCTGACTTCGAATGACATTCTGAATCACCGCAAGGAGCCGTCCGAACAGGAATTCTTGCGGGACCTCCGCGCTGTGGCTTATGCCTATCGGAAGATTTTTCATGAGGATATCCCACCGAAACTTTATACGTTGCTTCCCAAGCAGGAAACGACTCCTGCGGTAAAGAGGGAGAAAGAGACTCGGATTCGTCGTATCCGGGTGTGCTTTGACTATGCGGACGAAAGCTATCTGTATGTCCGGCCGATAGATGTGCTTGAAGAAGAACCGGTAAAGGTGAATTATAACAAGCCCGGTGTGAATGAGGAATTTAAAGATACGGTGGATGAGCTTTGGCGGTATGCCCAATTGAATTTGTTGGATGTAATTGTCGATGATAATGGAGTTTATACTCCTTCTTTTATAGTACTTGAACCTGATTATCTGTTGGATATCAGCTCATTGGCAGAGTGCTATAAGGATTATGGCAGTCATCCCGCCAATTATTTTCTGAGTCGTTTGGTCCCTATTGAGAATGCCCGTCCCTTATTGTTGGGAAATATAGCCAATCTGTTTCTGGATGAATGGATATATGCAGGAGAGAAAGAACCTGATTACACTGAATGTATGAAAAAGGCTTTTCGGCAGTATCCTATCGAACTGGCAGCTTGTGAGGAACTTCGAAATCCTCAGAAGGAGAAAGAGTTTGCGCAAGACTGTAGAATGCATTTCGAACATATCCGTGAAACGGTGCAGAAGACATTTTTACAACCGGGATATAACCTTGATAAGAATGATGCTGTGCTGGAACCTTCTTATATTTGTGAGGCACTTGGCATTCAGGGTCGTTTAGACTATATGCAGCGTGACATGAGCAGCTTTATAGAAATGAAGTCGGGCAAAGCAGACGAATATGCCATGCAGGGCAGGTTGGAGCCGAAAGAGAATAATCGTGTACAGATGTTGCTTTATATGGCGTTGCTGGAGTATAGCATGGGGCAAGAGCGTCGCAGTATGCATCCCTACTTGTTGTATACTCGTTATCCGTTGCTTTATCCGGCACGTGCATCTTGGGCACAAGTGCGGCGTATCATTAATTTGCGCAACTGCATTGTGGCTTCGGAGTATGGTGTGCAGTTGCATAATCATCCTTCGTTTACCCAACGGCTGTTGGCACAGATCAATCCTTCTGTTCTCAATCAAAAAGGGTTGCAGGGGCGATTTTGGGAACAGTACTTGAAGCCTTCCATCTCCCGTTTCGGTGAGCGCATGGAACTGCTTACTCCTCTGGAACGTACTTATTTTTATACGCTTTATAACTTTATCACAAAAGAACTTTATACCTCCAAGTCGGGTGATGTGAATTGTGAAAGCAGGACGGGCGCTTCTGCTTTATGGCTCAGTACGCTGGATGAAAAGCGGGATGCAGGAGAAATTTTATACGATCTTACTATTGTTGAGAACCATGCATCGCAGGCTCATAAGGCTTTTATTATTTTGTCTATTCCTCAATATGAAGAAACTTTTCTGCCTAATTTTCGTAATGGAGACGTGGTGGTGCTCTATGAACGCAATAATGGTATGGATAATGTGACCAACAAAATGGTATTCAAGGGAAATATAGAATCCATAACCGATAATGAATTGCGCATTCGTCTTCGGGCGGCACAGCAGAATCCGTTGGTGTTTCCAGAGAACAGCCGTTATGCCGTGGAGCATGATACGATGGATACTACTTTCCGAAGCATGTATTTGGGATTGTCTTCCTTTATGGACGCGAACCCTGAGCGCAGGGAGTTGTTGTTGGGGCAGCGTCCTCCTCGTTTTGATATGGCTTATGAAGACAGGATAGCCCGGACGACCGATGACTTTGAACGGGTGGCGCTGAAAGCGGAGGCTGCCTGTGACTATTTCTTGTTGGTGGGACCTCCGGGAACCGGAAAGACTTCGCGTGCCTTGAGGCGGATGGTGGAGCATTTTTATGCTTGTCCTTCCACACAAGTGCTGTTGCTGGCTTATACTAATCGGGCGGTGGACGAGATATGCCGGTCGCTTTCTGCCATTTTGCCGCAAGTGGACTATATACGGGTGGGAAGTGAATTGTCTTGTGATGCGCGTTTCCGCAAACATCTGTTGGAAAATGTGCTGGCAGAATGCAACAATCGTCGGGAGGTAAACATCCGCATGGCAGATTGCCGTATTTATGTGGGAACAGTTGCATCTATTGCATCTAAACCGGAACTGTTCAAACTGAAGCATTTTGATGTGGCAATTGTTGATGAGGCTACACAAATATTGGAGCCTCAGTTGTTGGGAATCCTTTGTGCGCGGTTTAAGGACGGACGTAACGGAATAGGGAAGTTTATCCTGATTGGTGATCATAAACAATTGCCGGCTGTGGTGTTGCAGAGTAATGAACAGTCTGAGGTGCATGATGAAGGGTTGCGGCGGATAGGGCTTTATAACCTGAAAGATTCTCTTTTTGAACGGCTTTATCGTTTTCATTTGCAGGAAGAGCATTGCCGGGCGGTGGATATGCTTTGCCGTCAGGGACGCATGCACCCCGGAGTGGCATCATTTCCTAATCGAGAGTTTTATGCCGGAAAGTTAGAAGCACTGGGTTTGCCGCATCAGTTGGAGAATGTCGATGCTCCGGTTCGGTTTATTCCTTCAGAGCGGGATACGGAAAGTGTTTCGGGGAAGACGAACCGGAATGAAGCGCGCATTGTTGCTCAATTGGCTGCTGATGTGTATCATCTGTATAAGGAGACTTTCGAGGTCAACCGCACCTTGGGAGTGATCACTCCTTATCGTAGTCAGATTGCATTGATTCGGAAAGAAATTCAGGCATTGGGAATATCGGCTTTGAATGAAATATCGGTTGATACGGTGGAGCGTTATCAGGGAAGTGAACGCGATGTAATCATTTATTCTTTTTGTGTGAATTATCTTTATCAGTTGAAGTTCTTGCCTAATCTGACGGAAGAGAACGGAGTATGGATAGATCGTAAATTAAATGTGGCATTGACGCGTGCCCGAAGGCAGTTGTATATAACGGGAGTGCCCGATATATTGAGCCATAACCTGATATATCGTCGTCTGATACAGGCAATTAATTAGGGAAATCCCTACCTGTTTGTAGGGCTTTTCCTTTTAATGTATTTTTTTCTTTTCCTATTTTTGTAGTGTTCTAAAATCAAGGCACTATGAAACGATACATTCTTTTTCTCTTAGTTGCAATGCTGGAATGCGGAATCATGTTTTCGCAGAATAACCGGCCATTGAGTCCGATGCTGAATATTTCGGGTGAGTTTAAGCGGGACTATAAAGATGTGAAGAAAGGTACGGCTTGTATTTTGCAGCGCGTTATCAAGTTGAAAAAGCCGATTGGTCAGGAAGAGTCTACATTACAGGCAGTGGTGGTGGTCGGCGGGGTGCAGGTAGGTATTCCTATGGAGGAATTGGATGTACTGAAGCTTATTCCCGCAGATAAGACTTCATTTTGGCAGACTGCACAGCTGTCAAACGATTTAATCTCTTATTATGAAAAGAAAGGCTACCAAGGGGGAATGCGGCAAGAGCAGGCTCGTGAAGCGGATGATTATATGAAAGAACTGGAGCACGCTAAGCTTTTTTATGATGATGCTGCAATAGAGGATTATTTGCAATGTATGCTGTTAAGTATCATTCCCGAAAAGATGGCTGTCCTGCGTGAAGGAACTCCGTTGGTGCGTGTATTGAAATCTCCGGCTCCCGATATGTTGATGTTGGGTAACGACTGTCTGCTGGTTTCTACGGGAATGTTGACTGCTTTGGACAGCGAAGAGGAATTATATGCAGTGATGAGCCGTGAAGTAGCTCATTATGTACTCGATCATGCCATTATCACCGTGAACAAGAATATTGCCCGTGCCAAGCGTGCACAGTTCTGGGGAGCTGTAGCGGACGGAGTGGTTGCCGCTACAGAGGAATATCTGTACGATCGTTATGATTATTATGTTCCCGGGTTGGTCTTTGCAACGAATGATGTCGTTCAGGCATTGGTGAATGATAACATTGCCAATCGTATGGGGTTGGATTATTCGGAAAAACAAGAGAAAGAAGCCGACCATATAGTCATGAACTTTATGGTGCTGATGAAAAAGAACAAGGATGCAATGGTTTCCGCTTTGAGTAAAATCAATCAATACTATCAGCGTAATAAAGATGTAGAAGCATTATCCAAGTATGGTGCGTATGGTTCATTGCCCGAAAGGGTAGGGAAGCTGGGTAAGTTTACTCCATTGGATGAAGACCGGAACTATTTAAAGAAAACTTCTACAGTGGTCAGCTATGAAGCCGGTATGATGGATTATAATAAGAAATATAATGAATCAAGGCGTTTGGCTATGAAGAATATCAATAATGCGATGGCTTGTTCGGATGATTATCTGATGGTGGCACGCAGCATTATGAAACTATCCAATAGCAAGGAAAGCAATGCTGAATGTCTGGAGTATCTGAATAAGGCGGATGAGACGTCTAAGATAACCAATGTGAATATTTGCAAGATGAAGATATTATTGTTGCTCAGGGAAAACAAACAGGCGGATGCCGTTCATTTGTTGCATGAATATCAGGACATGTTGAACGCAATGTATCAGCAACCCCATACTCAGGAAGATGCACAATGGATTGCCGGTGAGCACACTTGGGCAGAGAAACTGCTGGACAGGACGTATATCATGTAAAAGACTATAAATCAGAGAATGCAACACTAAAACTAAACAGAAAATGAGGGGACCGAAAGTAAAATGGTCTATCAAATAGTCAACTGTAGGGGCAGGGTTTGCCTGCCCGAACCGGTGGTTACAACTTTGGGAGTAATACACAAAGCAAGCTGTTTCCGGGCGAGCGAACCTCGCCCCTACGGGTAAAATGACAGCATCATCCACGTTTTGGCATACCCCTCATTTATTATTGAGCATCATGAATCGGCCGATTGAATGTTAAGCATCGACAGGTTTATATTTCGGTACTAATATTTTCATTATTATCCAACCTAGCAGATAGGCTACTGCACAGATGCAGAAGATAATGAAATAACCGGCAGGTTTTCCTTCAAATCCCATAAACTTCATATTGGTTTGTGCGGCATAGTCGAATAATCTGCCCGATCCCATATTAATAAGGAATGAGCTGATGCCGCCTGCCATACCGCCGATACCTACAATAGTGGCAATGGTGCTTTTGGGAAACATATCGCCTACTACGGAATAAATGTTGGCAGACCAAGACTGATGGGCCGCTCCCGCAATGCCGATGATAATAATCGGATACCAATAGGAATAGTTGCCGAGCGGTTGTGCAAATAATGCCAGTAAAGGGAATAAGGCAAAGATAAACATTGCCTGCATGCGGGCGGCATACGGGTCCTTTCCGGTTTTATTGATAATGATGGTAGGCAGTTTGCCACCATAGATAGACAACATGGTGATGGCATATAAAACGAAAATCAACAGTTGTGCCGTGCCGGTGTCGGAAGCAAATCCATATACGTCCGAAATATAGGCAGGCGCCCAAAAGAGAAAGAACCACCACACACCGTCGGTCATGAACTTGCCAATGAATACGGCCCATGTTTGAGGGTATTTGAAACAAGTCCAGAAAGGGATTTTCTTATTGTCGAATTCATTGGCGCTTGCCTGTTGTTCGGTTGTCTGGTTTTCGTCGTTATTGTCTTGTTCGATGTATTCAAGTTCTGCTGTATTGACGCGTGGGTTGGCTGCCGGTTTTTTGTAAAGGAACATCCAGCATCCCATCCAGATAAATCCCAATCCGCCAATGACAACAAATGCCATTTCCCATCCATTGCCAATACCGATATTCTGGAAATAGCGTGCTAATGTCGGGATGGTAACGGGGGCAGCTAAAGCTCCGATAGTAGCTCCGGCATTAAAAATGGAAGTAGAATAAGCGCGGTCTTTCTTAGGAAAATATTCAGCGGTTACTTTGATGGCGGCAGGGAAGTTGCCGGCTTCACCTATTCCCAGCACGATGCGTGCCGCAATGAAATAATACACGCTGGTGATGGCAATGGTAGAAGCAACAGCTCCGGTGGCGGAGATCATTTCTCCTGCATTGTGTATACCCAGTGTCTGTTCGGTTGCCCAACCGCAAAGTGCATGCATACAGGCCCCCAACGACCATACAGCGATAGCCCAGAGATAACCTTTTTTGGTACCCATCCAGTCAATGAAACGCCCGGCAAATAAGTTGGCAATGGCATATACAAGAGAAAAAATAGCTGCGATATCTCCATAGTTTGAATCTGTCCAATGGAATTCGGGAGCGATGAAATCTTTCCACGTCAACGACAGTACCTGTCTGTCCAAATAGTTGACGGTAGTGGCGAAGAATAACATGGCACAGATTATCCATCTGAAGTTTGTCATTTTCCCGGTAGAACTTTGAGATGTACTCATAATAATAGATTTAGTAGATTATGTTTTTCTTAATGGCACAAAAGTAAGTATTATTCGGTCAACAATGATAAAAAACAAATTTGTCATTCCAAAAGTGCCGAAGAATCTTAATCATAATAATGAAAGCTCTTCATCACATTCAGAATGACAAACATCAATGAGAATCAGACGAGAGTAGAATCTGTTTATTTCATTTCTGTATATTTGATTTCATCCTTGTCACTGTATTTCAGGTTCTCGCCTGCCATACCCCAAATAAAGGTATAGTTGCTGGTTCCGGCTGCTGCATGGATAGACCATTCGGGAGAAGTAATAGCCTGTTCGTTGTGCAGCCACACCAGACGCTCTTCTTGCGGTTCACCCATTAGGTGGCAGATGGCATTTCCTTCGGGCAGATTGAAATAGAAATAGGCTTCCATACGGCGTGTGTGGGTATGTGCCGGCATGGTATTCCATACAGAACCCGGAGCAAGTTCGGTAAGTCCCATTTGCAGTTGGTTTGTACCACCGTCTTTTACTCTTTCCAATACATCTTTCACAATCAACTGGTTTACAATACGGTCGTTGCTATCCTCCATTTTACCGTAGTGGTCAGATATAGCTAAAGCATATTTCTTGGGATTTGCCTTTTGGAGTTTGGCATCGGTTGTAATCAATTGGGTGACATATGGTTTATAAGCCGGTGCTGAATTGATATAGAACTTAGCAGGTTTGGTAGCATCGTTGCTCTTAAAAGTAACCTCTTTGTTGCCGCAACCCACATAAAGTGCCTCTTTGTATTTCATAGGATATTCTTTACCATCTACGGTCACTACTCCGTCACCACCTATGTTGATTACTCCCAGTTCGCGGCGTTCGAGGAAGTAAGTGATTTCCGGGCCCAGTTCGCGGAATGTTTCCAACTTCAGGACTTTGTTTACCGGCATGGCACCTCCGTAGATGAGGCGGTCATAAAGCGTATAAGTGACATTGATTTCATCCGGCGCCATAACTTTCTCCATCATGAATGAGTTGCGCAGACGTTCTGTATCATAGTGTTTTACATCTTGCGGATGGCAAGCTGTCTGTACTTTGTAATTTACTTGGGCTGAAGCTGTCAAAGCAGAAACGCCCAGCATCATTGCAATTGCTAATTTCTTCATTTTCGTTCTTATTTATTAGTTATCTTATTTTCTGTTTTATTATTGGGCATTTTTTACCGATTGCTGATATTTGATGATGGCACGACGGTTTAATACCATCAGAAACAGGGTTATTAATACCAGAATAGCAGAACCGATAATTTTGAATGTATAAGTCATGTGGAATATAGCCCAAGAGAAGGGGCTGGATGCAAAGTCCAATGCACCACCTTCAAAACCTTGAGGGATATTTACGGCTGCATCTTGAGTTTTGGCATAAACGTCTTGTGCGGCTTGGGTAAAATAAGGAGCCAAATCGGTAACGAAATATAAACCGATGGCCAATACAATGAATCCGATAATAAAGGTTTTAAATACGTTGCCTTTCGTAATGGGCAATATCAATGGGAATACATAGAACATACCTGCCAATGATGCCAAAGGTAAGAATTCATTGCCGGGGAGTACTACTGCCAATAACAGAGTAACAGGAATCAATAGCAGGGATACAACCAGAGTTGCAGGATGACCAATGACCAAAGCAGGGCTCATACCTATGTTAAGACCCACTGCACCTTTAAACTTCTTTGCAATCATTTCGCGGGTAGCGTCAGAAATAGGTTTCAAACCTTCAATAAACAAACCGGTGATGCGTGGAATCAATTCCATAACAGCTCCCATCTTAATGCCTAAGCCTAAAATATAAGGAATCTTGTCTACCATTTCCTGTCCGTTTTTACAAGACAGTGCGCCAATGCCACAACCTACCAGAATACCTAAGAACAACGGTTCACCCAATAAACCGAATCTCTTCTTCATGCCTTCGGCATCAATATTCAGTTTATTGAATCCGGGTATTTTGTCCAATACTTTATTGATAATAATAGCGAATGGAACAAATCCTGCACAGAAAGGCTGAGGAATGGAGATACCTTCCATCTTTTCATAAAAGCCCTGAAACTTGTCTGCTGTATAGTCTGCCAAAATCAAGGTGATGATGTAGCAGATAATGGCAGCAAAGAATCCCCACAGAATGCTGTTTGTCGCAAAATAAACTACTGCTCCGATAAAGGCAAAATGCCAATAGTTCCATAAGTCGATATTAACAGTACGGGTAGTCTTTGTTAATAACATCAATATGTTGACACCCAGGCAAACCGGAATGATAAATGCACCTACGGAAGTGTTATAAGCAACAGCGGCGGCAGCAGGCCAGCCCATATCGAATACCTTTAATTGAAGGCCGTATATTTCGACAACTTTACTTAAAGCGGGTCCGAGGCTGCTGGTCAACAAGGCTGTAACAACTGATAATCCTACAAAACCTACTCCGACCAACAAACCACTTTTTAATGCTTTGCTTAATTTAATACCGATACAAACTCCTAAGATTGTAAAGATAATAGGCATCATCACAGCTGCACCCAGACCGATGATATAACTGAAAACTTCTTCCATTCTCTTGTGATTTAATAGTTAAATGAACGTGTTTCTACAATAGTATAAATTAAAAACTGCCCCAAAAATAAAACCTTTTCTCAATTAATCAAACGGGAAAACCTTAATTATTAGTAAAATGGACAATTTTGTACACTTTTTATTGTTATCGCGCACGATTTTATTGTTTTCGCACACGAAAAACCGAATGATGTATTCTCTTTATTTAGAGTAACACAGTGCTTTTCTTGGTAACAATAACTTTTGTTATATAAAAGATAGAAGGTCTGTTATTAAGGCAAAACAACTATATGGAAAGTAAATTTATCTGTAATTTTATTGTATCTGGATTGCCGGTGGTTGCTCTTCTATTGTGTATGGTTAAAAGTGTTTGATGAACAAATGTACATTTTCGGATAGGCCGGAAAGCGTTTTTGAAAAACCCTTAAGTCTCCTTTCGGAACAATCCATTCTTTTCTAAACAATCCTAAGTTCTTTATTTATAATACCTTTACAACTTTTAATGCTTGCTTTTTGAAAGGAAAGAAGATGTTGGTTTGTATTTAATCGATTGATAATGTGATGGATAAGATTTTGGGAGAGAAAAGAAAAAAGTGCATCTCTTAGTAAGAGATACACTTTTCGCTGCAAATTTACACAAAG
>ERZ772901.239-NODE-239-length-55751-cov-67.165721_pt1 | contig 55751 bp, 72 predicted proteins | sample MGYA00512123_ERZ772901 | MGnify/ENA primary metagenome ERZ772901 (study PRJEB29015, sample SAMEA2737711) | human gut metagenome | biome: human gut; feature: human-associated habitat; material: faeces | place: China | collected 2012 ...
TGTTTTTCTGTCTGCTTCCCAGTTCATGTTATATTTCCACAATCACATTAACACATGGGAACTGGTAGGAATAATCCCTGTTTCCCCCGAAATCATGGTCTGATATTCTTATTGTAAGGCTGCTGTCTTCGTAATCTTTTCTCTCATATCCGGAATATGTTTCCGATACTATAATTTCCTGTAAAGGTTCGAGAACGGAGAGAAATCGATCTACGGAATCCTTCCGGACAGGAATACCTGTATTCAGATATACCGAACAGCTGCTCCTGGAAAAAGAAACCGTGTAAACAATGTCATCCGGAAAATTATGAATGGCATTTGCATACGCAGAAGATATTTTCCCGATTCTTTCCAACTTACGAGAATAACTTTCATAGGTGTCTTTCATATCCATATCAATGATTCCGCAGATAAAACTGTAATAATTCTGGTATGTTTCGTAATCCATGTTCCAGTCCGAATCAATATCATCCCTGATCTCTCCATAATCACTGCTGTATACTTCATCAAGAATGTCTCGGAGACGGGATTTGAATGCATCACTCCAATATTTTTCTGTCTCCATTCCCTTACGGGAACAGATCTGTCCAGCAAAAAAATCCTCTGTTAACTGGTCTTTTTTATAACATTTAATAGGTTCTGTTTGTCTTCCAGTTATTTTCATAAAGCTTTCACCTTCCATTTTTTTATTACCCACATTCCTTTGATTTTTTAAATTATTCCGGAATCTGGTATCTTACATTATAAAGGTCGAATACTCCACTTCCGTCATTGTATATTCCTCGAAAATACCCGTCAATCTGTGTCCATACTGGTGCTGTTTCAGCAAACAGTTTCAAAGTATCTGCAGATGCCTCGACAAGTCCATCTTTTCCATACACACTTGCTTTCATCCTGCATAAGCATATCTTATCCGATGTAATATCAATATTTTTCTCGAAAAGTTTAGGTATAAATACACGCAATATATTTTCCGGGGCAATTCTTTTTGCAATATATTCCCTGTATTTTCCAAAATGGCAGTCCTGCACTGACATTTTGGATGGTTCGGCATCCGCGGTACATTCTACCAGTGCAGCACCATATTCAGGGAATAAAGGAATTTCCTGCAAAGTTCCTTCATTTACCGGCCGGAATAAATATACGACATCTGTCCGGTTGTCTGCACGGTTGTTATCCTGCCAATTATTATTGCCGGATTCATCCATACTGAGCAATCCGTTTTCCAGTATTGATGGTAAATCGTAAATATCCACGTTTTTATAAAATAGTCCATCCATTAGTCAATACCTGCCTCTTCTTTCATCTTCTCCCTGAAATCTTTCAGGTATTTTTTCAGTTCTTCCGCTTCTTCATCGGAAATGTTCATTTTTTCCCCATCTGGATAAATGGAATAATTTCCGGATTTCCCATAAATCTTCTGGTTCCATCTCTTACCTTTTATAAGATCCGGTTCCTCTTTCAGCAGATCTGCAAGCTTTGCTTCCCGTTCCTTCTGCTTCTGCAGTTCTTTTCCGTGCTGCTTTTTAAAGAGAATCTGAGCCGCAAGCATTTCTTCAAACCTGCTCTTCTGCTCCAGTTTTTCTTTTTCTTCCATTGTGGCTTCCCTTGCACCAATGGAGAAGGCTTTTCCCTTCTCTTCTTCCAGACATTCATGCGGAACAATTTTGACCCATCCCATTTCTGGTCTTGCCGTAGAAAGAATCTGAGTATCATCCAGAACCGTCCATCTGTACCCCAGTGCTTTGATTTCTTCCTTGTGCGGCTTCGTGTCTCCGCGAAAAGACAGCCGAACCTGGATTTCACCTTTCCTTGAAAGCTCATATTCTACAGTGCTGCATAATACAAACCCCATTTTTTCATTTTCTTCCTGCTTTTGTTTTTTATAACACTCAGAGCAGAGTCCGTATTCCTTGTAATAAGAAATCTTCCGTTCTCTTTCATCTGTTTTCCCGTATAACTGAACGGTTCCTGTATGACCGCAGGAATATGTTACTTCATATTTCATAGCCGTCCTCCTCTATAACTTATATGTTTATTTTACACCTTAAAGGGTGTAATGTCAATCACAATTTTACATCTTTTAAGGTGTAAAATGTTTGACTTTACCAGCAGAATGTCATATAATGTATATATGACATAAAGACGTATCGTTATATTACGCATGAAAGAAAGGAGACGGGAAATGGAAGTAAAGGTTTATTACCAGAACACACCCCTTGCCACATATTCAGGAGACACAACAGAAAAAATCATGGACCAGATCGGAGAACATCTGCATAGTTTACTCTCTCAAACAGGGAAGCAACTGGGAAATGCAGCCGGATACATTCTGGAAGATGTATATGCAGAGTCTGATCCGGAAAAAGAAGATACTGCATGGCTTCATATTCTTCTGCAAGGAAGCGATGAGCTGATTAACTATGATGCAACAGATGATGAGCACATGGAAGAAATTGCTTTAAAAATTTGTGGATTATCCAAAGAAGATCTTCCGGAAAGATACTATTACGAATTGGGAAAAGATATTTTTGATCCATTTGATAAAAAATGGCTTGATAATCCTGTCGTATCCGTTGGAATCCTGACCTGCATGCTTGATCAGCTAGTTATCGATGAAAGCAGGCGGACAGGAAAAAAATATTATGATCTTCCATCGCAAATTACAGATAGAAAATATCCAAATTTAAAGACTGTAGATTTAAAAATTTACCTTGCCCAGCTGATGTTTTATTTCAGCCAGAGTCGCGTAAAACAAATGGAAAAGAACAAAAAGATATTCCAGAGAATTGATGAACTGCTTGCTGCACTTGCCGGGAAAAATATTTCTGCTGCCGATGATGCAAATGTCATATTATATTACTACAAAACAAAAGGGTATTTTGAAAAATTTAACAAAATTACCGCACTGAAAAAATACCGCGGAGAATCCGGGAAGACACAATCTGAGGTAGCGCAGGCCGTCGGTATCAGCCTTCGTCAATACCAGCGGTATGAATCTACTGATTCTGCCCTCCCGTGCGCCAAGAAAGCAGTGATAGAGAAAGTCGCTGAGACAGTCGGTGTTACTGTTGATGATATTATTTTCCGTGACCTTATTGTTTTGATATGATAAATAAAAAGGACCCGGTTTCCGGGTCCTTTGAACTAATGCTATACTACACTGCTTTGTCCATTCCAATCAGGAATGCATTTTCGTTAACAAGATAAAAATCTTTGTTATGAAGAGTTTTTTCATACTCTTCTTTTCCTTCAAATTCCTCTACCGCAGCTTTTTCTTCCGGCTCCATCTCTTCATATGTTTTCTTCCCGTATGACGGTGGAAGCCAGCCTTTTTTCTGCGCTCCGTAGAGGTTGAATTTCTTCAGCAGTTCCTCATCTTTGAATACGATATGACAGGTTCCCTTCTTGTAGAACGTTACGGTGAAATATTTCAGCTCGATATTTCTTGTCTGTCCATTTTTTACAGCGTTGTTCAGGATATTTCCCATTCCTGCTCCATCATCTGTACGCCCGTTGTCAAGATAGTTGAAGCATTTTTCCATGTCGTTCAGTCGTTTCATACAACCACCATCGTAGCTGTAACTGCTCCAGATAGGATCAAAGTGCTTATCGTAATTGCTAAACGCATTAAACCTTGCAATCGCTTTTTTGTTGACTTTATAGGCACTGTTTGTCTTCCATCCATTGTAGTAATGAATCGTGGTACCCATATCCTCAGAAAACCAGCCGCTGCAGAACAGGTCAAACAAATCAATGATCGACTGCTCAATGCCTTTGGAAACATTCCTCATCATATCCCATTTTACTTCCAGGATATTGAAAACCGAAAATTCAACATCTTTAAGTTCGTGGATCTTTGACTGATATTCATCCAATACATTGGAGGTCAGTTTACCTGTAAACTTAGGATTTGAAAACAGCGTTCTCCAATATTTTCCCCGCACTTTTTTTACAAATCCATTAACCGATGCTTTCTCATTTTCAATTTTCAGATTTAAGATGCAGTTATAATCGTACATGGATGTGTCTTTCTTTTGTGGAAAACTTGACAGAATATACGGCTGAATTGCCTTATATTCTTCAATCAGCCGGCATCCGGCTTCTATCTCCATCTGGTACTGATCAACAATAGCCTTAATGAAGTCATTATCTGCTAAGTGTTGCCGCTCCTCCGGGTCAGATTCTTCTACAGCCTTTTCCTTCTGCAGCTTATCCATAATGGATGATATATGTTCCGGTTCCTGAAACTTAACCTTAACCAGTGCAATTTCCACATCCGTCTGGCGTTCTGCATCCAAAAACGCATGTTCAAGATACTCTACTGTACCGTCCGCATTTTCAATCATCTGTACCAGCTCCTTCCGGAGATTAGTGTACGGATTTCGGATTGTCTCTGCATTTACCAGGGCAACGACTGCACCACCATATCTCTGCTGCATTTTCAAAGCCTTCAATAAATGCGCATCTCCGTTTGAAAACGGCGGGTTCATAACGATCAAATCGTATTGTTTCATCGTGGTATAAGTAAGGAAATCATCCCCTACAACACGGTATCCCGCTCCCTTTAAGCAGTTGCGCAGATCTTTGTTAATTTCCACGCAGTCGATGTCAAGATTCTGATATTTTGCATGGCTTTTAAGCCCCTGTACGATATCTCCCTTTCCTGCTGATGGCTCCAGAACCGTCTTAACATAGTTAAGATTAACTCCGTCCAGCATTTTGTTGACAAGTTCTTCTGGTGTTGGATAAAATTCTTTGTAATCATTCATAAATTATTTTTCCTCTCTTTCTTTCCACTTTCTGTGGATGCTAAAAGAGGCTCCCATCCGGGAACCTCCTGGTGTTCCCGAATGGGGGATATTATTTATGCAGTTTTTTCGATATTTAAGAATTCTTCGTAATTTTGATTTTCAAACTGGCAACATTCATAATGGAAGTTACAATCTGTAAGAAGTTCCTCTATCTTATTTCTGCACTTATTTTGTTTGTGCAGTAATGCTAATTTTGACAAATCCTTTGGTGTTAGAGCATAGCCGATTCTGTGTGATAAATCAGAACCTCTTTTAACAGAATTAAGAGCCGTAAAAAAATCCGTTCGAATATTTACATCATCTCGGATCTCATTCATCTCAATCATAGTAATGATTTCATTTCCAAATTCATTATTTTTGATAAGATTTAAAATATCATTCTCACTATTCGGAAAATCTACCATAATACTTGAAATATCATTTTTCAACCATATAATAGCCTGGTTTAAATCCGGTTCATTTTTTACGTGCAATTTTCATATAAATCAAAAATTGTATCTGCCAGATTTTTTGGAGAATCAATTCCATATCCAAAATAACCATCGATCAGTTCATCATCGGCTTTACTATACAACTTCACTTCATGTGCCCAATTGCCGCCTTCATCAGCATCAATTTCAAACTGGATTGTCATATAGACATTTTCGTCCAAAAAATTATGCACTTCTATTTCCGTTGAAAAATCTTTGTCCATATTTCCTTTTCCATCCCACGCATTTGGATTATGGATTAAAATAAATGTTTCTGCAATTTCTTCTGCAATTTTTCTTGTCATGATGCTACCTCCATTTTAAAAACTTACATCAGTTTAAGAATATTCCGCACTCTTCTTCGGCAAACTCTTTAAATTTCTCAAGAAGATATCCGTTTGGAATTAGATTCCATCCAGGATGTGGTCCAATCAACATTTTATATTCACAAGTGGTCAAATCATATTCTAGCACTCGAGAGCCATCCACTTTCTTGAGGCTGCCGGAACCATCGCTATAATGAACCCAGGTGTATCCCGGAAGCAATTTTGCTTTTTCCACACGAGGTCTATAGATGTCACGGAGTTCCATCCAATCTCCATCTCCAATATCAAATCCTGTTGATTCATTGTAAGCGTCTGGATACTCATCTCCGTGTTCCAAGCAAAATGCGGTGAACATATCACACATGGTATGAGCATCTTCTTCTTTGACATCAAATGTGACATACTCGTCAAAGTAATACTTAAACTCGTAGTTACACATATCCCCGTCTGGAATGAAGATTGCTTCAAGCTCAATGCACGGCTCTCTCATTTCACGATCAGTACAAATGCCTTCGCCATATTTCATCCACTGTTCTTTGAGATATTCTGGAAGATCCGTGAAAAGTACACGGTATAACGTACCTTCTTTAACGGATGATCCACAATGTAGCTTATCCCACTCTTTAATAAGTTTTTCATCATGTCTACACGCGGTAGACTTGAAAGTCATCTCTAATAACCTCATTATATTACCTCTCTTTCTTTCCATAACAGGATAGACAGAGATCCCATGCACGGGACCTCTTAATAATAGATCCCGGTGCATCGGGTAATACGACTAAATCATCGTTTTTTGGTGATTATTTTTCAGCTTCTACAATCACCACATATTCGATTCCGTTAAACTCAAAATCCCATTTTCCATCGTATGTGTCGTCTGGTTCAGTACATGTGAGTTCAAATCCATTGTGAAATAATACCCCTTCTGTATATGGTGGTTCATCTTCACAAATTACAAGTTTTATATCAGCTTCAATTCCATTTGGGAATTTTCCTGTATGTGTAATTGTTTCGTCTCTCTTATATCCGTATTTCTGATAAATTTCTTCTCCTGTAAGATTGAGTAAATCATTTATCAATTCCATTTCATCTTTTGTAATTTTTATTGTTTCTGTCATAATAATTCCTCCATTCTTACCATTCACCTTAATACGATTAAATCTGCTTCTTCTACATATTTTCTTGCAGCATCGTATCCATTTCTATTAAGTTCACCTTCAATACTAAACCAAAGTGAATCCAAAAAATTGGGAATAGATGCGAAATCTTTATTTGGATATTTTTTTCTATATCGCTTATATGCTATTTTATACAATTCATCTACTAAATCACGTTTCATCATATAGCCTCCATTCTTCACAGTAAATCCTCATTTCATTGCCCTAAGTTTTTCTTCGATTATTTGCTTAATCTTATATCCTTCTTGGTCAAGCATTTCATTTGTCGCTCTCCATCTATGAAGTGATTCTAAGCCAGCATCAACGATATTTTGTTTTTCTTCATCGTTTAAAAGCTCATTAACTTCCAATTCATCTTCACTACTTATTGTAACAACAGAAATAAATAGCTTATTGAAATTATCAGTTTCTGCATCAAAATGGACATAAGCTACAATATGTTCATAATTATCAGAATCAGGATTATTAATATCTTTCCATTCCTCTTCTGTAAAATTAGCTTGATTTCCGCATCTATCAAGATTATCTTCTAATTTTTTAATGCCTTTTGGATTAATTTCGATTTCTGCATAATCGACTATTGCTCCGTCTAATCCTTCTCTGTAAAAATTCTTAGATGGATAAAAGTTTTCTTTTAATCTATCCTTTGTTACTTCTGTTTTCATATAAAATCTACCTACCTTTATTACTTTACTAAATGAAACTCTTGTTTCATGAATTTTCATCCGCCCATATAAGTAATTTTTCATTACATTCAGGGCAAACATTGGTGCCGACGTTAACAAGCATTATTCTGCCACAATTACAGCAAGTGACAAAATCTCCCAAATCAATACTAGGATTTTTACTTTTTAAATTCATCCACTTCTGGACCATCGCAGTCGATGCATAACCAGATACAGCCATGTTCCTTAGCTAATCTCATTGCTGCAGCAAGATCCGCAGGGTAATCCTCCAATGTTACTCCAAGTGATTCATTGTCGTAATCAGGAAGACATGCAACAAACCATCCGTAACCTGATTTTTCGTAAACAGGTGGCATCGGGACACAACATGTGTCATCGATGACTTCATCAAGCAGTTCTCTTGTGCTCTGAGATACATGTACAGAGCTAATCGTCAGCATCTGATCAATTTCATAAGAATCCGATCCGGTTTCTGACATAATTCTGTTCGTGCAAATTTCCTTGATGGCTTCGATCTCACTTCTTGTTATTCCAAGCACATCCAAATCAAACGTCGCTGTCATACTTGTAAGAATCAAATTCCACCCTTTTGCAAGCCGGTTATACTCACCAATCAGACTATATTTAAGTGAATTTGATTCTAAGAAAAAGTTATGAATTTCAAATCGAAAAACGTTTTCGTTAATCTGCTCATAATTGAATGGGCAGATCTGACCACGAAAACGAATACCAAGTTTAAATCCTGCATGGCAGAATCCTGTTTCGTCTGATATATAATCAAAGATTTCCTCACTATCCACCATTTCTTCCGGAATTATGATTTCAGTTGGAAGATTATCGAGAACGTCCTTATCACCATCTGTATCCCATTTGATATCATATGCAACCAATGTCGGCTTTTCAGATGTCTCATTCATAAGGTAAACGCCTCGCCTTTCGAGTTCTTTCAAAAGAGTCGAAACAGAGGCATCTCTGATAATAAGGTCTCTTTTCGATAGACTTTCTACTTTTTTTCCAATTAAGTAGCGACCTTCTGCGTCACCGACATAATCAATATTTCCGGTAAGTTCAATGCCAAGTGTATTGCACCTGTCTGCAACTCTATCGAGTTCACTCTCGATATCGCCATATACATCTTCAATACCAATCATATGCTCATCATAGACCGGAACCATATCCAATGAAGAATAAATTCCTTCTTCAACAAGGATTTTGGCAACTTCGGTGATGTTTTTTGATACATGAATGTTTCCTGTGTTAATTAAATACATAATATTTCCTCCTTCTTCCCATTCAGGGATAAACAGAGGCTCCCGATTGCCGGGAACCTCAATTAATAGTTCCCGGTGCCGGGAATTTAGTTTTTAACAACTCTTATTTCCTTACTACAATAAGGACAATATTTTAAATTTTCCGTGTTTTCAGGTATTCTCCAATATGGATTGTTAACATTATGATTCTTTGGACAAATTGTTCTATGATCGTATTTTATCCATTCACAATATTCTGCCTCCTGCTTTTCTCCCAAATACTTCTTTAACAGATTTCTAACCCTTGCAAGATATTCATCAATATCTCCATGGATTATGCACCAATATCCAAGGCCATTGCCATTAGAATCCATCTCCATAATCACCTTTTTACCGATGAATCTTTTGTCAATAGGTTCATATATTGAGCAATTTTCTTGCAAATAATCATTTGCAAGATTATATTTTTCCTCTGTGGTCAAATCGAGGATATACGTTGTTTCTGCATCCACTCCAATATCATCACACAACTTATATGTTGGAATAGATTTGCAAATCAGCTTAAATTCTTTTGTTATATCAACCATAATATTTTCCTCCAATCTTTCGTGAAACACTTGTTTCGTCAGATCAATTCAGAGGCTCCCATTCACCGGGAACCTCTATTTATAGCTCCCGGTGCGCCGGGGTGTTAACATTTAAAGTTATTACATCTTTATAATTTTTTCTTCTGCAAACGTTTTGAATTTTCGCAAAAGATACCCATTTGGGATCTCCTGCCAATCTTGTTTGCTTCCTACATACATCCTGTATTGGTTATGTGTCATATCGTATTCAAGAATTTTCTGACCGTTTTCGCTATAAAGCGATCCGGATCCGTCTTCAAATGATCTCCACGTATAACCAGACAGTAATTTGGAATCCACAATTTCATTTTTAAAATCATGGTCTTCATCCGCTTCATGGGCCAGTTCTTGATATGTCCGTACAGACTTCACTACAGTCACTGATATAATTTTCGGATGATTCAAGTTATTTTCGCTGCAAAATTCATCAAACAATATGGAAAGCTCTGATTGTCCACTTTTAGACAAAACATTTTTCGCATTAAATGATGTTTCGTCCCTTCTCTTTTCATCATCCAGAAAATCAATATCCACTTCCTGCCATAAGTCAACTGCACGTATCTCGCACTCTGTCTGAAATTCATGGTTTTTGAAAAATTCCTTTATAAAATTCATTTGTTTTTAACCTTTCTTAAATATCAGTATTTGTTTTCTACCTTTTTGATCAATTAGTAATGGTTTAACCTTGATTACATCCAATACCATTGATAAACTATTTTGTTTTCCATACCACCTTAATATCAAGAAACCACCTGGTTCTAACACTCTCATACATTCGTTAAAGCCATCCTTTAAATAAGTTAACTTATTTGCAGATTTCCCGTGCTTTTTCCAATGCTTGGTTTCTGTATCTGTAAGATGAGCCAAATCAAAGACAACAACATGAAAGAAATTATCTTTGTAAGGCATATTGCAAAAATCCATATGTGTATCTGGTTTTACTGTAAGTAAACCATTACATGAGGACTTTTTCTTTTTTAAATTAACAAAAACGTCTATTATAATAATTGCTAACATAATCGCAAAAAGTACAATAATTTCCATACTTTTGCCGCTATTTTTTATAGCTTCTAGTTTCAATGTGTTCATATGCGAACTCCTTTCATGCATACAGACAAAGGAACATGTCAATGGTTTTCTGAACATTTTCCTCGGTGGCTATTTCGCGTGCTTCGCAACCGTGACTTGCAGTGCTTTCGAAAATCATCTCTGCAAGTATTTGTTGGTCATCCGGATCTGGATATTCTGATTTAAAGTTTTCAACTGATCCGTAGTAAGATTCAACGATAGATGTGCAATCTGCATCGTACATACCGTCAGAATCCATCCAGTTTGCAAGAATGATGGTATTCATATAGACGATGTAACTATCGTCTGGCAATTTACTGCTTTGTACCAATCTGTAAACACCGTCTCTTAGCTTCTTAATATACTGGTTATCATCAGATTTTCCCCATCCAAGCTCTTCAATGAGTTCCGCGTAGGAATCATTCACTGTGCCTTTTATGAAATCCCATTCGTAGTCCTGGGAATCATTAAGTTGATCCATTTTACCCATATTTTGGAGTGTCTTGTTAAGTAAATCTTCGGTAAGCTCATGGCCAGAGTTCTCAATTTCTCCTCTCACATCAGCTTTTGTCCAGATTTTTGCAGCGATTACTTCTGTTCTCATTCTGGATAAATCGTCAGGAGCGATTGCCTTGATTGCTTCCGTAATTTTCTTTTTCTGTTCCTCTGTTAATTCCTTTTCGATTGTAATAACTGTCATATTTCTTATTTCTCCTTTTCTAAAATTTTTCAAATTCTTCTAATGCTTGTTACAAAACATAATCCAACACATATGTTCCACAGACATTTTGATAGAATCTGCTTTCAGTGTTTTTTTCTTTCTGGTATTCTGCTTCGATTTCTTTATCGCCCCGCCAGAAAATTCTTAAAATATCCTTGAAATCGACTCCCGGGAAACTACTTTCGTTTTTTTCTTCCCATTCCAATCCATTCCAATACTGAATTCTTTTACTCATGTGTTTTTCCCCTTTTCTTCTGATATAATTTGGGAACCCATTCAAATGGGATCTCATTGTTTAGTGTGCCAACTGTCAAGTATTATGATATCCGGTCGGTTTCTCTCCTCGACGCACTAATTCTTCTCTAAGTGCTTCGACAGATATACATCCCGGGATGGCTTGGTTACTATCAACCGCCATCCAAATCCAGTTTCTCAAATCATTAACCGACCAATTTTGAAGTTGTATCAATTCCCATTCATATGCCATAATTAACGCTCCTTATTACATTTGACCCCACCGCTTTGCGGTGTAATCAATATGATAATTTTCATAAGTAGCATAGGCGTTTAAGGAATCAGAAATATCTTCTACATCTTCAGGTGTTTCTGTACCATTGTAAAAATTCTCCTCATCATTCTTCCTGTCAATTTTTACAAGATTTACAAGGAAATTCTTAACTTCCGATTTTGATCCAGAAAATCGACTGATTTTTATACCAGATGCTTCGGAACAAGATACAGCTATAACCCAGTCAACCGTTTCTTCTCTGTAATTTTTGAGAAATTCGTCGCTGATATAGAAAGCAGGAACTACTGACATTACAACATCATCTTTAATTTCCCCTTCCTCATCTGAATTACGGTCATCTGTTGTAACACGGACTGTCAACATTGCAGATTTTACATCTGCTGATAATGACTGAAACCACTCATATGTGAGTGATTCAGGATTACGGTTATCGACAGCATCCAATATTTTTTGTCCATTTTCCCCTGTTACCCATGAAATTTCTCCCCATGGTTCCACTGCGACACAAAGATTGTGTCTTGCTACCAGACATTCTGCTGTTGAAATTACATAAAATTCTTTTCCATTGATTTTTACTTTGTTCATATCTTTTTCCTCCAAAATAATAAGATGCAATGCATAAAAATAGAGTTGTCTTATGACAACTCTTTGTTATAAAAAAGTCTGGTGAAAAATATCACCAGACTTTTTTTAGTTACTATTTAATTTTACTTGACATTTTTATTATATCATAACTCAAAAATAAATGCCACTGTTTTCTCAAGTTTCTCAGATTCTACGTGGTCTATGATAAACCATATTACAAGTTTCCCTGCTCGCGTAATGAACAATAATTTGTGTCATCCCCTACGATGATATGATCAAACAACTCGATGGTAAGAAGTTCTGCGCCTTCTTTTACTTTCTTTGTATTTGAAATATCAATCTCGCTTGGGGTGCTGTCCCCACTTGGATGATTATGAACCAGAACGAACCCTCTAGCTCCGCTGAGAAGCAGTCTTGTAAAGATCGCTTTTTGATCCATCACTGCTGAATCCATGCTTCCATGAGCCAGCTCAAATACACCGAGTGGCTTACACTTGGTATTCATGGCAATCATCCAAAGCTTTTCTTCTGGGAGAATATCTGCATGATACAATTCCCTCATAAATTCTGCAATCTGCGAAGGATTGGTTAAACAACTATTCCCTGCATAGTTTCTCGCGGATTCTTTGACAAGATGGGGTATCCGGTCTCCGTTAAGAAGCACTTCGTAATTTGTTACTCTCATGCTGCCACACCTCCCTTGATGATTCTGTCAGCCCATTCGTGAATCTTAACAAACACATCATGGTCTTTGGTAAGATCCCCATCCAGACAGAAAGTTTTACAGTATCTGTTTTCTCTTGGTTCTTCATTGTCTATCTGCGCATAAACAACGGACGCGCATTTGGAAGAATCAGCAGGTTTTAACGGATACAGAAGAATTTCTCTGTTGTCAGGAAGTGTGATACACTGCCCAGTGAGTGCATCAAATTTTGATACAGGATGCTTTGCGATTTCTGAGGCTTTGATCAAAATTGCATCCCCTGTTTCATATACAACACCGTAACCGTTATACCGGTTACAGAGGGAATCGCGGATAAATAACATTTCGTTACGGACAAAAAGTTCCATATCTTTATATACATTTTTATTATTCATATTTTATTTTTCTCCTTTTATATGCAGTTTCTTATTGCAGCAGTAATGAACCAAAACATGGTTGTTCTTGCTGGCAAAGGCTGCTCATTCATTACTATCCCTTTTATAACAAATACATGCGGCAAAACTCATGGACTTCCATATGTAATGCAATATCGTATTCAAAAGGACTTTTCTCTCTAATGTTTTTTAGCATTTTTTCAATGTCTGCTCGAGTATTTTCAGGCAAAACATATCCAAATAATAATGCCGTTTGTACCATCATGGTTATCAATGTGCCTCCTTTTGTGAAGAGCTTAATACTGCCTGCATTTCATTTTTAAATTCTTTGTAATCAAACATAGTCTTCGCCATTTCTTTCCATAAAATAAGAGACTGGATATTTTCCGTTTCATTAGATTGCTTCTTCTAAAAATCCATCAGTTTCACCTTTAAGATATAATAATATATCTTCTCTTCCACCATATCTGCAATGAATTTTAGATAATTTACCTTGATCATATAACCATCTAGCGGCTGCATATCTATGCCAACCATCTACAATTACTGGCTGTGGAAGAATAAAATTACCACTGCATTCATTATCAATCTCAATATCTCTTATTTCAATTGGATGATTAATAAAATAAATTATTCTTCCAATATGCCATTCTCTTGATTTCTGTTCTAATACTGGGTGTTCCCATGTATCTCCATATGGATCAGGTATTTCTGAAACCATCTCATGAATCGCAATTGAAATATCATCCAAACAAATTTTTCCTGTTTCATCCCATGACCAATGCTCAGTAGGAAGAAACTCAATCAGTCTGTCAATTCTGATAATATCTCCATTATATTCTTCCAATGGTTCAAAATCATCATGCATTTCAATCACCTCCTGAAATCATCGTTTCATTTACTTTAATACTGATTCATAATATCCAATTTCCAAATCATCCAGTCCATGTTCCTCTGCTGATTCAGAATCTTTAAGAATGTCAAAAATCATATCAATTGTCATATCCAATGTGTATGATTCCCAATACTCTTCTTTTGTGATATTGTCATCTTCTGAACCCAGAAAATAAAAAGCATTATCTCCGATTTTGCAACAGATGCCTAAACATCCGAAACACTCTTCTTCAATTGAAATAGTCCCATTTTCAAAACCATTTTTTATCATGTCTCTTGTAATCATAATTATATCCTCCATTCTCTTATTTTGAATCAGAGGCTCCCGATTGCCGGGAACCTCAATTGATAATTCCCGGAGTACCGGGTGATACGACTAAATCATCGTTTCATGTTAATCCTCAATAACTATTTCTTTGCCACAATAAGGACAATATTTTAATTTATCCATAATTATCACTCCTTATCCAATCTTCGTTATTTCCATATAGCAACCATTCATAGCTTTATCATACTGCCTAATATCATAGAGCCAACTAAACGGAATTTTAACAGTTCCTTCTTTTTTCAATTTTTCCATTACTTTCCCAATAGAAAAATATCCCTGCATCCAACCATAACCCGATAAATACTGTTGTCTATCCAAATCACACAACCTGTCATGATATTTGATTGTATTTTTCTTTAGAAATTTAATATATCTATCAGATAATCCATAATTTTCTTCTGGGTTATCATCACTGTATTCCGACATAACAAATGAATTTCCATGGAATAACTCAAGTTGCCACATTACTTCTCTCATATTATAAAGAGTTCTCGTTATTCCGTTTATTGCAATCATATAATCGTTTCGAGTCCCAGGTTTCCAATTCTTTTTACTACATCTTCCGCATTTATATGTATCTGTGTTAATTATCATTTTATATCTTGCCATATAATCAACCATCCTTTCCATTTGAAATTGCTATTTACTTCACTTCTAAATCTGCATTCGTTAATCCATCATTTCTTTCAATTTCCTGCACCTGTTTATCAGTTAATCCAACAGCTGGTCGTAATATCCGACGACTTCAGCCCATGTTGTCTTATGGTTGGAGCCTTCCTGAGCGTAAAGGATGCCGCCTTCAGACTTCCGGAAAATTTTTTCATAGCCGTCCATGGCGGCGCGTTCCGCAGACTGATAAGTCGCCTCGATTCCAACCGCGCCGGTGAGCTGCGGATATTTGTTCAGGATTTTCGGGAGATCTTCCGTCTTTGCATAAGCAATCTTTCCCCAGTCATCCCCGCTTCCTTCCGGAAGGAAAATGGCTGTCTCATCCGTATTGTTCAGAAGTCCACGGTTGTTGTAGTGTTCCTTTTTTGCAACAATCGTCTGGTTTTTTGAATCGTGATGGAGGCTGTCCCAGCCTGGAAAAACACTGGAAAACAGGGCACATTTGATAGGGATCTGTTTGTTCTTTTCCCATTCCTTTTCAATTCTGCCCCATTCCTTCCTGCAATTTCCAATAAAATCCGCTTCAAAAGCCGCGTCAGGTGTGACCGGTTCTTTTGTCGCAAGCGGCACAAGGTAAGTCTCTGCCACATACTCCTGTAGCTGGCTTCGGAAAGAGGTCTTGCAGAGGAAGTCACGCTCCCCGATATCCGTGTAATCTGCAATCTGCTGCATTTTTTCGTACGCTTTTCTTTCAAAATCGTACCAACGGTTGCTCTTCAAAAACTGGTAATTCCCCGCAAGCACTTCCATCCAGAATTCCTTGCATTTTCCTGCAAAATCGGTAATTTTGGAATCCATCGGGTTGTACTCAAACCGCTCGTAGTAAAGCGGGCACGAACCGGAATCCGCACAGGTGACGTAAATCTTCTTGATTGACCGCTTAAAAGCGACACTTCTTACTTTGTAATAGCTCATATTTTCCTCTCTTTCTTCCGGTTCAAGTCCGGGCAAAAATAGAGGTTCCCACGCACGGGAACCTCAACTCTCAGCTCCCGGTGCGCCGGGTAAAAAATAATTGTTACTAATTTAAGGCAAATGTACCTTCCTTTGTACATTTTCCTTCCCATTTGTCATAAATTTCCTGCGTAAGTTGATGCCCTGTAGCACCAAACTCGCCTACTTTTAATACACCCCATTCCCCAGTATTTCTTGCAATTGTATAAATTGCATTATCCGAATATACCGTTGTAAAGTTGTCATTTTTCTCATATTTTCCTTTAATTGTCATTATTTTTCTCCTTTTATAGTTTTATTTACTGTTTGATATGATTTCATGCTACTTCGCAAAACCAACTATCTTTGCTATTTCCCACACACTTTAAAATCCGCGTTAAAACATATTCGGACGCATCCATTTTCTAACAAAATAGCATATCCATCGGGTGCGTTGCTCGGAAATACTTTAGAATTTATCTTATGAGGATTCCAACAGTCAACAATTTTACCTTTTTGAGAATCCTTTTTTGTAATAATATTTGTTCCGCGTTCAAACATATTTTTTCCTCTTTCTATATTGGTATTTTAAATCATCATTTCTTTAAAATTTGATATGGATATCATGCTCTAAGTCCTGCCACTTCCATCCATACTCACCACAAATAGCATCCATTAATTCAATTGGTGACGCAAATTCTATATGGTTATTTGCTTGATAATTTTTAATTACGTTTTTTACATATTCTTTGCTATCATCAGAAATAACCAGCATTTCCCAATTTTCATATTGACCGTTAAATTGCCATTCTATACATAAAGAGTATTTGTTCATTATTTTTCCTCCAATACTTGTCTCTTTTTTGTTAGAGATTCCAAATGCATGGGAACCTCTATTGATAGTTTGATAGTTCACGGTACTCAGTCGAAAAATTCAAGAGTTTCTACTCTTGGACCGTCTGCATCGAGGCACAACCAGAAACATCCGTTATCTCTGGCCAGCTTCATACACTGAACCAGATCAGCAGGGCAATTGTCCCATATTTCTTTATTGTCTGGATCGCACGCAACAAACCATCCGTATCCCTGTTTCTCATCTACAGGAGGCATCGGATCTTCTTCATTGTCATCAACAGCCTGATCCAGAAGATCTTTGGTATCTGCCGATACATGGAGGGAACTTATGGTAAGCATCTTGTCGATTTCCAGCTTCTGCGAATTTTTTGGCTTAATAATAATCTCATCGCCAACAATTTCAACTTTGGATAAGTCGAGATTGAAAACGGGGGCGACCACATAGTCGTCGCTCTGATCGTTGTAGGAGACGCCGCCATTCGAGTTGACATACCACGCGCCGACGCTACCGTAGACGGTACCAAGCCACGCATAGTTGTCGGGAGACCCGAACGAACAGGCGTTTTCCGCTACTGCCTTTAACGCCGCCCAGTAATTTCCGGAACCAGATTTACCCCATTCTGTAAAACCGGCTTTTTCTTTGCTAATAAGAAACAATCCCTTACCATAGGAAGCTGATGTATCCTCTACATCTTTAATGGCATCGTACAATGACTGCATCTTGTCATCATAACCGCTGATATCCTGTCCATCAATGGAATCAGCATAGTAATTACCATTGCCAAATTTCTCCATTTTAAAGCCCGGCCATTTTCCATGGGTTACACCATGGGACTGGATCACAAGAGTTTTACCTTTATTGATCAGTTCACAGGCTGTCCATTTATAACCGGCAAACTTGTAAGATTTTTCGAGTTCAACGACAGAATTTCCTTTTCCATCTGTATCAGGAACTTCATCCGAATCCGGCTGGATCATCTTTTCACAGATTCTCTCGATTTTCCAGATTTCGTTTGCAGTGATGTAATCATCCGCATTGCAGATCTGGTTGATGGTCGTGCAATCATCTTCCCAGATAATTTCAACAACCCATTCATTGTCCTTGAGATGCTTCTCAAATTTGATTAGATAACTGTCGCCTTCGGGATCCTTAAGGATATCTTCTCCAAACCACATCTGGAATGTGTCAGAATCCAGCCTGTTTGTATAGTATGGCATAATTTTTCCGCGGAACATGATACCGAGTTTAAAACCGGTATGACAAAAACCGTTTTCGTCTGATAAATAATCAGAAATCATATCATTATCTACCAATTCTTTTGGAATGAACATCCGTTCCGGGAGACCATTAAATACCTTCGCATCTCCATCAGTGTCCCATTTGATATCATATGCGCACAGGGCAGGCAGATCAGCAGACTTTTCGCTCTCAGACAGTTGGTTTTTCTGCACCGTTACTGCCAGTCCACGGCGTTTTAGTTCAGCAATCAGCTCCTCATTGGATGCTTCCCTTACACCGATTTCATCAGCTGTCAGGTCTTCCACCACGTTATCCGTGATGTAGTATCTTCCGTAATAGTCGCCAGAGTAGCAGACCTGTCCATTAAGGATGATACCTGCCTCCTTACATTTGTCAGCGACTTTCTGCAGAGCAGTATCAATGTTTCCATATACCTCATGGATACTGACTCCTGCTTCTTTCGGAGTTGTTCCATCATTTTCATAAACAGGAACGTCTTCTGTAGCATCGTAAAGTCCTGCAGTCACCATGATCTGTGCAACCTCTCCTGCACGGGTTTTGTCGTTAATGATAATTTCTCCTTCATTTAGGATATTCATATGTTCCTCTCTTTCCTTCTGCGTTTCTGCAGAATATAAAACAGAGGTTCCCTGCGCACAGGAACCTCAAACCTTTAGTTCCCGGTGCGCCGGGTATTAAATGATCAAATGCAGCCTAAGCCTACTTTTTTTTAGACATCGTACATACATCTACATACGATTCAGGCTTTCTATCAATTATGCCATTTCCTGGATATGCATACATACATGACGTACACAATCCTCCCATGGAACAAGTCTTGCTTGCCTCTCCGCAAGTTTTATATTTTCCACTTAAATCTTTAAATTTTGCCATTTTAATTTTCCTCTCTTTCTTTTCTTTGTATGTTTTTATTTACTTAACTCCAAGCTGAATCAGATCTTCAATCCGTGGTTTTAAATCCCGAATTTTTTTCTTCAGATCATTTTTCTCCTGCATCTCCTTTTTCTCTTCTGCGATTTTTTTTGCTTCATCGGCTTTTACCTTAGCTTCTAAAATTGCAATATTTTCTTCTAATTTGTTCATATCTTATTTCTCCTTCCTCAATTCCGGTATTCAAAAATACCAAGTCCCGTGTTTTCGTCCGTACCCATATATTCACAGCCGACAGAAAGATATTTTTTAAAATATTTTTCTTCTGACTCTAAACGAATGGTACTGGCGCTGCTGCATTCAACAAGTCCCTTAAAAACTTGTTTCAAAATACCTTTGCCTCTGAATGGAGCGAGCAATTCAATCCATTCAGTATACAAAGAAGTTTTCTCTACATCTGAAATTTCAGATACATAGAGAATTCCAACCGTGACATCATTAACAATAATAAAGTAACAATTATCATAGCTGATACCTGTATAAAACAGATTGCTACTTCCAAGCACTTTATCATTTTTGATAAGAATGATGTCTTTTGGTTCGGTTTCTCGTAGAACAAACCGATTAAATCCGTCGGTCCATTTTGGTGTGTTGGTTACTTGACCCATTTCCCCTCCTTGTTATAAAAAATAGAGTTGTCAAATGACAACTCTTGGTTAAATAAAAAAAGTCCAATGATAATCATTGGACTTTTCTTTAGTTACTATAAAATTTTACTTTACTGGTTAAATATAACATATTCTTTTATTTATGTAAAGCATCACGTACTCTATGTTCCTCAAAATCTTAGAGCAGGCCATAGAGTTTTTTCTGGATATCATCAGATAAAGCCTCGTAGTCACAAAAAAACTAAGCTGGAAGCTGCCGCGTCTTCGCGTGCAGATCAGTTAGATGACTTCTTATCATCTTTGTCTGTTCCTTCGCATCCATTTTCATATTTTCTCCAATCTCGGCGGCCATAACGACCGCCGCGTATCTTATCTACTCAAATGAATTCGAATGCCACGGAACTCGTAAGTTCCATCCTCCGATTCATTATTCATGTCATCTAAGATGACTGCTACAAAGTCATTCAGACCTGACTCTTGGTAGTCATAATTAAGAATTTCAGCAGCCTCCGGTGTGATGAATCCCATTGCAGACGATTCAGAACCATTGATTTCCAACGGATAGGCCTCATCTCCATTCATCTGATCATACATCTCCATAACTTCCGCCTTTGTTAATCCATCAACATTAGGCTTTTCAACTAACGTGATTCCAAAAGTCTGTGATGTCTGTGCTTTTTCACCATCTCTAATGACAAGTTCAATGGTTCGCTTTCCAGACACGACTAGATCATATTCTTCTTTGGAAAAGTAAACCTTTTTCCCAGAATCAGACGTTCCAACGATGAACTTACTGTCTGTCTCGTCATGACACCACTCGCCAAATTCCAATTGTTCATCATTACGAATGACTACTTCCTGAGTTGTATCATTGATCAGATCGTAGTCGTTGTCTGATTCTCCATGAAATATGATCGTGCCTCCAAATTCAAGACACGGAATCCCGTTTTCAAACAAATTTTTTAAACTTACACGTTTTTTCATAATCGTTCTCTCCTTTTAAAGCAAACTATAAAGTTTTCTTTGAATATTATCCGCTAAAGCCTCGTGATCGCATGGCTTTTCGGCGTCTTTACTTGTTCCATCGCATCCATATGGACATGTTGCGTAATTGCAGCCTTCACAAACGCTACATGGTGCAAGCGAATAGCCACATCTGCAACGTGTAACGCCTTTAATGCGAATTACTTCCTCCCTTCCGCAATCAGGACAAGTTTCGATTGTATAATCCTTTGGATCATATACATTGCCTGCAGCATCAATGACATCTGGAATAAGTCCATGTTCTTCCATGAATTTCTTGGAATATTCGTACTTCTCCGGACAATATTTGTTAATATCTGCCAGAGTAAAACCGGTTTCCAGTAAATCCATAAAAAAATCAAGTTCATCCCACTGCTCTTCTGCTGCAGCTTCAAATCTTGCATCTAATTCTGAAGAAAGATCTCTATTATGCCAATCTTCAAGGATTACATGATCCGGGAATTTATTGTAACTTATTACAAAAAGTACCGGATCTCCGGTTGCTACAATAACATCCGCATCACTTGGAAGTTTCTGCAGACATGTCAGAAGGGATTCTACCGATATAATGGGCTTGTACTCGTTGGTTTTTTCATTTACATAAGGTAAATTGCTAAGAACCACCGTGCGCTCACTTTCTCGGTAATCGATTTGTATAAATCCATTCTGCTCGTACAACCCGTCCCAATATACTTTGGCAGTCGGATTTTCGTTTTTTAAAAGTTCAATTGCTTTTTTAACTTTCATAAATTTTTTTCTCCTTATCATGTGTGTTAATGTTACGCTACAAACATTTTGGTCAGAATCTTTCCAATGTTTTCCTTTTTCTTCCCAGACACACCAGGAAGACTGTTCTGTAGAAAATCAGACATCGCATCCCGCTGTCCACCGGTGGAATAAAGCATATATCCAACCAGCTCCTCTTCCTTTGCAGTTTTGAGGAAATTCTTAATGGCAAGATCATTCACATTTTCTCCAGTTTCCGCTGTTGCCTCGTGAGCATCTTCGTCGCAAGAGCCATACCAGTTGATGTACAGCTTGATGAAAGTATCCATGATTTTGCACAAAACGACTTCCATCTGCTGGATTGCTATAGCAGAGGTATTGCAGTCTACAAGTTCATACCATTCTTTGTTAATTTGGTATTCCTTAGAGGTTAGATCATAACTCACAAGTTCCTGGCCTTTTCGTGGTCCCTCGAGGTATCCTGATCCATCTCCATATTTGTGCCAGGTACAGTTCGGCAGTATTTCAGATGCAGAAGTTGTTTCCCGCATTTCTCCCTGCACATCTTCTGGTATTTCCATATGCCGGATTACCAGAACCCGAAGGTTTTCAAACTCATATTCATTATTTGCACCGCACTGAGCAGGGCGGGTACAGAAGATGAGAAATTTAAGCTCATCAAAAGCCTCTTTGTTCTCCATGTTATATCCGAGAACTTTCGCTGCAGCAGAATTCATGTAGCCAGAAACCTTCTGGTCCAGTTCAATCCAATATGTTCCTGCAGTTGTACCATCATTTTCTTTATTATCGAGCTTGCTTTCAAGATGAGCATTTTCTCCTTCTTCCTGCAGCACGATATCATATTTTCCCTTTTCTACCATGATATTTCCTCCTAAAAGCCAATGTGCCCCAGTACATTCAACACTTTTCATCACATATGTCTGTGCACTGGGGCTTTTAATCCTACTTAAATATCTTCCACTCATTTGTTCCAGGATAAAACAGATAGAGATAGCTTATATCTTGTCCATTTGCAGTTTCAAAATCAGCAAATGTCATTGAACCATCTTTATTGATCGTTATACCATCATCTCCACCAAAGCAAAACTCCGCTGTATCATTTGGTTTTTCTTTTAATAAATGACATTTACCAACAGGAACAATGTAATACTGACTATCGTCTCTTTTTGACCACTCTGTAAAATGTTTCAACGTTTCCGTATCTTCAGGTGCAAACATGTTATTCCACACTCCATTTTTTATAAGCACCTGTACTTTTTCTAATGTATTAAACTGCTCTCTCAGTAATGGCGCCAGGTCCATACCATCATTCCACTGCCATGCACCAGTAATGGTTCCATCCATATTTTGAATTCCAATAATTGCTCTTGTACTCATAGTTCCTCCGTTTCTGAATTCATCGTTTCATCTTGTTACATTGTGGAAAATTTTACATAACTGTTGATTCTTTCTAACTCCCTATACAAAGAGCCGTCTGTTACATAGATATCTTCTGTGTCGTCTACCCATTTTCCATTTTTTGCAGTGCTGATTCTGACTAAATTAGAATAATCTTTGTCTTTTGACGCATCGTATTCCTCGTCTTTATAAATATGAAGAACTAAATCATTATTCTTGCCAAACTCAAACACTTCTAATTTTTCATTTGCAGCAAGGCCATTACAATAATCAATAATTGTATCAATACTTGGTCTATTTAATTGATATACTGCCATATTATATCCTCCATTCTCTTATTTTGAATCAGAGGCTCCCGATTGCCGGGAACCTCAATTGATAGTTCCCGGAGTACCGGGTAATACGACTAAATCATCGTTTCCTATGCTTTCTTCTTAGAATAATACTTAACAATCTTTTTAAAATCTTTGCTACTTGCATAAGCAACTCTAGGTTTACTTCCATCAATGTTAAATTCCGTTACGCTTAAAATCGCATAGCCCTGTACCGTTAATGTGGCAAGATACACAAGTAAATTTAATTTGTATCCAAGACTGTCAAGCTGGATTTCTTTTCTTAACTTCTGTACTTCTTCATCATAATTGTCATCTATTTCAATAATGTGTGCAGAAGCATATGTATTGATTTTATATAATCTATTGTTAATTTTTCTTACCATATTATTTGCCTCTCTTTCCGAGTAAATCCTCATTTCTCCCATCTGGGCAAAAATGAGACACCCATGCACAGGTGTCTCAACTTTCGTTTCCCTGTGCATAGGGTTGATTTTAATTACTTATCTTCAGCAATATGATGCTCAAGAATAAGGTTTACAGGCGTATTTTCATTTATAGCCTTTCCATCAGGAGTTCTCCTATGGGATTTTGTCCATTCCCATGTATTTTCTAATTCCTCAATCTCCTTTTGGATATCAGGATAAGAAAATAAATTAACTGCGTGAAGTTTTATATTATAGATAGCCTCTCCGACTGTTTCTAATTCACAGTCTTTTGCAATCTCTATCGCTGTTTGTATTTTCATACGTCTTCCTTTCTCCCCATATGGGGACCTCTTTTACTGTAGACAAACTAATTTAGTTTGCATTCTAGGCGTATCCTCTTGTAGTTCCATATTCAGATACGAAAGGTTCTCCCTCATAGCAATTTGCATATAGGTAGATTTTTCCTTCTAACGGTTTATCTGCCATTATGAAGAATTCGCCTTCTGTGAATCCATTTTCCTTAGCAATTGAGACACAATCATCAAATGTTATAGATTCACCACGTTCATCTGATATGTATTTTGTTACCAGGAATCCCTTTTGAGTTACCTCAATTTCATTTTTATCATTGTGAGAGATTTCGTCATCCATAAATATGCGAATAATATCTCCCCATATTTCGTCTGATAGGTTTATTTTTCCCATTTTGTCTCCTCCACTATCCTAATCTACATGATAAAAACACCAAAGAACATCTTCTGGTTCTACTTTACAATTAGCCTTTTCCTGTAAAAATCTTCTACAAGATTCGGTGTTCATCGGCGATACAACTCCGCCGTTATTTTTGAATAACGGAATTAAATTCTCTCTGAAATTTTCCATCAATTTGTCCTCCTTATTTAAACATCTTCAGAAAATCATCTTCTGAGATAATCGGTACATTAAGTTCTTTTGCTTTCTTGTTCTTTCCTGATGTACTCTCTACATCGTTGTTGATCAGGTACGAGGTATTTTTTGACACAGATCCGGAAGACTTTCCTCCAAGTTCTTCAATCTTTGCTACCAGAGCATCCCGGTTTACAAAATGATTCAGCTTTCCTGTAATCACAAACGTTTTGCCATTAAGCGATACTGCAGCTGTTGACACTTTTTCAGGTACCTGGATTTCCACTTCTTTGAGTAGGTTGTAAATTTTCAGATTAAGAAGTGGCCATATCCGATTAGAATAGTCTTCAAACGGAATATATCTCAGATATTCATTCCCCCATCTCCAAAGGTTATCATTTAAGACTTCTCCGATACCTTCAATATGGGTAAAGTCATGTCTCTGGAACACATCCAGGAAAAATTTCTTTACATCTCCGGAATACTCCTTATTAAACAGCTTTGCCTGCCCTTTTCCGATGTTAGGAATTCCAAGAGCGTGAATGAATGGTACAAACGAAGTTTTTCGGCTTGCTTCGACTGCGGCGATCAGCTTGTCATAGGATTTCTGTCCGAAACCTTCCATCTCTACAATCTGTTCCTTATACCGGTCAAGGTGGTACAGATCCGCAAACTCTCGGATGAATCCTCGCTCGATAAACTTCTGCAATGTTGCTTCCGACAACCCCTTGATGTTCATACAGTCACGTTCCACGAAATGTACAAATTTCTTGACGTGCTTTGCCGGACACTCAGGATTCATGCACATAGCAACTTCCACCGTTCGGCCATCTTTGCAGGTAATTCTCGGTTCAGTTTCCTGTCCGCAGCACGGGCAGTATACCGGATGAGATTCAGCATAAGTTAACTTACTTCCTGGTGTGAGGTTCTTTGCAATCTGTGGAATAATTTTGTTGGCTTTGAATACAGTGATCGAATCGCCAACACGCAACCGTTTCTCCTTTAAAATAGAGACGTTGTGCAGCGATGCTCTCGTAACCTCTGTTCCTTCCAGATGTACCGGATCAAACACTGCTACAGGATTGATACGGCCCGTCCGGGATGGACTCCACTCGATTTCTGTGAGTGTAGTTTTCACTTCCTCGTCCTTCCACTTTAAAGCATAGCCGACAAGTGGATTCGGATGACGTCCAGTTTCCGGTAATTTCTCCGCATATCTGACATCATCAGATGCTACAACAAGACCATCCACCGGATACTCAAACTGTGGTACCGCGTCGGAAAATCCGTTCATCACATCAATCAGATCACTCTGGCTGTCTCCGTAGAGACGGTATACCGTATCAAAGCCAAGTGAATCCAGGTAATTCAGCCGGCCCATAAAGGTGTCCTGGCTCTCCGGAAGCGGATCATCCATGTATACCAGTTTAAATGCAAAAAACTGGATCTTTCGATCTTTCATTTCTGCGCTATCCTGCATGATGATCGTAGCATTTGCAAGATTACGTGGATTGGCATACTGATCTTCCTCATTCACTATCCCACTGTTGATTCGTTCAAATTCTCCATACGACATAACAGCCTCTCCGCGGGTAACCAAATGCCCCTTATATGGGATCTTCATTGGAATACCCTTGATATAAGGAGCGTTATGGGTGATGTCACTTCCGACTTCTCCGTTGCCACGGGTTGCAGCACGGATCAATTCCCCATTATCATAGGTAAGGACAATTGTGCCGCCATCAAGTTTCCACATGACAACGGCCATACCTGCAGCTCTCTTTTTAAAGATCTCAGGAAATTCCTGAATATCCTTGGTTTTGTCGAGCGAAAGCGCAGGAAATTCATGCTTTACTATCTGCAATTCATCAACTTTGACCGGTGCACCAACACTATGTGTAGGAGAATCTGGGTAAACAATACCTGTTTCTTCCTCCATCTTCTTAAGTCTGTCAAACATGGCATCCCACTCCTGATCAGACATAATTGTGTTTCCACCGTTGTAATAAGCAGCAGAAGCCTTGTTTAGTGTGTCAATACACTCTCTCATTTCTTTGATTTCAAATTTGTTTTCCATATGCTTTTCCTCCTTTATATGGACTTGTAAATAAAAAAAGACCTCTGTTATACAAAGGTCTGGATTAGGCAAAAAAAATCCGATGAAGAAATCATCGGACTTTTTTGACAGTTACTTGTTTAATTTTACTTATCAAATATATTATAACATATTTCAACAAAAAGGTAAAGAAATAACAATCCTTTGGAGTCTAGGCAGTTAACTGTCTTATAAAGCAACTACTTTTTACATTTTTTCGAAATGGACTTAAAAACAATCCTTTCCAAAAATCTCTTCCGGACTTCTATCTTCAAGTTCTGACCAGTTAACCTTTTCGGCTACAGCTTCTACTTCTGTATACTTCCCTTTATCAAAAAAAGAAGAAAAGCCTTCACTATCATTCAAGTATGCGTCACCTATTGCTGACAAAACAAGTTTCTTGTACTTCTCACTGCCAGAAACTTCCTTGTTATGGTCCTTCATTTGCTTTAATCGATCTTTTATACAGTAAACATCCTCATCTGTAAGTTCAACAATTCTTTTTACTTCACAAACAACCTCAATTTTCATTCCCATAAAACTTTACATCCTTCTTTTCACAATTTTTTCCAAATTCCGTACATATATTATATATCAAAACAAGCGTTCTTGCAAGAAATTATGATTTTAGGCTATTTTGTTAGATAATCCTCTATTCTTTGATACGACATAAAAGTTTGTAATTTATAAAAGACTTCCTTTTATCCTTACTTTTCATTGGAGATAATGGGCATATATTGGTCAGACTGTATATTCAGATTTCCTGTGGAATAAATTTGATCGTTTTATGTGTTCCGCCTGTTCTCCTTATTAGTTCCTTCTGTCCCATTATTTTAATTAGGTTTTTGATAATCTTACCTAAAGATTCCTTGTCGTCTTTGTTTCTTCGGTAATAATATATTTCTGTTTCCACATTATCGTTACAGATAAAAAGTTTAAGAATATCCTTATCTGTTACGTCCAGTGAGTGTCCAAATATATACACTTTATGCTTTGGGCACTCTTCCATTGCCATATCCTGAAGGTTTTTTTGGACACCTATATTATTCAAAAGGCTTCCATCACTGTAGCTCTTATCCAATAAGACATCAAGATTTTTTTGCCGATTTATATATTTTTTATATCCATCTTTAATTTCATCAACCCAATCCAAATAATTATTATCTGGGGACTTGTATATGCGTTGATAAAATTTTTTAAATGAAAGGGATTCCAATTGTTTATTTTTCTTTTTTCCATGCAGAAATTCATCTATTCCAAGAATCAGATTACAATTTTCTACTGTATGATTAATATCTGCTTTCCCATGGATATAACTATATTGTTTTACTTTTTTTGAGATCCATATCTACTTTCATATGTATCAGAATAATTAAATGACAACACGTAATCCGGATTAATATCTTGAATTTCAGCGACTTGATTTTTGACTGGTATATTTTCAACAAAATAGCTTATGTATATCTCCAGCGCGCGTGTAATTCTATCCAAATCTTTTTGCAGTAAGGATAAAATATCATCAATTTGATCTATACTGATCTTTGAAACTTTACATCCAATCAAATTCTTATAGATCCTATTGTGGTCTTTAATTAATAAATAATTCACTTCTTCAATTGTTTCGCACAATTCATTCATGTAAATTAAATGATCAAGTTCACATGACTCTTTCGTTAAGCAACAATTTCTTCTTTTAACTAAATCCTTAATAACATTGGATATTTCTTTTTCGAAATCTATCCAATTTTTTCCACTTATATTTTTTCTAATTCTATTGAAATACCTAATCCATATATTGTTTTTTATGCAATCATAAAATTCATCAACTTCTTTAATCTTTGTTAAATATATTTTATTACTATGAATATTATTTTCATTTACTTCGTTTTCACAGATGTCATCATTAATTTTTTCAACAAACGGAATTATTTTTTCACTGATATTATGGTCTGCAACATACTTGTCGATGTTTTGTTTTTTTCCAAAACAATATATCGACTTTATTACATTCGATAAATTAAGAAAATCATCATATGAGGTTGGCAGACCATGTGCTAAATCAAAACCATTTCCTATTATCAAAATATTCATTTAATAAATTCCTCTTTTCTTCTGTATTTGTATAGAAAAAATCAGGTAGTTCATCTGGTAACTGCCTGATTTTTTCGCATTTATTTGTTCCTTAATATCTTTTTCAGCGGATTTTCAGAAGATGCTTTCTCTATAGAATCCAGCTGATTATACAATCGATCCGGAAGATCAACTTTTGTTTCGAGATTATCTAATTTTTCATACAGATTGTCTGGAAGATGAACTTCCTTTCGATTATCCTTCTCATTCTTCATATCATCCAGGATGTCCTCCACTGCTTCCACTATATATTTCTGCCAGTGGCTTACAATCTTATTTTTTGCATAACTCCATTCGTATACTATACCAATAATAATGAACAATATTATATATAATATGCATAAATAATTATATGCATTATCTATTGTTGACTTTATACCATTTATCATAGAAATCATCAAAGAAACCGTCGAAACAAAAACTGCAAAAAAGTTGGTTAACATTGCATACGTATCATGCGCTTTTTCTTCTGTAGCTTCCGCGTGTATGCTCTTTATCAGGTTGTAGTCATGTTTTACGTTTTGCTCTAAATAATTTTTTGTATAACCAAACCGGTTTCCATCTACTTCACGATAATTTTTTTCAAGATAATCACATAACATTAGAAAATCATTTGTTTTTTTATTACTTTTCTTATTCTTCATATTATCACCTCATCTTTTGTATAGATCTATTTTTTATATAACACATGTTTCAAATTATAATAACATATATTTTTTTTATTTTCCAGTCCTATTTTACATTTTTTATTTTTTATTTGTGTTCTAATTATATTTCATTAAAAGCAAACTCCTGTTTTAATTCCTTGATTAAATTTTTTAAGATCCCGCCGGTATATTTCGTTTGCACTTTGTACTTACTTAGCCTACCATCTGACATGATAACTTTTTCTTCCATAGTCGACAGCCAGTTATTATCATCAGGTATGTGTACCTGGCTAACCACTGAGTAATCATATTGTCTGGTTCCGTCTTTTGTTTTAACCAAAACCCATGCATGATAGTCGTTCTTTTCCTTTGTTGATTGTGCAACAACCACATATGCTTTGTATCCACAAGATCTCCAGTATTCTGCTCCAATTGCAGCATATCCGCGGCATGTCCCTATATCATTATATAATATGCTGTATGCTGTCCCATGATTAGTTTTTTCCGGTTCTTCATCTGCGTTGTAATCGAATTTTTTGCCTTTAAACGAGACTATTATATGATCGTTTATTTCATCCGCGCTGCAGCTTTTATATTTCTTTGCAAATGTACGGGTTTTTTCTCGCAGCAAATGCCTAACCTGCACAAATTCTTTTAGATTATCGCCATACATGCCGACAAATGGGGATTTATCATTGTTTATCAGCTCCACCTCATTGATTCCCAACAATATAATTATCTCAAGTAAAACAATCCCTATGACAATTACCAATCCAGTACGTTTCTTTTGTGATTTTAACATAACTTATTTTTCCTCCTTTTAAATTAAAAATCATTATATATATGTACGAAAATCTGTATTTGTCAAACAGATTTGATGAATTTTTTGAAATTTTAAAAAATTTTATTTTACACCTTTTGTGGTCATCAATTTCCGTCACCCATAATATGAAATATTATTTTTTCAACGTAAAAAGCCATGGCTGCACCATGACTTTTTACTGAACCGATCGGAATCCCCGTTGCACCGGTTTATATTAAATTTTCCCATCTTGATCAATGAAATTAGAATAAGTTGTAGGGCTAATTCCCAAAATCAATGTCGCCCGCTGCACGAAAGTTACTTTGTTACTCTAACCATGGCGTAAATCTTGTCATACTGTCCATGTTCGTGATAACAGACTGTCCGTTTTTTAGTGCAAATGCAATAATTTCTGCTCCAATAATTTCCCGATCTGGGAACTCTCCCTTTTTTAAAGGAATAAATATATCTTTCCCAACTACCAGCATATCATAACCGCGATATTTTAAGCCTTTTAGAATGTCATGGAAAAGTTTAATCTGCAATCCCTCGTCCTTTTTCATCAAATACCTTTTTGACATTTGATAAGGTTTCTTGTAATTGAATCAAATTGATCTCTCCATGCTTTGCACATATTAACCACACTTCCTTTCTCGTTCAATGGGATTCTTGTTCCCGCAAAATCATTGATTGTTCGCACTGTATCATTCGAAAGTTCTGTAATTTAATAGACTTCCAAAGCAGGTTGTTCCATCAGATTTGTTTACCACTTGCTTTGTACCCATGAATTTAATAGACTTCCAAAGCGCTATACCCTTATTATACAGATTATTATTTGCTTTGTACCCATGCAATTTAATAGACTTCCAAAGCTTTGCTGCTTTTCTGATATATTCTAGTTTCGCTTTGTACCCATGAATTTAATAGACTTCCAAAGCCTCAACTACATCTTTTACACATAGGTTTCTGTGAGTGCTTTACGCGACCGCTTGGGATCGCTGCCTCACACTCCGGCTGCAAAGTCAGCCGCATAAAAAATATATTATTCTATTTTCGGCTCGTGTGGCATATTAGTAACTACCCCTGTATCACTTACATACAATCCATCTGATTTATAATCTAAACCAATTGTATTATGCCTTATATTTTTCAGAAATACCGTAGTATTCTGCCGCACGATCCATTGTTTTCTTCGAAAATGAACCATTTTCCATAAATAGAGTGGACATTGCTACATTTCGCGCATGGTTGAAATCCGCCGTGAATCCTTTTTTATAATTTGTATGGCTCTTACAGTCCGGATCAGCACATACAAATTCCGTCCGCGAAATTTTCTGTTCTGGTGTCCAATTGCCACAAATGCTGCACACCTGCGCATTAAAACACGGATTGACGAGTCTAACCTCGATTCCATAATGTCCGGCTTTATATGTCGTGTACATTATGATTTTGCTGGCATATGAATTCCGCAAAATAAATTTATCTGTATTATATCCAGATAGATTTTCCATATTGATGTATTTTGCATGATTCTGCAATGCAAACTCCACGATTCTCTTACTTACCATATGGCAGTATGTTTCTGTAAAATTGTTTTCAGTTTTTGCTATACGGTTCAACGCCTGCATTTTCTTCTTGCGCCCATGTCCGCCGGAAGTTTCGCGCAATGCTGACTGAAGCCGGCGTCTTCGCTCTTGGATCTGAAGTTTGTTGTCAAGTAGATCCCGCTCATCACCGATTGGCAGTCGGACGTATTGATCATTGTTTAAGGCGCATACCGCCGGTTGTACTAATCCAAGGGCAACTCCCACAACAGTATCCTTATCCAACTCGTCCTTTTCCTCTTTCGGAATCTGTAAGGATAGGTTTAATACAATCTTGTTTTTTGAAATTTGGATACTGCTTCCACAATACGCATATTCTCCGGAATAAACCTTAAGAAGTGTTGCCATGAGCTTGTCCCGATTACGTCCATGCCCTAAATCGATTTGAAAACGGGCAATATGTGGCTTTCCATTACCGCCGTAGTCAAAATAGAGTTTACAGTCCTTAACATGCTCGCACAGTTCTTCGTAGGAATCATATTCATGTGAAAACCCCATAGCTGCCTTTGTTACTGTAAACGGAGAATCTTCCTTATAGAAAGGGAAACTAGCTCTGCCCTCTAAAGCGCCCTTATTGCAGCAATCCTGAATTTTACGTGTAAGCATTTGACTAAATCCTATTCCATACGATCCAAGGATATTGCCAATTTCTGTTTCATCAAAAAGACTTCCCTTACTGGAACCTTTTTTTCGGTATGCATACTGTAAAATCTGAGAGATGCGTTTATTTCGATCCCTGAAGTCCATAGCATATGCATGTTCTGCAATGAGTATTGACTTAACATACTCGATGATATAATTCTTTCTTGCTGCTTCTTCGCTCATCGCAGTGCGCACAAGTCCGTATGTATAATTATTGATTACTTTCTGAGTGATCTCGGGGTTATTAAGAAAAGCATCTAATTCCTTGTTTAAAATTTCGAGGCGAGTTTTAGCATTCCGCTTAACTTCCTTTTTTTTGCTTTCAAGTTGACTTTCGTAAAAACTGATTCGCTGTTCATAATCTTTAACAGTGAAATCATACACTCTTCTCTCCCACAGCGAAGAATCGCTTCTTTCTGGAATCAGAACACATTTTTTAGTAATCATTGTCATTTTCTCAGCCATCTATTCCCTCCGATATTATCGTTCGATTATTTATCAAGCTGGTGTTTAAAAATTTTGCTTTGTACCTATGCGATTTGATAGACTTCCAAAGCATGCCAATAATAATTGCAATTCCTAGTATCGCTTTGTACCTATGTGATTTAATAGACTTCCAAAGCCGGTCTTACGGTACACATTAACCAGATATAGCTTTGTACCTATGTGATTTAATAGACTTCCAAAGCCTCAACTACACCTTTATACATAGGTTTCCGTGAGTGCTTTACGCGACCGCTTGGGATCACTGCCTCACGCTCCGGCTGCAAAGTCAGCCGTATATTAACCGCCGCATTCGGCGTCACCGCATTGCATCTGCTTCACTCTTCAAATATCGGATTTCTCCGATTTCATCCTTCTCAAATGGAATACTGTGGTGATCTGTGACAACTACCGTCATACCAAGATCCTTGGCATACGCGATTTCTTCAATCGCTGCAATACCATTATCCCAGGTAATGATCGTGTCGATCCCATCTGTATGTGCCTCTTCAATGATATTCCTATTTAATCCATATCCATCCTTAATACGATCCGGGACACGGATTGACACATCAGCGCCACACCTCTTCAATGCAGAATACAGTATATGACCAGATGCAACTCCATCTACATCATAGTCATTAACTACGCGGATTTTCTTTTTATATTCATCCATCTCTACCATTCAATGATATTTAAGTATAACGATACCATGTATTGTTTTGCGTCAATCAAAAGTCTCTTTCTTGACTTTTGAGTTATTATATGCTATTCTTAACCACGTAAGTTTTGGAAGATTAGGTTTAGTACCTTCAAATTTACGTGACTGTTGCCGGTGGATTATCCACCGGCATTTTTAATATTTGTATTTGCCGGTTTTATCAAAATCTGATTCCCCGATTTCAACGATGCCGTTTTCGGTTTCTCTCATAAATTTTTGATAATATGCTTCCCCGTTTCGGGAGCATATTAATTCGTATAACTCCTTATCGGACAACTCTTTTCCATCTAAGAAATTATCAACTTTTTCATAATCAAGTTCGCCACTCTCGTCTTTAAAACCGGCATCATCAAATGATTTCCCGTATTTTTCCAAGAGTGCCGTATCATAAAGGGGGAAATCAGGATCGCTAATTATTCCTCTTCCGTCCAGCGCATCGAAAAGCTCCTTGAAACTTTCCGCTTCCTGCTCATATTCCACGAGTCCATTCACACTCGTTGCCTTCCATCTAATCATATTCCGTTCTCCTTCCTTTATTTGCAAGTTACGTCAACCCAGCAGTGGTACTGACCACACGGCAATCTATCTTGCCAATCCGAAAAATTTCTGTTGTGCGGGCAGTCCGCACAACAGTGACTGTTCTCCGGATTGCAATCAAAATCTTTGATTGCTTCGTTCTTGGCAACGTCCGGCTGGTTCAGCCGTTCTTCCGTTACCCAGCCAAGCCCCGCGTAAAAATACAGGGTCATTCCGTTTTCATTCTTGGTTTTCAGATTTTCCAGCTTCAGCATATTCTTCTCCTTTCGGCTCCTGTACTTGTTTTCTTGATCTGATATTATAATACTCTAATTTTAGAATATTGTCAAGCACATTTTTAATAATATTTTATTATTTCCTCGTCTGTCGGAATCACTTCCACCAGATCGCCCGGTTGACACTTGCACATTATACAGATCTTATTTAACGTCTCTAATGTGATGCTTTTTCCGGCTTTAATGTTTTGCGCTGTTTGAGCAGGCAACAATTTTTCGCGCTGTATGCGCGTCTGGTTATATCCATGCTCTTTTAATAAGGTAAATATATCTGTTTTGTATCTTATCACTTCCGTCACTCCTTTTTATATGATTTATTAAATAATAATACTTTATATATAGTAAAAAGTCAATTAAAAAATATTCTAATTTTTGAGTAATGTTCTATTGATATTATTCTATTTTTAGAATATATTACAACTATCAAAGCACAGGAAGGAGAACAGAATGAAAAAATTTGAATTTATAATAAATTCCTGTCTGTCGTGATAGCTAGATCACCAGACCCATTTTTCATTTTTTGAAACAGATTTTAATTTCATTTTAATTTCGTGGAAATACTTCTGGATCTCTTTATCCCCCAAATCAAGCGTGTCCGAACATCCTCCAAAAAATGGATGTTTTCCTATCTCAAGGTTTTCAAGGAACTCAATCAGTGGGTTAACAGGTTCTGTGTTGGCCGGACGGACGGATGGCACATTTTTATTATCTCCTGGAACCGGAATCACAGGCGGTTCTTCCTTTTTTATTCTGCCAGAGTCCACCCGGTCAGTAAATAACCGGAAAGCATTGTCCGGAAATTTTCCATGTGCTTCCATGAGATCTCCCGAATAGATCACATAGTTGATATGTGCCCGTGCAAACATCTTTTCGACCCTGCTCATAGACTGAGGAGGGAACCCGCAACGGACCTTTCCATTCCCTATGTTTTTCAACTTGTATCCCGTAAGAGTTGACAGGATGCGTGCACTTGTCCCGCGTGCAACATAAAACATTCCTTCTATCATTATAATCACATGTTCCGGATATTGCTTCATAAGCATTTGTTTTTTCGTTTCCATCTTATCTTTTTTCCTCTTTTTCTTTTTTTCTTCTTTCTTAAGCATCATATCAGCATTCCCCGAAAACAGGAAACCGTAGTATTTATCGAGCCTCCACAAAGCTTTTGCACAGCTATATTTTTCATTCTGTCTCCGGAAAGATATGTACTGTTCCCTGATTTCTTCCGCTGTCATGCGTTTTTCCATCAAATATCTTTTATGCAGGCGCAGACGTTTTCTTTCCCTTTTTATCGTGGCAGCAGTTGGCGTCATTATTATTTTTCCTGAGTCTCGAACTATAACTTTCCTTTTCAGGAATATAAATGGATGATTGAGCGGTACCGCTTTCGTCTTCTTTTTATTAAGTGCAAGACCATACCTCCGGTATAGCAGGTCCACCACTTTAATGGCAAGAACCGCTGATGCCTTATCTTTTACAATTACGGAACTATCATCCATGAACCGGCCGTTCCCATATCCCAGGGAGAAAATTTCTGCCAGGAAATGGTCCACTGGATTGGCAGCCATTACCCCGGATATCTGGGATGTCTGGCTCCCAAGCCCGAGTCCCCTTCCCTTCTGGCATTCCGGATGAATGGAATCAAATGCTCCCATAAATTCCTGATACAGCCGGATAATATCCGGATCATAGAACAAATTTGCGATATCTGCGATAATGTTTTCATGCGGAATGCTATTAAAATAGCTTTTTGCATCAAACAGCACAATATACCCATTGTTTCCGTGTTTCCTGTAATATCTCCTCAGCTGCTTTATAAGGACCTCCTCGGACCTTTTTAACCCGGCTCCCCGTATGGAGGCACAGTTTGAGTATAAAATTGAGCGGGTGCACACCGGCGCAAGGGCATTGTCACAGAGACTCCGCTGCACATATCTTTCGGATATATGCACACTTGCAATATCCCTTAATTTCCCGCGCTCCATGAGATTAAAACAGTAAAATCCCTTCTGTATGCTTTTACGCAAAGAAAGCGACTCGTATGAGCCGCTTATTTCAAACAGAAGGTTATAATGGCATTTCTGTGTACTTGCCTTCCATGCCACACCTTTTTCGCATGCATGGAAAGCATCAAACAGGGCATCCGGATGGATCACCCTTCCTATGTCATCATACTCACCTACCTGTTTTTCTCTTTTTTTCTGTCTTTTTCTTACGCGCCTGGCGTATCTTTTCTTTTTACGTTTCTCATTTCCAGTCATTGGTACCAAACTGCCAATCCTCTGCTATTTTTGATATGCCACGCACAGCAGGTATACCCAGGACTTTACCATGGCTGCACAGGGTTTGGGACATGATACGCACGGATTGTCCTTGGACCGTGTGCATGCACGAAAGCGTCCGTCCCTCCCGTCGTGGCATTTGGTTTCATTCCATGGGATTCCCCATGGAAACGGAAAAGGTGCCCTTCTGCATTACATGTTCCCTTCTGGTTTACATGATCCAGAATCGCGGCAAAAACGCCTTTGCCGTTGTTCGCGTTGTTAGTGTTGGAGCTGCCCGTGTTGACATTGCAGAAATTGTTGCTGTTGTTGTAGTTCGGGCTGCGGAGCCACCACCACAATGGAATACGCAGACGTCTGTTTTTAAACGCACCTTTCCCTGCCGGTTACAAAGAAACAGGCGTATGCCTGTTTCACCGCCTGTTCAGGCAGTCCATAACCGGGACGGCGCCCGGATATGGTTCTGGTATGGGTTATCCACTGTTTGCTTTTCCATCCATTTCCCTCCCTGTCTTTTTGTTTCCTTTCGTGGCCTGGCTGTCTGTTACTGCCCCATCCACTGTATTTTCTTCCTGTCCTGATTCTTCCTGTTTTGCGGCTTCTGCTGCTTTCTTTTCCGCAGCACGTTTTCTTTGTTCCACATGTCCCATACAGATCTGCAATACCGCATTTTCCCCTTTTCTCCAATCCTTGATTGCAGAAATCTCTTTTTTCACCTCGTCAATGACCGGCATCACTTTTTCCAGTGTAACCGGAAGATCTTCTGCAACTTCAAGAAGGGAATCATGCAGGTTAAAGCAGTGTGCCACTGCCATATCCTGCAGTTTTCTTCTCTCATAGTATTCTGTTGGATAATAGGCGTAGATACTGTTTGCCCTCCGGACATCCTCTGCTATATGTTTTGCATTCTCCCAGAGTTCATCCCGGTATTTTTCCAGTTTCCATTCCGGGATTTCCCTGACCATGAGTTCCCCGTTTTCGCTTGTGCTCCCATTCACGGGCATGAAAATATAATAATCTTCGATCCGGCTGTGCTTTTCCGCCTGTTTTGGCATCCGGACGTAAAATTCCGTGCTTCCGTCCTCTAACCGCCGGTACTTCCCCACAGCAGCATTTCTGATATCCCTTTTGCATACCTTTATCCCAAAATCCCGGTCCAGAAAATCATTCACCATTTTCCGGATTCTCCGTGCCCTGTCATACACCCCGAATTTTGATTCTGTCCTGTGCAGTTTGTCTACTGACATTTTTTTGTTCCTTTCACCATTCCCCCGGATTTTCTACCGGTCTGGATGTTTTGGGTTTTCTCCTGCTGTAGTGTTGTGGCTGCCCGGTCACCCCGCTGCATACAGCAGCGGGATTTAGGGATTGGCTAATCCTACGGATTAGTAAATGCAGAACGCGGCAAAAACGCCTATGCCGCCGTTCGCGCCGTTAGTGCTGGAGCTGCCCGTGCTGACACAGCAGAAACGGTCGCTGCCGTCGTAGTGCGGGCTGCGGAGCCACCACCACTGGTTGGCTGAACTGTTAATGTTCCGGCTTGCAGGTGTTGTTGCAATGCTCTGGAAATACTGGTACTGAAATGTTTCAGCAGCTTCATTTGTAGTACAGAATGATCCATTGCTGGCACCGCTTCCACCGAAGATTTCTTTGCCGGAAAGCAGGAAACATTTATCTCCCGTTACAGAATTACCACCACCACTGTTACTTCCGTTATAAGTTCCAGTTACTTTCTGTACATAACCAATGGCATTCTGCGTAGCCTGCGGCAGCTTTGCAAGGTACTGCGGCATCGTGGTGCTTCTCATTTGTGATGATGCCCAGCTTCCACTGTTTGAACCATTACTGTTCATCGGTGCATAATTTACACCCCACGGAGTGGCACTGGCATTCATTGCTACCGGCTGACCGTTTGAAGCTCCCTTTGGTGCTCCAAGTGGCATAACCGTAAGTACATCACCGTACTGGCTCTTATTTAATGCATTGCCGCTTGCATCACTTGGCTTATCCTGGTTGATGCCGATGATGGTATAAGTATAAGTTCCATCGGAGAATGTATCACCCACTTTTGCAATACTTGTGATTGCACCGGCTTTACAACATGCCTGAATGTCTGCAATCGTCATCTGCTGCAAATCACCAAACAGCTGCTGTCGCTTAGCAGATCCGTTTAAGGTAACACCGGTGGTAAGGTTTAAGATCTTGCTGCTTGCCACATATGGATATGCAATGGTGTAGTTACCATTTGCATACGCGGTCATTGTTGCCTCATAGTGGCCATTTACAAGTTTTAACTCAGCGGACTGCACCGTGCCACCGCTGCTGTCTTTCAGGACTACGCTTCTGCCGGCATAGGCACTGTTGTTACTGTCGATCCATACCGTAAGATCACTTATGTACGGTTTTAACTGGTGCTCCTGTCCGGTCGCACCGAGGTTGATGCTCTCTTTCACAGAGCCGTACTGCAGTGTACAGTTTCCATTAAAGTTACTGTAAATGTTCGCAACATACTTATTCAGCTTCTTGTCCAGATGCAGGTTTCCGGTTGCTACCTGGTTCCCGGATCCGGATGTAAGTGTAAGCTCACAGCCTTCATACCGGGTATCTGCGCTTTGGATGAAACAGTAAAGCGAATAGGCGCTGTTCTGCCCCTTGATCTGCTCTACAGAGGACTGCAGGGCAACGGTTTGTTTCTCCAGATAATTTAGTTTTGCATGTACGCTTGAATTATCATAACTGTCAGCTATTGTATCTGTCTTTGCACCGATCAGCTTCTGTAATACGGTCGAAAGGTTGTCATTAACGGTTGCCCCTACTGGAACCTGTCCCCAAAGCAGGGCGAATACAACCATCATGGCTACAATCTTCACTTTGCTTTTAAACCAGGACGGCATTTTTCTTTTCTGGTTCTGCGGAGGATTCTCCGCAGCATTTTTCTTGTCAAAAATCATAGGTTTCTCCTTTTCTCAGCTTGTTTGATGGATAAAGAATTTATAATTGAAATTTGACAAGGCTAAATAAAAACGAAAATTTTAGTAAATGCAAAAAGCTGGGAAAAATGATCCGCTTCTGAACCAGCCACCCATGTCTATCGTTGTGCCATCATAAACATACATATGATCAGAGTTTCTATTTGGATGGATACTGCGAAGAAGCCAACAATTATGATGAAAGTCTCTGTTTTCCGCTGTTGTCGCAAGGTCAGAAAAATACTGGTATTGAAATGTTGCATTATATTCTTTGGAAGAACAGCAGCTGCTTCCCTGTGAACCAAATACCTCTCTGCTTGAAAGAAGAAAACACCTATTTCCAGTAGTTGAGAGCGCTGTTAAACTAAAATGTTCACCATATGCTCCTGTACATTTCTGCACATATCCGATAACATTTTGAGTAGCTTTTGGTAGCTTTTCGAAATACGGAGTCAAAGTCGATGTTAAATCATTCTGCTCTACATCTGTTGTTCCCCATGGTGTTGCGGACATATTAAATGTAACCGGCGATCCATTTGCAGCTCCTGTCGGTGCACCCAGAGGCATAACTGTTAGAACATCACCATACTTGCTGCTATTTAACAAATTTCCACTTGCATCGCTCGGCTTATCCTGGTTGATACCGATGACTGTATAGGTATAGGTACCATCACTTATCGTATCACCTATATGAGCAAACTGATGGATTTCACCATCTTTGCATGCTTGCTGAATTTCTGCCATGCTCATCTGGAATAAGTCGCCAAACAGCTGCTGTTTTATGGTACCGGTAACATTGGCAGAACATGTGAGGCTTACTTTTGTCCCACCAGACATCAAAAATGGATATCTTACGGAGTAACTTCCTTTTAAGAGTGATGGAAAATCCACTTCATAATGTCCGTTTCTTGCACCAAATCTTCCAGTCTGGCTTTGTCCCTTTGCATTGGTTACCGTAACTGTCTGTCCGGCATATGCGCCACTGTTGCTGTCAACCCAGAGGGTAAGACTGCCTACATACGGCTGGATCATCCCGGACACCGAACTTCTTACAGAGTCCACATCCGTTTTCATCCGGTTCAGCTTGGCATTGGTCGTTGCTGTTCCAAAGTCCCCGGAAACCACATCGTTAAGTTTTCCAAGAATGCTTATGTCACTGCCTGCCAGGTTATCTGCCACATTTGCTGTTGCCTGGTATGTTCCGACAAACGTTGCAATCGCAAGCATTACAGCTATGGCTGTCACATATATTTTTCTGCTTTTTCTATTTTGTTTTTTCTTTTCTGTATGATCTGCTTTTCTCATATGCTAACCTCACTTTGAATCAAGAACTGTCTGTAATGTCTGCAAATCTCCCTTTAATGCCGTTATCTGGCTTTCGAGGTAATTGATTTTTGCATTTGTTACAGCATCTTCATAAGAACCTGTTACCTGCGCATTCTTTGCTCCAAGCAATGACTGGATGGAACTTGAAATATTATCCGTAACCTGTGCCGTCACAGGAATTGTATTCCAGACGGTGTTCCAGACAAAAGCGAAAATGATGCATACGAGCAGCAATTTAGCCTTATCAAATAATTTTTTTCTTATTAAATTGTCAGCCCTGCCGGACTTATGTCTTTCGGTTAGGTTTTTACCCCCCCCCGAAAGCATATTTAATATAATTTTTAGACATTATATCGTGTCTCCTTTCAGTAAGGCTTACACGATCATACAGATATAGAATAAATACTTAAGACTTAATAAATACAAAAAGCAGGGAAAACGCAACTTGCCACGCTTACAGAAGTGCTGCCACTTGTGCCTTTATTAACTATTCCGAAAACAAATCCATATTGGTTACCTGGACTTCGAAGCCACCAACTATTTTCTAAATTACGGCTTTCCGTTGATGTTGCAATGTCTGAAAAATACTGATACTGGAACGTTGCATCTTCTTCATTTTTTGTACACCATTTTCCTGTTCCAAACACTTCTTTTTCTGAAAGAAGAAAGCATTTATCTCCTGTCGCAGAAACTTTTCCACCACTCGTATCACCATTGTATGTTCCTGTCACCTTCTGCACATAACCAATAACTTTCTGTGTTTCTTGTGGCAGTCTTGCGATATACTGCGGTATGGTTGAACTTCTCATTAGGCAGGATTCCCATTTTACATTGGTGGTACCGCCACTGCTTATCTGTGCACAACTAATTCCCCACGGTGTTGCATTCATATTCGCTGTAACTGGCTGTCCGTTTCCTTCTCCTTCTGATGCTCCAAGTGCCATCAGCGTAAGAACATCTCCATAGTTGTTTTCCGGTAACAGATTTCCACTTTCATCAGATGGTTTATCCTGATTGATACCTATAATTGTATATGTATAGGTACCGTCACTTATGGTATCTCCTACATGTGCCATTTGATGAATTACTCCTGCTTTACACATGTTCTGTATCTCAGCCATAGACATCTGAAAAATATTTCCATATAACTGTTTTCTGTTCTCTCCCGCATTTAATGTGGATGATATGGAAAATTTCATGGTTTTACCTGATACAATGTAGGGATAAGATATGGTATAGCTTCCTCTTAGGATGTTACCAAAATCTGCTTCATAGTGTCCGTTGCGAGCCACATAACCAGCCGTCTTCACTTTTCCTTTGCTGTCAGTAATAGACACCTGCATTCCGTTATATGCCGTGTTTGAATCATTTACCCATACCGTTAAACTACTCATATATGGGGAAATCAGCTGATCAAGAGATGTATTAACTGTATCCACATCCGTTTTCATCTGATTAAGTTTTCCATTCGTGGAGCTTTTCTCAAATGTACCACTCAGCTTATCATCCACATGACCCAGAATAGCAGCCACACAGTTTTGAATGTTATCAGTGACACTGGCATCTGCCGGTACCTGATTAAAGAGAATTATTGCAACGAGAAATGCTGCTATAATTCCAATATTCCATTTATGTTTCTTCAAACCAGTCTTTTTCATATACACACCGCCTTACTTTGACTCAATAATCTGTTTAAGGGCATCTACTTTATCCTGCAATTCCACTATCCTCTTTTCCAGATAGTTTATCTTTGCATTGGCCGGAGCCGAACTGTAAGCAGATTCATCCGTAAGCATTTCTCTCGATCCAAGCAGTTGTTTGATCGGACCGGAGAGATTATCTGTCACATTGGCCGCAATAGGCGTTGTGCCTATCAATACCCCAAAAGCGGTGTATAGAATGAATTGTTTTATTTTTGTATGATCGTGCAATATTATGTTTTTAGGTTTCTTTGATTGAGACTTTATCTCGGAGGGGATTTTACCCCCCCCCCGAAATATTCGTTGTATTTTTTAGACATGCTATCGTGTCCCCTTTCATTTAAGGCATACACGATCATAAAAATGGGATAAAGATATCAGTAAATGCAGAACGCGACAAAGACGTCATACCAGACGTTCGCACTGGCGTTGCCGGATCTGCCCGCGTAGACACTGCAGAACTCGTTGCAGTTGTTGCAATAAGGGCTGCGGAGCCACCACCCATAATTTCTGTGAATTGCACGACTAGCCGTTGTTGTTGCGATATTCGCAAAATACTGATACTGGAACGTTGCTGATGCTTCTGATGCCGTACAGTACGATCCATTTCCGTTTCCTGTACCACCAAACACTTCCTTTCCTGATAAAAGGAATACGGAATCTCCTGTAGTCTGGTTTCTACCACCAGATGTACCGGTTATCTTCTGAACCGGACCGATAACTTTTCTCGTGGCTTCTGGCAGTTTATTGTAGTAATCCGTCATTGTGGACGATCTCATCTGTGATGACGCCCATCCGCCTGAGTTTGTGTTAGTGTTATTCATCACTTCTGTTGCGATTTTATATGCGGTTCCATATGGTGTAGCTGATGCATTTGTAGCTACTGGCTGATTGTTTCCCTTGCCGGCGGGTGCCCCCAGTGGCATAACCGTAAGTACATCTCCGTAACTACTTTCCGGTAACAGATTTCCTTCCGCGTCAGATGGTTTATCCTGGTTAATTCCGATGATGGTATAGGTATAAGTACCATCACTTATAGTATCTCCGACATGTGCTATTTCATGAATTGCACCATCTTTGCATGCCTGCTGTATTTCCGGAATGCTCATCTGGAACAAATCCCCATACAGGCGTTTACTTACATCTTTTCCCTGTATAGTAATACTTGTTGTGATAGATTGAACTGTTCCATTCGAAAGGATATACGGATACTTTACTGTATACGTCCCATCTGGTAGTTTTTCAAAAACAGCTTCATATTGAGTGCCATTTGCCTTCATTGTGCATGATCCTACGGTCGTACCGCCTTTCAGCAAAAGGACCGTCTTAGATGCATATGCACTGTTTGTAGAGTCAATCCACACTGTCAACTTTGAAAAACAGTTGTTGATCAGATAATCAACATTTTTTTGAATCGTATGAAAACTACCGTTTAATGAATTCAGTTTGGCATTAGTAGTTGCTACTTCATAAGTAGTTGCCACAACATCATCTGTCTGCCCAATTGTCGATACGAGCCTGTTCTCCTGTCTGTTTGCATTAGACTGTACATTGGATGCAAAAACCTGAATGCTGCAGATCAATATAGACGAAATAACCAAAAATACAATTTTTCTTAATATCCCGCCATTTTTCATGTGAATCCACCTACTTTCCCAATGCTGTCCGCAATTCATTTACAGAATTTTGAAGCATTGTAACCTGCTTCTGCAAACTATTAAGTTTTGCATTTGTAGATGAAGATTCGTAAGATCCTGTTACCTGTGCATCGACCGGTCCAAGCAGTGCCTGAGCTACAGTCTGTAAATTGTCATTCACAGCAGCACCCACTGGAGAAGTTCCCCATAGCAGAACAAAAATAATGCAAAAAGCAAATGTTCTGATTTTTTCTGCATGATCGTGTATTAAGTTTTTATGTGATTTTGATTGAGATTTTATCTCGGAGGGGATTTTACCCCCCCCCGAAATATTTGATATATTTTTTAGACATAGTATCGTGTCTCCCTTCATTTAAGGCATACACGATCATAAAAAGGAATAAAGATATCAGTAAATGCAGAACGCGGCAAAGACGCCATAATGGTAGCTCGCGTTGTTAATGCCGGAGCTGCCCGCGTGGACACCGCAGAAACTGCTGCTGTAGTAGTAGCTCGGGCTGCGGAGCCACAACCACTGGTTGGCTGAACTGTTAATGTTCCGGCTTGCAGGTGTTGTTGCAATGTTTGCAAAATACTGGTACTGGAACGTTGCATTTGCTTCGTTTGTCGTACAGTATGATCCATTTCCGGCACCACTTCCACCGAAGATCTCTTTGTCGGAAAGCAGGAAACATTTATCTCCCGTTACAGAATTACCACCACCACTGGTACTTCCTCCGTCATAAGTTCCAGTTACTTTCTGAACATACCCAATGGCATTCTGAGTAGCCTGTGGCAGCTTTGCAAGGTACTGCGGCATCGTGGTGCTTCTCATTTGTGATGCTGCCCAGCTTCCACTGTTTGTGTCCCACGAATTCATCTGAGCATAATTTACACCAAACGGCGTAGCACCGGCATTCATTGTTACCGGCTGACCGTTTGTTGCCCCTTTTGGTGCCCCTAATGGCATAACCGTAAGTACATCACCGTACTGGCTCTTATTTAATGCATTGCCGCTTGCATCACTTGGCTTATCCTGGTTGATGCCGATGATGGTATAGGTATAAGTACCATCGGAGAAGGTATCACCCACTTTTGCAATACTTGTAATTGCACCGGCTTTACAACATGCCTGGATATCTGCTATCGTCATCTGCTGCAGATCGCCAAACAGCTGCTGTCTCTTCGCTGATCCGTTTAAGGTAACACCGGTGGTAAGGTTTAAGATCTTGCTGCTTGCCACATACGGGTAGGCAATTGTGTAGTTACCATTTGCATACGCGGTCATTGTTGCTTCATAGTGGCCATCCACAAGCTTTAACTCAGCGGACTGTACGGTACCGCCACCGCTGTCTTTTAAGACTACGCTTCTGCCGGCATAGGCACTGTTGTTGCTGTCCACCCATACCGTAAGGTCACTTATGTACGGTTTTAACTGGTGCTCCTGACCGGTCGCACCAAGGTTGATGCTCTCTTTCACAGAGCCGTACTGCAGTGTGCAGTTTCCATTAAAGTTACTGTAGATGTTCGCAACATACTTATTCAGCTTTTTATCCAGATGCAGGTTCCCGGTTGCTGCCTGGTTCCCAGATCCGGATGTAAGTGTAAGCTCGCATCCCTCGTACCGGGTATCTGCGCTTTGGATGAAACAGTAAAGCGAATAGGCACTGTTCTGCCCCTTGATCTGTTCCACAGAGGACTGCAGGGCAACCATCTGTTTCTCCATGTAATTGATTTTGGCATTTGTGCTTGCACCTTCAAATGAATCCGCAACGGTATCTTCTCTTATGCCAAGGATTCTCTGGATCACAGACGGCATGTTGTCAGTGACACTTCCAGCTACCGGAACCTGTCCCCAGATCAAAGCGAATACGACAAGTAATGTAACTGTCCTTATCCATCCGTTATGATCGTGTATTAAGTTTTTAGGTTTGTGTTTGGGATTACCGTGTTCTGTCCCTTGCTTTGGAGGATCTGATTTTACCCCCCCCCGAAAATTTTCGAAACTTTTGTAAATAAATGTTTCATTTCCGGCTCCTTTCTTTTTAATGCGTATGTTATGGAATTTATAAAACAAATTCCGGGCTTCTCAGTTGTTGAATTGTAATTTTTAAATTAACATCTATTAACTTGTTAACATCTGTTAATAACTTAAAAAATGTCTGTTTCCATATCTTACAGTTTTTGTGATCCTGCTTTCCCAATACTGTGCTTAGTTAGCAGGACCACGGTGTTTATATGGTTTGTATGGATTGGTGTAAAAAATATTTTTACAATAGTTACTTTCCGATCTTCCCGGACTGACCTCCACAGTAAAGCCAGATGTCTTTTTTAAAAATGCGCCTGCTTTAAATTTTTTCTCCTATGGTAAAAAGACTGATCCAGGATTCCACTGCTTCTTTTTTCTCGCGGTGAATTGTGTAAGATTACACACCTGTAATCATACACTGGAAGTCCTGTACTCCCTTTCTTCCGATAATACTCTGATGTTCAAATGTCCTTATTTCCTCACGGAACCCCATATAACTGCAGACTTCATTTTCAGGAGAAATTTATGTTAAAATCCGGCAGAACCTGATTTTCATGTTGTCGCTCTGCTGGATTATAACCGTATGTTGGATATACAGCATCTTATGCCCGGTGTTCCCTGATGCATCCCGCGCGTACAAGAAAATATGGGTCACATGGTGCTCCACCACGTCTCCGTGAATAAAAATATGGGTCACACGGTGTTTCAATAAATGGAACGCATTTACCGTAACGTACAAAATCCATATGCGTATTTGTTACACACGCTTTGCAGATTTCATTGTAGTCAGCCTTGGATACATCTTTTACCAGATATCTTTCCTCGCTTCCCATTTCACAAATAAGGATACCATGAACTGCATCCTCCCCTTTGTTTTCTGTGTATTCCAGTCGGGATGCCTCGATAATTGACAGGTTTCCACCGTCCATTTGGACTAAAACTCTCATAATTTTTCTGTTCCTTTCTACTACACTGCCTGTTGCTTACTGTTCTGACTCAACATGGATGGAATCAATTGTAATATTCCCGGCCAGTGCAGCTGCCTTGTAATCCGCATCTACATAGATGTACAGATATCCACTGCCCTGTTCATAGCTGCAGACTATATCCGGGGTCGATGCACCATACTGTATGGTGATGTTGCTTGTCGGCTTGATATTGGTCAGCCCCACAAGGTTTCCATCAATTTTCCACCGGATGCCGCCGGCATGTGTTCCACCGGTTACATTCTCGTACCGCACCGTTTTATCTGCATTTGATCCCGTACTGTTCATGAGCAAAATATTGTCTGCCCACTGGTCTGTATCATCAACCTTCTTGGATACCTCTGTAATTTTCTGCCACAGTGTAGCAATCTTTGCAAAAATTGTATCGCCTTTTACATCAGCCGCGTCTGAGGAATCCCCCATTGTCTTTTTAATGGCATTATCCGCATTCTGACGGGCAGTGGTTTCATTTTTTATGGATTTTGTTACATCGGAAAGATTTGTGGTAAGTCCTGCCACCCCGTTCTTAAGCGTTGTGATGTCTGTTCCATCCTGTTTCAGCTGATCATCCAGTGTTTTGATCGTGGCTTTTACATTTGCAATTTTCTGCTGCGTGTCAGCGTCAAGACTGCTGATATCTCCGGATAACGTCTGGTTCAGCTGGTCAAGGGCAGCCTGCAGATCTGTTTTTGCCTGAGCGAGAGCCTGTTTATTCTCCGCACTGGCATCATCCGTATATTTCTTCTGTGCTGCCTCAACCTCGGACATCTTATCATTTACATTCTTGATCTGGTCATTGATACTGTCACCAAGTTCTTTCTTTGTCTGGTCAATCTGGTCTTTTCTGTCCTGTATCTCCTTATCAATGGCTTTCTGCAGTGCATCAGTAAGGGAAGTTGTGCTTCCGGACAGCTGGGTGATCTTCTCGTCGAGCGAACTGTCACCGGCATTAAGTGCATCCAGTGCATCTGCGATCTGCTGGTTGATATCTGCAACTTTTTTTTGCGTTGCATTATCCAGCCCATCCACAGTGTCAGACAGGGAATCAAGGTTGCCTTTATATGCATTGAGGGAATCCTGCAGGGCCTGTTTTGCATCTTCAAGTGCAGTCCGGTTCGACTCTGACTGATCATCGGCATATGCCTGGCTTGCTTTCTTGTAGGCATCCAGCTTCTCCTGTACATCCGACATGTTATCAGCGATTGATCCCTTGATATCCGTGATGGCAGATTCCCTCTTCTGGCTCTCTGCATTCAGTGCTTCCTGCAGTGTTGTGATGTTATCTCCATTTGCATCAATCGTCTGTGAAAGGGATGCACACTCATCGGAAAGGCTTTTAAAGTTCTCCCCGATAATGTTTTCAATCTGTGTCACAGCATAGCTGAGCTGGTTGATTGCTTTCGTATACTCCTTCTCATTTCCGGAAAGGACACCGACGAACTGTGCTATCGTCATATCAGAAGTATCAACAACCTCCGCTTTATCAATGGAACCTTTCTTTGCGGTGATCCGGCGCAGAAAAACATTTTTTACGTTGATCTTCCCACCAAGGTCGTCCGCATTCTGATTGATCTGTTTGATCTGTTCATTGATATTTGTCACCGACTGCTGTACAGTTGCCATCTTGTTATCAAGGTTTGAGCTTGATTCCTTCTGCGAATCCTTGATCTGGCTGCTTAAAGAAGTAATCTGTGACTGCATACTGTTAATATTGGAAGTTATGGAACTCACAGAATCCTTAACACCTTTGATATCACTTGCCACTGATTCTGCCGCTTTCTTGGCAGAGCTGCTTTCTATCTCACTAATCTCAGCAGATGTAAAATAGTCGGTTCCCTTTACCGGTGTCTTTACATTTTTCTCTACCTGCTTAATAATGTCATTCTGGATTTTTGTAAGTTCCTTCTCTTTCACCACGGTATCCGTATTCTTTAGTACATCTTTTACCGTTTTGGTGACGTTGAGCTGCTTTGTGATCTGCTCAATCGTCTGCGGGGAAAGTGTTACATCATTTCCTTTGATGTATTTTGTTATGGTATTCCGCAGGCTGCTCTGGATATTCTTCTCAACGGTGTTCTGAATGGCAGCCACATCATCATTGGATATTTTGGAAACATCTGTATTTCCGACTGCACCTTTCACAGCCGATTTGATCATTCCCTTGACCTCAGAACGCTGTCCTTCGGAAAGTGAGTCCATACTGTAAGATCCTTCTTCTGCAACAGCCTTTTCCACAGTCTGCTTCACATTTTTGGTAACCTGCTTAACAAGTTCCTTTTTTGTTGCCTCCGGAATGTTGTCTTTGATATGATCACTTACAGCCTGTTCGATCAGATCAGATGATACATAGTCACCTACCTTCTCTGATATTACCTTTTCCGCAATCTGCCCGGTCACATCATCATCCATCTGATCGGTAACCTGATCAGACACCTTGTCGACGAATGCTTCTGCAAGAACAGCTTTCTGTCCCGTATTCTGTCCGATGATAAAAGTGCCAAGAATAACGAGGGCAAGGCTTAAAGCTATACATATCAGCTTAAGCCCATGTTTTTTTCGTTTCATGAACATTTTTTTCCTCCTTTTTGTTCGTCAAGTACACATTGTTTCGTTGATTATATCATTTATATACACTTTCTTTATCTTTATATCACAAATACATGTTTTCGTCAATTTGTTTCGGCACTGACTACGGTTCTCATCCACTAAAAAAGCAGGCAATTTTCTGCCTGCTTTTTATCACCTTTGCCGTATTTAGTTTTTCACTATTTCTTTGCTTTCCCTATTACTTTTTGTATCGCTTTTTTCCCTGAAGTAATCTTATGATATCCCGTTTTAACACTGTTTCCATTGTCGTATGTTATGGTCATTCCCCCTTCGTTATCTCCTGGGACATGATAATAATATCCCGAATATTTGTTGTCCGGCTTTTTTTCAGAGAATTCCCAATAGGTACCATAATTATAAAGAATCGCATCCGAAAACGATTTATCATTATAATATTCCGCAAACATCAGCGTGCCATCATCTTGATTAAAAGTTACTTCCAGATCATCTCCTGAATCAGCATAGCTTTGAACTGCTACCCCATCCTCGTATGCAATCTTATACACATTGCTTTTCGGTGTCCCGTTGTACTCTTTGACCGTATACTTTAAATCATTTTCTTTTATCAGATGCTGTATATCGTTTTCCGTTGTATCAAAACTGACTGCCAGAAACACTTTCTGCAATTTATCATACCCTACTTCTGGCTTTTTCTCTTTGTTATGAGTTTTTTCCTTTATGGCTGTTTTTTGGGCAACTTTTGTATTTTCTTTGGTATTTCCCTGATTCTTTTCACTTGTGGTTTCTGTTTTCGCCTGTGTCTCAATCATGCTATTGTTGCTATCAGCCGTATTGTTTCCATCTGACGTTCCACTGAATCCTATAGCAAAATATATGATCCAGGCAAATGCTATGATTACATATCTGAATACTGGTTTCAGTTTTTTTGCGCGCAGCATTATGATTGTTAATGGAACCGGAAAAATAAAAAGCCATCCTATTATCCATAGAAAAAGATGTTTTTTCTTTTTATGATTATTGTTTGGTATTTGTCCTGCATCACCCGTGTTGGGTGCAGAATTATAATAATTGTTTGTGATATTCACGGTTGTCGGTGTTTTTTCTTTTGGTATCTCGGAGCCACAGAACTCGCATATATCTTTTTGCGTCTCGGCACCACAATATGGACATTTCATATTTTTCCCTCCTGTCAGTGATTTTATTGTAACACAAGACAGCAGGGAGTTGTATTGTTAATTATTTTTTGACTTCGTAGATCTCCCCCTTCTCTACATCATAAGCAATCTTCTTTTTATAGCTTTTTCCGCTCTTTGTCTTCGCGGTTTTCTCAATAGTCTGTTTTTTTAACAACTTCTTTACATCAGATGCAGTTATCTTTACCCAGCAGGCATTTTTCCACAGTCCGTTCAGCTGACAACCATTTTTATAATTCGAGCAGAAGAAACCCTTCGGTCCTTCAATAACCTCTCCTCCGCATTTCGGACATGTGATTTTATCTTTTCCGGCATCAAAGTCAAAGGAAAGTTCCATTTTGTTTTCTGACTTATCCACATTCATCCTAAGAGCTGCATCAAATTTCTTTCCACTCTTAGATACCCACCCCTTGATCCGGTTGGTTATACCCTTTTTTAAAAGATCATTCATTTCTTTGTCACCAATCAAGATTCCAAGCATCGGGCCAATATGAAAGGCACATCCTTCATTCTTCCGGATATAGTTTTCGCATTTATATCCATACTTCTTATGATAGGTAACCTTTCCACCACATAACGGACACTTGAATTTTGTATCTTTTACAAGGGACTCACCTTTATAATTTTCTCCGCCATTTTTTTCTTTGATTGCAGATACTTTATCCCGGACAAACTCATTGATCTGCTCCTGGTACTCGTCCCTGCTCCTTTCCCCATTTTCAATTTCTGAAAGCCCCTGTTCCCATTCTGCAGTCATCTTTGGAGAAAGCAGCTCCGGGAGCACATCCTTCATAATGTCATAAATGACATATCCATCATCTGTCGGCCTTAAAATCTGTGTCTTTTTCTCAACCTGTATATAGCCAATAGCAATCAGCTTCTTATAAATATCGCCTCGCGTTGCTGATGTACCAATACCAGATCCCTTGATCTGTGCCCGCAACTCCTCATCTTCGATAAGATTTCCTGCATTTTCCATCGCAAGGATAATGGAACCAGAAGTATAACGGGATGGTGGCGATGTTGTACCTTTGTCCGTTACATATTTCGAATCATAAACATCACCTGCTTTGAGATTCTCATAAACGGATAAATCTTTTTCATTCTTGTCTTTCTTTAAAATTCCTGCCACTTTCATATAACCAGGATCTGCAAGCACTTTATCTGAAGCAAAAAAATGTTCTGTACCCGCAAGCATTTCAAGTTCATATTTTTCATATACCGCTGCCGGATAAAAAATACTTAAGAATCTGCGTGTGATCACTTCGTACACCGCTTTTTCATCGTACTTAAGCTCTGAAAGTGCACCTACATCTCCTGTTGGAATAATTGCATAATGGTCTGTAATTTTTGAATCATCTGTATATTTTGTCTTTTCTGTTCCCTGATACCATCCATTTTCAAGAATCTCATCCACATATCCTTTCATTGCATCGTATCCGGAAAGCCCTTTGATATTTGTTACAATTTCTTTTGCTATAGCAGATGAAAGCACTCTTGCATCCGTTCTTGGATATGTAGTAAGTTTCTTTTCATACAAACTCTGTACTATCTCAAGTGTTCGATCCGGTCCGATCTTAAAAGACTTTGAGCACTCTGCCTGTAGCTCTGCCAGATTGAATAACAGCGGGGCATTTTTCTTTACGTCTTTCTTTTCGCAGGATACAATCGTTACCGTATCCGGAAGCCCTGCAATCATTTCCTTTGCATTTTTTTCTTCACGAAATCCTTTTTCTTCATATAAAAGAGGGGAATCCTTATATCTGGAATCATTTGTTACTTTCCAGTTTCCAATCACAGCACCTCCATCCGTTGAAATCCGGTTGGCAATTTTATAATAATAGGTAGGTTTAAAGTTTTTGATTTCCCGTTCACGTTCCACGATCATTGCAAGGACGGCCGACATTACTCTTCCTGCCCGGATCACGCCCTTTGTTGCTGTCTTCGATTTTGACTTATACAAGTTCCCGTATTTAATGCTCAAAACGCGGGAAAAATTGATACCAATCGCTGAATCAGCGATAGCCCGCATATATCCTGCCTGTTTTAAGTTCTGATAATATTCTGTATCCAGAGGTTTTGCATCCCGGATTCCATTTCTGATTGCATCTTCTGTATGAGAATCAATCCATACTACTCTTTCCGTAAGCCCTTCCCGGATTCCCGCCTGTGCCCGTACAAGCATCTGGATGTATAAGCCTTCTCTACCAGCATCACCGGCATACAGAATTTCATCCACATCACTTCGATGATACAGTTTCTTTATTACATTGAATTGTTTTTTTACATTCTCTATCACTTTGTATCTATACTCGTCCGGAAGGAATGGAAGTGTTTCCATTCTCCATTTTTTCAATTCCGGATCATAGTCCTCTGGATAACAAAGACTAACGAGATGACCGACACACCATGTGATAATGTAATTGTCATCTTCCATATAGCCATCTTCTTTTTCTGTTACACCCAAAACCTCTGCGAAAGAATTTGCAATTGAAGGCTTTTCTGTAACCACAATCGTTTTGCTCATTTTTTTCTCCTTAATTGTTTAAGTTATCACTTTATCTATTGTAGAAATAGTCCGCGGCGGACTCCCTGAATCAATCTACAGCTCTTCAAAATACTTCTGCATTCCTTCCTCATACATGCCCTGTGCTTTCGGACATCCGTCTAAAACATCATTTTCCCATGTAAATGATTCTGTGTCCGCTCCGTGTTCTTTCGCCCATTTATTGATCTCTTGCACATATTTATTTGCCTCGGCAATTCTCTGATTCACGAGAGAAACCCTTTTTGAGATATATTTTGGTACTTTTACATTTGACATGACATACCCCTTTCATATTTTTTCGTCTTTTGGCTTAAGTTGATTATATCATATATATACTTTTTTTACAATCTCCCAAAAAAACACACTAAAAAAAGCCCAGTATACACTGGACTTAATTCGGATCATTAACATATGAATTTTATAAATAACCAGCCAGAAAACCACCCATTACCTTTAGGTGATGGGTAGTTCACTGCATATCTTCGACCAACTGACCGTTAGTAATGTTGAATGTTGCTGCTACCTGTACATCATTACAAACCTTTTGTTCGTCCTTTTGTTCAACAAAACTTTCCTTGAATGTTTCTAACACTTCTCCTATTCCTTCAGCTGTTGCACGGGTTGTCGATACCTTTCTTTGATTCATAAAACACCTTTAGCAAGCCAAGTGCGGACACTCGTGACTTTAATCATGAGAGAAGCACACGATAGGCTAAGCCATTACCTTTCTTTGTTCTGTCAGGAAGCTATGACGCGCATCTAAAGATCTGATCTTTCTGCTGCTCACGCTGCCTTTGTTTACTTTGTCACCATTTAAAGTCCGTATGTCGAAAAAGCCACTGTTTCGCTGATCGAAGATAAAATACTGTTTTCCCGGTATTTAACTTTTTCAAACATGTTTCCCTAAGCAAGATATATTATAGCATAGTTTCGTGAATAACACAAAGATAAAGGTTATTTTTAATAACCTTTTTAATAAAAATCTCAGTCCTTATTATTTACCTCTACATCGAATCTTTCCATCAAATTATTCGTTTCTATCGAAAGTGCCGAAAAAACTTATCATGGTTAATTTGAAAAATACTCATCAAGTGTTATGCTGACTGCATCATTTCTTTTCCCGTAAAGTTGGAAAATAATATTTGTCTCTTTATCCATGTACTCTCCAAACTCTATAAGCTGATCTGAATACAGACAAACACACTCTTCGATTATGTATTGCAGCAGCTCATCATGTTCCTTTGGAATATTACTTTCCCATACACATGATAAAGGATAATTCTGCGCATTAACAGGTTCATTGCTCATTATCTTTTTATATAGATCGGGTTCATTATTTCTGACTTTTGCAAGTGTTTCATCCGATATAATCCCATATGTTTCATATTTTTTATGGATTGTATTGTAAAACACGAATCCGAATACTTTTATTTCACCATCCATTATAAGAGTATCAAAGATAACCGTATTATCCGGCAATACGGGGATATAAAGCTTACATGATTCCATTCTGTTTCTTGATTTCTTATACTGTCTGTAATCGAACATTCCGGAATAAACACAAATAACTAAGTCAAACACAATGTATAAATCAATTAACGCATCTTGAATTAATGCGAGTCCTATCAGCAATAGTACGCTTAAGAACGGATATATCCAAAAAGTTTCATATTTTTTAAGCAGCTTCTTTTTCTCAAGAATGTATTTCGCAACCACCATCACAAGTACAATCAAAAATAAAAGCATTGCCATTGATGAATTCATAGCGTATTTTCCCAATTCCGGTATAAGTCTTACTAACATAAAAATCTCTCCTTAAAAACAGTATTGTACTCTCCAATTTGCAAATTTTAAATGAAAATCAAAATTAAAGGAATCAGAAATATCTTATCAGCTAAGAAATAACGAAACACCCTAAAAAGTTGCGGATATGTA
>ERZ772901.246-NODE-246-length-54876-cov-123.705916_pt1 | contig 54876 bp, 47 predicted proteins | sample MGYA00512123_ERZ772901 | MGnify/ENA primary metagenome ERZ772901 (study PRJEB29015, sample SAMEA2737711) | human gut metagenome | biome: human gut; feature: human-associated habitat; material: faeces | place: China | collected 2012 ...
AGTCTCAATTAGTAGCTTAATTAATATGTCCAATATTTTGGGTGCATATCATTTTTTTAGTAGTTCTTTTTTTATAAAATCTTAATATTCATTTAACATTTATAATATATAATATAAATTTTAAGCATATTTAGTTATTAATATAATTTATAAAAAATGGTTGCATTTTTTTGAAGATGGTGATATTATATAAAACCATCAAACGGGTTTTATACATACTCGTGAAATTTTAATTTCATAAACATGAAATATAAGGAGAGAGATTTTGACACATTTAGAAGCTTTAGCAAAAGCAGAACAATATCAAAGTAAAATGGCAAAAATTGCCAAAAAAAGTTATTGGAAGCCACAATATCATATTAGTGCTCCTGCAAATTGGATTAATGACCCTAATGGATTTTGTTATTTTAATGGTGAATATCATGTATTTTATCAATATCATCCATATTCTAGCCAATGGGGTCCTATGCATTGGGGACATGTAGCAAGTAAGGATTTAGTTAATTGGAAAACAAAGCCGATAGCACTTGCACCAACTGATGAATATGATAGAGATGGTTGCTTTTCTGGTAGTGCAATAGAAAAAGATAATACTTTATATCTTTTTTATACAGGACATGTAGTTTTGGATAAAGAAAATGATAAAGATGATGCACAATTGCAAACTCAATGTGTAGCAATCAGTGAAGATGGTATAAATTTTAAAAAATTGGAGAACAATCCAATTATCAATATAGATAGTTTTCCTGAAGATTTAAATATTCTTAAGGAGCATTTTAGAGACCCTAAAGTTTGGAAATATAATGATATGTATTACAAAGTAGTAGGGGCTCAAACAACAGAAAAAACAGGACAAGCATTAATTTATAAATCCAAGGATTTATTGAATTGGGAATTTGTTAATGTAATGGCTATGTCTACAGAAGAAGAAAATTTAGGTTTTATGTGGGAATGCCCTAATTTTGCAGAGATAGATAATCATGAAGTATTGATTTTATCTCCTCAAGGTGTAGAGCCAGAAGGTAATAAATTTTTAAATTTACATCAATCAGGTTATTTCTTGGGAAAAATGGACTATAATACAGGAATTTTTGAACGTGAAAATGACTTTGAGATGTTAGATTATGGTTTTGATTTTTATGCTCCGCAAATAATGCAGGATAAAAAAAATAATCGTTGTTTAATGATTGGTTGGCTTGCTATGTGGGAAAGCGAGATGCCAGAACAAGAAGAAGGTTGGGCTGGTATGATGAGTATTCCTCGTGTTTTGGAAGTGAAAAACAACAAAGTATATAGTTTACCAATACCAGAGTTGAAAAAATTAAGAAAAAATAATGTGAATTATGATGTAAACTTAGTTCAAAATTGTATTTTAGAAGGAATAAATGGCGATTGTTATGAATTAAATACTGTTTTTGATTTGACAAAAGCAAACGGTTTTAACTTAAAATTGCGTGTTTCTGAAAATGAAGAAACGGTTATTAGCTATGATAAAAATAGTAAAATATTTAAATTAAATCGCGATAAATCTGGTAAAGGTGTAACTGGTGAACGTGAAGTAAAAGTTAATTTACAAGATGAAAAGATTTCTTTGCAGATATTCAGTGATTATTCTTCTTTAGAAATTTTCATCAATGGTGGAGAATATGTAATCAGTTCTCGTATTTATCCTACGCAAGAAGCAACAGGAATTGTCTTTGAGCCTATGGGTGAAATAAAAGCTAAGATTGATTTTTACGAAATTTAATAATAAAAAATAATTATTTTGATAGAAGGATAGATAAAACTTATCTATCCTTTATTTTTATGTAAAATTTTAAAAGTAATATTTTGCTTATTGTTATGAAGTTATTTATAATTAAAGAAAAGTCACAAAATTTATTTTGAGAAAGGGTGATAATTTATGGACTATTTGAAAAAAGTATTATTAGATGTATTCGATTTGAATGCAGATAGGGCATCAATGGAAGAAATTTCCGAGAGAATTGAAAGTGGAGCTTTATTAAAGGGCACGAATATGGCTATTTTAATTTTAGCTATGTTTATTGCTTCTATCGGTTTGAATATGAATAGTACAGCTGTAATTATTGGGGCAATGTTAATATCTCCACTTATGGGCGTTATTATGGCTATAGGTTATGGTATAGCTACATATGATACGGCTTATGTGCGTAAGTCATTTTTAAAATTATTATTTCAAGTAGGATTTTGTATTTTAACATCAACTATTTATTTTTATATATCACCAATTTCTACGGCTTCTTCAGAGTTATTGGCACGTACAGAACCTACGATATGGGACGTTTTGATAGCATTATTTGGTGGACTTGCAGGGATAATAGGTATAACTCGTAAAGAAAAAAGTAATGTAATTCCAGGTGTAGCCATTGCCACAGCTTTGATGCCACCACTTTGTACTGCGGGATATGGTATCGCTACACATTCTTTGAAATTCTTTAGTGGTGCTTTATATTTATTTTGTATAAATGGTGTGTTTATTTGTTTATCAACTTTTATAGTTTTAAAATTTATTAAAGTTCCTGCAAAACAATATGTATCTATTCAAGTGTTGCGTAGACAGAAATTTTATTTAGCAATTATTGGTATTATAACAATCATTCCTAGTGTATATACAGCTTATCAAAGTGTAAGAGATAATGTAGAAAAAGCACAAGCTACTAGCTATATAAATGAATATTTTAATTATGATGATAGACAAGTAGTTGCTTATCATATAAGAGAAGATAGTAAGACTTTTGAAGTAGTTTTAATCGGCAAAACTTTAGAAGAAACACAGATTGATAAACTGAAAAAAGATTTATTAAATTATAGCCAGCTTAAAGATTTAAATTTGAAAATTATTCAAAATGTTTATGATGAAGGTTATTCAAAACAAGATATTGAAAAATTGATAAATAGTAGTATTCAACAACGTGATGGCGTTTTGAATGTGGCTAATAAAGATAGTGATTTGATGAAATATCAAAATTTAAGTGTACAATATTATCCAGCATATCAAAGAATAACAGATAATCAAGCAATCTTAAAAGCTTTTAATACAAAAGGAAAGATTTTATTTCCACAGATTGATAAGATTGAAGGTGGAACAATTAATAATATCAATGAAAAAGGTGAAGTAAATGCCTTAAAATTTATGGTTATTGTATATGTAAAAGAACAATTATCTAGTCAAGATGTAGTAAAATTGAAATCATGGATGGAAAGCGAAGCTAATATGCCTGTGATTTTAAATGTTCAAATTAGTTCTGATAATGAAGATAATATCATTTCAGGGAATGGTATATCTTGGTGATAAATAAAAAATAAATTATGTAAGTTTATGATATAATTGAATAAATTCTTAATGAGAAAAGAGTGTGGTTTTATGAGTATAAAATTATTTGCTACAGACTTAGATGGTACATTATTAAATAAAAATGGTGAAATATCTCCAGCTAATAAACAAGCTATAAAGGAAATGGCAAAAGAAGGTATTATACCAACAATTGCAACAGGTAGAATGTATGAGGCCTCTCGTAGATTTGCTGAACAATTAGAATTAGATGTGCCCATTATTACTTATAATGGTGCTTTAATAAAATCTGTATCTGGAAAAGTGTATTTTGAAGGTTTTTTACCTCCCAAAATTGTCAGTGAAATTTATGATTATTGTAAAGAAATGAAGTATTATTTTCAAACTTATCAAGATGATAAATTATATTATGAAGCTTATACAGATAAGACAAAAGGGTATGAAGAAGGCATTAATATAAAAGGTTATGCCATCGGTGAAAAAGTATATAAATTAGTAGATAGAATTCCTAAAATTTTAGTCATCACTACTAGTAATGAAGAAAGTGATGAAGTGGCAAGGCTTTTTAATGAAAAATTTTCTGGTCAAGCACATGCTGCGAAATCTCAATTTAATTATGTAGAAATAATGGCACCTAATATAAGTAAAGCAAGTGGTCTTCATCATTTGGCAGAAAAATTAGGTTTGGGTATAGATGAAGTGATGGCTATAGGTGATGCAAATAATGATGTTCCTATGTTGAAAGTGGCTGGATTTAGCGCTGTTATGGGAAGTGCTAAAGATGATGTCAAGGCTTGTGGTGATGTAGTTGTGGGCGATTGTGAACATGATGGCGTTGCCGAAGCAATTTATAAATATGTATTGAAAAAAGATATTTGAGCGATTATTATATAAGAATGGATAATGTTCCTAGTTTATAGATTAGAGGTGTTAGATATGAAAGATTTTCGTTTGATAATTGTTACTGGTATGTCTGGAGCTGGGAAAACATTAGCATGTCGTAATCTTGAAGATTTGGGTTATTTTTGTGTTGATAATTTACCTCCTGTATTGATACCAAAATTTGTAGATTTATGTAGTAATTCTACAGAAAATATGCAGAAATTTGTCTTGGTAGTAGATACACGTAGTAAAGATTTTTTTGATACATTTAATCAAGTTTTAGATGAGATTGATGCACAAAAAGTAAATTATCATTTATTATTTATGGATGCTTCTGATGAAGTAATTATTCGTCGTTATAAAGAAACTCGTAGACGTCATCCAATGGACCCTAATGTTTTAGTTAGTGATGCTATTGAACTTGAACGTAAAGCTTTAGATAAAATAAAAAAACGCGCTAATTTCATTATTGATACTAGCTGTTTAAAACGCGCTGAATTGAAAGAACGCCTTACAAAAATGTTTAAAACTGATGATACTGGAAAAATGAATATCAGTATTTTATCTTTTGGGTTTAAATTCGGTTTGCCTTTAGATGCTGATTTAGTTTTTGATGTGAGATTTTTGCCTAATCCATTTTATGATGAAAAACTTCGCTATAAGAGTGGAACTGTGCCAGAAGTAGCAGCTTATATAGAAAAACATGAAGTTACTAAAGAATTTAAGAAGAAATTAGATGATTTAGTAGAGTTTTTAATACCACAATATATCAATGAAGAAAAAAGTCAGTTGGTAATTGCTGTGGGCTGTACAGGTGGTATGCATCGTTCTGTATATATAGCTAATCATTTATATAATTTATTAAATGAAAAAGGTTATGTGGCAAATTTAGAACATCGTGATTTGATGAAAAATGAAGTAAGAGAACATAGAGCAAATTGAACATAGTAAATATAAGAAAGTAGGGGATTAAATGCATTTATTAAAATGGCTTTATCCTGGAATGCGATTTAAGCGTTGGTTATGTTTATTTGCTGTTGGTGCACTGCTTACAGGTTTAGGCTTAGCCATAGTATTCAATTATAAATATATAGATAGCATTGAAGAATTTTTATTTTATGCTGTGTATACATGGACAGGTTCATATGATTATATGATAACTGCAATCGTAGGTATAGCTATAATCGTCTTTGGCTTGATAATAATGCTATTAGCTACGAGAATGGTCATTCGTTCATTGATAACAGTGCTCGTTCCTGATAAATCTGGAAGATTAGTAGATATGATTTATGAACATCGCAAACTGGATAAAGGTCCAAATGTTACTGTTGTTGGTGGCGGTACAGGTCTTTCTGTGCTTCTTCGTGGTATGAAAGAGGAAACTAGAAATGCTACTGCTATTGTTACTGTAGCAGATGATGGCGGTTCTTCTGGTAGACTTCGTGAAGAATTTAATATTGTGCCTCCAGGCGATTTGCGAAATTGTTTAGTAGCTTTAGCAGATACAGAACCAATGATGGAAAAGTTATTTCAATATCGTTTTAGTGGAAATAGTGATTTAGCTGGCCATAGCTTTGGTAATTTATTTATCACTGCAATGACAGAAGTTACTGGTGATATTGAACAAGCTTTAAAAGAGTCAAGCCGTGTATTAGCTGTAAAAGGGAGAGTTTTCCCAGCGACAACAGCTAAAATTCGTTTAAGTGCGACTATGGAAGATGGAACTGTTGTAGAAGGTGAGTCTCAAATTCCGTTAGTGCATAAACGCATAAAACGTGTGCATATTTTTCCACATCATGTAGAGCCAGTGCCTTCTTCCATAAAAGCTATCAGAGAAGCTGAAGTCATTGTATTTGGTCCAGGAAGTTTATATACAAGTATAATCCCTAATTTATTAGTGGATAATATTGCTGATGAAATTAAAAAAAGTAAAGCTATAAAGATTTATATTTGTAATGTAATGACTCAACCAGGAGAGACAGATGATTATACAGCTTCTATGCATGTAAAAGCTTTGATTGAACATGGTGGTGCAGGTATAGTTGATTATGTTTTAGTTAATAATAAAGAAATTTCCGCAGAAATGCAGGAATATTATGCGCAAAAAGGTCAATATCCTGTGCTTGTTGACGAAAAAGCTGTAGAAGATTTAGGTGTTGGTTTATTTAAAGCAGATATAATTGATGATTCAGAAATGATACATCATGATTCAATGAAATTAGCACAAAATGTAATGAAAATATATCATACATTAAAAGAAAATTGAATTTAAAATAGAATAATATATTTTGAAAGTTGGTTTTAGATGCCATCATTTGCAAGTCAAGTTAAGAATGAATTGGTACATGTGTTAGGCTCTCAAGTATGTTGCAAAACAGCGGAATTAGCTGCACTGCTACGTATGGGAGCCACTATTTCTTTTAATAGCAAACATGATTTTGGTATAAATTTTGTTACTGAAAATGCGGCAGTAGCCAGAAAAATTTTGACTTTGTTAAAAGCAAGTGTACCACAAGGTATTCATACAGAAGTTACAGTTAGACGTTCTCGTCGTCTACGAAAACACAATAATTATGCTGTTAGAGCTACACCATCGCCAGAAGCTAGTAGCATTTTGAAGAGATTAGGGTTTTTGACTGCAAAAAATTTATTAGATGCAGGTACTGACCGCAATATTTTACAAAATGATTGTTGTAAGATAGCTTATCTAAGAGGGGCTTTTTTAGGTGGTGGTTCTGTCAATAAACCAGAAGGTGAATATCATTTAGAATTTGTAACAGATAATTATACTTTTGCAAAGTTGATACGTGATTTGTGTCATGAATTATATTTACCTGTAGGGCTTACAGATAGAAAAAATGTATATATTGTATATTTAAAAGAAAGTGAAGCTATTTTAGAATTATTAGCTTTAATTGGTGTAGAGGAAAGTTTATTGCAAGCTTTTGAATCTGCACGTAATTTAAAAGAAATTAGAAATCAGGTTAATCGTTTAGTTAATTGTGAAACTGCTAATTTACAAAGAACGATTAATGCTGCTATGAAGCAAATTGAGAATATAAATTTATTGATAAAATATGACGAATATGATGAGTTACCGAAAGTATTAAAACAAACGGCTAATTTACGTTTAAATAATCCAGAGGCTTCGCTTACCGAGTTGGCGGAATTGTTAAATTGTAGTCGTTCTGCGATTAATCATCGCATGCGTAAGATTGATGCTTTAGCAATGCAAATCAGGAAGGACAATAGTATAGAAGAATGAATTTAAAAAAAATAGCGTTGAGTATAATACTTTTATTTGTAATATTTATGGGTGGAGTGATTGCTTCAGTATATATTTATCCACCAAAGGGAGTTATGATTTTTGAATATCATCGTGTCAATGATGACACTGTAGATACAGATGATTATTCTTTATCTAGGGAACAATTTCAAGAACAATTGGATTATTTTAAGGAAAATAATTACCATACAATTTCAATGATGGATTTTATTCGTGCTGAAAAATATGGTGAAGAATTGCCAGAAAATCCTATTATTATAACTTTTGATGATGGCTATGAGGATAATTATACTAATATGATGCCTATGATTAATGCAATGGGTATGAAAGCCACTATGTTTATGGCAACTAATTATATTGGTAAAGAAAATTATGTTAGTTGGCAACAGTTGAAAGAAATGCAGGATAATAATATTGAAATTGGCAGTCATACGGCAAATCATTTACCATTGACTGAAGTAGAAAATTTGGATAATGAAATTAAATTATCTAAATTATTGATGGAATGGAATGGATTAAAAACAATATATTTCTTCTCTTATCCTAATGGAGTTTATACAAAGGAAAGTATTCAGTGTTTAAAGGATAATAATTATTTAGCAGCAGTAACAGGTGATGCTGGATATAATACTTTTAAGACTGATAAATATTTATTACAACGAACAAATGTGTCAAATTATCGTTTTGGCTATATAGGTTTTCAATGGCGTATATTAAAGACAAAAATTTTATATAGATTAGGAATTAATCAGCATTAATAAAGGATAGGGGTATTTTTTGTTTATGAAAAAAAATAAGATTTTTTCATTTATATTATCGTTGGCAACAATATGTAATTTTACATTAGCTCAAGCTCAAGATAATAATGAAAAAGATTTAAAAAACACAATAGTTTTAGCAAATAAAGATAAAGATGTAGAAAAATATGAAGCCGATAAATTATTATTTATGGAAACAAAAGATGATGATACTACCCTTTTATTTTCTGATTCTCCTGAAACTGTGGAGCAAGATGGGATTTTATATCAAGATACAGTGAAAGGTGATACACGATTATTGTATTATCACTTGAATGGAATGAAGGAAGATAAAAAAATAGCTGTAGTTATTCAGAACATGTCTGATAAATCTAATGTGGTTAAAGTAACAAAAGAAGCTGTAGCAGGTCCTAGTGAAGATTATCTTTATGTAGGAAAAGTAACTATGCAAAGATATTTTAATAGTCATGAAACTAGAGAAATAGAACTTGCTCCATATAGTAAAACTTTTTTGCGTGTGGAAGATGATGAACGTATTGTACCAAGCGGTGGTTTAGTATATGGTCTTTTTGATTTTTATGCGCAAGAGCCATTAAAGGTGAGCGTAGTAATTGCACCTACTGATAAAAATTTATTAAGATATGTAAATTATGCGCCTATTTTGGAAAAAGACCAGCATCGTTTAAGAGGAACGTATGAGGGAAAAGAACGCTATTTAACAAATAGAAGAGCTTATAATCCAGAAGAAATGGGAAAAGCGTATTTTTATATAGGTGATAATAAAACAGACCTTTATAAATATGGTAAAGATAATACCGATAATTCTGTTACACAAAATTTTGGTAATTATGGCATAGTATATAATTTTGAGCCTAAGCTTGAAGGCAAAGGAAAGACAAGTTTTTATCTTAAGCCTTTAGGTGGAGTTTATGCTGGTGCTATGGCGGTAAAAGTTGGTGAAAATGGTGAATATAAAATGATTTCTACACCAGATGACTTGCCATTCTTTGGTCATGAAAAAGATATCAATTACTATGCTTATTTAGGAACATATAATAATAGTGATAAATTAAGCTTTTTATATACACCACCAGGAGCATCAAATTTACCAGTACAAATTATTTTAATACCAGAAAAATAATAGAAAATGAAAAAACTACTTGAAGATGATAATTTTCAGGTAGTTTTTTTATATATTTTGCTAGACTTGCTTATTTGATTAAAAACATATACAATATTATATATTAAATCGCAAAGGAGAGATAAGTATGAAACATATTAAAACTGTTAACAAACCTTACCTTCAGGCTACTATTAAAACTGGCGGTTGTGGCGAATGCCAAGCTTCTTGTCAGTCTGCTTGCAAAACTTCTTGCACAGTTGGCAATCAGGTTTGCGAAAAACACTAATATTTCTCAAGTAGGGGGCTGTATTGACAGTCCCTTTCTTAGTGATTTTAAAAAGTTTAAAATTTATGGTAATAAATAACTCGATTATAAATTTATATATTGAGTTTAATTATAAATTATATTTATTTTTAGAGGTGTGAATTTTAAATAATGGCTATGAGTAATAAAATACACAAGTTTTATCAAAATGGAATGTACATATTATTAGATGTGAATAGCTCTACTGTACATTTAATTGATAAAACTGTTTATGATGTAATGGATTATTTTGATGGCACAAATGATGAAGAAGTAATTAAAAATTTGGCTGATAAATATGATGAAAAAGACCTTCGTGAAATTTTAGAAGAATTACATGAATTAATGGAACGTGGAGAATTATTTGCTCCTGATATTGATGTACCTCCATATTTTGGCGAAACAGGTCTTGTAAAATCCATGTGCCTTCTTGTAGCAGAAGATTGCAATTTACGTTGTAAATATTGTTTTGCTGGTACAGGTGATATGGGTCATGACCGTCGTTTGATGACAAAAGAAGTTGGTAAAGCTGCTGTTGATTATATCATTGCACATAGCGGTAAACGTAAACATTGCGAAATTGACTTTTTCGGTGGCGAACCACTTGTTAATATGCCTGTTGTAAAATATGTAACAGAATATGTACGTCAAAAAGAAAAAGAAACAGGAAAAGTATTTAAATTAACACTTACTACAAATGGTGTTTTATTAAATGATGAAAATATTAAATGGCTCAATGATAATAATATCAGCATGGTATTAAGCCTTGATGGTAGAAAAGAAGTTCATGATTATATGCGTCCTGATGTTGGTGGACATGGCACATATGATAAAGTTGTTAAAAACTTTAAAAAATTAGTTGATTCCCGTGATGGCAATAATTATTATTTACGTGGTACATTCACTAATCGCAATATGGACTTTTCTAAAGATGTACTCAGCATGGCTGATGAAGGTTTTGATATTTTATCTGTAGAGCCAGTTGTATTAAAAGATTCTCCATATGGCTTTACAAAAGAAGATTTACCAAAAATCTTTGCTGAATATGATAAATTAACAGAAATTTATTTAAAACGTAAAAAAGAAGGTAAAGGTTTCTTCTTCTTCCACTTTAATATTGATTTAGAACATGGCCCTTGTGTTGCTAAACGTTTGAGTGGTTGTGGAGCTGGTCATGAATATTATGCTGTAGCTGCAGACGGTAATATGTATCCTTGTCATCAGTTTGCAGGCAGAGAAAACTACATGCTTGGAAATGTATTTGAAGGCGTAAAAAATAAAGAGCTTCCAAAAGAATTTAGAAAAACTCATGTATTAAGCAAAGAAAAATGTCGTGATTGTTGGGCTAAATTCTTCTGTAGTGGTGGTTGTCATGCTAATGCTGACTTATTCCATGGCAATATCCATGAACCATATGAACTTGGTTGTGAATTACAGAAAAAACGTTGTGAATGTGCTATTGTAGTAAAAACTGCTGAAAAATTTGGTTTATAATTCATTTATAAAAATGTAATATATTTTAATTAATATACGGTTTACACTTTGAAAAAGAATTTTTCTCTATAGAAGATAAAAAATACATCTTGGAGAAAAATTCTTTTTTCTTTACAAGAAAATATATTTTTATAAAAATTTTGTAAAGATTTTGTTAGATAAATTATTTTTATTAATAGGATAATAAATTTATAACGGAAAAACTGCTGATTTAGATTGACAATTTGATATAATTTATTGTATTATAATCCTAGTGAAAAACTTAGACATATATTTGAACGATAATTTATGATTATACGTCTAGTGGTCTAATTAAGTTGTTATAAGCTAGAGTATGTATTTACATATTTTAGTTAAATATTATTCCAGTAAACTGGAAAAATTTTTTTTTACTTTTTAGGGGGTATTTTAAAAATGGCAGTTAAAGTTGCTATTAATGGTTTCGGCCGTATTGGTCGTCTCGCTTTCAGACAAATGTTCGATGCAGAAGGTTATGAAGTTGTTGCAATCAACGACTTAACAAGCCCCAAAATGCTTGCTCACCTTCTTAAATACGATTCTACTCAGGGTAGATATGAATATGCTGACAGCGTTGAAGCTGGTGAAAACTCCATTACTGTAAATGGTAAAGAAATCACTATCTATGCTAAACCAAATCCTGAAGAATTACCTTGGGGCGAACTTGATGTAGACGTAGTTTTAGAATGCACAGGTTTCTTTGCTTCCAAAGCTAAAGCAGAAGCTCATATCAAAGCTGGTGCTAAAAAAGTTGTTATCTCCGCTCCTGCTGGTAACGATCTTCCTACAATCGTTTACAATGTAAACCATGAAACTTTAAAAGCTAGCGATACAGTTATTTCCGCTGCTTCTTGTACAACTAACTGCTTAGCTCCAATGGCTAACGCTCTTAACAAACTTGCTCCTATCCAGAGCGGTATCATGACTACAGTTCATGCTTACACTGGTGACCAGATGACTCTTGATGGCCCTCAGCGTAAAGGTGACTTACGTCGTTCCCGTGCTGCAGCTGTTAATATCGTTCCTAACTCCACTGGTGCTGCAAAAGCTATCGGTCTTGTTATTCCTGAATTAAACGGTAAATTAATCGGCTCCGCACAGCGCGTTCCTACCCCTACAGGATCTACTACTATTTTAGTAGCAGTTGTAAAAGGCCATGTAACTGTTGATGAAATCAATGCTGCTATGAAAGCTGCTGCAACTGAATCTTTCGGTTACACTGAAGAACAACTCGTATCCAGCGATGTTATCGGTATGAGATTTGGTTCCCTCTTCGATGCAACTCAGACTATGGTTGCTCCTATGGAAGATGGCAACACTCAAGTACAAGTTGTTTCTTGGTATGATAACGAAAACAGCTACACTAGCCAGATGGTTCGTACAATTAAATACTTCGCTGAACTTAAGTAATTTGATTTGTGCAGCCTTTTATGGACCGGTCTTAAAAAGGCCGGTCCTATTTTGAATTTACGGAGGGTTTTATTTAATGAATAAGAAATCTATTAGAGACATTGATGTAAACGGTAAAAAAGTCTTTATTCGTGTAGACTTTAACGTACCAATGGACGAAAATCAAAACATCACTAATGACAAACGTATTCGTGCTACATTACCTACTTTAAATTATCTTTTAGAAAACAATGCAGCAATTATTCTTGCTTGCCATGTTGGTCGTCCAAAAGGACAGAGAGTTCCTGAATTATCTGTTAAACCTATCGTTGCTAGACTTTCTGAACTCTTAGGTAAAGAAGTTAAATATGCTGAAGATTGTGTTGGCGAAGCTGCAAGTAAAGCTGCTGCTGATTTAAAACCAGGTGAAGTATTACTTCTTGAAAACCTCCGTTATCACAATGAAGAAACTAAAAATGATCCTGAATTTGCAAAACAACTTGCTTCTTTAGCAGATGTTGCTGTTGATGATGCATTTGGTGTATCTCACAGAGCACATGCTTCTAACGCTGGTATCGCTCAGTATGTAGAAGTTGTTGGCGGTTTCTTAATTGAAAAAGAAATTCAGTTCATTGGTAAAGCATTATCCAATCCAGAACGTCCTTTCGTTGCTATCATTGGTGGTGCAAAAGTTTCTGACAAAATCGGTGTTATTTCCAACTTATTAGAAAAAGCTGATGCAGTTGTAATCGGTGGCGGTATGGCAAATACATTCCTCGCTGCTCAAGGTAAAGGTATTGGTTCTTCTTTATTCGAAGAAGAAAAATTACCACTTGCTAAAGAATTACTTGCAAAAGCTGAAGAAAAAGGCGTAAAAGTATTCCTTCCTGCTGAAGTTGTTGTTGCAGATAAATTTGCAGCAGATGCAAATCATAAAACTGTATCCGTTGATGAAGTTCCAGCTGACTGGATGATTCTTGACAATAAATTCAGCAAAGAATGCCAAGAAGCTTTAGAAAATGCAAAAACAATCGTATGGAATGGACCTATGGGTGTATTCGAATTTGATGCATTCGCTCATGGTACTGAAGATATCGCTCATGCAGTTGCTGAATCCACTGGTATCAGCATTGTTGGTGGCGGTGACTCCATTGCTGCTCTTAAGAAAACTGGTCTTTCTGACAAAATTACTCACATTTCCACTGGTGGCGGTGCTACATTAGAATTCCTCGAAGGTAAACCAATGCCAGGTATTGCAGCTATTGCTGACAAATAATAAAAATAAATTATAAAGAGGTTGATTTGATAATGCGTAAACCTATTATTGCTGGTAACTGGAAAATGAACAATACAGTAGCTGCTGGTACTGCTCTTGTAAAAGAATTAGCTTCACTTGTAAAAGATAACAATGCTGTAGATATCGTTGTATGCCCAACATTTACTGCTCTTGCTGCTGTTTGTGAAGCTGTAAAAGGTACTAACATTCATGTTGGTGCTCAGAACGTTCATTGGGAAAAAAGCGGTGCTTTCACTGGCGAAATTTCCGCTGAAATGCTCACAGAACTTGGCGTTGAATATGTTGTAATCGGTCACTCCGAACGTCGTGAAATGTTTGGTGAAACTGATGAATATGTAAACAAACGTGCAAAAGCTGCATTAGCTGCTGGTATTACTCCTATCGTTTGCTGTGGTGAAACTTTAGAAACTCGTGAAGCTGGTACAACTAATGATTTTGTTAGTGGACAGATCAAAGCTGCACTTGAAGGTTTAACTGCTCAGCAAGTTGCTAGCCTTGTTATTGCTTATGAACCAATCTGGGCTATCGGTACTGGTAAAACTGCTACATTTGAACAAGCTGAAGAAGTTTGCGCTTGCATTCGTGAAACTGTTAAAGCTATGTTTGATGAAGCTACTAGCGATGCTGTTCGTATTCAATATGGCGGAAGTGTAAAACCTGCTACTATTGATGGTTTAATGCAAAAACCAAACGTTGATGGTGCTTTAGTTGGTGGCGCTTCTTTAAAAGCTGCTGATTTCAGTGCTATTGTTAACTTTAAATAATTTTTATTATTGATGAACCGTGTGGCACATGGGGATTGCCTGTAATGCAGGAAGCACACATCATAGTAAATTATAAAATGATTTTAACTGGTGTGTGCTATGCTATTTTAAAATTAATAGATTGAGGTAGTGTAATAATGTCAAAACTTAACGCTCCTGTTGCTTTAATTATTATGGATGGTTGGGGAGTTGGCGATGCTCAAAGCACAACTAATGCTGTTAATGTAGGTAAAACACCTGTTATTGATGGTTTAACAGCAAAATATCCTCATGCTCAACTTGCTTGCTCTGGTGAAGCAGTAGGTCTTCCTGATGGACAAATGGGAAATTCCGAAGTTGGTCATACAAATATTGGTGCTGGTCGTATCGTTTATCAAGAATTAACACGTATTACAAAAGCTATACGTGAAGGTGCATTTTTCAAAAATCCTGTATTTTTGGATATTATCAATGCTGTTAAGAAAAACAATGGTGCGCTTCATTTAATGGGATTATTATCCGATGGTGGCGTTCATAGCCATAATAGTCATCTTTATGCACTCTTACAGCTTGCAAAACAAGAAGGCGTTGAAAACGTTTTCGTTCATGCTTTCCTTGATGGACGTGATGTACCACCATCTAGTGCTGCTGATTATTTAGCTGAGCTTGAAGCTAAATTAAAAGAAATTGGCGTTGGTAAAATAGCTACAATTTCTGGTCGTTATTATGCTATGGACCGTGATAAACGTTGGGAGCGCGTTCAGAAAGCTTATAATGCTATCGCTTTAGGCGAAGGTGTAAAACAAGCTTCTAGCGAACTTGCAATTAAAAATTCTTATGAAGAAGATACTACTGATGAATTTGTTGTTCCTGTTGTTGTTGGCAACTATGCAGGTATGACAAGCAATGATGGAGCTATTTTCTTTAACTTCCGTCCTGATAGAGCACGTGAACTTACTCATGCTTTTGTGGATACTACTTTTGATGGCTTTGTTCGCAATGAAGATTTGAAAATTCCATTTGCAACAATGACTCAATACGAAAAAGGTATGAACGTAGAAATTGCTTATAAACCTGAATCTTTAACAAATACTTTAGGCGAATATGTAAGCAAACTCGGTTACACTCAACTTCGTATTGCAGAGACTGAAAAATATGCACATGTAACTTTCTTCTTTAATGGCGGTATTGAACAGCCTTATGAAGGTGAAGATCGTATTTTAGTACCTTCTCCAAAAGTTGCTACTTATGATTTACAACCTGAAATGAGTGCTATTGAAGTTACTGATAAAGTTGTAGAAGCTATTTTATCTAAAAAATATGATTTCATCATTTTGAACTATGCTAATGGTGATATGGTTGGTCATACAGGTGTTATGGAAGCAGCTGTAAAAGCTGTAGAAACTGTAGATACTTGTGTTGGTCGCTTTGTAGATGCAATAAAACAAGTCGGTGGTACTGTATGTATTACAGCTGACCATGGTAATGCTGAAAAAATGTTAGACGAAGAAACTAAAGAAGCATTTACAGCACATACTACAAATCCTGTACCATTTATCGTAGTTTCTGATAAAGTAAAAGAAGTTAAAGATGGTGCTTTATGTGATATTGCTCCAACTTTATTGAAATTAGCAGGTCTTGAAGTTCCAGCAGAAATGACTGGAAAAGCTTTAATCGATTAATATTATCTTATTGGCAGATTAAGTTTTAACATAAGATTATATTATTGAAATAAGAAAAACTATTGTTATTTTAAGTTTTAGTTTCATAAACTTGAATAATGATATCATATAATGATATAATGTATATCGTGTATAAAATGTATATATTAAGGAGAGGAAACAAAGATGATCTATTCACAAGAAGTGTCTAATATGACATGTGTGGCAAAAGGCATTGAAAAACATGGCCCAGCTCCAATTCCTGAAGAAGGCAAATGGGTACAGGCTAAAGAAATTAAAGATATCAGCGGTTTAACTCATGGTGTTGGCTGGTGTGCTCCTCAACAGGGTGCATGTAAACTAACTCTTAATGTTAAAGAAGGCGTTATCCAAGAAGCTTTAGTAGAAACTATTGGTTGCTCTGGTATGACTCATTCCGCAGCTATGGCTTCTGAAATTCTTCCTGGTAAAACTATTCTTGAAGCATTAAACACAGACCTCGTTTGTGATGCTATTAACACTGCTATGAGAGAATTATTCCTCCAGATTGTATACGGTAGAACTCAGACTGCATTCTCCGAAGGTGGTCTTCCTATCGGTGCTGGCCTCGAAGACCTTGGTAAAGGTTTAAGAAGCCAAGTTGGTACTATGTATGGTACACTTGAAAAAGGTCCTCGTTATCTTGAACTTGCTGAAGGTTATGTAACAAGAATTGCTCTTGATGCAGAAGATCGTATCATTGGTTATGAATTCGTTCACCTCGGCAAAATGATGGAAATGATCACTAAAAAAGGTATTCCTGCACAGGAAGCTTTAGAAAAAGCAAAAGGTACTTATGGACGTTTTGCTGACGCTGCAAGATACGTAGATCCTCGTAAAGAATAATACAAGAAAATAGGAAGGAATGAAAATAAATGGCATTGTTTGAAAGTTACGAACGTCGTATTGACAAAATTAACAAAGCTTTAGACAGCTATGGCATCTCTTCTTTAGAAGAAGCTAAAAAAATCTGTGATGATAAAGGCATAGATGTAGCTAAAATCGTTAAAGATACACAGCCAATCTGCTTTGAAAATGCTTGCTGGGCTTACACAGTAGGTGCAGCTATGGCTATTAAAAAAGGTACTACAAAAGCTGTAGAAGCTGCTAAAATTATTGGTGAAGGTTTACAGGCTTTCTGTATTCCAGGTTCTGTTGCTGAAAACAGAAAAGTTGGTTTAGGTCATGGTAATCTTGCATCCATGCTTTTAAGTGAAGATGCAAAATGCTTTGCTTTCCTTGCTGGTCATGAATCTTTTGCTGCTGCAGAAGGTGCTATTAAAATTGCTGAAAAAGCAAACAAAGTAAGAAAAGAACCATTAAAAGTTATTTTAAATGGTCTTGGTAAAGATGCTGCTCAGATCATCTCTCGTATCAACGGCTTCACTTATGTTCAGACTCAGTTTGATTATGCTACAGGTGAAGTTAGTGTAGTTAATGAAACTGCATATTCTAACGGTCCTCGTGCTGCTATCAAATGCTATGGTGCAGATAGCGTTCAAGAAGGCGTTGCAATTATGCACAAAGAAGATGTTGACATCTCTATCACTGGTAACTCTACTAATCCTACCCGTTTCCAACATCCAGTAGCTGGTTGCTACAAAAAAGAATGTATCGAAAAGGGTAAAAAATATTTCTCCGTTGCTTCCGGTGGCGGTACTGGTAGAACATTGCATCCAGATAACATGGCAGCAGGTCCTGCTTCCTATGGTATGACTGATACTATGGGTCGTATGCACTCTGATGCTCAGTTTGCAGGTTCTTCTTCTGTTCCTGCTCACGTAGAAATGATGGGTCTTATCGGTATGGGTAACAACCCTATGGTAGGCGCTAGCGTAGCAGTAGCAGTAGCTATTGAAGAAGCAATGAGCAAATAAAATTTATTTATTATTATTATTTAGGTGGGGATTTTAAAAATGTTAAAGAAAACAAAAATCGTTTGCACAATGGGTCCTAACTATGACAATGGTACTGAACTTTTAGAAAACGTTATTGAAAACGGCATGAACGTTGCTCGTTTCAACTTCTCTCATGGTGACTATGCAGAACATGAAGAACGTATTAATAAAGTTAAAGAAGTTTCCAAAAAAATGGGTAAAACTGTATCTTTAATGCTTGATACAAAAGGACCTGAAATGCGTCTTGGCGATTTTGCTGAAGGTAAAGTATACCTTAAAAAAGGTAATAAATTCACTTTAACTAATGATGACATTCCAGGTGACGAAACTCATGTTTCCATCAATCACAAAAAACTTTACACAGAAGTTAAACCAGGTAATACTTTATTACTTTCTGATGGTCTTGTAGGTCTTCATGTTGACGAAATCGTAGGTAAAGACATCGTTTGCACAATTTTAAATGATGGTCCTATGAGCACTCGTAAACGTGCTGCAGCTCCTGGTGTATCCCTCGGTCTTCCTGCTATTTCTGAACAAGATAGAAACGATATCATTTTCGGTATTGAACATGATATGGATTTCGTAGCAGCTTCCTTCATCCAACGTGCTGAAGACGTTGAAGCTATCCGTGCTCTTATTAAAGAACATGGCGGACACATGGAAATCATTTCCAAAATCGAATGTGTTGAAGCTGTTAAAAATATTGATGCTATCATCGCTGCTTCCGACGCTATCATGGTTGCTCGTGGTGACCTTGGGGTTGAAATGCCAGCTGAAGAAGTTCCACTTATTCAGAAAGATATCATCAAAAAATGTAACAAACTTGGTAAACCAGTTATCGTAGCTACTCAGATGCTTGAAACTATGACTTCTAACCCACGTCCAACTCGTGCAGAAGCTTCTGACGTTGCTAACGCTATCTTTGATGGTGCAGACGCTATCATGCTTTCTGGTGAATCCGCTAATGGTGATTATCCATTAGAAGCTGTTTCTACAATGAACGTTATTGCTAAACGTGTAGAACAAGCTCTTGAATACAAAGAAATCTTCGTATCCAAAGGTTTCACTCATCACAATGTTACTACAACTGACGTTATCGCTCATGCTACAGTACAGATGGCTTATGAACTTAGTGCACAAGCTATCATCACTCCAACTGAAAGCGGTTACACTTCTAAAGTTGTATCCAAATATCGTCCAAAAGCTACAATCATCGCTTATACTCCAAATGATCGTGTAGCTCGTCACTTAAATCTTCGTTGGGGCGTTGTTCCAGTAGAAGGTAAAGCTTGGGACGATGTTGATGAAATGATCGCAACAGCTACTGCTGCATCTGTTCGTCAGGGCATTGTAAAACAGGGTGATAAAACAATCATCACTTCTGGTATGAAATTCGGTGAAGGTAATACAAGCACAATCCGTGTTCATACTATCTAATCGGATTTAGTAGATTTTAAACACATGTGTTAATGATTAAAATAACCTTAGGGCAAAAATGCTCTAAGGTTATTTTTTTATTAATTATTAAGTTGATTTTTATTTATAATAAATATTGATAATCTATCTCAATTATGATAATATATAAATGGATTGAGAATAAAAATCATTTACTTAAAATATTATCAAAGGAGATATTTAAATGATATTTAATAAATTAAAAATCGAAAAAGTAATTGGTAGAGAAATTATTGACTCTAGAGGAAATCCAACTGTAGAAGCTGAAGTAATTTTAGCAGATGGAACAGTTGGTAGAGGTTGTGCTCCTAGTGGTGCCTCTACAGGCGTATTTGAGGCTTTAGAACTTCGTGATGGAGATAAAACACGTTATAATGGAAAAGGTGTTTTAAATGCTGTAGAAAATATCAATACTATCATTAATAATGCTTTAGTAGGAAAAGATGCTTCTGATATTTATGCTGTAGATAATGCTATGATAGAAGCTGATGGTACAAAAGATAAATCAAATTTAGGCGCAAATGCTATTTTAGCGGTATCAATAGCTAGTGCACAAGCTGCTAGTAAATCTTTAGGTATTCCACTTTATCGCTATTTTGGTGGCATTAATGGCAATAGATTACCTGTACCAATGATGAATATCTTAAATGGTGGCGCACATGCAACTAATACAGTAGATATTCAAGAGTTCATGATTATGCCAGCAGGTGCTCCAAGCTTTAGAGAAGCACTTCGTTGGTGTAGTGAAGTTTTCCATGCTTTACAAAAATTATTGAAGGACAGAAACTTAGCAACATCTGTTGGTGATGAAGGTGGATTTGCTCCAAATCTTTCTAGTGATGAGGAGACTATTGAAGTAATTTTAGAAGCAGTAAAAATAGCAGGATATGAAGCTGGTAAAGATTTTATGATTGCTATTGATGCAGCTGCTAGTGAATGGAAAGGTAGTAAAATAGGAGAGTATATCTTGCCTAAATCTGGTAAAAAATTTACTACTGATGAATTAATTGCTCATTGGAAAATGTTAGTGGAAAAATATCCAATTGTTTCTTTAGAAGATGGTCTTGATGAAGAAGATTGGGAAGGTTGGAAGAAATTAACAGATACTATCGGCGATAAAGTTCAGCTTGTAGGTGATGATTTATTTGTAACTAATACAGAAAGATTATCTCGTGGTATAAAAGAAGGCGCAGGAAATTCTATTTTGATTAAGTTAAATCAAATTGGCTCTATTTCTGAAACTTTAGAAGCTATTAAAATGGCTCATAAAGCTGGTTATACTGCTGTTACTTCTCATCGTTCTGGTGAAACAGAAGATACTACTATAGCTGATTTAGCAGTGGCTTTAAATACTTGTCAGATTAAAACTGGAGCACCTAGCAGAAGTGAACGCGTAGCAAAATACAATCAATTATTGAGAATTGAAGAGGATTTAAAACAATCTGCTGTATATCCAGGATTTGATGCATTTAATCAAAAACATTAATATTGATAAAATAAAAAAGAAGTGGTACATATAAATACCACTTCTTTTTGTATTTAAATAATCTATCAAATAAGGTCATAAACAATACGAGTATTTCCTATTTGAATAATATCTCCAGGGCATAAACAGAAATTAGTTATAGGTCTATCATTAACAGATGTGCCATTTAAACTATTAGCATCACGAAGAATGTGTCTACCATGTTCAAAGGTAATATAGGCATGAAGTCTAGATACATTTACATCAGTTAAAAGAAATTCATTTTTATCACGTCTGCCAAGATGAATTTGATTACAACCAAAAGCTAAATAAGAGTCTTTATCTGGTCCTTCAATAATAGTTAAAGAAGCAAAATTTAAAGCTTGTTGTTTATGTGAAGGATTAGTTATTTCTTTTATATCAAGGTTTGGGACAATAATTGTACCTTGTTCTAAATCATTTACATTATCATTGTCTGTATCAGAAGTTTTATCGCTATTAAATTTGGCTGTTATTTCACAAACGCCTAATTTAAATTTAGGAGATTTTAGAATATGGATAGTTGGTAATGTTTCCATAAAATAATCTTTTTGAATGACAGATTTATAGAGAAATAATTTTAAATGATTTTGTGTTTCTATATTATTTAATTGGTTAAAATCTTCATCACTCATAGTAATTGTGAATTTATCAGGAACAAAAATAGCACGATTTACGCGTTTTTTCTGACGGATTAAAATACGGTCAATGATTTTTTCTATTTCTGCCATCTGTAGATTACTTGAGAATTTACGATTAAAAAAACCTTCAATATTTTTTTCAAGAAAATTTTCCATACGTGAAAAAAACATAAAAATTCAACTCCTAGAGTTTTTATTTTGCTAAATGTTTATTACGCAATTGACCACATGCTGCTTGAATATCTGTGCCCATTTCTTGACGAATGGTAGCTGTGAGATGATGGTCATTTAAATACTTAGCGAAAGCTTTTATTCTAGCTAAAGAAGGACGATTGTAATTACGCTCTTTAACTGGATTGATAGGAATTAAGTTCACATTAGCTAATTGATTTTTTAAGAGTTTACATAATTCTACTGCTTCAGTCATGTTATCATTGTATTTATCAATTAAGATATATTCATAAGTTATGCGTCTTTTAGTAGTATTAGCATAATTTACAGCAGCTTTAATGACTTCTTCGATAGGATAGCGTTTATTTATAGGCATTAGCTCTGTACGCAATTCATTATTCGGTGCGTGTAAGGAAATTGATAAGGTAATAGGTAGATTTTCTTGAGCTAATTTATTTATTCCAGGCACGATACCAGATGTGGAAATTGTGATATTGCGATAACCTAAATTTAAGCAATAAGGCTCATGTACTAAACGAATGAAGTTTAATACATTATCATAGTTGAGCATAGGTTCACCAGAACCCATGATTACTATATTATTGATTTGCTCGCCTGTTTGATTTAATAATTCTTGAATAAACATTGCTTGAGCTAAAATTTCACCTGTGGATAAGTTTCTAGCCATGCCGTGAAGCGTAGAAGCACAGAAGCTACAACCCATATTACAGCCTGCCTGTGAGGAAACACAGATGCTATTGCCATAAGGTTGACGCATTAAAACTGTTTCTACACCGATACCATCGCCAAATTCTAATAAAAATTTAGTTGTTTTGCCATCACTAGAGTCTAGTCTATCACAAGATTTTGCACGTTCAATAGTAAATTCTTGTGCCAATTTTTCACGTAAATCTTTAGAAAGATTGGTCATTTCATCAAAAGATGTAGCATGTTTTTGATAGAGCCACTCAATAATTTGTTTTGCTCTAAATTTTGGTAGGTTTAAATCTGTGATTAGTGAAGTAAGTTCAGTTAAATTTAAGCCAAAAATATTGGTCATTATAAATTCCCTTCTAAAATAAATATAGATAATAATTTAAGATTTTTATACTTTTTTGTACATACGAGCGATAAAGAAGCCATCTGTATTATCTTTATATGGCATTAATTGTAATGTTTTTTCTTTGCTTTTTGTTTTAAATGGTAAATATTTGCGGATATCTTCTAAAACAAATTCTGGATGTTTAGCTAAAAATTGATTAATGATTTCTATATTTTCTTGTGGCATGATTGTACAAGTACTATAGACTAAAACGCCTTGAGGTTTTACAGCAAGAGCAGCTGATTCTAAGATAGCTAATTGAAGAGGTGGTAATTCTTCAAAGATTTCCGCTGTTTTGTTCCAACGAGAATCAGGTTTACGGCGAAGTACGCCCATTCCAGAACATGGTGCATCAACTAATACTTTATCTGCTTGGTTTTTATATTGGTTGCCGATTTCACGAGCATCTAATAATTTAGGCTCAATGATGTTGATACCTAATCTATTAGCATTATCTTGAATTAGTTTTAATTTATGTTCGTAGATATCACAAGCTATGATTTTTCCTTTATTTTGCATCAAAGTAGCCATATGTGTAGTTTTACCACCAGGGGCACTACATGTATCAATGATAAATTCATTAGGTTTAGGATCAACTACATGAGCCACAAGCATAGAACTTTCATCCTGCACTTGGGCAAAACCGTTTTGTAATGGTGCTAGTTGATTTAATGAAGTATGCGTTTTGCAAATAATTCCTTCTGGTGCTAATTTGGAAGGAATAACTTCACAACCTGCATTTATAAGCTCTGTGATTAATTCTTGTCGAGTTGTTTTCAAAGTATTGGTACGCAATACAAGTGGAGCATTAGTATTATTGAATTGACAAAGTTTGATAGCAGCTTCACTACCAAAAGTATGAATGAATTTTTTTACTAGCCAAAGAGGATGTTGTTCTCTAATAGCTAATTCACTAGCTTTATTGCCTGTAGGCATAGCGTATTTTTCTGGTTGGCGGATTAAGTTACGCAAAACACCATTTACAAATTTTGCAGAACCTTGATTAGAATATTTTTTAGCAAGATTTACAGCTTCATTGCAAGCTGCTGATTCAGGAATTTTGTCCATGAATACAATTTGATAAATACCTAATCGCAATATATTAATGATTGTTGGTTCGATTTTATTTAAAGGTCTATTTACAAATTTTTTTAAAATCCAAAGTAGAGTATCGCCTGCTTTTACTGTACCATAAACCAATTCAGTGATGAAACGGCGGTCTTGGTCGGATAATTGATTTTTTTGCAAATGGCGTGATAGGGATATATTAGCATAAGCTTGTTGAGTATATACTTCATTTAAAATATTTAAAGCAACTTCACGAGCGTTCATAAAATCTCCTTTGCATTTAGTAAACTAAAAAAGACGCTAAGAAAAGCGCCCCTTGAGAATACGTATTTATATTAATATATAATCTTGGTTACAAATTTATTATATAATATAGGTAGAAGCTATGCAAGTTATGTAAGAAATAAAGTAAAAATAAGATGATATCAAATTTAATTTACAAGAAAAGATTAACTTTCCTATATGTTTCTGTTAATTTTCATCTATTTTGTTATACTTTATCATAGTAAGTCTAACAGAGGGAGATGATTATTATTTTTTGTCCTAATTGTGGTAATCAGATAAATGATAATGAAAAATTTTGTTCTAAATGTGGAAATCAAATTAAGCAAGATAGCCAAGATAATAATGAGCAAATGAAGCAAAGTGAAAAAACAATAAGTAACAATATCAGTCAAAATGTAGATACTGAAAAGAATTATACAAAATATAAGTATATAGGTATTTTTATCGCTGTAATTTTATTACTAGGATTGGTTTCCTTTGGTGCATATAGTTATTTTGCTCATAAAGATACAAAACAAGTTGAGCAAAATGTAACGGTAGAGCAAAATAAGAAAAATACTGCAAGTGAAGATAAAAATAATGCAGTTAAAGAAGATGTTAAACAGCCAGTAGAGGATATCGTTAATTTAGAATATACTCAAAATGATAAATTTATATTAGGTGATAAGGAAGTAGCATATTTCCCTAATAGTAAGATATTTTTTAAAAATATAGGTAATAATTGTTCAGTTATGCTAGATGATAAAAATCAAGTTTTAATGAACTTTTATACAGATGTAATAGTACCAGATTTAAGTATCAAAGAGCTAAAATTGGCAAATTCCAATAAACTTTTCTATGAAGTAAAATGTACAGCAGGGGCTCATGCAAAATTAGAAGGTTATTGGCTAGTAGGCAAAAAAAATGGCGAATGGACTGTATTTATTTCTATGGATAATCTAAAGAGCTTTGGTATAAACCCAGATAAATATTATAATATGAACAATAAAATTGTAAATGGAAAACTCATCATCAATTGTTTTCATTTAGAAGTTCCTGAAGGTAAATCTATGGCGGAAGGTAAAAAAGTTGATGATTGCTATGTAAAAGTAGATTGGGATAATAATAAACAGACTTTTAGAATGTATTAATAAAAGTAAATAGTAAAAGCAATATAAAAGACGTATACAAATAAATGTATACGTCTTATTTTTATATCTTAATCGTCATAAATGCCTTTTAATAAAGTTTCTTTACGTAAAGATAAACATTCGCAATTTCTATCTTGCTGGGCTAAAGAACGAATTGTATCTAAAAGAATTTTGCTAATCATAGGTGCATCATCATAGAAGATATCTTCTAATACTTGATGAGACCATGGTTTGATACCTTCACCATAATTTACTACATAATAAAGACCAGCATAACAAGCTCCGATTTCACGAGCAAGATATACTTCAGGGCAGATGGATTGACCTACAATATCTGCATGACCATTTAACATAGCGATTTCCGCAGGGCTTTCAAAATGGCGACCGTCTGTATTAGCATAAGTGCCACGTGTAAAAATTCTACCGCTGAAATGTTTACGTGTATTTTTGATTAATTCTTCACGCATTTGAGGACAAAGTGCATCACGCATAACAAGTAAATATTTGCCTTCAAGGCCGACATCTTTGCGAACGGACATATCAAGATAATCATCAGGAATAAGAAAATCTCTAGTGTCTAATAATTTATTGATAGTACCTACGCCACCTTCAGAGAAAATGCGTTTTACACCAGCTTCGCGGAAAGTCCAGAATAATTGGCGAGAAGCGTCAGCACGATTGACACCACTTCTCCAACCATGCATTTTACAAGTTAAAACGCGTGTACCGGCTACTTCAAATAAGCGAAGTTCAGTAGTTTTGCCATAAGGTGTATCAAAAACCATGCGGTCTTGAATGATTTTTACATCATCACATTTAGCACCTAATGGAAAATTGCTGGATAATGTGCCAGAACCACCGATAATGGCAAAATCGGCTTGAGGAATGTTTTGTGTATTCATAGAAAATCTCCTTAATTGAATTTTATTAAAATCGACGAATGATATTATATTCTGTATCACGTTGAGCTGCTTTAAAATCAGCTTTTTCGATTGTATTTACCATTTTGTCGATAGACATTTGATAAGCAGTACCAGCTGCACGAACAACATTTTCTTCAAGCATGATACTACCTAAATCATCAGCACCAAAAGCTAATGTTATTTGTCCAATTTGTTGACCTTGTGTAACCCAAGAGCCTTGAATATGAGAGATATTATCAAAATAGAGTCTAGATACGGCTAGAGTTTTTAGATATTCCCATGAGGATAATTTATTGCCACCTAATTGAGTATTTCCTGGTTGGAAAGTCCACATGATGAAAGCTCTAAAACCACCTGTTTTATCTTGAAGGTCGCGGACACGTCGCATATGTTCAATGCGTTCTTCAATAGTTTCGCCTAGTCCTAAAACCATAGTAGCTGTACTTTCCATACCGATAGAGTGGGCAGTTTCCATTACTTTTAGCCAATCATCTGTCATGATTTTTTTAGGGCTTACAATTTTACGTACGCGGTCAACTAAGATTTCAGCTCCCCCACCTGGAAGTGAAGCAAGACCAGCAGAACGTAAATCTTCTAGAGTTTCTTTGATAGATTTGTTAGCTATCTTGGAAAAATGAAGTATTTCCGCAGGAGAAAAAGAATGGATTACAATATCAGGAAAGGCTGTTTTAATGGTATTAATCATATTTAAATAATATTCAAAAGGTAAAGAAGGGTGCAGGCCTCCTTGTAACATGATTTGAGTACCACCAGCTTCTTGAGTTTCCTTTACTTTTTCTAAAATAGTTTCTATTGGTAATAAATAAGCGTCTTTGTGATTTTCGCGACGGAAAAAAGCACAGAAACGACATTCATTAAGGCAAACATTAGTGTAGTTAATATTGCGGTCTACAATGAAGGTAACAGTGTTGCCAGGATGTTTTTCTTGGCGGATTTTATTTGCTTGTTGACCTAATTCTAAAATATCACCATGTTTTAAAAGGTCAATAGCTTCTTTATCAGAAAGTCTGTTCATTAATCATACCTCTAATTTATTTTATTTTTCGATATAAAGAATCACGTTGAACAGGTGTATAGCCTGTTTTGGTGATGATTTTTTGCAATTGTGCAGTAGTCATTTTTTGACCTGTTTTAGCACCAGCAGCATGAATGATTTGTTCTTCTTCAACTGTACCATCTAAATCATCAGCACCAAAAGCAAGGGCTAATTGAGCGATAGGCAAGGTGAGCATCATCCAAAAGGCTTTGATATGAGGAATGTTATCCAATACAAGTCGAGAAATAGCGATAAAACGCAAGCTTTCATAAGATGTAATAGGTTTTATATTGTCTAATTGAGTATTTTGCGGATGAAATGGGAATGAAATAAAAGCTTGGAAGCCATGTGTTTCATCTTGAATTTCTCTAAGTGTGAATAAATGCTGTAATCTTTGTTCTATAGTTTCAATATGACCATAGAGTTCAGAAGCATTAGTTTTCATACCGAGTTTATGAGCTGTTTTTATAGTTTCAATCCATTCTTGTGTATTGGCTTTATTTGGGCAGATTTTAGCACGGATTTCATCATTTAAAATTTCAGCTCCACCACCTGGGAGAGAATCAAGACCTGCTTGTTGTAAAATAGTTAAGACTTCATAAATGCTTTTTTGAGAAATCTTGGCAAAATGAACTATTTCCACAGGTGTGAAAGCTTGAATATGCACGTTAGGCAAAAGTTTTTTTATGGATTTAATGATTTCTATATAGTAATTAAAATCATTAGTAGGATGGAGAGAGCTTACAATGTGTATTTCTGTTAGTCCTTTGACATGAGCGATGGTGTCTTTGATTTTAGCTTCAACATCTTCTTTAGTTAAGACAAAACCTCGTTTATCGCCATCTTCACAAGAGAAAGCACATAGGGGACAATTAGCAGTGCAAATGTTAGATAAATTTATATGGCGGTTGATATTATAATAGACTTCTTTTTGGCTATGACGTTCTTTGGCTTTTCTTGCCCATGTAGCTAAGTCTAAAATATCAGCGTGTTTGTATAGATATAGTGCTTCATCAAAAGATAAACGCTCTCCATTTTGAGCTTTTGTTATAGCTTGTTGATTGATATTCATAAATAAAAATCCTTTACAAAATAATTAGCTTAATATTAATATGTTCTGATTATATTGAAATTGCAATCACATTCAGCAGGTATTCTGCCTGTTTGTTTGATTAAATTGATTAAATTATCACGAGTGAGTGCTTTTGGTGAATTTGCTCCAGCATCGTGCATAATTTTTTCTTCGCTGATAGTGCCGTCCACATCATTTGCACCAAAGCCTAAAGCTAATTGAGCGATAGGTAAAGTGAGCATTACCCAATATGCTTTGATATTATGAATGTTATCAAGCATTAATCTACAGACAGCCATAGTTTTTAAATCGTTCCAAACATTAGTGCGATGAACAGTTTTACCTAATTTTGTATTAGCAGGGTGGAATGGGAAGCAAATAAATGTCTGAATGCCACCTGTTTCATCTTGAAGATTGCGAAGTGTGATTAAATGGTCAACACGTTCTTCAATAGTTTCAATATGACCATAGAGCATGGAAGCGTTTGTCTTGATACCGAGCTGATGAGCAGTGCGAGAAACTTCTAACCATTCTTGAGCTGTAGCTTTATTAGGGCAGAGTTTCTGACGAATTCGGTCATTTAAAATTTCAGCTCCACCACCTGGCATAGCTTCAATACCTGCATCTTTTAATTCTTGTAATACTTCACGAATGGATTTTCCAGAAATCTTAGCAAAATGAGTGATTTCCACGCCAGTAAAACCTTTTAAATGAAGTTGAGGAAATTCTTTTTTGAGCATTTTAATGATATCTACATAATAAGAAAAAGGCCAATCAGGATGTAATCCACTTACAATATGAAGATTTTTCATATTTGGATCTTTGCAGGCATTGGCTACTTTATTATAAATTTGCTCCATAGTCATAGCATACGCTTTTTTATCTGTAGCTTCACAACCAAAAGCACAAAAATCACAAAGAGCTGTGCAAATATTAGTTAAATTTAAATGACAATTTACATTGTAATAAACGTAATCTCCGCTGATACGTTTACGTACTAAATCTGCAAGATAGCCTATGCGAGCAAGGTCATTGGAGGCAAAAAGAGCCAACCCATCTTCTTTTGTTAGACGTTCATTATTTAAAATCTTTTGTTCTATTTTATCTAATGTATTAATCACGAGAACACCTCTTAAGTTAAAAAATTCACTTATTAGATTTTACTCTTTTTTTATATATGTATCAACTATAATTATTGAATAGGAAAATAAGTTTTATAAATATTATTAGTGAATAAAATTTTGTGCTATAATAAAAAATACTTATTAATTTTGATGAGGAAGGATTTTTATGGATAATTTGATTTTTAGCTTGAATGCGACTATACCAGTCTTTTTGATGATGGTATTGGGTATGGTTTTTCGTAAAATAGGATTATTTGATGAAGCTTTTATTACAAAAATGAATAAATTTGTATTTGTGGTAGCTTTGCCAGCATTGTTATTTGAAGATATTGGTTCAGCTAATTTTTATGAAGCTTGGGATACTACATATGTTTTATATTGTTTTGGGGCAACTTTGCTCAGTATATTGATTTCTTTTTTTATTTCTATACCTTTTAGAAAAAATGTTTCTCAAGGTGAATTTGTGCAGGCTGCATATCGCAGTAGTGCTGCTATAATTGGTATGGCTTTTGTACAAAATATTTATGGTGATTATGGTATGGCTTCTTTGATGATAATAGGTACTGTGCCTTTGTATAATGTGATGGCGGTTGTTGTATTGGCCTTATTGAAACCTGGTCAAAGTAGTTTAACTTTTGCCTTGATGAAAAAAACTATTAAAGGTATTATTACTAATCCTATTATATTAGGTATAGTAGTGGGTGTTATTTGGTCACTTTTGAAAATTCCAACTCCAGTGATTGTACATAAGACTGTATCTTTGCTTGCTGTTTTGGCTACACCTATGGGGCTTATGGCTATGGGAGCAGCATTTAAGTTTCAAGGATTTAGTCAAAATATAAAGCCTATTATTGTTTGTAGTGTTATGAAATTAGTTGTATTTGTAGTGTTATTTATGCCATTTGCTATTTATTTAGGTTTTACAGAAAGTAAATTGGTCGCAGCATTGATTATGTTGGGTTCAGCTACAACTGTAAGCTGCTATATCATGGCGCGGAGCATGGGCCATGATGGTAACTTAACTGCTGGAACAGTAATGCTAACAACTCTTGGAAGTGCATTTTCATTGACTTTCTGGCTCTATATATTAAAATGTTTGAACCTAGTATAATAGAATTAAAATCTAAATTGGTTGCCATTTTTATTTGGCTTATATATTTTTAAAATAGTTGAATGGTATCTAGTTTATGTATATCTTTAAGAAATAGATAGCGTTTATTCATGTATTTAAAGGCGGTATTATCTACCGCCTTTTTTATTTGTATATAATATAAATTAATACTTATTTAGTAATTTACTTCATTGTATATTTTCTGCTATACGTTCTAACATTTCAGATAAACGCCAAAATCCATTATTTCTACATTCGGATGCTTTTTTTTGAAGAATATTAATTTTTTCATCTAATGTTGCATTAAAAAGATTAAATATTTTAATATAATTATTTGATGATTCAATATTATTTTTATAAGCATCTATTAATATCTTAGAATTAAGAGTTTCTATTAAAGTAGCAATTTTTTTGTTAATAAAAAATCCATCTTTATCACTTGGTATATTAATAAGTAATGTTCCTATATAATGTAAAGTAGGAGAATAAATATCTTTTTTCTTACCTAAAGATAAAACATTATTTATCCATTCACACAATGAATCAATATTTATAAAATCTTTTTTTATAGCGTTATCAATATTTATATTTGTTAATAAATTTTGATAAACATGTCTTTCATTAAAATCAATAGGACTGTATATTTTTTCTAATAGATTTATATAATATTTGGAAGATGTTAATAATTTCTTATCAAAATATTCGATTTGTATTTTTGAAGAAAAAATTGTAGCTTTTAAAGATATAATTAATAGTTCTTCTAATAATTCTAGATTTGAACAATGAGTAATTAACCAAGATATAAGTTTTTTTAGATAATAATCTAAATTTCCTTCTCGTATAGTATCGATATCCATATTTTTTAAAGCATTACTAATTTTCAAATATGAAGTCTCTTTATTATTATTTATTATTAATATTACAAAAATCTGAATAACATCAGCAAATCTATTAGCTTGCATTAAATTATCAATGATATCGTCTATAATCAAATAATTATTGGATTTAGTAAGAGAAAAGAGATTAGTATTTTCCCAATAATATAATTGAGCATTTTTTGACAAACTATTAATAGTATTTAATAAGTCTTTGTCTAAGTAAACCCATCGTAATATTTTTGCTTTGTCTAAATCGTTGGCTAAGGATTTTAGAATTATGTGAAATATATGTTCATTATTTAATATACCATGATATAAATATTTTTGAGTATTATCATAATCTCTTAAAAATATATCTACAAATGTTATTGCATCATCATCTGTAATGAAATCACTTAAATATAAAAATATGCTACAAGGATTTTCTACTTTTTTTGCGAATTCTATAATACCGTCTAATCCTGAAGAATGATAGATATTTTGTATAATACTTTTTTGTTGGATAGAAAGTTTGTTGTTGTTAATATCATCTGAATAAATTATATCAGCAGAATTAGTGAAATATAAATACTTTTCTATTTTAGAAGTATCTGGTATTGATTCATCAAGAATTTTATTTAAGGTATCTAAATTTAGATTAAGATTGTGAGTATTATCTTTTTCATAAAAATATTTTTTTCTATAGATAAGTATTTTAAATTTTAACCATAATAAATATTTATCTTTTATATTAAATGAATCTAAATTTTTAGAAAGTATCTGTATTAAATTTTCAAGTTGTCTATTATCTGAAGTATAATATTCTTCTTGTAATAATATAGATAGTCTATTAACATTATTTGTTGCTTTTTTAAATAATAGATTGTAAAAGAAATTTGTAGTATCAAGGTCTAAATTAAAATAATCAATATTATTAATATCAATTTTTTTTAAGTATTTGAATTGTATAGGACTTATAGTAGTTGTAAAATATCCTATTGTTTCTAATAATAGATTCCATGCCAAGTTATCATTTATTTTAGATAAGTCGTTAAGAATAAATTCAATTTGTTCAAAATTTCTATTTTTTATAGTGACGATTCTTATTAATGTTGCAAGATATTTTAAACAATTTTCATCATATTGGCTTAAAGTGAATAAATTTTTGATTGATAAATTTAAATATCTATCATAAAAACCTAATGAAATAATATTATTTATTAATATATAGTATTTATCACAATTAAAATTAGTTGATATTTGAGAAATCTTGGAAGATAATTTTATTGATAAATACTCTAAGAAAAGAGAAGGATAAATTTCTATAACAAATGATATATTATTTTTTAAGATAGTATATAAATCTTCATAATCATAAGTAAAAAATTTAGATATTATTTTGTTTTTTATACCTTCTTTATCTCTTGGATTTAAAAAATTATACTTATATATCATAGCAGAGAAAAATTCTAATATATGAATTCTTAATGTATAGGAATATCCATCGTTTTTATTAAAATTTTTAAAGATATCATCGAGTGTCTTATTTAATAAATTATAAATATAATCGATTTTAAATTTACTAGATATTTCTTCAAAATTATCTATATTATTTGCAAATGTCCATTCTGATAATTGATATTGTATTTGTGCAGGATATTGTTTTTGTAAAGATAATATAAGGTTTTTAAAATCACTATAAGTTCTGTTTGATAATATTTCTATTAATTCTATATCTTTGGGATATCGCTCATTCCATGAACCTAACATACAAGCAACTATAAATACTGGAATAGAAGAATCACTATCTTGAGATAAATAAATAGGTTCTAAATTAGTAAAACGTTGATTATTTTTTTCAATAGCAGACAATAATGCTATTCTGTCTTTTTGAAAAAGCACTTTATTTTGACTTCCAGTTCTACCAAAGGATTGACCTTGTAATACTATATTATTTTCTTTGTTATTATTTATACAGCTTAATTTAACTTCATATATATATTGGTTATTTTTAGTAGATGGAATGTAAATATATCCAAATGTTTTTTCTTTATAAGATATAGAACCTGTTTCAATAATAGGCTGTGGTGTTATATGTGTAGTTATCCATGTTTGATAACTAGCATCATCGAGCATCTGTTTATCTTTAGGTAATCCCATTAATTCAAGTTTATCTGTTACACCGATTATAATAAATTTATCTTTTTCAAGAGCTTCTTTTGAATTTAAAAAAGCTATAATATCTTTTATAAATGCAGGTTTTTTTTTCTTTAAAATAAGGTATTTGTTTATAATCTAAGTAATTAGATTCATTAGGTAAGTTTTTTAATATATTTATAATTTTATCTTCTATAAAATTCATAAAATATTACTCCTTATAGTAATTAATAAAAGTATTATAACATAAAAAATACACCTCAAAGGTTAATTGGAATAACTTTTAAGGTGTATCTTTTTTTATATGATATTTTATTTAGAAGAGGCAAGATAGTTATTTAGGTTTTCTTGAACATGTTGAGCTAATTGTGTATTAACTTTTACATCTAAAGTATTGATTATATCTTGTAATTGAGTTTTGCTAAGTCCTGCATTAATACCAATATTTAGATGGGATAAAAGTTGACTCTCTGTTCCGTTCATACTTGCTAAAGCGGAGATTGTAGCAATTTCACGTTCTGGATAAGTCAAGATATCGCGAGCAAATAAATCACCAAAAAGATGTGCTTTCAACATGTAATCAATGCCAGAAGAACTAGCAATATTCACTGGTGCTCCTGCTAATTGAGTTTGAACTCTAGTACCTAGAGCTAAAATATCTGTATTTGCTGGTAATGGTGTTGCATCATTACCTATAGTGTCATGAATATTTTTGCTTTGTCGTTCGGATAAAACTTCATCTACAGTAGCAAGACCATTTAAGGCACGAGGAAAACCACAATAAGCATAGAGATGAAGCATTATTTCTTTTGTTTCATTAATAGTTAATCCACTATCTAAGCCTTCATTTACAGCTGTTTTTAAATTATTTAAATCTCCAGTAGCTGTATAAGAAGCAATAGGAATGATAGCTTGCTGTTTTGCTGTCAAAGAACCAGCTTGATAATTAGCAAAACTAGAACTTATACCTAAGAATAAAACACTGCAAAAGGTCAATATAGATAGTAAGTATTTCATAAATATCCCTCACTTTTAAATGAATTTTATTAAAGGTTGTAGCCTATTTGATATGCTTGATTAGGGAATTCTGTACGTTCAATGATAGGACGAGAGCCACAACCAATGGCTAAAACTTTGCCGATATCTTGCCATTCCATATAACGCACAAGCGTTTCATAATGGTGAACTAAAGCTTCCATAGTCCAATCAGCACTATTATAAGCAGTTGCCATTAAAATTGATTTTTTACGATGTAAGGAGCCTGTACGTGAATAAAATCTATCAACAACAGTTTTTATTTGTGCGGACATACCATAATAATAAAGAGGTGTAATTAAAACAATTAAATCAGCACCAATTAATTTTGGCATAAGTGTTTGTTCAATAGCATCGTTTTGAATACAAGGCCCATTCATACCACAATGGTCACAACCTTGGCAAGGATGAATATCTTCAAATGCAGAATTAAAACGAAAGACTTCATGTCCAGCATTAGTTGCACCTTCGATAAATTTATCAGCTAATAAAGCTGAAGTTCCTGCTTTATGAGGGCTACCTGAAATAACTACAATTTTCATTTTATTTTCTCCTATATGATCATTAGCATTAGCTGTTGTTTCAGGTTTATTTGTCAATGCAGATAATCCACAACCACTCAAAAATAGAGTCAATAAACCTGAGCCACTTAATTTGATAAAATCTCTACGGTTCATGATAAATAACCTCATTGATTAGGCATAGCTTCAATAGTTACTGTACCTGATAGCTCGGATACTATATCTCCACCAGAAATAACATGACCTAATTCGTATAAATCGTTGTTAGCACGGAAATCATCATAGAAAATAACAACATCTCCCCATGGTTCATAATAAGCTAAAGTTCCGATTTTTGGTGTGGCTTTAGGTGTGCTTTCTGTATTTAATTTATTAGGTGGATAGAATATTTTTTCATTTGTACTATAATCTTCTAAATCTATGGATAATGGTAATTGATTATATAAATCATTAGCAGCTGGACTATTATTTAATTCGATTTCAATAGTTTGATTATTAGTAGTTGTTAATTTTATAATTTTAGTTTGTGTTGAAGTTGATGACGATGTAGTTTCAGTTGTTGTTTTTACATTAGTATTAGCTGTAGTATTATCTTGAGTTGGTTCTACTTGAGCATTGCAAGCCGTTAGAGAAAAGGTCATTAATAATAAACTTAGCAGTAAAAAGATTTTTTTCATGATAATAACCTCCTGTATGTTTATTTTTTATCTAATTTATATAAAATATGTGATAAAATACAATCTTTTGTTTGAAGATTTAGAAAGCTTTTTCGTAAATAGTTAGATGAAATTATGAAAGTAGCTACGATAGATAAGTAATCCACAAGAAATGATAGTAAAGATTGAGGTGGATTAAAATATACGAAATTATTTTGTAACAACATATATGAAATTAAATCATAATGTATAAAGTTATTTAATCCATAGAGGAAAATTATCCATAAAATTAATTTAGAATTTAGCAAATAAGATAATTTATTTTTTGTATATTTAGTTATTAGATTATAAAAAATTTGCCAATGTAATCCTATATGCATAGATATTAAAATAAAACCCCAATAAGCTGACAGTAGATGCAATGTACGAGCAAAATTGATTAAATTTGGAAAAGAGGTTTTTAGAAATAGCGGGATATAATCTAAAAATATAAGACTACTGATAATTAATCCAAACATAGTTAAGAAAGTGAGTAGATTAATTATTAAAATAAATGAATTGTAAAGTGTATATTTTAAAGATATTATCTTAGCAAAGTAATTTTTTTGTAATATACAATGAATTATAAATCCTATGCAAAGGATAATTCCTAAATATTCATGCCACTTTGTGCCTATTAATGAATATGACATACATAATAATAGTAATATGAACATGATGATATCTAAGACGATTTTTGATTTAAATTTTAAAGTCATAAGCTACTCCTTTCTTAGAATTCAAGTGATAATTTAATTAAAATGATTATAAAATATTTATTTTAGTTAACCATTTATGAATATCTGTATTTGAAGCAGTGCTATCATAAGAAGCTAATCCTGTGAGAATTTTTGATTGAGGACATAATTTTTTTATATCTTGAGGAATATGACCGAAGCCACCTCCACCATGAGTACAGAATGGAATGACTTCTTTATTTATTAAATGATTTTGATTTTGCATAATGAAAGTGAGTATAGGTGGTGCAATAGTACTCCACCAATTAGGTGAACCAATAAAAATAGTGGAATATTTATTTAAATCTATTTGAATATCTTTGATGTCAGGTTGATAGTTTTGAGAAATTTCATGTTTAGCTTGATTGACAACTGCATTATAGGCTTGGGGATAAGGTTTTTGTGGAATAATTTCTAAACAGTCAGCATGAAGTTGTTCGGCAATAATTTTTGCCATTTTGCGTGTATTACCAGAATGAGAATAATAAACTATTAATGTATTAGACATATAAATACCTTCTTTTATAAAAATTTTTAATATAAATTTATTTATCTATTAAATTTTCTTGTGATTGAGGATATCTTGCACCTTGAAGATTGATGGAATTTAAATGTTTGTTAATTATGGATAATTCTTCAGCAGAGAATGTTACATTTATACTATTGATATTTTCCTGTAGTCGAGAAACTTTTTTAGTTCCAGGAATAGGTACTATCCAAGGTTTTTGAGCTAAAAGCCAACCAAGAGCAATTTGTGCAGGTGAAACTTGTTTTTCTTGTGCTAATTTTTGTACATATTCTATTAAAATATAGTTGTGATTTAAATTTTCGCTATTGAAACGAGGTATTTGACTGCGGAAATCATCTTTAGCAAAATGAGTATCTTTATTAAATCGTCCTGTTAAAATAGCTTTACCTAAAGGACTGAAAGGAACAAAGCCGATATTAAGTTCTTCAAGAGTAGGTAATAATTCTTGTTCAACTTCACGATACCACATGGAATATTCACTTTGTACAGCAGTTACAGGGCAGATAGCATGAGCTTTACGGATAGTCTTTACACTAGCTTCAGATAATCCCCAATGTAAAATTTTACCTTCTTTGATTAAATCTTTCATAGTTTCGGCTACTTCTTCAATCGGAGTTTGCGGGTCAACACGATGTTGATAATATAAATCAATATAATCTGTTTGTAATCGTTTCAAAGAGCCTTCAATTGCATTCCGAATATCTTTAGGTTTACTAGAAAGAGCCACTGGTCGATTAGCATTATCCATTTTATGAGCTAAATCAAAACCGAATTTTGTAGCGAGAACAATTTGGGAACGATATGGTTTTAATGCTTTGCCTAATAATTCTTCATTTGTATATGGGCCATATACTTCAGCCGTATCAAAAAAGTTAATGCCTAAATCAATGGCTTGCTGTAATACGAAGATAGCTTCATTTTCAGGAAGATATGGCGGATAACTTTGAGTAAATCCCATACAGCCTAAACCTAAAGCAGATACTTTTAATTTATCTTTACCTAAATATCTATATTGCATAATTTTTTCTCCTTTATTGTAGATTATTTTGTTATTGAATAAATTTAATATTGTGTAAGCGATAAACTTCGTTTATATCGTCTAAATCAAGAATAATGCTATGTTTTTTATCTAATTGAGTAAGAGCATCTAATTCTTCTGCTGTTAAAGTAAAATTATTTAATTGTATATTTTCTTGAAGATGTGTATAATTTGTAGATTTGGGAATACTGATGATATTATTTTGTCTTAGCCATTTTAGAATAATTTGTGCTGTAGTTTTGTTATATTTTTTAGCTAAAGAAATCAATAGAGGATTTTCAAAAATTTTTTCTTTGCCTTCAATAAATGGAGCCCATGCCATAGGTTTTATATCATATTTTTTCATGAGTTTTAATAATTCTTGTTGTTGACAAAGTAAATGGAGTTCTATTTGATTAATTGCTGGTATAATATTATGACTTAAAATTAAATCAACTAATCTATCTGGTAGAAAATTGCAAACACCAATAGCTTTTATTTTTCCAGAAGCATATAATTCTTCCATAGCTTGCCAACTGCCATGGTAATCACCAAAAGGCATATGAATAAGATATAAATCTAAATAATTTGTTTGCAAATTTTCTAATGTTTTAGCAAATGATTGTTTTGTTTTTTGGTAACCAGCATCTTGTATCCAAACTTTAGACGATAGAAAAATATCTTCACGAGGAATTTGACTTTTTTTGATTGCATTGCCAACAGCTTTTTCGTTGCCATAACAAGCAGCTGTATCTATTAAACGATAGCCCATTTTTAAAGCATTTAATACAGTGTGTTCACATTCATCAAGATTATTTATTTGATATACACCTAATCCTGTAAGTGGTATTGTTACTTGGTTGTTTAATGTAAGTTTATCCATTTGTAAGTACCTCGGTTTATAATTTAATCTTAATCCTTGTAGCTAACTCTAAGTCAATAATTTTTTTATTATTTAGTATATTTATGTTCGATTTTGTAACGAAGATAATTTAAGCGTTCTAATTGTTTTTCACGGAAATGGATTTCATCAAGAAGTTCATTGCGTTTTTTATTTAAACTATATAGTTGTAATTTATCACTATGATTGTTTTTATCGAGCAATAAACGCATGTAATTTTCAATTTCTTCAATGCTAAAACCTATATCATGTAAGGTCATGATTAAACTTAGATTTTCTAAATCACTATCATCATATTGCCATGAACCCATGACTTTTTTTACGGCATTACATAAACCCCATTTTTCATATTCATGCAAAATTTCTAGGGGAATGTTATAAAGTTTGCTTGCTTCATCAATTGTCATCTTAATACTTCCTTATTTCGTTTTAATTGAATTTAATAATGAGCATTTTATTTTGCAAAATAAAAAAGTAGGTATTCTATTTCTTTGAACACCTACATTGTAATATATTTGTTTAATTATGACTAATACTTATATTTCATAATAAATAATGCTTTTTAAGCATTTTTAATACTTTTGATAAAATGAGACATAGTTTGTGAATATATATGATTTTTCTTCCAAATGAGAACTGCCCCTGTTTTTATTTCAGGAAATAATGGTATGAAGCGTAAATCTTGATACAAGTTATCAAAATTAAGATTAAAACAAAGGGCTACACCAATTTGATGTTTTACCATATTAGCAGCATTTAAAATTAGATTATACGTTGCTACAATGTTTAATTTTTCTGAAGAATTATTAAACCAATTAATTAATTCATTTTGTACTGCTGTACGTTTGGCAATGATTAGTGGTTCATTGATTAAATCGTCAGGTGTGATAAATGTTTTTTGAGCTAATCTATGTTTTTCATGGACTAAAATGCCCCATTGCTCTTTTTGCGGTAAACGAAAGAAATTATATTTACTGATATCAACTGGTTCAGTTACTAATCCCATATCTAAAAGACCATTTTCTATGCGTTCTTTAATTTCATCTGCAGTAGTACTATGAATATGGAATTTTACTAATGGATGAACTCTATGGAAATCTTTTATTTTTTGAGATAAATATGACATATTTTGAGTTTCCCCACAACCTATAGAAATTTCTCCAACTAAATCATCGCATTCTTTTGTCAGTTCTTGTTGTGTTTTTTCCATCAAAGAAATTATTTCATTGGCTCGACGACGCAATAACATACCATCTTCAGTTAAAATAATGCGATGTTTACTTCGTTGAAATAAAGTTACTCCGAGTTCTTCTTCTAATTGGATAAGTTGTCTAGATAAAGTGGGCTGTGTAATATGCAACAAATTAGCTGCTTTTGTTATATTTTCTTCGCGAGCTACCATTAAAAAATATTTTAATAAACGAAATTCCATAAAAGCACCTTCTAAAATTTTTATTTGATGTAATTATAGGATATATAAATATATTTGGCTAGAATTTAATTTGCAGGTATTTATTATTTAATAGCGAATAAATTTTTATAGTGGATAAATTTATTGGTTAGGAAGTGGATTTATGAGTTTAAAATTAGTTATAGCGGAAACAATAGGTATAGATGAAAAAACCTTGAATGAATTAGCAAAAGATATTTTGCCTCAAGATGTAGAAATCAAGTATTATAATTCTTTAGCAGATAGCGATGAAGAAAAAATTAAACGCTGTAAAGATGCTGATGCAGTGATAATAGCTAATAAACCATATAGAGAAAATGTTTTAAAAGCATGTAGTAATTTAAAAATGCTCTCTGTTGCTTTTACTGGTGTAGACCATGTAGATATGGATTATTGTCATGAACATAATATATTAGTTTCGAATTGTTCAGGATATGCAAATGAAGCTGTTAGCGAGCTTGTAATCGGTATGTGTATCAGTCTGTATAGAAAATTAGCACAATGTAGTGTAGCTACAAAAAATCATGAAACAAGTAATGGTCTTCGCGGGTTAGAACTTTGTCATAAAAAATTCGGTATTATTGGAGCAGGTGCTATTGGTTTAAAAGTAGCAAAATTAGCTAAAGCTTTTGGTTGTGAAGTATATTGTTATCGCAGACATATTCCTGAAAATAGCGAATTTAAATTTGTGGATATGGATACTATTTTGAAAGAATGCGATATTATTTCACTGCATATGCCACTTACAAAAGAAACTACATGTATGATAAATGCAGAGAAAATTGCTTTAATGAAGAAAAATGCTATTTTAATCAATACAGCTAGAGGAAAAGTTATCGATACACAAGCTTTAGCTGATGCTTTAAATAAGGGGAAAATTGCTGGTGCTGGCATTGATGTTTTTGATACAGAACCACCTATTGGAGCAGAAAACCCATTGTTGACTGCAAAAAATATTGTATTATCTCCACATATTGGATTTGACACGCAAGAAGCTATGCAAAAAAGAGCTATTATAGCTTTAGAAAATATTGCAAAATGGATTGAGGGGAAACCACAAAATATTATGTAAAATAATTTAAATAAATAATAATAGCTATATCTTATTTATGGTATTTATGATATAATTAATATATAAGAATTAAATAGTGATGTATTTTGTATGACGATAATAAAATTGTTCTTTTTGTTATTTTCATAAAAAGTCTTCATGAATTAATACTAAAAAAGATAGGAGGGCTTATTATGAAAAAAAGATTACTAAAAAGAGCAATTTTTTTTATGATAAGTTGTAATATGGTTGTTTTTACACCAACATGGGCAAGCCAAGAAACAAAAAATACAATAACTTCATCAAGTATAGAAGTATCTGATGGAAGTATTAAAAATATAGTGAATGATGATATTAATATCATTGATACAAATGTAAGAGATGAATATGGAATATTTTCTAATAATGGTGGAAAATTAAATATAGATGTAGATAGCTTAACTATTGAACATAATATTGATAGAAGTAATATGTTTACAAGTATTCTATCTCAAGGAAATACTTCACAGGGAAGTAGCTCATTAATAGATATCAAGACTATTAATGATATTAATATAGATAATACAGCGCAGGAATTGGAGCAGATAAATGCTATAAATGCAAAAGATAATGCTAGTTTAAATTTATTATCTAAAAATGGAGATATAAATATAAATAGTAATTTAAATATTAATAGTTTATTAAGTAATCTAAATAATAGTATAATAAATGTAGAAAATAATAGTGTACTTACATTAAACGCAGAAAATATAAATATTAATTCTACTATAACTGCTAGTTATAAACAAAGTTTATTTAATAATTATGGAATTAATGTAAAAAATAGCCAATTAAATATAAATAATCAAGAAAATATGCACATCAATTCTACTATTAGTGGTAGAGGTTTTGATAACTATGGAGTATATGTTTATGATAATCTAAACCAGGGCAGTAAAGTTGATATTGTAAATAATGGCGATCTAATTATAAATACAAATGATAATAGCAGTAGAAATCATTCTTATGGAATTTTTGTTATCAATGAAAATAATACAGATGACGAAACAAGTGTAAATATAAATAGTAAAAATAATGTAGTAAATACAAAATCTACAGGTATAGAAGTTTCTGGTGAACTTAGTAATGTAAATATAACAGCTAGTGCGGGTTCTAATGTAATTAAAGCTTTAGGTGATGTTGATAGTACAGGAATAGAAGTCAATGATAATGGAACGCTCTATTTAAATGCTAAAGATTATAATATTGTTACATCTGATTACACAGGTATACATGTTTCTTATGCAGATGATAAACAAAGTAATATAACATTAAATGCTAATAATAATATTGTAAATGCTGTAGGAACAGGAATATTGAGTTTTTCTAATGGCAATATTAAATTAAATGCTTTAAATGGTAATAACGCCTTTACTAGCAATTATATAGGAATTAGTTTAATGGATAATAGTCAAGTTAATTTAAAAGCTGATAAAGGTGAAAATTACTTTAAAATTGATGAAGGAATTGCAATACTATCCAGTCAATCTAATGTATTAGCTCAAGCTAATAAAAATATATTAGAAGGTATAGAAGGGATTTCTAGTATAGATAAATCTGAAGTTAAATTACAGGCTACAGATAGTAATGTAATTAATGCTAAAGAATTTGGTATCTATACTAAAGAACAAGGAGTAGTAAGTTTAAATGCTACTAATGCAAATAATATTGTATATGTAGATGGAGGATATGGAATAAGTGGCAATGCTTCAGCTATAAATATCAATAGTCAGTCAGGAAATAATAGCATAGAAGTAGCTCAAGGAATAGCTATTGAAGCGAATAATGGAAGTAATATTTCTCTAAATGCCAATAAAGGGCAAAATAATATAAAAGCAAGTGATATTGCTATTTCTTTAAATAAAAATAATATTGACAAAGATATTGCAACTACAAGTACGAATACAGTAGTAAAAATTGCAGGAAAAGATAATATTATAAATGCTACTACAGCTATAGATAATATTAATGGTGGTAATGTTGAAATAATAGCTAGTGAAAATAACTCTATTGATGGATTAGTAAATGTAGAAAATAAAGCTAATACAAAAATCCAAGGTAAAATAAATTATCTAAAAAATGATAAAGATAATGCGATAGAATCTAATAATGCTAATGTATCAGTACAAGGTAATGAAAATATAATAGAAGCTACAAAAGGTATTTCTAATGTAAATAATGGTACAGTAAATCTTCAATCTACAAATAGTAATATTATAAAGACTAAAGAATATGGTGTTTATACTAAGGAAAATAGTCAAGTAAAATTAAATGCTACTAATGCAGATAATATTGTATATGTAGATGCAGGATATGGAATAAGTGGCAATAATTCAGCTATAAATATTAATAGTCAGTCAGGAAATAATAGCATAGAAGTAGCTCAAGGAATAGCTATTGAAGCGAATAATGGAAGTAATATTTCTCTAAATGCCAATAAAGGGCAAAATAATATAAAAGCAAGTGATATTGCTATTTCTTTAAATAAAAATAATATTGACAAAGATATTGCAACTACAAGTACGAATACAGTAGTAAAAATTGCAGGAAAAGATAATATTATAAATGCTACTACAGCTATAGATAATATTGATGGTGGCAATGTTGAAATAATAGCTAGTGAAAATAATTCTATTGATGGATTAGTAAATGTAGAAAATAAAGCTAATATAAAAATCCAAGGTAAAGTAAATTATCTAAAAAATGATAAAGATAATGCGATAGAGTCCAATAACGCTAATGTATTAGTACAAGGTAGTGAAAATATAATAGAAGCTACAAAAGGTATTTCTAGTATAGATAAATCTGAAGTTAAATTACAGGCTACAGATAGTAATGTAATTAATGCTAAAAATTTTGGTATCTATACTAAAGAAGAGGGCGTAGTAAATTTAAATGCTACTAATGCAGATAATACTGTATATATAGATAATGGATATGGAATAAGTAGCAATAATTCATCTATAAATATTGATAGTCAATCAGGAAATAATAGTATAGAAGTAGGTCATGGAATAGCTATCGAAGCAAATAATGGAAGCAATATTTCTCTAAATGCCGATAAAGGGCAAAATAATATAAAAGCAAGTGATACTGCTATTTCTGTAAATAAGAATAATATTGATAAAAATATTGCTACTACGAGAACAGATACAGTGGTAAAAATTACAGGAAAAGATAATATTATAAATGCTACTACAGCTATAGATAATATTGACAGTGGTAATGTTGAAATAATAGCCAGTGAAAATAACTCTATCAATGGATTAGTACATGCAGAAAATAAAGCTAATACAAAAATCCAAGGCAAAATAAGTTATCTAAAAAATGATAAAGATAATGCGATAGAGTCCAATAACGCTAATGTATTAGTACAAGGTAGTGAAAATATAATAGAAGCTACAAAAGGTATTTCTAGTATAGATAAATCTGAAGTTAAATTACAGGCTACAGATAGTAATGTAATTAATGCTAAAAATTTTGGTATCTATACTAAAGAAGAGGGCGTAGTAAATTTAAATGCTACTAATGCAAATAATACTGTATATGTAGAAACTGGATATGGAATAAGTGGTAATGATTCAGCTATAAATATCAATAGTCAGTCAGGAAATAATAGTATAGAAGTAACTCAAGGAATAGCTATTGAAGCAAATAATGGAAGCAATATTTCTCTAAATGCCAATAAAGGGCAAAATAATATAAAAGCAAGTGATATAGCTATCTCTGTAAATAAAAATAATATTGATAAAGATATTGCGAATATAAGTACGGATACAGCAGTAAAAATTACAGGAAAAGATAATATTATAAATGCTACTACAGCTATAGATAATATTGATGATGGCAATGTTGAAATAATAGCTAGTGAAAATAATTCTATTGATGGGTTAATACATGCAAAAAATAAAGCCAATACGAAGATCCAAGGCAAAGTAAACTATCTAAAAAATGATAATGGTCAAAGTATTATTTGGGCAGATGCTGGCACTATTGATATTACAGGAACTAGTATTATACAAGCCAATTCTCAACAAGTAGCGCTACTAGCAAATAACGATATAAATAATTTAAATCAGGGAATAATTACAGCATCATTTGGTCAAAATAGTGTGATTAAAGGAGATATTATAGCTAAAGATAATGGGCTAATAAAATTGAATGTATCAAATAGTAATGATGATATTTCAGGATTGATTATCGAAGGTAATATTTTAGCTGAAAATCAAGGAAATATTTCTTTAGATATAGGAAATAATAGTTTAATTACAGGAAATATAAATGATTATAGTTATTTAGCGGATTTAAATAATCAAAATTTAAAACAAGAGAATTTGGCAGGTAATATAAGTATAGATTTTAATAATAAATCTAGATGGAATGTAGTAAGGCAAAGTTTTATTTCTAAGATTAATACTAAAGAAAATAACATTATTGATATGGTGGGATATAATACAGAAAATAAACCACATAGTTTAATGGTTAAAGAATTTAATGGCGATAGTAATTTTGTGATGAATTTAAATGGCAATAGACAAAATACAGATATGGTTTATTTAAATTCAGGCACAGGAAATTATAATGTTATTTTAGCAAATGCTGTAACTAAAAATGATATAGGGCAAAATGGTTTACGTTTTGCTACAGTTGGTGATAAAAATAAGCAAGTTTTTAAAAATGCAGTAGCGTATAATGATGGATTTTTTAATATTAAATACCAAATTGCTTCAGAGGATTATGATGTGAATAATGAAGAAAATACATTATATAATAATGGTGATAATAGTGATTTATTAACAGAAAATCGACCAGGTAATGATATAATTAATAATATCTTTGGCAATAATGAAGATGCTGTTAATTATAAATTGGTAAATATTGAAGAAAAAACTTTATCTAATGCAGGTAAAACTATATTAAATATGACTAAGGCTAATTATGATGTAGCGGTTTTCATGGGACGATTAGATAAACGCATGGGTGATGTGCATTATTTAAATAAAAATGATGATGGCATATGGTTTAGACTTCGTCATGATAGAATTGAAAAAGACTTAGGATATACTGTTGATGGGAATATGTATGAATTAGGATATGATAAACTTTTTCTTAGAGACAATGGTCAAGAACGTTTAGGATTAGCTTTTGATTATATGAAAGGGTCTACTTCTTATGATGATATAGCTGGCAAAGGAAATAATAGTAGAAAAGGTATCTGGCTTTATGATACATGGATTGGTGATGATGGTCATTATAGCGATTATATTTTGAAATGGGGTCATTTAGAAAATGATTTTGAAATAGCTGGTACCAAAAAATTGAATTTAATTAAAGGAAATTACGATAATGATGTATTTTCTGCTAGTGCAGAATATGGCTATATGAAAAATTTAAAAAATGATTGGTATATCACTCCTCAAGTTCAATTACAATTAGCTAAAGTAACAGGCGCAGATTACATTACAAATCAAAATACTAATGTGCATGTAGATGGTATTGATAGTATTATTGGTAGAGCAGGATTTAAATTAGGCAAAAATTTTGGTGATAATAAGAAAAATACTTTTTATTTAAAAGCAGATGTATTACGAGAATTTTTAGGCGAACAATTTGTATCAGTTAAAGATGTTACTTCTGATAATGAATATGTTGGTTTTAAATATGACCATAGTGGTTATTGGTATGATGTTGGTTTTGGTTTTAATATTGAAACTAAAAAAGATTCATATGCATTCTTAGATGTTGAACGCAGATTTGGCAATGGAAATAAAAATTCATATCAAATTAATGGTGGTTTTTACTGGGCTTTGTAATTGAGAATTTATAACTTGTAATCAAAGATATAGATATGCTATTATAGTACTAGCAGGTTTAAGTTTGTGGGGAGGATAAATATGTTATTGACTATTTTGATGATTATAGATGCATTAGTAGCAATTGGCTTGATTGCTTCTGTGCTTATGCAAGAAGGTAAGACTGCTGGCATGGGAAGTTTATCAGGACAAAATGAAACGGCTTTTAGTAGCAGTGCTCGCGGTATGGACGCATTAATGGCCCGTTTCACTGTGTTTTTTGCTGTACTGTTTATGATAATTACTTTAATCATAGCTAAAATGGTAGCATAAAAAACTATTCTCTATCTATTTGAATTAATTTAAAGTAGATAGAGATTTTTTTTTATCAAATAGTGTAATATTTTATTTAATAAGTCATTTATAATAATATTTTAAAATTTAGGAGGTATTTTTATGATTACTAGTGGTGCAGAGCCATTTTTGTTACCTGGAGGTTCAAAGGGTGTATTATTGATACATGGATTTACAGGCTCGCCTTCTGAAATGATATTATTAGGAAATTATTTATACAGACAAGGTTATACTGTATTAGGTGTGCGCTTAGCTGGTCATGGTACGACTGTAGAAGAAATGGCTAATACTAATTGGCATGAATGGTATCATAGTGCATGTGATGGATATCATTTATTGCGTGGCATTTGCAGTGAAATATCTGTAATTGGTCTATCTATGGGCGGTTTATTAGCTATGCGAATTGGCAGGGATTTTCCTGTGAAAAAAATAATTTCAATGTCTGCTCCTGTATATATAGCTAATGAACGCAATTTAAGGTTTTTACCACCACTTGAAAAATCAGTGGGACGATATCAGCGTAAAAATAGACGAGAATTACCTGAACTAGCTAAGAGATACAATGTATCTTATAATAAAATGCCACTTGTCTGTGTGCATCAATTATTAGAGATAATAGCCAAAACAAAAGAAATTCTACCAGAAATTTCAAAACCAATTTTGATTGTTCAAAGTAAAAATGACCATACAGTAAAAGAAGAAAGTGGTCAATATATTTATGACCATATTGGTAGCAAGGATAAACAATTATTTAAATTAAATTTTTCAGGTCATTTAGTTACTTTAGATATTGAACATGATAAATTATTTAATAAAATAGAGAATTTTTTGAAATAAATTATTTAGAGATTAGATAGAGGATAAATTTATGAGTTTACAAGAAAAAATAATGGAATATATGCAAACTAAAGCTAAAAGACCGATGAGTCAGGAAGATTTATTATATGCTTTGGCTTTAGAAGCAGATGAAATAAACCAATTACCCTCTGTGATGGAAGAATTAGAGCGAAAAAATCTACTAATTCAAAATCGAAGTGGTCTATTTGGTTTACCAAAACATATGAATTTAGTCATAGGGAAAATGAGCATTACAGCTAAAGGATTTGGTTTTGTTATTCCAGATAATGGACTAGAAGAAGGTAAAGCTAAAGTAGATGATATTTTCATTCCTGCTGGTATGTTAAATTCAGCAATGAATAATGATAAGGTTTTAGTGCGTATCACTACTGAAAGAAGTAGTTTCACTAAGCGTGAAGGTGAAGTAATTCGCATATTAGAACGTGCTAATAATAAAGTTGTAGGTACATTTGAAAGCAGTAGAACATTTGGTTTTGTAGTTCCAGATGATAGCCGTTTAAATCAAGATATTTTTATTGAAGGTCGCAATTTTAATGGGGCAAAAGTAGGCATGAAAGTAGTTGCTGAAATCACTAAATGGCCGACAAAAAATCATAGTCCAGAAGGGAAAATTATAGAAGTTCTTGGGAAAATAGGTGCACCTGGTGTAGATATTTTATCAGTAATGCGTCAATATGATTTATCAGAGCAATTCCCTGTAGATGTACAAGAAGAAGCTAAACAGATTGAGCAAGTACCTAGTAAGGCAGAATGCAATAAACGCAAGGATAGACGCCATTTACAAATTGTAACTATTGATGGTGAAGATGCCAAAGATTTAGATGATGGTGTTTATGCAGAAAAATTGCCAAATGGGAATTTTTTCTTAGGTGTGTATATTGCTGATGTTAGTCATTATGTAAAAGCATTTTCACCTTTAGATAAAGAGGCATATAATCGCGGTACAAGTGTATATTTAGCAGATAGAGTTATTCCTATGTTGCCTGTGGAGTTGTCCAATGGTATCTGTAGTTTAAATGCTGGCGAAGATAGACTTTCCATGTGTGCGGAAATGGAAATTGACGCAAATGGCTCTGTTGTTAAATACGATATTTTCCCTACAGTTATTCATGTATATCGTCGTTTGACTTATAAATTAGTAAATCGTATCTTAGTGGAAAAAGATACGCAAATGATTGAGGACAATCAAGATATTTTGCCACTGTTGCATAATTTAGAAGCTGTATATAAAGTTTTAAATAAACGACGCCAAATGCGTGGGGCTATAGATTTTGATATTCCTGAAGTTAAGGTAAAATTGAATGCCAAAGGTCAAGCAGTAGGCCTTGTAAAACGTGAACATGGCTTAGGTGAATCTATTATTGAAGAATGTATGTTAGTAGCTAATGAAACTGTAGCTGAGCATATGGCTAGAAAAGAATTGCCTTTTATTTACCGTGTGCATGAAGAACCTGTAGAAGATAAAATGTTTGCCTTAAATGAATTATTGGCTAATTTTAATTTGCATTTAAATCGCAACACTGAAGGTGAAGTTGAACCTAGAGCTGTTCAAGAAGTATTAAATTCTATAAAAGGAAAACCAGAAGAAAAAATTATTTCTGCTGTAGCTTTGCGTAGTATGCAACAGGCTAAATATAAGGCAGAAAATTTAGGGCATTTTGGCTTAGCTGCTAAATATTATACGCATTTTACTTCACCAATTAGACGTTATCCAGATTTAATCGTTCATCGTTTATTAAAAGAACAATTAAATGGAAAAATGACAGCAGAACGTCAAGAAAAATTAAAATCAAGATTACCTGAAGTGGCTACACATACATCTAAACAAGAGCGTGTGGCTACAGAAGCAGAACGTGAGACGACTTTAATTAAAGAAATTGAATATATGGCTCGTTTCTTGGGTAATGAATTCCATGGTATTATCAGTGGTGTTACTGCTTTTGGTATTTTTGTAGAATTAGATAATGGCGTAGAAGGTTTAGTTCATGTATCTACTATGGTAAATGATTATTATGAATATGTGGAGAAAGAATACGCACTCGTTGGCGAAATGACTAATTTCAGATATCGTTTAGGTGATGAAGTAACTGTTATTTTGACAAGAGCAAGTATCAAAGAACGTTCTATTGATTTCATTTTAAAAGACAATGGTAAGATGCCACTTGTTTTTGAAGATGATATAATCGCTAAACCATTTTTTACAGAAATCAATAATAATGTGAAAAAAGATTTAAAGATTAAGGAAAATTTTTCTAAAGAAAATAAAGCAAGCAAAAAGCAAGCGGATAAATATAAACGCAAAAAACGTAAAGATAAAGAGCATAAAAAAATAGAGGAAAAAAGAAAGAAATCTATTGCAAAAATAGAAGGTAAGAAAAAAGATAACAAGAAAAGTGCTTTTTATGATAAAATTTATACGAAGAAAACTCGTAAAAAAAGTGGCACCAAAGAACGTGTGCGTGATAGAGTTTCAAAAGGCAAACGCCGTAAAAAATAAATATTTTAGACAATAAGTAAGGTTGATTTTATGGGAAAGAAAAATGCAAGTGTAAAAATTGTTTGTGAAAATAGAAAGGCTCGTCATGATTATTTTATTCATGAAACATATGAAGCTGGGATTGTTTTAGTAGGTACAGAAGTTAAATCTCTTCGTGCTGGCAAAGCTAATTTAAAAGATAGCTTTGCTAAAATCAAAAACAATGAAATCTTTTTGGATAATATGCATATCAGTCCTTATGAACAGGGCAATATTTTCAATCATGATCCACTTCGTGCTAGAAAATTACTGATGCATAAAATAGAAATAGTGAAATTATCCAGTAAAATCAAAGAAAAAGGTTTTACATTAGTACCATTAAAAGTTTATTTTAGCAAAGGTAGAGCTAAAGTGGCTTTAGGTCTTGCTACTGGTAAGAAAAATTATGATAAACGTCAAGCTTTGGCAGAAAAAGCTGCAAAACGTGATGTTGAACGTGCATTGAAGGAACGTCAAAAATATTAAATATAGCTAAGTGAGATGGTGATTAATTATTTATGTGGGAAAAGATAAAATCTATATTAACTACTACTAAATATCAAGTTAGAATTGGCTTGGCTGTAGTATTAATATTTTTAGGCGGATATAATTTATTTTTCATTGGCGATGATGAAGGACATGGCGATAATATTTCTATAAAAATAGAAAGTGGCATGTCTACAGAAGAAATTGCTCAAAATTTGCAAGAACATGCTATAATAAACAATGGTCTTGGTTTTCGCATTTTAGCTCGTTTAGAAGGTAAGGATACTCAATTTAAAGAAGGTATTTATTATTTTCGTGTGGGTATGAATATAAATTCTGTTCTTGATAGATTGGTTCAAGGGCCAGAAAATCAAGTAGTCAGAATAACTATTCCAGAAGGCTTCACTGTAGAAGATATTGCTAATTTATTAGAAAAAGAAAATTTGACTACAAAAGAGGAATTTTGCAAGGTAGCAAAAGATTATACTCCATATGATTATATGAAGGAAGCTACAGAAAATAAGGATATCAAATATGCTGTAGAGGGATTTTTATTTCCTGATACTTACGATATTGATAGGTCTTATGGTGCAAAACAAATCATGCAAATCATGGTAGATAATTTTGACCATAGATTAAATAGTGAAATGCGTGAACGTGCTAAAGAGGAAAATTTATCTATTTTTGAATTGGTAACTATGGCATCTTTGGTGGAAAAAGAAGCTAAGTTTGCAGAAGATAGACCAATTATCGCTGATGTATTTTTCAAACGACTAGAAAATCATATGATGTTACAATCTGATGCGACTATTCAATATGCTTTAGATGAACATAAGGAAGAATTTAGCATTGAAGATACAAAACTAGATTCTCCATATAATACGTATCAACATGAAGGATTGACTCCAGGGCCAATTGGAAATCCAGGTCTTGCTTCTATTGAGGCTGTGTTATATCCAGCAACTACAGATTATTTGTATTTTGTGGCAGATAGTGAAGGTCATAATCATTATAGTGTAACGTATGATGAACATTTAAAAGTTATTGAAGAAATATATGGTGAATAAATAATAAGTAAGAGGAATTAAAACGTGGAAGCTTTATTTAAGCAAATGGAAGATTTTGCGAAAGAAAATAAAGTACCAATCATCAATGAAAATGGCAGAAAGGTTTTTATTGAGATAATAAAAAAATATAAGCCACAAAGAGTTTTAGAAATTGGTACTGCGATAGGTTATTCTGCATTATTAACTACTTATTATGGTGCAGAAAATGCAAAGATTATTTCTTTGGAATTAGATGAAGAACGCGCAAAACAGGCTCAAGATTTTATAAATCAATCTGCATATAAAGAGCAGATTGAAATAATCTTAGGTGATGCCGCTGAAAATATAGAAAAACTAGATAAAAATTATAAATTTGATATGGTTTTTATCGATGCAGCTAAAGGACAATATCCTGATTATTTGCAGAAAGTATTACCATTATTAGCTGATGATGGCATTATTTTAGCTGATAATGTATTATTTCGCGGTTATGTAATGAGTGAAGAAAAGCCACCTCGCCGATATAAGACTATTGTAAAAAGATTGCGAGAATACATTGCTATGGTAAGTGATAAAGATAAATTTACAACAGAAATTTTTGAAAATGGCGATGGTTTGGCTTTAACTAAAAGATTGAAAACTAATTAATTATTTGGAGGAACAATGCAAAATACAATAAAAAAACCTGAATTATTAGCACCAGCAGGAAATTTAGAAAAATTAAAAATGGCTATTTTATATGGAGCAGATGCTGTATATCTTGGCGGAAAACGTTTTGGGCTTCGTGCTTATGGCGGTAATTTTTCTAAAGAAGAAATGATTGAAGGCGTCAAATTTGCTCATGAACGTGGTAGAAAAGTTTATGTAACAGCAAATATTTTTCCGCATAATAATGATATAAATGAGATTTTACCATATCTACAAGAATTGGTAGAAGTTGGTGTTGATGCTGTTTTAGTATCTGATATCGGTTTATTCATGCTCATTAAAAATGAAGTGCCAAATCTTGAAGTTCATATCAGTACACAGGCTAATAATACAAACTGGAGAGCTGTTAAAGCATGGCAAGATTTAGGAGCAGAACGCGTTGTATTAGCTCGTGAACTTTCTTTTGCTGAGATAAAAGAAATTCGTGAAAAAACTGATGTGGAATTAGAAATGTTTGTACATGGTGCAATGTGTATTTCTTATTCTGGTCGTTGCTTAATCAGCAATTATTTAACAGGTAGAGATTCTAATCGTGGAGCATGTACTCAACCTTGCCGTTGGAAATATAATTTAACTGAAGAAAAACGTCCTGGTCAATTTTTCCCTGTAACTGAAGATGAAAATGGAACATATTTCTTTAATTCTAAAGATATGTGTTTACTTCCTTATCTAAAAGATATCATTGAATGTGGTGTAGATAGCTTAAAAATTGAAGGTCGTATGAAATCTATTCATTATGTAGCTAGTGTAGTAAGTGCATACCGTCATGCTATCGATAGTTATTTTGAAAATCCAGAAGAATTTATAATCAAACAAGAATGGATAGATGAATTAAATAAAGTTTCTCATCGTGAATATACAAGTGGTTTCTCTTATCATAAAACTTCTTGTGATGATCAAATCTATAATACAACATCTTATGAACATACATCTGATTTTGTAGGCTTAGTACTTGATTATGATGAAGAAACAAAAATTGCTACTATACAGCAACGTAATCATTTAACAGTTGGACAAGAAATAGAATTTTTCCAACCTGATGCACCTTTATTTAAACAAACTATTACAGAAATGTTTAATGATGAAGGTATTTCCATAGAAGTAGCACCACATCCACAACAGATTATCACTATGAAAATGGATAAACCTGTTGTGCCATATACAATTTTAAGACGTGATGTAGTTACTGAAGAAAATTAAATAAAAAAGCGTTATAATCATTTATGAACTGCACCCCAAAAGTTGGACAAAAAACAACTTTTGGAGGTGCAGTTTTTTT
>ERZ772901.259-NODE-259-length-53582-cov-3.939358_pt1 | contig 53582 bp, 71 predicted proteins | sample MGYA00512123_ERZ772901 | MGnify/ENA primary metagenome ERZ772901 (study PRJEB29015, sample SAMEA2737711) | human gut metagenome | biome: human gut; feature: human-associated habitat; material: faeces | place: China | collected 2012 ...
TGATTTTAATGGTGCCGATAATAGGAGTCGAACCTACGACCTTCGCATTACGAATTATAAGAATCCACTTCTAATTCAAAGCATTACCCCATCAACACTGCGCTCACACATCCCACCACATCAAAACATGTAAAGCCTTGCAAGCCATTGCGAGGCCTTATGTGTCTCAGTTTTGTCCCACCTTGTATTACGACTTGCATAGCCAATGAAGATAAACGTGACGACAAACGGCGCAGCAGTCTTCTTTTCCTTCATACTTTCCCCACCCAGCATGCATACCTTTATGCCATAACTGAAGTTTATGTCTGTTATGAGCGATGAGCGGAAGTTCACTACTTCATGACTAACATTGAAGTGTCCTAAGCAACGGGGAGCAGCTCAAGGAGTGTGTTAGTGCAATTACACTAACACAGCTACTAAAAATAAAAATACCAAAACTACAGTTATTCTATGCGCCTGGATTGGGTTCGATCATACTCAGCGTTTTTGCTATTTTCTTAATCTCATCATCATTATCCAAAAAAGAGGCGTCTTTTATTACCACAGTACGCTCTTCTTGTAATAGCTCACCTATTTTTTCTTCTATAAAATCTAAGGTTGGCATTATAATCTGGATGTCTCGAGAAAAAGTAGTTTTTGCATCTTCTATACTGTTGAATCCATTATGTATATGAGTGAATATTCTCTTTTTAAACTGTATGTCTTCTGGATTTCCCACTAACTGACTGAAATCTCCTTTCATAACTCTTTCGCTTGTTTCAAAGAGCTGTATTGCTATCGAGTCGATTAATTCCTTTTTGGACAGAGATGCTTGTTCATAAAATTTGGTGACTAACTCTGTTGGCAACTTTCTTGAGACGACTTTAATGGACAGTCTCTGAAATAGGTAAGGTGCCACCACGCCCACACTGAAAGGGTGAATCCTCCCTGGATTTAATAATTTTATTGTGACGTTTTCAAAAACTAGCTCATTGATTTTACTATTTATGAATTCCATTAAATACTTATCTAATGATAATGTTACCGACGCAACCGCTTCTATCACTTGTTTAAATGGCTCGCCTTTCAAGGATTTAAAAAACTCTTTGTTATAACCAAAGAAATCCACAAAACCTAAATTTATTCGATTTTCTTCTTTAGTATTTGAAATGCGAATTTGAAGTTGTTTTAAGTCTTCATCGGTCAAGTATTTTAAACCATAGTCATCAAGCGCGTTACGTATAACTTTATCTGCAGATTCTAAGTCGATTACAGTTTTTACATTAAAAAACAATGATAACAATGAATCATACTTATGAACTCGCAAGGTTAAATCTGTTGCATTTGATGCGGTTACATTTATACGTCTCAAAAGATCAATAACTTTACTAATTGGTAGGCTGTTTTCAAAAATTTTGAATGACTCGTATTCAGATACAACATCTTTTATATACTTACTGATAGTATCAGACTTTATTTCCACCTCAACTTCGGTTGAGTAAGAATGAATTAGTGAGTTTGTAGTTTCAGCGATGTCATTTGATACATACAACTTATATTCGAAACAATCAGGAGCGGGAAGCAAACTATTATCAATAATGGAAAACAATAAAAATTTAATTATTTCTTAATGCTTGCGGTCTAGTTATTCTACCTTGCATTTTTTTACATTGTATTAAACCACTTACAACACCGTTATGGTATAGCACGCAGTCGCGTCCTCTTTCAGAAACTCCTTGCATTAAAGATATTGAGGATATATTTTTATGCTTTCCATCTTCAATTTCGTTCTTTACTAACAAATAACATAGCAACTCAAATTCTCGATCACCTAATTCTGAAAAGGGAAGCAATCCGATACCAGAATCTATAGTCCATGGTCTATATCCTGATTGAGCCTCGATATTAATTTGTTCGTCACTGATTTTTTTCACTTAAATCTCCTTCTAATCTTATTAGACCTACTCCCTACATTGTAACAGGGGATGATGATTAGGTGTATCTTTCGAGCTATAAGCACGATAAATAAGTGATTAAAAATGACTCTTTAAACTATTTTAATTTAAAAAATTAATTGTTAGTTCTAATTATGGTATGAGGGCATTTTCGGCATAGTTCTAACCATATACTTTGGTAAAAATGACTGTTACGGAACAGACCATAGTAATGCCTGCTATTGGCACGGAGCGGGCCGCCTGAGCGCCGTGGGGTCTGCAAACGGTAAGCATACCGATAACTATACGCTTGGCCTTAGTAACTTTTGCTCCCCTCAATAAATCCGCCATCTTTTATCGGACTGCAATGTCCTTCTTCATCAATCAGTTGCTCGTCTTTCAGGTAGGTATATCGATAGATAATTGAGCCATTATCCATCTCACCATTGGTTCGTTTCATTAGGAGAGTAAAATGTAACGGGCTGTCCCTATATCGAGCTATTCCATGAATATTGGCAAGTACCTCATATTGACGCTCAGGTGATAACCCTTTAAATACATCGAGATATCCATGGAATGTTCCATAGAGTGAAGAAGTGTAGATCAGTCGCTGCTCTGGACCAGTAACTTTAAGAGTAATTTGTTCACCCGTATTACAGGTTAGCTTGGCGGGAAATGTCTCAGCCTGAGCAGAAGAAATAGTCAAACTTAAAATTATCAGGTAGCAATATTTCATGTGATTAGAATGTCCAAAACTAACATGTATACTCGGGATTCTATAACTAGTTGGATGTAGACCCAAGATGTATTGGACTATTCTTCGGTTGTAGTTGGTCAAATCATATATTTTATGTCAGCAATGTCTACTTTTGGCACATAGCAGACCAGAGACACTGGCGTAAAGCCATGGAGGATCGGTGGGAGGAGGTAAAAATCCTCTCATGCAAAAAATACGCAAAATCGATAACAGTTGGAAATCATTCAATACTCGCACTATCGGAAGTTCACCAGCCAGTCGTAGCACGTTCTTGCATATGACGTGGCTACGGGTTTCGAGACCGACCCGATCATCAAACGAAACATAAAATTAGCTCACATTATGAGGAAAGGTATCTTTTTGCGCTATGTAAATTCAAAGGGTTAGCCTCATTTTCCCGATGGCCTTCTCAACACTACTAGTTGTGAGCCCTTGCAATGTTCATTAATATACGTCTCACAAATAATTCACAGATATTGCAAAATGGATATTACTGAGTTTCCTTCTGGAGTAATTGAACACCTTGGCTGGTATGTATACCGATTGATTGATCCTAGGGACGGAAGCACCTTCTATGTAGGGAAAGGCAAAGGTAACCGCGTATTTGCCCATATGCGCGGTGAAGTGGCAGCGGCTGATGATGACGAGTTACTGAGCAACAAGCTAAAGCAAATCAGAGAAATAAGATTAGCGGGACTTGAAGTTATCCACGTCATCCATCGACACGGAATGACTGATGAAAAGACGGCGTACGAAGTTGAAGCAGCACTTATTGATGCCTACCCTGGGTTAACGAATATCATGAATGGTGCTGGCAGCAATGAATTCGGCGCCGCGCATGTCAAAGAGTTGATAGCAACATATCAACCCGAAACCATAACATTTCATCATAAAGCATTAATGATTTCCGTTAACAGAAGTGCAAAGGATTCAGAGCTTTATGATGCGGTTCGATTTAGCTGGCGCATTAATGTCTCTCGCGCCAGCCAAGCAGAAGTCATTCTTGCTACTGTAAGGGGGATCGTTCGAGGGGTTTTCATTGCTGATAAATGGCTCAAATCAACACGTGAAAATTTCCCTACGATGAAATACTGGGACGAGGATCCGGACTTTGAGGCAACACAAAGTTCTCGCTATGGTTTTGAAGGTCGAGAAGCCCCACCTGAAATAGCAAATCTTTATCTTGGAAAAAAAATACCAGATGAATTAAGAAAAAAAGGAGCTATGTCCCCGGTCCGTTACTCACCTAATTTTTGAGTCTTTAAGTGATAAGCATAAACCGCAGCACGATCTTCTTGCATACGACGTGCTACGGTTTCATTTATCTCCGACCGGAAACTTCTTATACAGTGTCGATATACCAACATCATAGATGATCGCCACCTTCTGGCGAGGAACGCCTGATGCAATTAATCGCCCGGCCTGCGCCCATTGTTCTGGTGTAAGTTTGGGACGACGTCCACCAATTCGTCCCTGTGCGCGAGCAGCTTCCAGTCCAGCTTTTGTTCGTTCAACAATCAGTTCTCGTTCCATTTCAGCTAGGGCACCCATCACATGAAAGAAAAAACGCCCCATCGGTGTGCTGGTATCAATAGCATCCGTCAGGCTGCGAAAATTAACGCCACGTTCGCGCAACTCCTCAACCAGAATGACCAGATGCCGCATACTACGCCCCAGCCGATCCAGTTTCCAGACCACCAGAGTGTCACCTGCCGATAATGTCCTGAGCAGTTTTTTCAGTCCCGGTCTTTCGGACTTCGTACCGCTTATCTTGTCTTCAAAAATCAGTTCACATCCTACACAGTTCAACGCATTACGTTGTAGATCGGTGTTCTGGTCATTTGTTGATACGCGAACATAGCCAATAAGCATGGTAGATCCCCCGGGTAAAAGCAGGAATGATGCCATTTGCTCGTTATTTCTGCATTTTCATAAACCTTGGTTTGGGAGAAGCGGCAAAACGAAATGTGGGAACAGGGGAAAATCAGATACCTGATATGTCATCATATGCATCAGGTTCAGGCTGGCGAAAAATGCCAGATGGTTCAATTGAACAGTGGGGACGAATTAGTTTTCCTAGTGAACACGGGCCTGTATCCGCCAATGTTTCATTCCCGATTCCATTTACACAGACACCGGGCATTGTAATTGTGTGCGATGGTGGTTTCGGGGGCGGGAATATGTGGGGGGCGACTAACTGGAGCACTACCGGCTTCATAGCTCACTGCAATTATGGTCTTGAAGGTGGTGCGTTTTTCGCTAAGGGCTGGTAATGATGAAATATCTGTACGTAAACAACCTGGCATATCCTTACGAACTTCAGTCTCTTTATGTTGAAAAAGGTGAGTGGCCTGAAGAAAAAGGTGTTGATATAGACGAAGTAATTTTCAGGGAATATTTCTATGATACACCACCAGAAGGAAAATACAGATGTGTCGGAGAAGATGGACTGCCTGCATGGGTAGATATTCCTCCACCAACACGTGAAGAACAAATTGCATCAGCCGAAACTAAAAAGCAGCAATTGATTAATCAGGCCAACGAATACATCAACAGTAAACAATGGCCAGGTAAAGCATCAATTGGTCGTCTGAAAGGTGAGGAACTGGCGCAATATAATTTGTGGCTGGATTATCTGGACGCACTGGAACTGGTCGATACTTCCGGTGCGCCAGATATTGAATGGCCTACGCCTCCGGCAGTTCAGGCCAGATGACGTCCGGCGCTGTGCTGGTATCTGTTGCCGTCACCGCGTCAATGTAATCCAGCACAGCGTTAAGTCGGGTGTTTTCTGGCTGCGTCAGCTTCCGCCCAGCCTGTAATTTCAGTTGAATCAGACTGATGGAAGCCATTGCAGCATCAATCAGCGACTGGCGCTGTGCTTCTGCCGCTTCTACTGCGGCGCTATGCTGTGCCTCGGTATCCGTCACCCATTTCTCACCATCCCATTTATCGTATGGCGTTAACGGTGAAAGCGTGACATAACCGTCTTTGATGGCACCGATATAATCCACTGTAACAGCTGCGCCATTTTCAGTTGAGTAAACGGTCTCATTGCGATGGTCTTCTTCATGGCTCCATCCCTTACCCGTAAATACTGCCACTTTTCCCGGAATGTTTTCGCCCGGGTCAATACCAGTGGAACAGGCGGGCATACTTACGCCAGTATTAATATATTCATCAGACCAGCCCGTATACTCAGATGTTTCAGCATCATAATAAAAACAACGCATATCGCCCGGCACTGTAGCCAGCCCATTTTCATCAAAAACAGGTTTCATTATTTAGCCCTCACCAGAAAGTTAAATGCAATATTTCGCGGTCTGACTGCAACAAAATTCACACCATCACCCACAGAGTTACTGGTGAAATTAAATCGTGAAAATCCTGGCTGATTTCCGGCGATGCCATCATGAAAGTTAATTGCGTGTCCCGCACCTCCGCCTGTATTCCCGGCAAACTGAGAAAAGTTTGTAGCTTCCTGCCAGCTTAATAATTCGCGACCACCATCTGCACCTCGCCCGTCATCCCAGATACGAATGAAATCACCGCGGGCTTCAGGTAATACCAGCGAAGGAAACACTTTTGCCAGCACAGGGTAATCAGAGGCAGAAAATTTCGCCCCGTTGAACTTCAAAAACACCATACTGGACCAGCTGTCGATTACAGTATTTGGCATTGCAGCGGACGGCCAGAAGAACGGAACGCCAATAGCTGGAGCACCTTCTCCCAAACCAAGGTTTTCGAGAGCCGTTTTCACCGTGCCATCCGATTTGATATCGCCAAACGGATTCTTGCGGCTTAACAGCAGCGCACGAAGCGCGGTAAGCAGCTGGTCATGCCGCCCCTTCTCCAGGCTGGCACCGGATGCCTCCACAACGCTGCAAAGCTCCTCCTGCAACATGTCAAAGTAGTCATCATCCAGATCGGTGGCAGGCGCGCCGGTCTGGGGGTTACCACGGGTAAAACCGTTCTTACCCGCGCCGAACTTATCCTTCTGCGCGGTTTTCGTGTCTATACGATGCATGGATTACTCCGGATATTTAAAAATTACGTAGGTATGCGACGGGCAGAGTTTGTTAAGCACACACTCGACAACGGTGTCGCCCCATATACGCAGCGCGGAATCACAGGGATCGCCACATGTCATCCAGATGGTGTTTGTGGCGGCTGGCATGTTGACCTGCCAGTAATACCGCCATTCCGGCGCATTCACCGCGTCAGTACAGGCCGATGAGCAGGTGAACGTGCTTTTGTCGTATCGCGTGATGGTAGCGTCTGGTCTGCCCAGGGCAGCAAGCTGTGCAAGATAAAAATTCTCGTTGATGCCGCCCGCCAGGTTAACCTTCGCATCCAGCCGTTGCTGACGCTGGCGAAGGGTCTGCGTCCCTGCCGGAATACATTCATCCGGCAGGCCGCACAGACGCTCCCAGCGGTTTATCAGTTCGGTGGTGGTGCGCGGATCCAGCTCCTGCATCAGGGCATCCGCACGCTGATGAACACGGGTTAATGACGGTGCCGCACCGGCAATCGCCGGATCGCTGGCTGACCACGCCGGACCGGGCGGCAACAGTGCTGACAACAGACGGATGTAATCATCGTTTGTCACGTCCATGAAATCGCCCCCAGAACCGCCAGTTCATTTTTCGCAATGGTGATATTGTCCGCCGGTGCAAGCAACTGATGGCTGTATTCCCCGTTCGCACCGGAAATCGCTTCACTGATACGTGACACCTTCAGTTCTCCCTGCGGATAACCATCACGCAGCAGGAACGAACGCAACTCCGCGGTGATGGCAGCCCGTATTTCCGGTGTGTCCGGCGTCACACGGATATGAAAATCCACCGTATGTGCCACCGGCCTGAACACATACAAATCAGAGCCTGCCACCGGGGCCAGTGGCTCGATATGTTGTCTTGCCGCCGTTTCCGTTGATTCTTCCGGAATGGGATTAATCAGGTCACTGCTGGCAATCATCACACCGACAGTCCCCGTTCCCATCCAGTGTCGGTATGTCCATGCGCGGGTAATGCCAGGCACTTCTTTAGCCCAGACGACATAGTCCCCGTCAGCCCCGCCCTGCGGCGTCCAGTAATACCGCTCAATGACGCGGGCGCGCCACGTTTCCAGCTCTTCAGTATCAAATCCGCCTGTCAGGGTGTCAGCCACACCGGAAGACGGCAGACCATTCACCGGCGTGACCAGGATTAATGCCGTACCGTCGTCAGCGTTACCGACCGCACCTGCACTTGAGCAGGCGATCGGCACGCGCAGGACACCACCGGAGCTGATTGCATCGTCAGTTGTCGTGTACTGCACTAGGTCATCGCGCTGAATAACACTCCCGGCAGTCACCTTCAGGCCATCGCTGACACCTTCCCAGCGCATATACCCGCTGGCAACCGTGGCTCCCTTGCGCGGACACCGTTTCATCGCAGCATGTCGCGCCAGCCAGGACTCATCGCACAGGTCAGGCAGCATATTCATTGCCAGATAATCGATGTAACCGTAGACCGTATGCAGCGCTGCCGCATACACCTTTGCCCGCACGTCTTCATCCATGCGCCGGAGCGTGTCGCTGACGTCCAGCCTGGCGAATAAATCGTTACGGAGCATACTGATATTTTCTGCCAGCGTCGGGCGCTGAAATTCACTGTCCGCCATGCGTTATCGCACTCCACAGATCATCAAAAGAAATCATTACTGGTCCATCACGACGCCAGAGGGTGATACTGTTACCCAGCTCATTAATCCCGGTGCGGCGGATATCCAGATCAATACGGGACACCACGCCGTCATCAATCATCCATTGCAGGCATTCGCGGATATACCCCCTTACCGTCTGCACCAGCTGATTGGTCAGTTTGCTGCGCTGAAGCAGCCACAGTCGGGAGCCGTAACGGTCATTCTGTACCGCAGGCCAGGTATCCCCCCACCATCCCATCGGGACGTCGGCATTGTCATCAGGCTCCGCCCGCCGCCAGGTGAACAGGGAAATCACCACGGCGCGGGTCAGCGGATCCAGCGGTGAGCTGGCGCAGGTGCGTTTACCGTTCACCGTCAGCCACAGTTCCATCATGCCTCCATCGCTTTATCAGGTTTATCGGTGTTACTGCCCTGACCGTTCTCTCTGTGACGATGCCCGTTATAGGCAAGCCGCATCGCTGACATGGTGGTGCCGCCGGAGTCGCACAGGTCTTTCACCTGTCCGGTCACTTCCAGGTCCATTTCAAAACGTGCTCTGGGCGCATTGCGAAACGTGATCGTCTTACCTGCACCGTCCACCACGATCCCCTCCCGGGTCAGCGTCATGGACTGCCCCTGATCGTCATAGACAGCCACCTCACCCGTCTGCAGCCCTTTCAGGCGGTAGCGCCGGTCCGACACCGTAACAACCACCGCATGAGAACGGTCGCCATCCGGAAACAACACCACCGCTTCCGCACCGCTGTTTGCCCTTGCGGTAAAACCGTAGGGTTCAAGATGTTCAACCCCGGCTTTGGGTTCACCGGCAATCAGGGACACATCCACGGTCTGACATTTCGTGGCGGCACTGATGCTTTTCACCACAGCCCGCCCAATCAGGCCGAGGAGTTGTCGCTGCATGGCTTCAATCGTCCTCATCAGAACGGGTCCTCCTGTACTCTGGCTTTTTTCTTTTTCCGCGCGCCGGGGGCTTCGGGTTCAGGCAGATAAGCATCAGGCGGGCCGACACGGATTTCCGTCAGGGTGCCGTTCTGGTCCTGAGTAAACGTGACTTCCGAGACAAGCAGTTCGGTATTGTCGAAACCACAGACCGGATCGAAGACAATCACCCGCTGGTTGGGCTGCCACAGCGTACCGTTACCCTGTCGCCATCCCTGCACCACATAGGTGGTTTCATCCGTCCGCGCCGCCCGTTGTCGGGCTTCAAAGTCCGCACGGGCAATACAGCCTGCCCCCGTGGCCTGCCCTGTCTGCCTGATATACATCGGACGGTAACGGGCAATAAATGCGTCCTCTGTGCGGGCCCGCAGCGCGGTGGTGGTGGCCTCACCGAAATCATCGTCGTTTCCGGCACGCTGCCCCGCCACCTGGTAAACTGAAAACCGCTCCCGGATACTCTTCTCCGTATCACAGGAAAGGATGTTTTCCCCAAGTACCAGCGCGGTATGTGCCCGCGTTGAGCCAATACCGCCAATCACCAGCCTGCCGTGCGGGTCGTCGTAAGCCAGTGCCTGCTGCTGACCGAGTATTTTGTTGATCACCTCAATCACCGTTTCGCCGTGATCAGGCTGGACATCAGGAATAACACCCGACGGCGCACTGTTGTTCACCACCTCAATGCCGAAAGGCGCAGCAAGCGCCTGCGCAATCTGTACCAGCGATCGTCCGTTAAACTGTGTCGGTTCGGCTGCACAGTCAATCAGGTCAGCGGTCAGACTGCGTCCGGCAATACCGGTGCTGACCGAACGGGCATCGTAACGAACGGGCGTCGCCTCCACCCAGCCAGTGATCACCAGCTCATCACCAATCAGCACCTCCACTTTTGAACCGTTTTTAATGCGCGGCTGAAGCGTGGTAATCCCCTCATATCCCGGCCACTGGCGGGTGATCTCCACACTGAAATCCCGCGCCAGCCGTTCAATACCGGCACCGATGCGCACCGATGTCCAGCCATTCCACTCCCGGCCATTTACCCGTAGCGTGACGTTATCGTTCATTGCACTGGCACCTTCAGAGGGATCACCGGCACAAAGCCGGGATGCGTAATGGCATTACGCCGGATAATGTCCGCGTCACGCGCCGCGTTATCAAACCAGGTCGCCGCCAGCACCAGCGCGGGTAAAACCTCATCCGGTGTGCGCTGAATGATCCGTGCAGACTGTTCAAGGCGCGTGTTGATATCCGCATTCAGATCTGCTTTCACCCGGCGCAGCGCCAGAAACAGCGCATCACTGGTTGTACGGGACAACTCCTTATCAATTGCCGTATTCAGTGTGTCGCGAATGTCAGTCAGTTCTTCCCACGTCGGCAGATCAACCGTGTTTTTCACCGCCGGTGCATTGTTCAGTGCCGGATGCGTGACGGAAGGCCAGCCGGTGCTCTGCGCAGCTGTTGTTGCCTGCCCCACTGCGGCATTCTGCATCACCGCGGAAGTTGTTGGCGCAGGCAATCGGGTGACGGCATACGCCGCTTCGCTGATTGCGGTCGTACGAAGGGTGCTGGCAACCACGTTACGCTGCTGCGTCGCCGTAGCGGTGGTTTTACTGTCCGTTTTCCAGACGCCGCGCGGTTGCAGATCGCTGCCGAGGCTGACACCGGAAAGCGTTTTGATCATGGTGACCAGGTCGCTGGCGTTACCATAAAGGCGTTTCCCGGTACGCCACATTTTCTGCACCTGCTCAACGAAATTTTTGCCTGACGATGGCGGCGGCAGAAGTACCGAGATATCCCCCTGCAACAGCCTGGCGGCATCCGATACGGCAGAATCCACCACTTTCATCGCATCAGAAATATACCCCAGCATTATGCTGGCATTACCGATAACGTCGTTCTGCACGAAATCCGCCACGCCATCGATACTGAAACCTCTGAAGCTGTCACTGATGCAGTCATCCAGTGCAGAACAGGATGACATCAGCGTCTGCGCCGTCGCCGCACCTGAAGTGGGGTAAGAGAGTTCTCCCGCTTCGACAAACTTCAGGTCAAAGCGGACAATACGCCCTTCACTCTTCGATGTGCTGACCCGAACCTCTCCGTCAACACAGACTTTCAGCTCACCGTAAGTCGGATGGACAAGCGTGCCGGGACCGGGTTTATTCAGCGCGTCAATCAGGCGATCGCGCTGGTCAAAGCAGTCATCTCCCACCACATAAGCTGTGATGGACGGACGAAAAGTGATTTTCCCCAGGTCTTCGGTATAGGGTTTGTCGCGGTTCGGGTATTCATGTGTTTCCACACGGCGACCGGTTCCCGCACTTTCTTCTTCAACCTTAAACGGCACGCCGCGAAATGACGCGTCCTGAAGTCTGTCACGCCAGCCTGAAGACGACGAAAGTAATGAAGGTCGGGTGGGAAATGAGGATAAATCCATAGACTGACCTCAAAAAGGACTGCGTTATCGTGGAAAACGAAAAGGGGAATACCCCACATCGTGCGTGATTTTCATCAGGGGATCGGCTTTGCCCGGTACATCAATTATCTTCATACCTGGCGGAGCATTCTCGAACGTGACTTTCAGCTCGCTGTGCTGTGTCATGGAAGAAGATGGATTCAACAGCGGAACATTGGGTTTGTACTGACTCAGGCTGGCCTGATACTGCTCGTACTCTTTACGATCAAAAAAAGGCGTCCAGTCTGAAGCCAGAAACAGCCCTTTATTATCCAGCCAGTTAACCGTATCTTCAGGAACAACACTTTCCAGAGTATCTTTAACCGGCTCATACATCAGGGTTCCCAGAAAACCATATACCCCGGCCTTCCCGATAAAGCCGCGGCCTTTCCCCATCAATCCCGTTTCTGCCGATACCTTCCCCAGCGTACGCATCTCTCTGGTCACTGCGGTAATGGATTTGGTAACGTCAGCAACCCATTTGGTTGCCATAAACAGGGCAATCGCTTTCAGAACAGTTTCCCATCCCCCCATCGCCTGCGCCGTTTCATCCACCACGTGCCAGACTTTTTTTATGACAGGACCTACGGTTTCCCAGTTATCAATAATGAGGTAAGCGCCACCAACCAGAAGAGCAATCAGCCACTTAGCAGGCGTCATATTCATCACACCGCCGAGAACTTTCATAATTCTGGACAAAGAGCCTGCAGCGGCTCCCACCGTCAGTAAGGCCAGACCGATTTTAGCAATGGTCTTAACGAGCTCCGGGTTTTCACGGACAAACGTTCTCACTTCCTCAAGGAGCGGTTTTACCGCTTCAAGACCATCATTAACCTCAGGAAGAAACGTTTCCCCCAGCGTGGAAGAAATGGCATCAAGTTGATTTTGCAGAAGTAAAAGCTGGTTTTCCGTCGTCGCTGCCCTCGAAGCATATTCCTTCTGCATCGAACTGCCATATTGCTGGGAATCCGCAACCCGCCTGAAGTTGGTACGCAACAAATCAAGGTTAGTCAGCAGAGGTGCTATCGCGCCCAGAGACTCTTTCCCGAACAGGGCATTCAGCACAGCTGCCTGTTTTTCTTTAGGCACTTTAGCCATCGCATCCAGTACAGACAGCATGGTGCCCCGGGCATCTTTCTGCATATCAGCAGCTAATTTCTTCGGATTGATCCGCAGAAAACGCAATGCCTGTTTCTGCGATTTTGTCGCGGAATTTCCCGCGGTCAGGGAAAGCATGAAGTTCTTGATCCCTGTGGCGGCAATTTCTGACTCCACGCCCATCCCGGCAATGGTTGCCCCCATCGCCGCGATTTCGCCGGAAGCCACACCAGCAACACCACCTAAAGGACCAATACGCGTAACAATATCGGAGATTTTCTTCGCATTCGCCGGGCCGGTATTACCAAGGTAGTTGATTTTGTCAGCCAGCCCAGCCACTTCATCCTGTGTCATATTAAACGCAGTACGCCACTGGGCCATCATCTGCCCGGACTCTTCAGCCGTTGTATCAAAGGCCACGCCCATCTTCACCGCATCAGTGGCAAACAGCATCAGTTCATCACGTGCAATCCCGGCCTGACCGCCAGCCGCCACAATTTCCGCGATCCCGTCTGCAGACATGGGAAGCTCTGTAGACAAAGCGCGTACCTGCTCCGTCATGGCCTTAAATGCATCCGGCGTATCCAGACCGTCCACCACTTTGCGGACATCAGCCATCTTCGATTCAAGGGTGATGGCTGATTTTACAGGGAGTGCCAGTGCCCCCATTATTGCAGTACCCGCCCCGGCAGCACCCAGAGCAAGGCTGGAGACTTCTTTCTGAAATCCCTTAAGCTGACGCTGCATACCTTTAAGCGGGCCGGATAGCCTGTCAACGGCGGTGATGATGGCTTTCAGCTGAAAATTATCAGCCATGCTTCATCTCCTCATTTATACGGACGGCCTCTGCCTCCAGATCAGCAAAGTGAGAAATAGCCGTCCGGCGAAGTTCAAGGGGGTTTAATTTCCAGAACCACGCGACATTGTAGAATCGCTTCCGGAGGTCTCTTCCGTCTCCAAGCCGGTAAAAAAACGCATTACAATCATGCCTGCCTTGAAAATATCCAGCTTCGTCATCTGCGCTGCAGACGAGCGCGGGATCCCGGCCAGAAGCGGGATATATTTCAGCGCCACCTGACTGTCCATTTTCATACCACCATCAGGCGAAACAGAGAAAGGGAACCCCAGCGCCTCAATCTCGTCATACGTAGGCTCACGTATTTCCAACACATGCAGTGTTTCTTTGTGGGCGATGATCGGTTTTTTAAGTACAAGCTCAATCACTGGTAATCCCCTTCTTCACCGTGAAATTCAATATCGACCGTGCCTTCTTCGGCATTATGGTTCGCTTCGCCGTGCAGCCAGGCTGACGACAATACATAGACCTGACCGTTCGCCAGCTCGGCAGTGATGGTCATCTCATCAGACGAGGTGATTTTGCTCACCGGAAAATTCTTCGGTACCTTGAAGGTCCCTTTGACATAAGGTGCACGGTGAGTTTCCTTGCGGTCCACTGAACCGTCCAGACCGATGATGTCATCATTGACCGTCCTGTTCATGGGCACCTCAATGCCGCCGGTCAGCGATAGCTGCTGACCGTCAATTTTGAAATAACAGGTTCCCCCGATACGGGCCATTATGCAGACTCCTCTGAATACTGAAGACGGAACTGGTTAACCACGGCAAAGACACGCAGCTGGTTAACATAGTCAGGCGGGAACAGCGTGTTCAGGCGATTTGGATCGCTGGCATCACGCTCCACAACCAGGTACTGCTTGAACAGTTCGTAGTTTTCCACGATCCCCGCACGCTCGAGCTGACGGTAGGTTGCCAGCAGTTCCCCTTTGATCACCGCCGGGGTGACAATCGCCTGACCGGGACCAAAGCGGGTACCGTCGCTGGCAAGCTTGTGACGCCCGTACTTACTGGTAATGACGGATTTCAGTTTGCGCAGTACATACGCACTGGTATGCAGCGTCTCGCTGTCGAGGTAGCTGTTATCCGCAACCCCGTAAGCGTTTTTCCTGTACGTGGTGACATCACGCTGAATGCGCAGTACCCCACTTTCGACATACGCCGTTGCCACGCCATGAGACAGCTGGGTCTGTTGTTCTGTCATCGTGAACCGTTTCCCCTTCGGCGCAGGCAGCATACCCACCAGCTCACCGGTCTGCGTGGGACGTGCCGGATCGTTGCGAATAAACACCGCTGCGCGGGCGGTACGACTTGCCGCCAGCTCGTCGGCAGGCGTCTGGGTGTCTTTTTCGTATCCCGCCAGGGTAATGTGCTGCTGGTTAAACTGGTCACCTGCGGTCACCAGTTCTGACAGCGTGCCGATCTTTGCCGTATATACATGACCATACAGCTGACGCGCATAGCTCCAGCGACCGCTGGTATCGTTCATCTCGGTCACCAGCGTGTTAACGGAGGGCGTGTCGTTGAACGGCAGGCCGATATAATCAAACGGCTCATCCGCCATTGCAGCCACCGCGCCGGTGAGAACCGGAGCACCCGTTCCGGCGGTACCCGTCGCCACGGCAATCTGTACGCCCGCTGGCAGCACTTCGCCCCCACCAAAGCCGTAGTAATTGAGGCTGACAGGAATTTCATTCCCGCAAAGCCCCTTATGACGCGCGGTCAGTGTGACCACGCCTGCCGAAGATGAGGCCGTAAACGGCAGGGCCGGAACGGCATTGATGGCATCCTGGATACTGCTGGCAATCGTCGTGACGTTATCGCCGTTGGTCACCGGTGCCTGCACGCGGGTACGTCCCACATAAACATTCACCGTGCCGGTTTCGGTTGCTGCTCCGGTCACCGTCAGCGTAACCGTTGCCGCCGCGCCTGTGGCTTCCGGAACGGCAATCACATACAGCTCGCCAAAGGGGTCGGTCTGGCGATAAGCCTCGACCATACGCGCCAGCTGACTTCCCGCACCACAAATCTGGCGTGCATAGTCTGCCGACGGCATCAGTACCAGACTGTTGGCAACAATCTCTGCACCGTTATTGGCATGACCAATCAGCAGCGATGCTCCGCTGTCCTGTGCAGTATTCGCCGCCTGGTTATCCATTTCCGCATAAAACAGCGGAACCAGCGTATTCGACGGAATGGTGTTAAAGCTTATCGTCATCGGTGTTCACCTTTTTATTCACGCGCCGGATATCACCCGCTGCTTCACGGCGCAGCCAGTAGTTGTTCTCGTCAACATTTCGCCCTTCGGCGGGCAAAAGGTCGCCGCGGGCAGGGTCAGGAACTGACCGCCCTTTAACAGGTTTGACAAACATGAGGATCCTCAGGAAGGAAGGGTTATTTCGGTGTGATGTTCGATATCGCCGTCAGGCCCGTTACCGGGCTCGAGATAATCAACATCAATCGCCAGCGTTTGCAGTTCATCCAGACTGTTCAGATCATCCTGCTGGCGGGTATCGTCTTCAGTCAGCTCGCTGATGACCGAAAAATCGAACTGATAAATCAGCTCATGACGATTCAGATCCAGCAGCGTGCCGCCGTCATAGGTAATCGGGTTACCGCACGCTTCCGGGTTCCAGCCCAGCAGGGCCTTAAAGAGCATCTGCCGGACATCGTCCACCACATCATACGAGGCAAACTGACCGCGCTCATCACGCCCGTTACTCAGTATGACAACCACGGAGAAGCCCTCTTTCAGCTCCTGCCAGTAGTCGGTCTGGCTTTTGTTTTCTCCCGGAGAGTCATCACCCGGTACCACATACGCCGCCGGGAGTCTCAGCTTTCCGACCTCCGGCAGATTTTTGAACTGTGCCGCGCCTGCCACCCGGTTTTCAAAATACGGGCAGCGGGCACGCAGCGCAGCAATAACAGGCGTCAGTTTCATCTGTGTCGTCGCTCCGGCTTCAGTGATTTACGCAATTCCCGCGCCAGAAAATAGCGTGTCCAGCTGCGGTTCTTTTCAAGAGTTTCCACCATGAAGTTATTACGTGGAGCCAGTCGCCAGCCGCTGCCACCGGATGCACCACGATGATGACTACGACGACGTTTTGCTCCTCCCCGGACACCAAAAAACAGAAACGCCGGATAGAAGTCACCAGAGATCATCCGGTTCCCCTTCCCGTTGCGCTGGTTAGGGGCAATGCGTGTCATAAAACCGGCTCGCTTTTTACTGGCTCTCGGCACCATATAACCAATCGAACGAGCCAGGCGTCCGGTCTGATAACCGGGGTTTTCACCCGGTGCCGACCGCGCACAGCGCATCACCAGCCGACGGGCATCACGCATATGACGCTGCCCAATCGTGACAAACGCCCGCCGGACACGGGCGCGGTTAAAGCGCATCTCGGCGGGCTGCTGAACATCAACGTGAAAAAAGGGAGTCGCCATTGCTGCCTCCGTGACTCTGCCTACATTCGCCCAGCTCCGTACACTCCAGCAGCAGAAAGCGCCGCGCCCCGTTCAGATCGCGCTGACGTTTCACCCGGTACACACTGTCACCGCAGACCACCTCATAATCAGCGGTGATCCTCCGGCGGTAACGAATGGTGATGTAATGGGTGATGGCGTCCCCGGTCTGCGCGGTTTCCTGCCAGGTGGTGGCACTGGTCTGGATAACCTTCGCCCATGTCCGGAACGTAACCGGGTATTGAGGCTCCACGCCAAAGTTATCCGCGGGCATATCCACCCGCAGGCGGATCAGGACGCGTTTATTCAGTTCGCCGGGGTCCGGCAGAATGTAGGTTGCGCTGGTCTGCGCCTGACGAATTTTCATTGCGGAAAGTACCTGTACGGGCCGACAAGCCAGCCAAAACTCTGCGGCATGTCGAGTTTCTCCACTTCCGTAACCGACGAGCGGTTTTCGTAAAAATGGCTGATAAGCATCAGCATCCCCAGACGAATATCATCCGGCAGGTGCAGTCCGTCCGGGTCGCTGTCCGGAATGGTTTCATCCGGTGCATAGAGCTTCCGGTTCAGATACGTTTCCGTCCGCTTTTGCGCCGCACAGGCCAGCAGTTGCAGATGGCGGTCATCAGCATCGAAATCCTCATCCAGCCGGAGTTGGGCTTTAATCTCTTCCATTGTCAGAAGCATACTCAGCCCTCTTTACTGGTCGTGGCTTTTTTCTCTTTTGTCGCTTTACTGCTTTTTGCACTGGTTCCGCGCTCTGCTAACCCGGCCTGAAGTGCAATCTCCTGCACCCGGGCAGGAAGCGCCCCGTCGTCATACTCACCGGCCCGAATGACCTCAACACGCATACCGTCCGGTGACCATTTCAGATCTTGTTTCAGGATCATGATTCTTCACCCGTCAGAACAGGGGGCGCGGTTCCGCGCCCCTGAGTGATTACGCCGCTGCAATCTTCAGCAGTTTGATGGCCTGCGAATCGACCAGCATCCCGCCGGTGCGCTTGGTGGTATAAAAACCGACAAACGGTTTATTGGTGTACGGGTCACGCAGAATGCGGGTGCCGATACGGTCAACGATGGTGTAACCCCGTTTGAAGTTACCAAATGCAATGGCTTTCGCATCAGCGGCGATATCCGGCATCTGTTCGTTTTCAGCGATACCGTAACCCGCCAGAGAGGACGGCTGCCCCAGTTCCAGCCCCGGACGCCACAGATAGTTACCCTCGGTGTCTTTCAGCAGACGGATGGCAAACAGGCTGTTGTTGTTCATCATGAACTTCGCGCCGGTGCGGTGTGCCTTACGCAGCGTGTAAATCAGTTTGATAATGGCGTCTGCGGTCACCGCAGTCGCGTCGCCGGATACAATATGCTGAAGTTTGCCGAACGCCCGGACCTTATCGGTTTCATCAGTGGATTCATACGCCAGGAACCCTTTCGGCTTCTTGGTGCCATCGCCTGAGGTAAAGGCAATTTCTTCCTGTTCGGCAAATTCGGTTGCCAGCTCGCTGTTGATCCAGGCCTCCACGTTGAAAAAGGCATCGTCCAGCATTTTCTGGGTGGCCTGCGGGTTACCGTAGATTTCCCCCATGAGAGGTTCAATCAGCTCCAGTCTGGAGGTGGCAGTCTGGGATCGCGTATCCGTTTCCCCCACCCATCCGGAAGCCGTACCGCCCAGATTCACCAGTTTTTTGTAGTCGGAACCGCCAACGGTGATCACCGTGGCTTCCTGACGCATCACCACTTCATCTTTAAGCAGGTTGAGAATGTTGCGATCCAGCGCTTCCGGCACGGCGTAGCCACCGTCTTCATCGGTGCCCACCTGCAATGCCTTACGCTCCAGATCGCGCAGACCGTCTTCACGGCCTTTACGCAGGAAGCACACAAACGCCTCTTTATGCTCGGTGGCCAGTTTATTTTGCGCACCACCTGCCGGACGTTTCAGCTCAAGCAGCTCTTTTTCAAGATCGCTTTTGAGGTTTTCCAGCTCGCTGAGTTTCCCGTTCAGGGTTTCCACCTGCCCGGCAAGTTTGCCTTTTTCCTGCTCAATCGCATCCACGCGCTTGTCGTTCTTTGCTTTGAAATCGTCAAACTTCTGCTGCAGCTCCTGCGCGACCTGTTCCACATCTTTAATATCAACCGCCATCGTATTTCTCCTGATTAGAAGTTCAGATTTTTCAGTGCATTCAGTGCAGAGCCCACATCCTCAGCGTCGCGCAGGGACAGTGCGCCATAGCCCCCGGCCATGAATGCTTTGGCCTGGGTACGGGAGAGTCCGACATCACGCAGGACTCTTTCGATTTTTTTCTGTTCGGGGATTTCCCCGCGGGCCAGTGCGTTCTTGACGTCGCTGATCCGCGCCTCGTCGTTAGACGGGAACGTCACCAGGCTGACTTCCCAGAGGTCGATTTCTTTCAGCAGAAAGGCTTCTTTGCTCCGGTCGTATTCCCAGTCTTTCAGGACGTACCCAATAGAAAGGCCGGTTAACGAACCGGCCTTCATGTGTGCATGTGCGCGTTTTGCGAGGGGATCATCATCAATAAGCAACCGTCCCCTGACGTAAAGCCCGACATCGTCTTCCTTCATTTCGGTGTAAACACCGATGGGTTCATCCATGCGGTGCTGCCAGAGCAGCGCAGGTAACGCTTTTCTGTCACTCCACGCCCGCAGGGAAGCAGCAAATGCCCCGGACATCACCACATCATCGTGGCTGTCCTTTACACCAAAGACGGAGCCATACCCTTCAAACTCACCGGAGTCACTGACAGATTTCAGACTCAGCGGTACATCAAGACGTTGTTTCGTCTGCATTGGCGTTATCCTTCTGCTTACCGGCTTTACTGCCATCGGAGGGTTTCGTGGTCATGTTCATCGGTGTGAGATAGACATCACCACCGGGACGCGGATTCATATCTTCCAGGTCGCGGCAGTCATTGGGAGAGTAAATTCCCCAGTTAATCCCGGTGGCGTAGGCTTCAAAACGGGACTTCATATCCCCGCGCAGTAACGCCCCGGCGTTAAATTTGGCGTAATAAACGCCCTGCTTACTTTTTCGTACCAGTCCGGTGTTGATCCACTGTTCGATGCGGGTCAGATACGGCACCAGTGAATAGTTGATAAATCCGAGCCCCAGTTCTTCGATATTGTTGAAGGTGGCGCGATCGGTGTTCTGCACCATGTGCAACGGTACCCGGAACAGACGACAGATTTCTTCAAGCTGAAACTTGCGGGTTTCCAGGAACTGGCTGTCCTCGGCGTTCAGCGCCATCGACTTCCAGTCCAGCCCCATCTCAAGGATCATCGGGCGGTGAGCATTGCCAAGCCCGGTGTGACGCTCCTCAAAATCTTTCTTCAGGCGCTCGTAAGCCTGATCTGACAGCGTCTGCTCTGTACGCAACACACCCGACGTCACCGCGCCATTGCTGAACAGTCTGGCCCCGTGCTCTTCGGTCGCTGCCGCCAGCGATATTGCCTCGCGGGCATAGGCGATGGGATTCAGCCCCACCAGTCCGTCCAGCGTCAGCGTGCGCACATGCCAGATATCCTCCTGGCTCAGTACATCCGTGGAGCCATCCGGGAATGTGACCTGATAGACCGGCTCCCAGCTACTGTTAAGCTTCGGTACCACACAGCCGGGATCGACGGGCAGCAGTTCAGCCACTTCGCCAAATGCTTTCACTTTGTAGGCGTAAAAGTTTCCCCGCAGGCACAGACAGGTGACCACCAGCTCCCAGAACTCCTGCGGCGTCATATAGCCATTGGGATGCGTGGAGATCAGCTTATGCAGACGTTCGCCAGTGGCTCTCTGCTTCAGGCTGCCGTTCAGGTGATACAGGTTGCAGGGCAACATACCGACCGACTCCGCCAGCACCCTGACGCAGGAAAAAACCGCCGTCAGTCGCATGGCCCTCTGGCTGCTGATCTGCTTTCCGGTATAGGTGTCGTATGACAGCCCGATAGCATCCACCAGCTCTGCTGGCGTGGTCACCGGTGCGTCACTTTTTCGTTGAAATAATCCCGAAAAGAACACTATTTACCTCCACCAACAGACATCTGTGTACGGTCGAGATATCGCGCTACCAGCCACGACCAGAACAGGCACAACGCCCCGGCAACAACAAACCCCGCCGGGGGATAAATCAGCCAGGCACCATACGCCAGCAAAAGCACCCCCAGCACGCCCACCAGAGGCGCGAGAATCAGCATGATCATAATTACCTCAGTTAAAGCGAGCGGATCCCGTAGGACTCAATGTGGTCGGACAGCGTGTCTTCTTTCTCATACAGCATGGCTCTGCCAACCGCCATAATCAGCGCAACTGCACCATCGATTTTGTTTTCCGCCTGCTCTTTGACGGGCTTCACCACATCATCGTTACCCGGAATGGTTTTGCCGACCACGTTGCCGATACACCAGGTCATGATGGGATTGCCATCATGATGAAAGCGCCCCGATTCAATTGCCGCTTCCAGCTCTTTCATCGGGTCGGACATGTTGGTGTAGTTCTGAATGATGGTGATGGGATTCAGGTCTTCATCAGCAAGGTCATGTGACAGCCCGGTCGCCCCGAAGGGGTCGATGGGTGACTCGCTGACCGGGCTGATTTTGTTCGCCGCTTTGGCCTCTTCGAGGATGTAGCGATAATCCACCTCTGCACCATCGGTAACGGTCAGGACGCCCATTTCCACCCATTTCTGAAAGCGTTCGGCTGTCCGGCGATCTTCATTTTTCTCGACGCTGTACACCGTGTCATACGGTACCCAGAAACGCGGGGCCACACTGTAGTAATGCGTTTTACCGTCAATCTCGCGGGTATAAAGTCGCGCCATGCTGTTCATATCCAGCTTACGCGCCAGGTCAAAGGCCAGAATGCACGGCTGCCCCTCGAACTGCTCAAGGGTCAGTGATTTATCCTCGCAGCTCTGCCAGCTCACCAGGTTGAAATACGCCGAACGCGCCGACACCCAGATATTGAGGTGTTTTGTTTTAAAGACGTTTGCCAGACGGGCGTTATTTTTCGCACGCTGCTGCTGACTTAACAAAAATTCGCGATAAACCGACACGCCAATATTCGGGTTAGCTTTTTCCAGCACCTGCGGGTCGGTCCAGTCATCGCCTTCGTCAACGGTATAGATGATCCCGAACAGTTCATCGTTGGGTACCGACCCGTTGAGCATCTCGATAACTTCCCGTCGCTTGTCGTAGCACGGCCCCTCAATGTTGTACCCGGCAGTAGTAATGGCCCACATCAGTGGCTGACGTCGCGCCCCCATCCCGGTAAGCATCGTGGTGTAAAGCGCATCGGTGGCGTGCTCGTGATATTCATCCACCACCGCACAGTGGGGTGATGAACCATCACCGGGGTTACCGATCAGCGGTTCAAACCGCGCGCCATCCTCCGGACGATTCATGTTTGAGGCGTTAACCTCAATCCCGAACGCTTCCGTCAGCATGGGTGTGCGTTTACACATCAGTCGCGCCGGGCGAAAGACTTCCCACGCCTGTTTCTCTGTCGTGGCACCGGAATACACTTCCGCGCCAAACTCGTTATCACAGGCAAAACAATACAGGGCAACACCGGCAGAGATTGCCGATTTGCCGTTCTTACGGGGGATTTCGGTATACACCTCCCGGAAGCGGCGCAGCCGGGACCCTTTATTGACCCAGCCAAACGCACAGCAGACCACAAATAGCTGCCACGGCTCCAGCGTGATGGGCATCCTCTTGAATGCCCACTCACCCTTGGTGTGCGGCAACAGCTGAATAAATTTGGCGGCCCGTTCAGCCAGGTCCTTGTCGAAGCGGTAACGAAACGACTTACTTTTTTCCGCCATCAGGTCATCAAGATGGCGCTGGCAGGCCTGAATCACAAACTGGCAGGCCACAATCTTTCCGCGCACAACATCACGGGCATACTGATTGGCAGCATTTACGTTGGGGTAAGATTTCCGGCTCATGACTCGATGATTTTCAGAAACGGGTTAGTGGCTTTCTTCTGCCCCGCCAGGCCAATCAGACGCTGGCGGCTGCTGGGGTCGAGTCCGAGCATTGCCCCCGTGCTGCTCATCTCGGACTCCTGTTCTTTTTTGGCGGTCAGCTCCGGATTTTTGACCCTGCCGCCCATTGCACCGGTGATGGTGTTGCCCTGTATGGCAATATTTTTCACGGCACGTCGCCAGAACTCATAGGCCACGCACCACCGCTCAAGCACCGCGAGGTCAGTCACGCACAACAGGCCCTGACCGCAGAGTTCTTTGGTTGTCAGTTGCCACATGATCGTGGCGAGAGGGAGATCTTCTTCAGCGAACCACTCTGGTGGCTCAACACCTTTGATGGGCGTAAAAACAGGTTCATCTTTGTTCAGGGCTCGCTTGCCGGGGTTTCCGGCCAGCGCCTTGCGCGCCGTTGGCTTGGGGCGACGCCCGGAACGCCCCGCCGTTCCAGCCATATGCGGCACTCCTGGTTAAATTTCATTTTTCGCGGGTATAAAAAAACGATGGGGCGGGCAGTCCGGAAGACGTCAGGTCACAGGGATTTGACCCGCCCCTCCCCTCAGACAGTTGAGAATTATTATCACTTTAACCGTTCACGGGCCGTCTTCGCCTTATGGCAGGGCCAGCACAGACTCTGCAGATTACTGTCGGCATCAGTGCCGCCATGCGCTTTAGGAACGATGTGGTCAACGGTTTTCGCCTCACGCACCACACCAGCATGCAGACATGACTGACACAGGCCTTTGTCACGCTTCAGCACACGTCCACGGATGACGTCCCATTTCGAACCATAACCGCGCTGGTGACGGGATTGTCCAGGTTTGTATTGCTTCCAGCCTTCGCCTTTGTGGCTTTCGCAGTAGCCTGACGGGTCAGTAGTGGTATGGCGGCAGCCGCGAACACGGCAGGCTTTTGGTGTGCGTGGTGGCATTATCCGTCCTTCGGTGATGTAGCTGCTTCTGTTGGGTTCATAGTTGAAATCCTGTTACGCCATAGCAATGTATCTGCCATCGTAATGGCAATAAAAAAGCCCCGCGATTGCGGGGCTGATGGTTATATAAAATATTAGCCAATTAAGTCGTCAATTTTTTTCTGAATATAACCATCCAGCAAACGCCTTGAAACGTCAACTAATGTTCCAATGCTTGCATCTTTAAAGCCGGTTTTGAGAGAATTCCAAACCTCTTTATTCCTGAGAGCTTCAAGGAAGTCATGACCGCTTGAAGTTAAGCGTAACGGTATAACGAACCATGATCCTCCATCAGCAGCCTCAGAGAAACCAAACCCATACTTGCCGTCTGTTCTAGCAATTAGTTGACGATCAGCCAATAAACGCATATGGAATAAAAATTCATCGGTGCTGTAGTCATACCCAGCCAGCTGCAGCTGCTTTATATCAGTATGCGGCTCTTCAGACGCCTCGAAAGCGTCCAAAAGACCTTTCAAATACTCGTGATCTATTTTCATAACATTCCCTTTTATGAATGAGGGAATAATTTAACATTAAACTAGGCACTTGATGAATACTTGGCGTAATGCCGCTAGTGGTCGAGTTGCAATACACCGTGCTTCAGTAACTCTAAATAAGCGATGAGCCCGGCATAAACGGGGATAAACTCACAATCATCTTCGAATTCTGGGATGATTCCGGTAGCGATGGTGTATTGAGGCTGGCTATCTTCCTTCGCGAAGGATGCAAGGTCTTCAAACTGCTTAGCTGTAAGAACCACTGTCATACCTCTGTCGTTAAAAAACCTCGCTATTGCGAGGTTCGCGATTGCTCAATCGTTCGGATGTCCGCTTTATCTCTGTTACACTGCCCCAGCGCCAACAACAAGCTGACATTCAAATCCAAACTGCCTCCATAGGTCAGCGGCTCAGGAATAGCTGGTTGCAGTGTTTCAGTGGTCAGATTCGCCGGTAATGGCACCGCTGGAACTGGCACGTAAACTGTCCGCGTACTTCCGCAACCGGTCAGCAGCGGCAGCAGGCACAGCACGTGAAGCACAATCATCATCCGCAACAGCCATTTTGATATCTTCCTGGGTTCTCTGTGACTCCAGTGTGCTCTGCTGTTTTGCATGCTGGTTAGCCTCCAGTACTGTATTGACGATTTGCAGTGATTGCAGGACGTTATTGGTAATGGCAGTTGCCGATTTGGCATTTTGTACAGCCTCATCAGCACGTTTCTTTTCGTGCTGATATTTGCTGTAGTAGTAGTTGGCTGACCAGATGAAAGAACTGACGACAGTAAAAAGGAAAGCAGCGATAACCAGCTTATAGCTTAACTTCATTTACCACCCCACCAGCCTCTTTAAATCGGGCAATCAGGTCACCGATTTTATGTTCATACTGACCGTAACCTGCACCAGGTAACGACGCCCAGATATTGCTGCACCGGTCGATTGCCTGACGGATATCGCCGCGATCAATCATCGGTAAAGCACCTCGCTCTTTAATCTGCTGCAATGCCACTGCGTCCTGGCTTTTGGGGGAGAAGTCTTTCAGAGCAAGCTGTTTACGGTATGCATCCCACCAACGGGAAAGAAGCTGGTATCGCCCGGCAGCCGTTGATTTGAGTTTTGGGTTCAGCGTGACAAGTTTGCGAGGATGATCGGAGTAATCAGTGAACAGTTCGCCTCCCACAATAACGTCATAACCGTGGTTACATGTCGGTTGCCGTCCGTTATCAGTTCCTTCTGACCATGCCACCATATCGAGGAAAGCTTTACGCTGGGAATTTAGTACCTGCATAAATTACTCCTTAGAGCCACCAAACTTATTACCGATTACTCTCATTGCAGCCCCACGAATAGCATCGACACCGATCAACCCAACGCCACCACCAATGGCAACAGAAAGCGATTTAGGCCATCCGACATACTCAAGAGCGGATGCAAAAGTCAGCGTCAGAGCGCCACAGAGTAGAATTTCGAGTGTTTTTCGCTTCCAGCCACCACCACCGCCAAAATAGGCAATGCGCAAACCAGCCATAACGATCGACATAATCACTGCGCCCAGCGGTGTGTCTCCACGCCACCAGCTCTGGACCAACTCCAGCCAGGTATTTGGGTTATGAGGCATTTGTAGTTATCTCTCACCTCGCTGATACAGCAGGTGCAAATTGAGGAAACATCATGTACCGCAAATCAGAAGCGGAAACGTCAAAGAAGCCGAGTCAATGGATAACTGCGGGATAGACCAGGCCCAACGAATCCCTAGGCCCAGAAACGACAAAACCCGCTCGACGGCGGGTTTAAGCTGTGTGGCGAAGTAACCACTCTTAACAGATTACAATGATTTTTGCGTACGCGTTAGCATTTTCGTAAAATACATTACCTTGCAACCATTTCAGTATAAAAAATGAGCACAGAATTAAAACTAAAGAAAATTATGGCATCGTCTAAAATTGAGCCATTTATTAGACATATTCGTTTTCCTTTTTTTAAAAACCTTGCAGAGGGTAGCAAGATTGATTTTGAGTATCCAATTACAGCATTAGTTGGTCAAAACGGAACCAATAAAAGTTCTGTTTTAAGAGCCCTATTCGGTTCTCCAAACAACTATTCTCTGGGTAGCTTATGGTTTTCTACAGATGTAGATGAGATTAAAGATGGTGGTCGTTCTAGATTTATTTATGGATATTATGACAAAGCTACTGATTCAATTGTTGAAGTAATTAAAACTCGAATCTCTAAAGAAAATGATCCTGATTACTGGGAACCATCCAGACCATTAAAATCCGACAACATGGCTCCAATGCCTAGTACAAAAATCTCAACCAATCAACTAAGGACTAGGTGGAAAGCTATTGACAAAAATGTAATATATTTAGATTTCAGAGCAACTATCAGTGCATTTGATAAGTTCTTTTATCACTCTGATTTTCATACATACCCTAAGAAAGATTATCTTAGAAAACGCAGTCAGATGCTAAAAGACATTATAGATAACGATCTTAAAAAATATCAACCTCATAAAGGAAAAAAAGACAAGCTATTTGTTAACACTTTATTAGAAAAAAGTAAGGTAGAGGCAATCAGCAAGATTTTAGGTCGCAAATACACAAGCATCCGCCTTATTGAACATAGCTTATTCACTAATGACAAAGCTCCCACAATTATTCTTCAATCAGAAAACTTAAAATATTCTGAAGCTTTTGCAGGCAGTGGGGAATTTGCTGTATCTATATTAGTGCATAAACTAATGGATAGCCCTGATGCATCTTTAATTCTGCTAGATGAACCTGAAGTATCACTTCACCCTTCTGCTCAATGTCAATTGATGGAATTTTTATCAGAACAAGCACTTAAAAAGAAACATCAAATTGTCATATCCACACATTCATCAACAATAGTAAAAGACTTGCCTAAAAATGCCATAAAATTATTCTGTCTGAATGATAAAATAGGAAAGGTTGATGTTCTTCAAAATGTCAGTCCAGAAGAATCTTTCTTTATTCTTGGTGAACGCATTGATAAAAGAACCGTTATTGTAGAAGATCGGTTAGCGAAGAGGTTTGTAGAAAAGGCGCTTAAAGCGGGTGGTGAAGCATTATTAAACTCCTTCGAAGTAAAACATGTTCCTGGAGGAGCGGGAAGTATTCTTCAAACTTTGGCTGTGCCTTTATGTGTTGCCAATGTTAAAAACGTTATTTTCTTATTAGATGGTGACCAATCGAGAACTGATGATTATCCAACTTCTGATTCCATACCAGAAAATCAAAACACAAACCTTCAAAACATCATAAAAAAAATAACCAATCAAGATATAAAATTTAGTTGTGATGGTTCTAATGGCTCATCAAATAACAATCAAAAATACAAAATGCAAAGAAATTTTATCGATTTCATCCACGATAAAATTGCTTTTCTTCCTGTTTATACTCCTGAAGCATTTCTTATTGAGAATGTTCATGGTGATTATAAAGAATATAAAGATCAAATCCCCAAAAACATTCAAGATGCTAAAGAAATCACCAAAGAACTTTGTAAGTTAGACACAGGGTTGGAGAACGTTACCAGTGACGATATCTTTGAAACACAAATCAGAATTCTTAATAAAATACCAAATAATCATGAAGTGTTAACAAAAACTCGAGAGTTGCTGCAAATCTTTTTAGATAATGATACTATCAGACCAAGAGTGAGGTAGATAATGGCTAAAAAGATACACGTTTACGATTTCTTTTCCGGCTGCGGCGGAACCAGTGTAGGCCTAAAAGCGGTGGGAATGGAAATTATTTTCGGTTTAGATATTGATCTAGACTCCGCTAACACCTTTAAAATGAATAATCCATTTGCACATTTTATCAATGGTGATATCAAAGATACACACGTTGAGGAAATTAAGCATCTGGTTTGTGCGTCAACACAAAGCAAAGCTCTAACCCTATTTTGTGGTTGTGCTCCATGTCAACCATTCTCGAAACAAAATAAAATACGGAACGAGGATGATCCGAGAAAAGATCTGCTTACTGAGTTTGCACGGTTTGTCTCTTATTATACGCCAGACTTTGTACTGGTAGAGAATGTACCAGGAATCCAAAATGTCGATATCAACAATGGAAATTTCCAGAAATTTCTTGAGGTTTTAGCACATCATCACTACAACGTTGATTTTGGTGTGATTCCTGCGTTGTGGTTCGGGGTTCCTCAAACACGTGAACGTTTTGTTTTACTGGCGTCAAAACACACGAATATTAAGCTTCCATCACAAACTCATGATGGGTTAAAAACTCCGTATGCAACTGTCAGAGACTGGATCGGCGGATTACCTCCTATTGCTGCCGGTGAAACTCATAAAGATGTTATGGATCATACAGCAGCCAAACTATCTGATCTAAATATTAAACGTATTAAAGCGACTCCTGAGGGAAAAGGTAGAGAATCTTGGCCTGAAGAACTTATACTAAAATGCCATAAAAAATATAAAGGGCATACTGATGTTTATGGACGGCTTTCTTGGGACAAACCAGCAAGTGGATTAACAACTAGATGTATAAGCTATTCGAATGGACGTTTCGGACATCCAGAGCAAGATAGGGCTATTTCTGTTAGAGAGGCTGCGTTATTACAGACTTTCCCATTAGACTATTCCTTCACAGGCTCTTTAGTCTCGAAAGCCAAACAGATAGGGAATGCAGTCCCTCCCAAGATGGCTGAAGCTCTTGGAAGGGCTATCATCGCATCACTTTAAAAGCGGAGCCCTAGAGGGCTTCGCCTAACAATAATAGAATACCTGATATAAACCCTATAGCTCCCTGAAGCTCTTTTCTAATTGCTCCATCAGAGCATTTTCTTTTCTTAGCAATGGTGCGTAATGAGATACCAATCACAAAATGAGCAATGATCAGCTCATATTCTTCTGGTTTATACTTCCGCAGGCGGGCGACACAGCCATCAATCATGATGCCTTCATCATCATCACACTGAATCCGGGACTTTCTGCCATGAGGTAAAAGCCCCTTGAAGCCAGCGGCTACCGGTTGCCAATCCACACCACTGTTCTCTGCCGCAGCCCACGCTCCCCAACGGTCTAATACTTCATACATATCACACATCAACTTTCTCCACCAAATCAGGCTAGCACACCAATTGCCAACGCACGGTCGATAAAACGAAATATCAGCTCCAGCTGGGAGCCATACTTCTCTTCAAATGCCACGGTATCCGCATGCAGCTCGTCGTGATGCTTTCTGCACAAAGGCAACACAAAGAGGTCATGCGCTTTTGTACCCATTCCGCCCTGACCGTGGCCTATCAGGTGGTGGGGATCATCAGCAGGTTTTCCACAACATGCGCACGGCTGCGTCTTAACCCAGCGCGTGTACTTTTCATTAACCCAGCGGTGACGTTTTGGGCGTAACATAAAAGACTCCGGCGACTCCGGATCCACTTTCAGCGCCAGCACCTTTTTCGCCTTATCCTGGATGATGCTGGTGGCAGGAACCGAAGGCACAAGGTCACTTTCCCGGGTAACAGACGGCACAACAGGCTTCGGTAATCTCAGTGCCTTACGGGCTGCACTTTCCGGTAAGGCATCCGCCAGATCATTACGAATCAGCCACCAGCACAGTTCCGGCATTGTCACAACATGACTGTCATCAAAACCGAGATCCCGACGCACAACAGACAACACCCAGCGGGCACAGTTATCCGTTGCCATTGATTCCAGCCGTTCCGTGAACTGATCGCGCAGCTGGTTATCGCAGTGCCAGCACAGACGGATTGCGCCCGGAGCGTGTCGCATTGTTGTCATGTTCTCGCTGTGCCAGTCGGAATGAGGCCACTGGCAGCCTTTTTCACGAAGTAACCAGCTTTCAAGACATTCCACGCCACCAGCACGACGGATCACTGCCTCATTGCGGAACACGGCCCGAACGGCAGGATCATCCGCCAGCGGTTGTGATGCCGCCGGAACAGCACCACTGGCGAAAGATGAATAACGTTCCGGCTCAGGCTCCAGCAGGACACGCCCCTGCATAAACAGGGGCATCAGCTCTGAACCTGGCCTGAACAATACGATCCCCATACGCGGGGCAATTTCAGGGGTCAGTAGTGCTCTCACGGTCACCTCAATGAACGGTATCGAGCAGCTTTAACAGCTCAGGGAATCGGGATTCGAAGAAATGCGGCTGCGTCTCGCGCGGATTTGCGGGACTGGTGATGTTCTTGCCGAACATGCAGCCTTTCGCTGTCAGCGACCAGAATTTTTTGATGTTGTTAATCGCGGTACGGCTGTATCGTTCGCGCTGCTCGACGATCCCCAGCTTCACCATCTGGTGATATGCCTGATTAGCTGTCAGGTGGATACCATACTGCTTCAGCAGTGCACTCAGTGACAGCGTGGGGCGGCTTGAACCATCAGGCGCGTCAGCAGGAGCATCAATGGCATAGCGCGGTGCCAGATTCGGTAAGCCAACAGCCTCCTGGAGTTTCTGACAGGCACCAAGCACTGAAGAGTTAGACAGGTTTAATTCCCGGCGCATAAAGTCCAGCAGAATCACACCAGCCTGCATCTTGTCAGCAGCCTGTCCGGATAATTTTTCCGGTGCGCTGGTTACCATGTCGAAAGTACGGATCACCTTCAGATGGAATGACGGGCTGATCCACATTGCATAGGCATACACCAGTTCCTTGCAGACATAAGTTCCCCGTTCATTTCCCCCATGAATCACACTCACCGGGTCAACACCCAAATTCTGGGTGTTGGTCAATTCATGAACAAGTTCAACAGTTTGTTGGCTGGAAAGAAACTTTCCTGGCTCCTTGGTTCTGGCATTTGCACCAGATGCTACTGCTGCGCGATGCAGATCGTTCAGGCTGTAACGCCCATAAGCATCACGACGAACTTCAATACCATCAATGACCATCAGATTATTCATACTTCGTTTCTCCTCTTGATCAGGCGGCTGCACCCGCCGTTTTCTCGTACTTACTGATAGTGATCTCGACCTTCCCTTCCGGGATAACCGGTCCCCACTCCACCAGCATTCTTTTCACCTGACTGTCGTCTTCCCACACACCCGCGTGGGTCAGGGCGTCAAACAGCGCCTTGTTATAGTTGTCCAGATCGCGGATCCGGTTATCCGGAGGAAACAACACGATCTCCACTGAAGCAGGTGCCGACGTTGGTTTTGGCAGACGACGTAACTGCTCAACTATTGCTGCACACGCCGCGCTCTGGAATTTGCGCCCCGCCGCGCTTATCAGGCTCTTACCTGCAAACGCCCCTTTGTTGGGGTGTCGCCAGTACGTGTTCACGCTGGGCGGAAAAGGCAGTATTAGCTTCATACTTTCAGGCCCCTCTCATGTAACCAGTGGGCTGCACGCAGCCTGGCGTTTGCCTCACCGGCAAGCAGTGCGCGGATAATCCCGACCGCCTCGCTGTCGTCGTCCTCCACCGCGGTATGAAGAGTGATACCCCGGGCCACGCCACGCTTTATCGTGATGACACCTTTTTTCTCCAGTGCGCGAAGATGCTCCACCGCTGCATTCACCGAACGGTATCCCAGCATGGTTGCCACCTCCTGATTGGTTGGCGGAAAGCCACGCTCTTTCTGATAAGAAATCAGCATATCCAGCACCTGCTGCTGGCATTGAGTTAACGTCGTCATTACGCCCCCACGTAATTCCCTGACAGATACCACTCTTCACCCGATGCAGCGCGCTTGCTGCTTTTCCGTAAGCACCGCTCACGACGCGCCAGAAAATTGTTTCGTTCTGGCTGGGAGTGGCTTTCACGGAATGCCGCCATCCACACGGTTGCAGCACGACGGTATAAGCCCCTTGACTCCAGTTCTTCAGCCTGGCGGGTCAGGCACAAAATCACCCGGGGATCGTTAGTGCCGACATAGAAATTGCGCACAGGTCTGGTTTCACGAACTGGTTGTGGTTCCGGCTCCTGCGCTCTCTCAGTCAGGCGCGGGAAATGTCTGCGTGTATCCCCTTCACAACGGTGAGCCACACGCCCACTCTGACGTAACTTGCTTGCAGACTGCAGAACGCGCTGCCGTGAGTAACCAGCAAAAGCATCTGCAATGTCTCCGGAAGTACACCCCGGATGGGCTTCAATGAATTTCTGAACGTCATTTAACAGACTCATGATCACCCCCTGAATCCTGCCGGGATCTGGCTGTAGTCCACGTTGTCGTAACTGGATTTGAAGTACGGGTCTTCGCGTTTTTCGGTGTACGTGCTAACGGACGGTGATAAGCGCAGGGAAAGCTCATCCCATTTTTCCCGCAACTTCGACGGGCTGAGCACGTTACGGCACCAGAACGGATCGCGGCTGACGCGGCTGTACATCTCGCAGATTTGTTTGTGAGTACGACCATCCTGCACACACATCAGGCGAATTTCGTTTGCCCAGGCTGTCCAGTTCGGTTCTTTGGGACGAACCACCTCGCCGTCACATTCGGCGGCTTGCTCGTACAGGGCGATGATTTTTTTCCAGAGCCACTGTGCGCAGGTCAAATCATCCTGCGTTCCCCACTGGCGCTTTTTAGGGCTGAATACAACCGCATCAGGATGGCGAGTTAAAAAATCCTGTTCATCCGTCTGCGTGTCCGGTTGCGAAGCGTCCGGACGAGAAGGTTTTTTATCTGACGGATCATGTTTTGATTTTACTGACGGATCCCCGCCAGATTCTGACGGGTGAAAACCCGCTTTTTTGCCAGATTTCGACGCATCAAATTTTGACGGGTCAGATTTTGATGCGTCAGATTTTGACGGGTCAGAATCTGACAGTTGAGAAAATGCCGCTGCCTGAAGCTTCGCAACGTTAAGCTGATAAACATTCGACGCATTGCGGTTACCCTGGCGACGCGCCTTACGCGTTAACCAGCCTTCTGCTTCCAGCCGTGCGATAGCCGTTCTGACGGTACTCATTCCCGCGCCAATCTGGCGGGCAATGGTTTCAATTGATGGCCAGCACACACCTTCGTCATTACTGAAATCAGCCAGACGGGCCATAATTGCCACGCTGGATAATTTCATGCCTGATGCAGCGCAACCATCCCATACATAGCCGGTTAATTTAGTGCTCATGACCGACCTCTATTTCCCTGAATTTACGACGAAACTGTTCGAGCGGGCTGAAGCACTCATGCTCATAGCCTTCGCGGAGGTAGATAACCCGTTGTGTTTCCGGCTCCCAACGAATGACTCTGACGGGCACTCCGTAGTGATCTTTGAACCAGCGGTTAACTTGTCGCAAAGGACTGTCTCCTTCTGCCGGTTGAAATCACCCACAGCCCACTCTGCAAAGCTGTGGGTTACAATTTCCCTGTCACCTGGTACATTTACTGCATAGCAATACTCCACCTTCGCTTTTCCACCCGGTACAGGAAGCGCAATCAGTTGCGAGCGACGGTAGTGTGTTGTTAAACTGTTCATGCGTTAGTTTCTCCACAGTCACGACACGCCACGGCGCCCGGAGCTGCACACTCGCGGGCGTCATTACTTTCTGAAATGCAAAAAATTTTGTAGACCAGTGCTGCATGCTCCTGCAGCTTCGAAATTGAGAGGTACAGCTCGTCGTTAATTGCTGTCTTCTCATGCGGTTCCACTACACCGTCTTCAATTGCTGAACGAATCTGTTTTGAATAACTGCCGATCTGTTCAATGACTTCCAGCAGGCGCTGGTTAATATCGGCGTTGTCCACATCCTCGACGTCAGGAAGAGACACAAAGACGCCATTTGCAGACTGCGCCACAGCGTCAGCAATGAAGTGAGTTCCACCAGCACGTTGCAAAATCATTGCCCATCCCAGCGGGAAAATCTGATCGCCATCGGCACGAAGGCGGTTAAATAATGCGTTCTCTGTTACATCCAGCCAGTCAGCTGCTTCAGCGTAACCACCCGGCAACTTTGCGATAGTTTTTCTGACAGCTTTCACGTACCATTCAGGCTGTTTTTCTACTTTCCAGTGATGCTTACCCACGGTTAGCCTCATCGTTCTGTGGTTTCTGTTAATCGATTTATCCATTAGATTTTTCATAAAGCTCAGGTTTAAATGGCAACCGTCCGCAAGTTCTATATGCAGCTTCTGCTGCACGTCCTTTTGGAATTAACTGGCCCGGACGGTTTCGCCACTGATAAACGGCTTCAGTTGTTATGCCGAAAAAAGCAGCAACTTTCTCAATACTGCCGAAGTAGCTTTCGATATCGTCAGTTGTCATACGCCCTCCAAACTAAGTTTTATTAGATGCTAATTACAAATCTATCTTTGGTCAATAAAAACTAAGATTACTTAGTAATTAAAGAAATGGTGCTCCTATGGAAACGGTTGGTCAGCGTATAAAAGCTCTGAGAAGAGTTACCAGAACGTCCCAGAAAGAATTGGGTAAATTTTGTGGAGTAAGCGACGTTGCTGTGGGGTACTGGGAGAAAGACATCAATACCCCTGGTGGGGAGGCACTTTCGAAATTAGCGAAGTTCTTCAATACGTCAATAGATTACATTCTTTATGGTGCTGAGTTTGAAGGCAAACTCGTCACAAACATGCGCAGAGTTCCTGTAATATCGTGGGTTCAGGCTGGGCAGTTTACTGAGTGCAGGGCAGCAGAAGTGTTTAGTGAAGTGGACAAGTGGGTAGATACATCATTAAAGATTGGTGATAACTCATTTGCATTAGAGGTTAAAGGTGACTCCATGACTAACCCTAATGGCCTCCCAACAATACCAGAAGGCGCAACAGTGATTGTAGATCCAGATGCAGAACCTCGTCATGGAAAAATAGTCATCGCTCGACTTGATGGAACAAACGAAGCTACAGTAAAAAAATTAGTCATCGATGGCCCTCAAAAGTTTTTAGTGCCATTAAATCCTCGGTATCCCAACATCCCTATCAATGGTAATTGCCTTATCATTGGTGTAGTCAAAGGAGTTCAATACGAACTCTAAGACCTCTCTTCTCTAACTAAGGCACCGAACTAAGAAAAGTTTGGTGTTTTCTCTTGCCATAATAACTAAGTTAAGTTAGATTTTATGTCAAAGATAACGAACAGGCAGGACGCCCACGAAGTAGCCGCCTGGGGCATATGAAGTCCAGGATGATTCGTTGAGTCATGTTGTGCCACTAGGCACTCATGTTAAAGCAGGTGTATGAAATGAAAGTCCAGATTTTAAACAATAACTGTGAAGTCGTTTGGGCGTAAAACATGACCGCGCGTAGACCAAGGGAGGAAAAAGTGGGAATAGTTAGAAATCAAGCAGATATATTGAAAATCAGCTCTGAATTACTTGGAGTTTTGAAAAGTGAGCTCACCGCACATGGCATCGAGCCCACTGACGAAAATTTAAGTTGGGTTTTGTCGATTATTCAACAATCACTCAAGCCCAGCCTCAGCAAACTTTTTATCGAGTAGTGCTTCGAACTTATCGTAAAGCTTGCTTATGTCGTCTATCGGGTTTTCTGACGTACTGTAATTTTTATCTGATGTCATGGCAGCAGTCTGATATGCAGTGTGAGTCTTAACCGATAGTTGGAATAAATAAAGAATTTTTTCTTCTTTGGTCATAACTATTTCCTTCTTGGCTATATGAAAACACCAAGATACCACCGAGCCTGAAGTGGTGAAAAGACAGGCACATAACAGCTAAGTATTTTCAACCAAAGAGAATCCTTAGCGTTGTGGTGAATGCGGCTCAGCGCACGCGGGTTAAGGTTGAGGCTGACAGTCGACCTTCTGTGGATACCCACCCGTCTGGTGTGCAACCTTCGCCAGGCACCGGGAGGCACCCGGCACCACAACTTTATGCTGTGTGTAGTCCTGGCTGTACCAGTTTGTACCCTTGCTTCCGGCTGGTACCGTCCTTTTTACAAAACAGAGAAGAGCATCACCGGACGACGGGCTCATAACCCAATCCATCCGGGCGGCTGCCACCGCAGGTGTTCTTCTCTGTTTTGTGGAGAAACTAATCGGCCTTGCAGGGTCGATATGATGAGGAGCAGCAAAATGGCTAGCGAACGCAGTACTGATGTGCAGGCATTTATCGGGGAGCTGGACGGCGGCGTATTTGAAACCAAAATCGGCGCAGTTCTCAGTGAAGTCGCTTCCGGTGTGATGAACACGAAAACCAAAGGTAAGGTCTCACTCAACCTGGAAATCGAACCATTTGATGAGAACCGTGTGAAAATCAAACACAAACTCTCATATGTTCGCCCGACTAACCGCGGGAAAATTTCCGAAGAAGACACCACCGAAACGCCGATGTATGTCAATCGCGGTGGTCGCCTGACTATTCTGCAGGAAGACCAGGGACAGTTACTGACTCTTGCCGGTGAACCTGACGGAAAACTCCGCGCAGCAGGTCGTTAATATCGTTTTTAATTAACTGATTATTTATCTCATCACTGAATATCTTTATATAGTGAGGACTTATTATGTCTCAGAACTTAGACGCAACCGCAATTAATCAAATCCATGCCCTTATTTCTGCTCAGGGTGTTAATGAAATTATCAGTAAGATTGGTGCCGATGCTGTGGCATTGCCTGAGAATTTCCGCATTCATGATCTGGAAAAATTTAATTTAAATCGCTTCCGTTTCCGTGGTGCGCTTTCCACTGTCAGCATCGATGACTTTACCCGTTATTCTAAAGATCTTGCAGATGAAGGCACCCGCTGCTTTATCGATGCTGATAATATGCGTGCCGTCAGTGTGCTTAACCTGGGTACTATTGATGAACCAGGTCACGCAGATAACACCGCCACTCTCAAACTGAAAAAGACAGCACCGTTCTCTGCTCTGTTGTCTGTTAACGGCGAGCGTAACTCCCAGAAGTCACTGGCAGAATGGATTGAAGACTGGGCCGACTACCTTGTGGGCTTTGATGCTAATGGTGACGCCATTCAGGCAACAAAAGCGGCTGCGGCAGTCCGTAAAATCACAATTGAAGCGAACCAGACTGCTGATTTTGAAGACAATGACTTCAGCGGCAAACGCTCCCTGATGGAGTCTGTCGAAGCGAAGACCAAAGACATTATGCCAGTGGCATTTGAATTTAAATGCGTTCCGTTTGAAGGCCTGAAAGAACGTCCGTTTAAATTACGACTCAGCATTATCACTGGTGATCGCCCTGTACTGGTTCTGCGCATTATTCAGCTGGAAGCAGTGCAGGAAGAAATGGCTAACGAATTTCGTGATCTGCTTGTTGAGAAATTCAAGGACAGCAAAGTAGAAACCTTTATTGGTACTTTCACCGCCTGATTTCATTACTGCAAATGCCCCTGCGGGGGCATTTATGGAAACGTAATTTACTCAATAATCGCCGGATGGTGAGGGATTCTTTTTACCAGAATTCAGCGCGGTGCAGCGCATATACGTGGAGAACAAAATGTCATTTATTAAAACTTTTTCCGGGAAGCATTTTTATTATGACAGGATAAATAAAGACGACATCGATATTAACGATATCGCGGTTTCCCTTTCAAATATCTGTCGCTTTGCCGGTCATCTTTCGCACTTCTACAGCGTCGCCCAACATGCGGTTCTTTGCAGCCAGCTGGTGCCGCAGGAATTTGCTTTTGAAGCGTTAATGCATGATGCAACAGAAGCGTATTGCCAGGACATTCCCGCACCACTGAAACGCCTTCTTCCTGACTATAAACAAATGGAAGAAAAAATAGACGCCGTAATCCGTGAGAAATACGGGTTACCCCCAGTTATGAGTACGCCCGTGAAATATGCCGATCTCATCATGCTGGCAACCGAACGCCGCGATCTCGGGCTTGATGATGGCTCTTTCTGGCCTGTACTGGAAGGTATCCCGGCAACAGAGATGTTCAACGTGATTCCACTGGCACCGGGCCATGCCTACGGGATGTTTATGGAACGCTTTAACGAGTTATCGGAGTTACGCAAATGCGCATGAATGTTTTCGAAATGGAAGGGTTTCTTCGTGGGAGATGTGTACCGCGAGATCTGAAAGTAAATGAAACAGATGCTGAATACCTGGTGCGTAAATTCGATGCGCTTGAAGCTAAATGTGCAGCACAGGAAAACAAAGTAATACCAGTGTCAACTGAACTGCCACCAGCAAATGAAAGTGTTTTGTTATTCGATGCTAACGGAGAAGGCTGGCTAATTGGCTGGCGTTCTCTCTGGTACACCTGGGGACAAAAAGAAACCGGAGAATGGCAGTGGACATTTCAGGTCGGGGACCTTGAAAACGTCAATATCACTCACTGGGCAGTAATGCCAAAAGCACCGGAGGCTGGAGCATAATGACCACTTTTACCGACAAAGAACTGATTAAAGAAATTAAAGAGCGTATCAGCAGCCTTGACGTGCGAGACGATATTGAGCGCCGTGCTTATGAAATCGCACTCCTATCTCTGGAAGTAGAACCAGATGAACGCGAAGCTTATGAATTATTCATGGAAAAGCGTTTCGGTGACTTAGTAGATCGTCGGAGAGCAAAAAACGGCAATAACGAATACATGGCATGGGATATGACTCTCGGTTGGATCGTCTGGCAGCAACGAGCTGGTATCCATTTTTCAACAATGTCACAGCAAGAGGTGAAATAATGGAGCCATACAGCCTCACACTCGATGAGGCCTGTCATTTTCTCAAGATATCCAGACCGACTGCCATTAACTGGATACGCACAGGGCGTCTTCAGGCAACACGCAAAGATCCCACTAAGAATAAATCTCCTTACCTCACAACACGACAAGCCTGCATTGCGGCTCTTCAGTCTCCGCTGCATACTGTCCAGGTGAGCGCGGGTGATGGCATAACAGAGGAAAGAAAATGTCACTCTTCCGCAGAGGTGAAATATGGTACGCCAGTTTCACATTGCCGAACGGTAAAAGATTTAAACAGTCTCTTGGAACAAAGGACAAAAGGCAGGCGACAGAACTCCATGACAAGCTAAAGGCTGAAGCATGGCGGGTCAGCAAACTTGGTGAAATACCTGATATAACGTTCGAGGAAGCGTGTGTCAGGTGGCTTGAAGAGAAAGCACATAAAAAATCACTGGACGATGACAAAAGCCGGATCGGATTCTGGCTTCAACATTTCGCAGGAATGCAACTAAGAGACATTACTGAATCAAAAATTTATTCAGCAATGCAGAAAATGACGAACCGGCGTCATGAGGAAAACTGGAAACTCAGGGCAGAAGCATGCAGAAAAAAAGGGAAACCTGTTCCAGAATACACGCCAAAACCAGCGTCCGTTGCAACGAAGGCTACGCATCTTTCATTTATAAAGGCCCTACTAAGAGCCGCAGAGCGTGAATGGAAAATGCTGGATAAGGCACCAATTATTAAAGTGCCTCAACCAAAGAATAAACGGATCCGCTGGCTGGAGCCCCATGAAGCACAAAGGCTGATTGATGAATGTCCGGAGCCATTAAAGTCTGTTGTTGAATTTGCACTGGCAACAGGCTTAAGACGCTCGAACATCATCAACCTTGAATGGCAACAAATAGATATGCAGCGCCGGGTGGCATGGATAAACCCGGAAGAGAGTAAATCAAACCGCGCAATTGGCGTTGCGCTGAATGATACTGCATGTCGCGTATTGAAAAAACAAATCGGGAATCATCACCGTTGGGTATTTGTGTACAAGGAAAGCTGTACCAAACCAGACGGAACGAAAGCGCCAACAGTAAGGAAGATGCGGTATGACGCAAACACAGCCTGGAAAGCGGCGCTGAGACGGGCTGGTATTGATGATTTCAGATTTCACGACTTGAGACACACCTGGGCAAGTTGGCTGGTTCAAGCCGGAGTCCCGTTGTCAGTGTTACAGGAAATGGGAGGCTGGGAGTCTATCGAAATGGTTCGTCGATATGCTCACCTTGCACCTAATCACCTTACCGAACACGCACGGCAAATAGACTCGATCCTGAACCCATCGGTCCCAAATTTGTCCCAGTCAAAAAATAAGGAAGGTACTAATGATGTGTAACTTATTGATTTTAATGGTGCCGATAATAGGAGTCGAACCTACGACCTTCGCATTACGAATGCGCTGCTCTACCAACTGAGCTATATCGGCCCTGAAAGGACATGTTCACGAACGTGAATCACGGTGGACAAGGTTAAAACTAACCGGGCGATGCGTCAATGGCCTTGTGAATCAAATGGCTACTTTTGCATCACCCGGTTTTATTTACGCACGAATGGTGTAATCACCAATGCCGATCCACTTGTAAGTGGTCAGTGCTTCCAGCCCCATTGGGCCACGCGCGTGGAGTTTTTGTGTGCTTACCGCCACTTCCGCACCCAGACCAAACTGGCCGCCGTCGGTAAAACGCGTAGAGGCGTTAACGTAAACAGCGGACGAATCCACTTCGTTAACAAAACGCTGGGCGTTGCGCATATCGCGGGTCAGGATCGCATCGGAGTGTTGTGTGCCGTGTTCACGAATATGGGCGATGGCATCGTCAAGATCGCTGACGATTTTGACGTTCAAATCTAATGACAGAAACTCATCGTCATACTCTTCGGCTTTAACAGCAACCACCTTCGCAGGGCCTGCCTGCAACTGCGCCAGTGCAGCTGCATCTGCGTGTAATGTCACGCCGCTTTCCGCCATTTGTTTGCTTAATGCGGGCAGGAAGCTATCGGCGATGTTTTTATTCACCAGCAACGTTTCAACCGTATTACATGTGCTCGGACGCTGAGTTTTCGCGTTGACGATCACTTTTAATGCTTCAGCGATCTCTACACTTTCATCAACGTAAATATGGCATACGCCTATACCACCTGTGATCACCGGGATTGTCGACTGTTCACGGCACAGTTTATGCAAACCAGCGCCACCACGCGGGATCAGCATGTCGATGTATTTATCCATACGCAGCATTTCACTGACCAGCGCACGGTCAGGATTATCAATCGCCTGCACGGCACCCGCCGGTAAGCCGCAGGATTTCAGGGCGTCCTGAATCACCGCCACCGTTGCAGCGTTAGTGCGACACGTTTCTTTGCCACCGCGCAGGATCACCGCATTACCGGTTTTCAGGCACAGCGAAGCGACATCAACCGTCACGTTCGGGCGCGCTTCATAAATCACGCCAATAACCCCCAGCGGTACGCGACGACGCTCAAGACGCAGGCCGCTGTCCAGTACGCCGCCATCGATTACCTGCCCCACCGGATCGGCGAGGTTGCACACCTGACGTACATCGTCGGCAATGCCTTTCAGCCGTGCGGGCGTCAGTGCCAGACGGTCAAGCATCGCTTCGCTAAGGCCATTGGCTCGCGCGTCAGCAACATCCTGGGCGTTAGCGTTGAGGATGATTTCGCTTTGTGCTTCCAGTTCATCGGCGATTTTTTCCAGCACGCGATTTTTTTCGCGGCTGGAGAGTTGCGCTAATTTATACGAGGCTTGCTTCGCGGCAATGCCCATTTGTTCCAGCATCAGCCTGCTCCTTAACGGGTAATCATGTCATCACGGTGAACGGCAACCGGGCCGTATTCATATCCCAGTATTGCATCAATTTCTTGCGAGTGGTGTCCGGCAATACGGCGTAATGCATCGCTGTTGTAACGACTGACGCCGTGGGCGATATCGCGGCCTTCGAGGTTGCAAATGCGGATGACTTCACCACGCGAGAAATTGCCAGTCACGCTTTTAATGCCTTTCGGCAACAGGGAGCTGCCGCGTTCCAGAATGGCGGCAGTTGCCCCTTCATCTACCGTGATTTCACCCGCCGGCGGCGCACCGAAAATCCAGCGTTTACGGTTTTCAAGCGGAGTCGCCTGGGCATGGAACAGCGTACCGACGGAAATGCCTTCCATCACATCACCAATAACGCCCGGCTTGCTGCCCGCGGCAATAATGGTGTCGATACCCGCACGGCAAGCCACGTCAGCGGCCTGCAATTTGGTACTCATGCCGCCAGTTCCGAGGCCTGAAACGCTGTCACCGGCAATCGCGCGCAGTGCGTCATCAATGCCGTAAACATCTTTAATCAGTTCTGCCTGCGGATTGCTGCGCGGGTCAGCGGTATACAAACCTTTTTGATCGGTCAGCAGCAACAGTTTATCGGCACCCGCCAGAATCGCCGCCAGCGCAGAAAGGTTATCGTTATCGCCGACCTTAATCTCTGCCGTAGCGACAGCATCGTTCTCATTGATTACCGGAACGATATTGTTATCGAGCAACGCACGCAGGGTGTCGCGGGCGTTCAGGAAGCGTTCTCGGTCTTCCATATCAGCACGGGTCAGCAGCATTTGCCCGACGTGAATGCCATAAATCGAAAACAGCTGTTCCCACAGTTGAATCAGTCGACTCTGCCCTACCGCCGCCAGCAGTTGTTTCGAGGCGATAGTCGCTGGCAGTTCCGGGTAACCCAGGTGCTCACGTCCGGCGGCGATCGCGCCCGACGTCACAATAACAATCCGATGCCCGGCGGCATGTAACTGCGCGCACTGGCGAACAAGTTCAACGATATGGGCGCGGTTCAGACGGCGCGATCCGCCTGTTAGCACACTGGTGCCGAGTTTTACCACCAGCGTCTGGCTGTCACTCATGATTCTCTGCCATTCAATTTTAGGAAAAATGATATCAAACGAACGTTTTAGCAGGACTGTCGTCGGTTGCCAACCATCTGCGAGCAAAGCATGGCGTTTTGTTGCGCGGGATCAGCAAGCCTAGCGGCAGTTGTTTACGCTTTTATTACAGATTTACTAAATTACCACATTTTAAGAATATTATTAATCTGTAATATATCTTTAACAATCTCAGGTTAAAAACTTTCCTGTTTTCAACGGGACTCTCCCGCTGAATATTCGCGCGTTAATTAAAATCAGGAATGAAAATGAAAAAGAGCACTCTGGCATTAGTGGTGATGGGCATTGTGGCATCTGCATCCGTACAGGCCGCAGAAATATATAACAAAGACGGTAATAAACTGGATGTCTATGGCAAAGTTAAAGCCATGCATTATATGAGTGATAACGACAGTAAAGATGGCGACCAGAGTTATATCCGTTTTGGTTTTAAAGGCGAAACACAAATTAACGATCAACTGACTGGTTATGGTCGTTGGGAAGCAGAGTTTGCCGGTAATAAAGCAGAGAGTGATACTGCACAGCAAAAAACGCGTCTCGCTTTTGCCGGGTTGAAATATAAAGATTTGGGTTCTTTCGATTATGGTCGTAACCTGGGCGCGTTGTATGACGTGGAAGCCTGGACCGATATGTTCCCGGAATTTGGTGGCGACTCCTCGGCGCAGACCGACAACTTTATGACCAAACGCGCCAGCGGTCTGGCGACGTATCGGAACACCGACTTCTTCGGCGTTATCGATGGCCTGAACTTAACCCTGCAATATCAAGGGAAAAACGAAAACCGCGACGTTAAAAAGCAAAACGGCGATGGCTTCGGCACGTCATTGACATATGACTTTGGCGGCAGCGATTTCGCCATTAGTGGGGCCTATACCAACTCAGATCGCACCAACGAGCAGAACCTGCAAAGCCGTGGCACAGGCAAGCGAGCAGAAGCATGGGCAACAGGTCTGAAATACGATGCCAATAATATTTATCTGGCAACTTTTTATTCTGAAACACGCAAAATGACGCCAATAACTGGCGGCTTTGCCAATAAGACACAGAACTTTGAAGCGGTCGCTCAATACCAGTTTGACTTTGGTCTGCGTCCATCGCTGGGTTATGTCTTATCGAAAGGGAAAGATATTGAAGGTATCGGTGATGAAGATCTGGTCAATTATATCGATGTCGGTGCTACATATTATTTCAACAAAAATATGTCAGCGTTTGTAGATTATAAAATCAACCAACTGGATAGCGATAACAAATTGAATATTAATAATGATGATATTGTCGCGGTTGGCATGACCTATCAGTTTTAATGATTATTGCCGGATGTGATGCATCCGGCACATTTCACTCACGCCGTTAACTTCACCGGCTCGTCACGAAAATCATCCGCCGGTTCCAGCTTCAGATTCAGCGTCGTCAGCAGTTCACGCAGCTTCTCGTGAAACTCACGCAGGGTGTGCTCCAGTCGTTCAACCACTTCAGTATCTTTTACCGGAACACTCTTCCAGTCGCCTGCTTTATCGAACAGACCAAACTGGTAACTGTAGGTAAAACGGGATTCCTGCGCTTCAAGCTCCATCCACCAGCCCCAGAACTCACGCACTTCCGGTGCCGGTTTCACGTTGACGCATACAGCCAGACAATCGAAAAAGAATCGATTATCTTCGCACTTACCTTCACGAATATACGGGCCTAGTGCGGTAAATTTTTTGATCAATCTGCTCTTCGGGTGTCCACTCGGTAACGTCATTGCTATCTCCTGTTGTGATGCAACTGTTTTACCAAATTGGCAAAATTTAGCAAATTTTTAACACAAACGTTTTTCGATCCAGTCTGTGATTTCCTGAAGACCTTTGTCAAAATTCCGATACACCGGGTTAAATGGGATCTCTAATAATTTACCGTCAGCAGATGATGAGGTGATTAAGCGTGAGTCCTCTTCTGGGCTGAACGGATCGTTCTTCCAGTAGCCTGATAACATTGGCGTTGGGCAGCGACGTCCCAGCAATCCTTGCACTTTTAATGAATAGCGATTCAGCTCCACGCGCAACGCTTCATCGGAAGCATCATGCATCCCCAAACGACTCGCCAGAACGTCAAGATACATTTCCGGCACCTGTTGCTGGCACTTAAAATCACTCAACAGGGTATGAACTACCGGACCAAGACAGGCAACCGCTTTCAGACGCGGCGATTCAAGGTATGCCAGACGCACGGCAACGTTAGCGCCGAAACGGAAACCAAAGGCCGCGACGCGAGTGTGATCCACCCACGGTACGTTAGGCAGCGCCTTTAAGACGTGCTGATGCAACAGGCTGGAGTCCTGGGTGAGCTTCCATTTTGAAGAAAAGCCCACCGACGGCATATCAATAGTCAGCATCGCAATGCCGCGCGGCGCAAAATAACGTTCATACAGGCTGTAATAGTCCGTCTGCATCGCATCCAGACCACCACACATTAATACTGTCGGGAACGGGCCATCGCCTTTCGGCATATGCAAAAAGCCGGTGATGGGCGCACCGCCGGGTACGGTAAACTCCATCTGCCGCATCGTGCCCGGCAGACGCTGGGCGGCCTCTTCATAGGCGCGGTTTGATAAAGCCTGCGCTTGCTCGGCCAGGTCATCTCCTTTCAGATGAGGATAGGCGGCAATGTTGTACAACGTAGCCGCATGCAGCCAGTGTCGACCACTGAGTTGCGGATCTTCTTCCGCACAGGCTTTTTGTTGCCACACCATCGCCTGGGTGGCCCACTCATAAATCCAGTTGCCACCACGGTAGCCAATCACGGTATCGTATAAATCATCATCGGTACGTTCAGCATCGCTCATCACAATACGTGCCTGGACGTCGAGGATTTCACGTGGGTCAATGCCGCGCCAGATCCACATCAGACGGTTAATCATGCGATACCAGTGAGGGATGGTTTTACCATCAAGAGCCGACTGCACAGGCGGTTGTGCGCCGTGATTAAAGCGGCGGACTAGCGTCGAGGTTTCAGGATGTTTAAAGCGGGGTTTGAACAGGGTTTCGCTCAGGTTTGCCTGTGTCATGGATGCAGCCTCCAGAATACTTACTGGAAACTATTGTAACCCGCCTGAAGTTAAAAAGAACAACGCCCGGCAGTGCCAGGCGTTGAAAAGATTAGCGACCGGAGATTGGCGGGACGAATACGACGCCCATATCCCACGGCTGTTCGATCCAGGTATCTTGCGGGATATCAACAACATAATCATCAACCAGCGGACGACCAGCCGGTTTTGCAAAGATGGTGACAAAGTGCGCTTTTGGATACATTTCACGAATCGCAACCGCAGTACCACCGGTATCCACCAGGTCATCAATAACGATGAAGCCTTCGCCATCGCCTTCTGCGCGTTTCAGCACTTTAAGCTCGCGCTGGTTGTCGTGATCGTAGCTGGAAATACAAACGGTATCGACATGACGAATACCCAGTTCACGCGCCAGTAACGCACCCGGTACCAGACCGCCACGGCTTACGGCAATAATGCCTTTCCATTGTTCAGAAGGCATCAGTCGGCTTGCGAGTTTACGTGCATGGATCTGCAACATGTCCCAGGTGACGATGTATTTTTCGCTCATGTGAAGTGTCCCAGCCTGTTTATCTACGGCTTAAAAAGTGTTCGAGGGGAAAATAGGTTGCGCGAGATTATAGAGATCTGGCGCACTAAAAACCAGTATTTCACATGAGTCCGCGTCTTTTTACGCACTGCCTCTCCCTGACGCGGGATAAAGTGGTATTCTCAAACATATCTCGCAAGCCTGTCTTGTGTTGACAACATTTTCTGCTAACCCTGTGACCTGCAATACTGTTTTGCGGGTGATCGACAAGGAGACTTAACGTGTCTGAACTGTCTCAATTATCTCCACAGCCGCTGTGGGATATTTTTGCCAAAATCTGTTCTATTCCTCACCCGTCCTATCATGAAGAGCAACTCGCTGAATACATTGTTGGTTGGGCAAAAGAGAAAGATTTCCATGTCGAACGCGATCAGGTAGGTAATATCCTGATTCGTAAACCTGCTACCGCAGGTATGGAAAATCGTAAACCGGTCGTCTTGCAGGCCCACCTCGATATGGTGCCGCAGAAAAATAACGACACCGTGCATGACTTCACGAAAGATCCTATCCAGCCTTATATTGATGGCGAATGGGTTAAAGCGCGCGGCACCACGCTGGGTGCAGATAACGGCATTGGTATGGCGTCTGCGCTGGCGGTTCTGGCTGACGAAAACGTGGTTCACGGCCCGCTGGAAGTGCTGCTGACCATGACCGAAGAAGCCGGTATGGACGGTGCGTTCGGCTTACAGAGCAACTGGTTGCAGGCTGATATTCTGATTAACACCGACTCCGAAGAAGAAGGTGAAATCTACATGGGTTGCGCGGGGGGTATCGACTTCACCTCCAACCTGCATTTGGATCGTGAAGCGGTTCCAGCTGGCTTTGAAACCTTCAAGTTAACCTTAAAAGGTCTAAAAGGCGGTCACTCCGGCGGTGAAATCCACGTTGGCCTGGGTAATGCCAACAAACTGCTGGTGCGCTTCCTGGCGGGTCATGCGGAAGAGCTGGACCTGCGCCTTATCGATTTCAACGGTGGCACACTGCGTAACGCCATCCCGCGTGAAGCCTTTGCGACCATTGCTGTCGCAGCTGATAAAGTCGACGCCCTGAAATCTCTGGTGAATACCTATCAGGACATCCTGAAAAACGAGCTGGCAGAGAAAGAGAAGAATCTGGCCTTGTTGCTGGACTCTGTAGCAAACGATAAAGCTGCTCTGATTGCGAAATCTCGCGATACCTTTATTCGTCTGCTGAACGCCACCCCGAACGGTGTGATCCGCAATTCCGACGTGGCAAAAGGTGTGGTCGAAACCTCCCTGAACGTCGGTGTGGTGACCATGACTGACAATAACGTAGAAATTCACTGCCTGATCCGTTCACTGATCGACAGCGGTAAAGACTACGTGGTGAGCATGCTGGATTCGCTGGGTAAACTGGCTGGCGCGAAAACCGAAGCGAAAGGCGCATATCCTGGCTGGCAGCCGGACGCTAATTCTCCGGTGATGCATCTGGTACGTGAAACCTATCAGCGCCTGTTCAACAAGACGCCGAACATCCAGATTATCCACGCGGGCCTGGAATGTGGTCTGTTTAAAAAACCGTATCCGGAAATGGACATGGTTTCTATCGGGCCAACTATCACCGGTCCACACTCTCCGGATGAGCAAGTTCACATCAAAAGCGTAGGTCATTACTGGACACTGCTGACTGAACTGCTGAAAGAAATTCCGGCGAAGTAATTATTTGATTTGCTGCCGGATGGCGTTTAATCGCCTTCCGGCAGTTTCATCCTTCATTATCCTTCGATAAAAGCCATCCCTGTAAATGTCCGTCGCGGGTTGCCACGTTCAATCTGGTGATGGAACATTCGCCGCTGCGATTTCAGCGCCGCGCTATTTTCCTGTTGCTGCTGCTCCAGCTTCCAGGCAATCAGCAATCGCGCCAGCCGTTTGTTAGCATGCTGGCTGCGCTCTGACTGAACCTTCACGCTAATACCGGATGCCAGATGCGTGGCGCGTACCGCCGAGTCGGTTTTATTGACATGTTGACCGCCCGGCCCCGACGAACGCAGCGTCTCATAACGGATTGCATCCGATTGTTCCTTCACATCAGCGGTAAAACGCCCAATGCCCAGAAACCAGTTTTTGCGCCCATGATGAGGCCGATACGGACTCGGACAAATCCACTGAATAGTGCCACACCAGCTTTCGCTTAATGCCCATGCGTTATCGCCATCCAGAGAAACCAGCGCCGAACGCAGCGTGTCAGAGTAGCGGCCCGTTTCTGTTTCCAGCACCGTTACAGCGACGTCTTGTCGGGTAAAAACGACCAACAGAGAAGAACGCTGCGCCAATCGGGTAGCCGCGTCCGGGGTGTAAATCTGGCATCCCCACTACGCGCTGCATGTTGGGTAAATTTGCCGTGGTGTGTAATTGTTGGATCGCTAAACTCTCGATCCACAGGTCATCAGATGCGATGGTAAATACCGCATCGGATAAGGGACGAATATATTTGCCCATGTACCATTCCATTTATACTCGTCATACTTCAAGTTGCATGTACTGCGACTCGAATTATTTAGAGTATATAAATATAAAAATCAGGAAATGGCAGACGAATCCAGGGCAAGAAAAAAAGAATTAATCCTGGAAAGGTCTGCAAAGAGTCATTGATAAAGGATTTGTCATGATTTACCTCCTTGCAGTTTGTGGAATAAGAAAACGCGCACATACCAGGCGGGCGTTATTTTCATTGCAAGCTGGATTTAATATTGCGGTTTATATCGCATATAAAAATTAGTAAACCACGTTCCCCGGCATTCAACGCGCTGCTGCTTAACTGTCTGAAAACCATAACGTTCAAAAAAGGGTTTTGCGGTTATGCTGGCGTCCACCGTAAGTTCGGATTCAGACTTAATCAAAGGTTTTAACAAAGCGCAGGCAACCCCGCGGCGGGTGTATTCAGGGTCAACAAATAACATATCGATATAACGTTCAACGCAGGTAATAAAACCAACCGGTTGTGCATTAATGACGGCAACCCGCACTTGTGATTTCGCGAGTTTCTCCTTCCAGCGAGATTCGTCAATCTGCGCCCAGGCGGCAATTTGTTGTGGTGAATAATGCTGACTGGAGATCATCGTAACCGCTCTAATGAAAATAGCGCATAGTTGCTGAAAATCGCCAGGCTGATAGTCTCTTATTTGTATGTTATTCATAATATAAATTCAAAAACGCATGCGAAACGCTTCTGCCATTTTCCCAATTTTATGCATTTGGTTGTTATCTCGAGCCTGTTTATGAGGTTCAGGTTTCAGAATGGCAATGAGCAACCATGCTTGCTCATCAAACGCACCCTGACAATATACCAAATGCGCTTCGTCATTCGTTCTGCTGAATTGGCGCAACTGTGGCGGAAATGGATTATTCACATTTGCCAGATGAATATGAGCAACTCGCTCAAATTTGATTAATGGCCAGGTAAACGAGTCGTCGTAGAGTGCATCGCGACCAAATATATCTGGCAAAACACCGTCACGCTTATAGGAAATAAAATCCGCCGTTAACGCATCAAGTTCCTCTGCTGTAAGTTGCAGGCGAATAAGTTTTGTTTTGAATACCCGCATCCTTATTCCTTAAAGTCATTGAAATCATCATCCGTCATATCATTAAGATATTTTTCAGCTCGGCGTGTAATTTCCTCTAATCTTGCAGCACTTGGACGGAAGCGCGCCTTTATGGGCTTTTTCTCCTCTTGTTCAGCAAGCATGTCCATTAACGCTTCGAATGCGCTGGCACTTAAGAGATATCCTGCGGGGCGATTATTAGAAAGAACCGCAACCGGTTGATCAATAAAGTATTTAGCTGGGTTTTTACGTAACTCAGTAATATTGACCGATTTTTCAGCGAGAATTCGATGCATGCAGTGATCCCCTCATAATAATGCACACCAGAATAGGCATAATAGTATACATCATAATCCCAGCACCAGTTGTCTTTCCATTTGCGGATCAAGCAACGTCACATGCAGCCCCACCAGTCGCACACCGCGCCCGCCGCGGCGTTCATCCCAGGTTTTACGCGCGGTGGCGATTAAGTCAGCTTTATTCAGCCGCGGCCAGACGTGCTCCTGAGTGGTTTGCTGAAAATCGTCGAACTTTAATTTCACCCCCTGGCGGGCAATCAGTAAATCAGGTTTTACCTTTGCCAGACGGCGTTCAAGTTCCGGATACAGCCGCTCGATAATCGCTTCACATTCAGACCAGTGGTGGATATCTTCCGCCATCGTGCGTTCCACGCCGACGGATTTTCGCAACCGTTCGCTGTTAACGTCGCGCTCGTCAATCCCCTGACTACGCTCCCACAAAATGCGGCCAAATTTGCCAAAGCGTTTAAGCAGCATCACCAGATCACACTTTTGTACATCACCGCAGGTTCGTAGCCCCATCGCTTCCAGTTTTGCCGCCGAGACTTTGCCGACGCCGGGGATTTTTGCCAGTGGTAAGGTTTGTAAAAATGCCGGAACTTCTGCCGGCGTAATCACAAACTGGCCGTTGGGTTTATTCATGTCGGAGGCGATTTTGGCGAGAAACTTTACGGGTGCCACGCCCGCAGACGCCGTCAGTTGCAGCTCGTTGAAAATCGTCTGGCGGATTTCCTGGGCGATGAGGGTCGCAGAACCGTGGCAATGGACGCTATCGGTGACGTCGAGATAAGCCTCATCCAGTGACAACGGTTCAATACGCGAGGTGTAGCGCGAGAAGATTTCGCGGATATGATTTGAGGCTTCTTTGTAGGCGTCAAAGCGCCCCGGAAGCAAGGTGAGATGCGGGCATAATTTGAGCGCCATCCCTGTCGGCATAGCGCTACGTACGCCAAATTTACGCGCGGGATAATTGGCGGTGCTGATCACCCCCCGACGTTCGCGGCTGCCGCCAATAGCAATAGGGATATCGCGCAGGGCGGGATTGTCGCGCATCTCCACTGCGGCGAAAAAGCAGTCCATATCCACATGAATGATTTTACGCATTACTCACCTCTCAACACTGGTAAAGTATACAGTGATTTCAGGGTTTGAGAAATGCGTAAAGATTCAGCATTTAGCGCGTTCGCTGCGAAAGCACCTGCTGCTTATCCAGCTTTTGCACCAGCGGCTGCACCACTTTATCCCCATGCTGACCAAAGTATTGATACAGCGTATCGGACGCACTTTTGGTCAGCACCATAATCTCGATGCGCCGATTACCCGCACTTTGCGGATTCTTCGCGTCCAGCAGCATCTGGTCCGCCATTGCGCTTACCTGCATCACTTTATCTTCCGGCATTCCGGCCTCTTCCAGCACCCGACGAGCCGAAAGCGCGCGGTCACCCGAAAGGTTCCAGTTGTTGTAGATATTGTTTTTGTAGGCCATCGCATCGGTATGCCCGGTAATAATAATTTTATTATCGAGCGAGTCGAACACTGGCGCGAGCTCCACCAGCAGCGTTTTAAAGAACGGCATAATCTTCGCGCTGCCGCGTTCAAACATATTGCGGTTCTGGTCATCTTTAATCAGCACACGCAATCCCTGGGGAACAATCTCCATCTCCAGATTCGCTTCCATATGCGCATCACGGGCAATGGTGTTGATACTGGTTGCCAGCTCGCCAAGCTCGGTGGCGGATTTCTTCTTCAGCAGCGCTGTTTTCTCGTTGACGTCTCGCGCTTTTTTCTCCGTCTCTTCCGGCACCGCCACGGTGGCAGGTTTTGGCGGATGAGACGGGCTGATTTTATTTAACGGCGACAATCCGCCGCCACTGAAAATCGACTGCCCGTGCAGCGCGGCGATAATGCTTTCACGCTCGGATTTACTGACGCTGTTGACAATCCACAGCGTCATAAACAGCGCCATCATTGCCAAAGTAAAGTCGGCGAACGCCACCTTCCACGCCCCGCCGTGGTGCCCGGCATGATTCTTTTTGATCTGCCGCCGGACGATGGTGGTTTTTGCCCCACGATCGCGGCGGTTACCCGTCTTTCTCATGCTTATTCTTGCTCCAGCATCGCATTCACCCACGCGTCGAGGTTGGCGAAGGTCGGTTTGGACGCCAGATGCAGTAGCTTACGCCCGGCGTCCACCGCCAGCAGCGTCGGTTTGCCGCCTGCCTGCGCCACCAGCACGGTACGCACGCATTCCAGCAAAGAATGTTCTGCCCGCGCCTGTTGTTCCATGGCGTTGGCGAGTGGGTCCATCAGGCAGTAGCAGATAAAGACGCCTAAAAATGTCCCCACCAGCGCTGCCGCCACTTTCAGGCCAATCAGGGCGATAGAGCCGTCAATCGACTGCATGGTGATGATGATGCCCAACACCGCCGCACAAATGCCAAACCCCGGCATCGCTTCGGCGGTACGTTGCAGCGAGCGCGACGGCGTTAGCAGCGACTCTTCCGCGGTGTCCAGTTCCTGATCGAGAATGCCTTCCAGTTCATGGGCGTCGATTTTACCCATCGCCATCAGGCGAAAGTTATCGGCAATAAAGGTCACCAGCCGCTTCTGGGTTAACACCAGCGGGTATTTCTGGAAAATGGTGCTCTCTTCCGGTTGCTCAATATGTTGATCCAGCATGCGCAGACCACCGTTTTGCACCATTTCGAGTAACTCATACAGGCACATTAATAGCTGGCGCTGAAACTCCGGCCCGAGCTGTTTTTTACTGATTACGCCTTTAATTTGATGGGCAATCTCTTTCAGCACATGTTTCGGGGGTGATGCTGCCAACTTACTGATTTAGTGTATGATGGTGTTTTTGAGGTGCTCC
>ERZ772901.278-NODE-278-length-52062-cov-15.864441_pt1 | contig 52062 bp, 37 predicted proteins | sample MGYA00512123_ERZ772901 | MGnify/ENA primary metagenome ERZ772901 (study PRJEB29015, sample SAMEA2737711) | human gut metagenome | biome: human gut; feature: human-associated habitat; material: faeces | place: China | collected 2012 ...
AAACTTGTTGCCGAATCCGGCACGCTTGAGGTCAAGTCCTTGAAGCTCCACACCATGAAGTCCATCGGACTGGAGTGAGGCTGATCCAGGGCAGTAGCAAGGGGTAAAGAGTAAGGCGGGTTTCGTGTCGAATGAGATACGGAACCCGCCTTTCGTTTTGGTTTGGAACGTGGTTTAGGGAGTGCTTTATACTGGCACCCCGGTAATGAACTTTTCTGACCGGAACGCGGGCAGGCTCCTCACCTTACTGATTTCTCGCCACCGGTCACGTGCGCGCCCACTATGGCGCAGAAAGCAAGGTGAACGATGGCGGTTTCGCACGTTCAACACAGGGATTCGGCAACAGGATCCATACCCTCAAACACGAGTTCGCACATGGGTTCGGGCATGGCTGCGAACACGAATTCAAAAGCCGGCATTGTCGCAAAACTTCTCGAAGCTTTGTCCGCCTTTGCTCACGTTTGCAAACGCCGTATTCCCACGGTTATTGCAGTAGTGCTGTTGCTGGCGGTATGGGAGGCGTGGGTCCGCATCGGCAATGTGCCCAGCACCATGATCGCCGCGCCAAGCGAAATCGCACAGGCCACCGTCGAAACATGGTCGACGTTATGGCCTGCCACGCAGGTCACTTTGCTTGAAGGTACCGTCGGATTCCTGTTCGCCGTACTGTTCGGCATTCTCATCGGCATACTGCTGTACTGCTCATGCATTGCGAACGCCGCATTGTTCCCGTTGCTTTCAGCTGCGCAGACCATGCCGTTGATTTCCATCGCTCCCCTATTTTTGATCTGGTTTGGCTTTGAGATTTCCGGAAAAATCGTGATTGTAACGGTATTCGGCTTATTCCCGATTGCAGTACAGACGATTCGTGGGCTTGAAGCGGTCCCCCAGTTTTATTCGGATGTTGCGCTGACTTGTGGCGCCACGAAAGCGTGGACACTGTGGCATGTGAAGCTGCGTGTGGCCGCTCGTCAGATTTATGGCGGCATCCGCGTTTCCGCCGCATACATTTTCGCCACCGCCGCCACCGCAGAATATTTGGGCGCGCGCAAAGGTCTTGGCATTTGGCTACAGGCCGCCTACAACTCGTTCCGCACACCGCTGATCTTCTCGGCGACGCTGGTCATCATCGCCATCACCGGCGTTCTGATGTGCCTGGTGAACCTCAGCGAACGCGTACTGCTCGGCCCAGCTGATGCCGACGCCGATCCCGATGCAGACCAGTAAGTCAAACACGCCAAACATCATCGGCCTTCTGCAAACGCAGCATTCGCAGCATTCCGCCACTCCGCATTGCATGTCGGTCACGCTGCCTACGTATAATAAAACCCGCTGTTAAGCCAATGCGTGGCAAACCGGCAATATTCCACGCCTTTCACTAGGCACCGTAAGGAATGTCGGGGGCATTGGACGAGCGGGGGCCTGAGGCCCTTCGTATCGTTTTCTGCCCGAACTCCGCTCGCAGCATATCCCTAGAAAACGATAGAGAATACAGATTCAAGGGAAATCGCTTTATGAGCATCTTCAGCAGGCATGACGCCACCGCACGTACTCACATCGCAAGCACAATAATCGCACTCTTCAGCGCAATCGCCATGTTGTTCAGCGTTACCGCATGCGGACAAAGCAACGATTCCGCAACAAGCACAGCATCTGGCAGCAGCGATCTGACCAAAGTGACCTTCATGCTGTCCTGGGCGCCCGACACCAATCATATCGGCGTGTATGTGGCGAAAAACAAGGGCTATTTCAAAGAGGCAGGTCTTGACGTTGACATCGTGGCCGTGGCACAGGCCGGTGCCGAACAGGCCGTGAACAACGGCGTGGCCGACTTCGCATTGTCGAACCTCACCAACGTAAGCACGTACGCTGTTAAGGGCGCAACCATCAAGCAGGTGCTGCAGGTACAGCAGAAGCCAAGCGCCATCTGGTGTTCGCTCGCTTCCAACACTGAAATCAAATCCCCGAAGGATTTCGACGGCAAGACTTTCGCCACGTTCGGATCCAACGAATCCGATGCGGTGATCCGTCGCATGATTCAGTCGGACGGAGGTAAGGGCGAATTCGACAAGGTGACCGTCGGCACGTCCACGTTCCAAACGCTGTCCAGCAACAAGGCTGATTTCGGTGGTTTCTATGCCACTTGGGAGGGTGTGCAGGCCGACATGTACGGTCCGAAGCTCAACTGCTTTACCGAACCGGATTACGGCGTTCCCGGCAATGCCGACACTATTGGCGTGATCACCAGCGACAAGACGATTTCCAACAATCCCGAACTGGTGAAGAAGTTCGTACAAGCCACCAAGAAGGGCTACGAGTACGCATATTCGAATCCTGACGATGCAGCGAAGATCCTTGTGAAGGAAGCTCCCGACGCGAATCTCAAGCTTGATTTCGTCAAGAAAAGCATGAAAACCATTGTGGACGGTCAGTATTGGGGCGATCCCGCCAAGATCAAGGATGGTTCGTTCACGTTCGGTACGAACGACGTTGAAGGCGCCCAGCAGTATTTCGACTTCCTCGCTCAGGAAGACGCCTACACCGATTCGCATGATAAGGTGGTGCACGACGCTCCGCAAGCCAAGGATCTCGCCACCGACGAATTCCTGAAATAATCGGGTTTGAACGAGTAGGTTTGTAACCCGTTTAGGTGCGAATAATCGAAAATATTGGAATACGGCATCCTGCATTTTTATTTCATGCCCAACACTGCTTGCTCAGTTCGGGTTGAACATGGTTTGTGGGATGCCGCACCATTATGCGTTGCATTTGGCTTCATTGCACGAGTTTGATTAAATACAAATATGACACGACTGATTCTTGATGTGGACACCGGTATCGACGATGCACTGGCGTTGGCATACCTTGCGACGTTCGACACTGTTGACGTGCTTGGCGTGATCGGCACGTACGGCAATGTTTCCGTCGACACTGCGGTTCGCAATACTTCGTATGTGCTGGAACGGTTGGGGCTTCGGCGCATTCCGGTGATACGTGGATCGTCGCATCCTTCATGGGCTCGGTGTTTCATTCCGGATGCAGGTTGTGCGCAGTTTCACGGCACGGACGGATTGGGAGGATTCGGCCCGGCTTGCGATAGTTCGTCTTCGGATACTGCTTTTTCAGATATTTTTTCGGATAATTCCGGTTCTGATACTGTTTTTTCTCGTGATTATCGTAGTCTGATTTCCGTTGGCGGATATGCGTTGGATGATGTTCATGCGAATCCTGCGGTTGATTCGTTTGAATTGTCGCTTACTACGGATTCGGCTTCTTTTATTCATGCTGATGATTCTTCCGCCGACTCGGTTTCCGAAGGCGTGCAGTTCATTATTGATCAGGTTCGCGCTTATGGTTTCGACGTCACTGTGGTTGCGACCGGTCCGCTGACCGATATTGATGCTGCGATCGCGGCCGCACCGGATATTGCCGGCAAACTCAAACTGGTGATGATGGGCGGCACGTTGACGCAGGAAGGCAACTGTTGGGATCTGACTGCGGAAACGAACATCATTCAGGATCCGGAAGCCGCAGATCGCGTGTTCCATTCCGGTGCCGACATCACCATGGTCGGCCTGGACGTAACGCATCAATGCCTGATGGGTTCCGACGCGACCCGTGCTTGGCGTGAAGCGGCGAATGCTGACACACTTACCAGCTCGACCGCATCCCAAGTCGCTGATTCACTTGATGGTTCAGCTGGTAGTTCAAATGCAGCTTCAGCTCGAAACTCGAGTCCGGACTCAAGCCCATCTGCTTCCGATGTGCGCGCATTCCTCGCCGACATGGCTGATTTTTCCATTGCCGCAAACCTCAAGGCCGATGCGCGACTGTTTTCACAGGGCATGCCATTGCATGATCCACTGGCCGCCGCCGTTGCCGTGGACCCGTCGCTGGTGACCTGTATCGACCTACCAATGAAAGTCGAACTCGAAACCGGCGATTTCCACGGCACCCGAGGCCGAACCATCGGCGATCCCGCCGGACTGATCGACTCCAACGCATCCCGCATCCACGTAGCCTTCCAAGTCGACTCCTCCCGTTTCGTCCCCACCTTCACCACCCGAATCAGCACGTTGTAACAAACAAAACAGGGAGAACATTATGTTCTCCCCGCAGTTAACCTAATCAACTCAGCAAAAACTACTTTTTGACGCCACCGAAACGACGGTCGCGGTGAATGTAGTGGTCGATCGAACGCCATAGCACGTCTCGACCGCAATCGGGGAACAGTTCCGGCACGAAATCAAGTTCGGCATATGCCGCTTCCCACGGCAGGAAGTTCGACGTGCGCTGTTCGCCGGAAGTACGAATCACCAAATCGCAATCAGGAATATCAGGATTGTACAGGTGCTCGGAAATCATTTTTTCCGTTACGCGATCGCCGGAGATCTTGCCGTCACGCACTTCCTTTGCGATTGCCGCGCAAGCATCCGCGATTTCGGCACGTCCGCCGTAATTCAGGCAGAACACCACGTCGATGGTCGTGTTGTTTTTGGTACGTTCCTGTGCTTTTTCCAATTCGTCGATAACGGATTTCCATAGTTTCGGACGTCGGCCGGACCAGCGCACGCGCACGCCCCACGCGTTCATCTGCTCCACACGACGGTGGATGATATCACGCGAGAAGCCCATCAGGAAGCGCACTTCCTGCGGGGAACGCTTCCAGTTCTCCGTGGAGAACGTATACAGCGACAGGTAACGCACACCGGCTTCGATGGCACCTGCGATGGTGTCGAACACCACCGGTTCGGCCGCCTGATGGCCGTCGGTGCGGATGAGTCCGCGCTGCTGGGCCCAACGGCCGTTGCCGTCCATGATCACGCCGACGTGGCGCGGAACCTTGTTCTTTGGAAAATCGGGAATGATCGACGGATCAGAAAACGGTGCCGCCGGAATGTCAAGGGATTTGTAATCCACGTTCTCAAAAGCCATACCCGCTAATCTAGCAAGCGTATGGAACGAATCGGCCGTTCCAAATAGTATTCGCCCCATTCTTCCACTATTTGGTGGGTTTCCCGTTGAATCGACGCGGCCGCCGGAACACCGTCCAGCTCCCCCCAATCGCCATCGACAAGCGCCGAAAGCCGGCAAATCGCATCCCACGACACCGCTTCCGATTCGGGGGTATGGTCGGCGGCGCACATCAGGCCGCCGGCGGGAATCGAAAAATACCAGGACAGCGTGGACGAAATCGGCTCGCCGCACACCACGCAGACGCGCAGACGGGGTGTCCAACCAGCGATCGCCAGCGCACGCAGCACGTACGAATCACCGATTGCGGACGAGTCGTGTGCATGTTTGGCAAGCGCGTTCAACGCGCCCAATACCAGACGATATTGCGCGGCCGCAGGCTCCTTTTCCGTGGCGACCAGCTTGTCGGCGGTCTCACAGATCACATTCGCCGCCGTATACGCTTGAAAATCGGCGCAAATCGGCCCTGCATACGCGGCGATCGATTCGGCTTGGGACACGACGTCGAGCGAACGACCTTCCGCAATGAGCAGCGCCACGCGCATGAACGGTTCGAGTCGGCCTCCGAAACGCGATTTGGTACGGCGCACGCCTTTCGCGACGGCGCGTACTTTGCCATGGTCACGTGTGAGCAAGGTGAGTATGCGGTCGGCTTCGCCGAGTTTGGCGGTGCGCAGCACCACGCCTTCGTCTTGATACAGCGGCATCGCACCTCCTTTTCTTGCCGTTCATCGCATCCTGTTATGCATACGCTCGCCGCACGTGCGCGTTCCGAGATACATTCGCCCCGTCAGTAGATGAACAGCCCCCAGAACGCGAACACCAGCAATACGCAGAACATGGCGGCCACGGTCAGCCAGAACATCACGCGTCCGAACCGCGTGGAAGCCAGCACCGGCTGCCGTCCGCTGACGATTTCGCCGATAGCACCCTTACGTGGCGGCCACTGCGCGATGCCTCGATGGGTTGCCTCTTCGATCAGCCGCATGAACACGCGGGACCATGCCCACACCACGGCGACGCACACGATCTGGATCACCGGCCAGCTCCAATACATCACGCCCGGATTCTCCACTGGGGCACTGCCCCATGCCAGTTTGACCACACCCATGATCACATCGCCAAGGCCGGCGCAGAACAGCACGAACGTGGCCATAGTGGCGATAGTCAACGTGACCAGCGAGTTTTTGAACCCTTGCGCAAGCCCCAGCCGATACCGTCGTCCGTGGGCACGCGCCCAGATCTTACGCATCGGCACGGCGAGCCACAGCACGCCTGCGGCAAGCAGCAGCACCAGCATGCTGGCATGCAACGCGACCAGGTAGATGGTCAGGCCGCGATTGGCTTTGAGGTCCAATGGCACTGCGATTGACTGGTACATTCTGGTGCCGGCCACGCGTTCGCTGGTCTGTTTGAGTCCGTGCGTGGTGCCGACGGCCCAGTCGACCACATCGTCCACGTACGCGTCGGCGAACGGGGTTCCGGAATTGGCTTCGTCGCCGAGCCTCAGCACATGGTTGGCGATGGGGTACGTGCGTATGGTGACGTCCCAGTTGCCGGCCTGGTGAGCCAGATCGACGATTTTCTCCGTGCCTTCCACCTGCGCGGTCATGACGTCTTTCGTGCCATATGCCACCAATGTCGGAATGGCATACGCTTTCGGCGTCAACGTGTCGATGTCGAGGTTGGTGAGTCCGAACAGGGACGCGTCGATATTGAATACGCGGCGGACGATCGACTGGTAGCCGTCATGCGCGCCGACGAGCGCGAAGTCCTGTGCGGCGAGGAAGCCCAGCGAATACCGCGGCTCGTAGACCATCGGACTGAGCAGCACCTGAAAAGCGACGTCCGGATCGCGCTGCAGCAGATACGATGAGATCCATGTGCTTTCGGAAGTGGCGTAGATGCCCACTTTGGAGGCGTCCACCGTATCCATTTTCCGCAGGAGGTTGATGACCTGGTCGTAGATGGCGGCGGAACCCGGGTAGTCGCGATTGGCGTCGTTGGTGGACCAGACCGGCTTGTCAAGCACCGCCGTCACGAATCCCGCCGAAGACAGGTCGGAGGCCATGTCGCCGAAGGAATTGTCGCAGGTGCCATAGCCGGCGCCGTGCATGAAAACCACACCGGGACGTCCGTTCCCAGCCCCTTTCGGTTTGCGGATCAGCACTTTGATGTTCTGTATCTCACCGGTGGAAGGCCGTTTCGCTTTGATGGTGACGTACCGTTTCGCCACCTCGTAATCGCCTTTTTTCGCCAGTTTTTCGCCGGATGGATTGGCGAAGGTCACGGCGGTGTTGGCGTCAAGCGTTTCGATGGTCTGCTCGGTCGGCTCGTAGTTCCATGTGGATGCCGTCAGATTGGCCACGGACACCAGAATGCCCAGCAGCATGATGAAAATAGGCAGGTTGACCATGAGTCGCCGCCCGCGCGTCCACGGTTGATGTTGCGGTTGCGGACGCGCGGGCGATGAAGCCGATTCTTGCCGTAATGATTGGCTGGCGGCTGATGATTGACGTTCCTGCTCTGACACGCCGCTCATTCTACCGGCCTTTGCTGAGAAGCCTGCGATTGCATGCTACCGACGGCACGCTGGAACATGGCTTTCAGCAGTTGCCGTTTTGCGTCACCGGCACGACCACCGGACCGGTGGCGGTGGCAGGCAACTGGCCGTCGGCCTCCATCTGCGCGGCGATCTCCTGCGCCTTGGCGAGCAGGGTTTCCACGATCTGGTCTTCCGGCACGGTCTGAATGACCTTGCCCTTGATGAAAATCTGCCCCTTGCCGTTGCCGGAGGCCACGCCCAAATCGGCTTCGCGAGCCTCGCCCGGACCGTTGACGATGCAGCCCATGACGGCCACGCGAATCGGCGCGGTCACGTCCTTCAACCCTTCGGTCACCGCGTTGGCCAGCTGAATCACATCCACCTGGGAACGGCCGCAGGACGGGCAGGAGATGATGTCGAACTTACGCGGACGCAATCCCATGTATTCCAGCAGCTTGCAGCCCACCTTCACTTCCTCCACGGGAGGCGCGGACAGTGAAACGCGGATCGTATCGCCGATGCCTTCGGCCAGCAGCGCGCCGAATGCCAGGCAGCTTTTGATTGTGCCCTGCCAGGTCGGGCCGGCTTCGGTGACGCCCAAATGCAGCGGCCAATCGCCCTTGGAAGCCAACAGACGGTACGTCTGCACCATGGTGACCACATCATGGTGCTTGACGGAAATCTTGAAATCGTGGAAGCCGACGTCTTCGAACATGCGCGCTTCCTTCATCGCGGACGCCACCAGCGCCTCCGGTGTCGGGCCGCCGTATTTGGCGTACAGCTCCTTATCGAGCGAACCGGCGTTCACGCCGATGCGCAGGGAAATGCCCGCATCCGTGGCGGCCTTGCAGATCGAAGGGCCGACCTCGTCGAATTTGCGAATGTTGCCGGGGTTCACGCGCACGGCCGCGCAGCCGGCGTCGATGGCCTGGAACACGTACTTGCTTTGGAAGTGGATGTCGGCAATCACCGGAATCGGCGATTTTTTGACGATTTCCGGCAATGCGTCGGCATCATCCTGGCTTGGCACGGCCACACGCACGATATCGCAGCCGGCCGCGGTCAGTTCCGCGATCTGCTGCAGGGTGGCCGGCACGTCAGCCGTCAGCGTATTGGTCATGGATTGCACTGAAATCGGCGCTCCCCCGCCGACCGGCACCGGGCCGACCATGATGCGGCGGGACTTGCGGCGCGGATGCAGCGGGCTTTCGCTGATGGCCGCGTCACCGGTTTTGCGGAACGGTTTTTCGATTTCTGGCATACGTGATCCTTGCATGTGCGAGGCGCGTTATGCGCCCCGCGATGGTTCTTACGGCTTGTGCTCTTTACTTGTTTATCAGCTTGTCGGCGCGGGCGCGAGCCTCCTGCTCGAGTCGGCTCATTTCCTCCACGGAAGCGAACAGCGGGTTGCCGCGCAGTTCGGCGTCCATCTCGTCAAGCACTTCGCGCACGGTGTCGACGATGCCGAGGTATGGCAGACGGTGTTCGAGGAACGCGTGGACGGCCTGCTCGTTGGCCGCGTTGAGCACGGCCGTATGCTTTTCGGACGATTCGAGGCAGTGACGTGCCAGGTTCACCGCGGGGAACGCCTCGTTGTCGAGCGGCTCGAACGTCCACGTGGCTGCCTTCGTCCAATCGCATGCGGCGGCGACGTCACCGAGACGTTCCGGCGCGGACAGGCCGAGGGCGATCGGCAGGCGCATGTCCGGCGGCGAGGCCTGCGCGATGGTGGCGCCGTCGCGGAATTCCACCATGGAATGCACGATGGATTGCGGATGCACGGTCACGTCGATGCGGCTCGGTGGCACATCGAACAGTCGGCTTGCTTCGATGACTTCAAGACCTTTGTTCATCAGCGTGGACGAGTTGATGGTCACGACCGGCCCCATGTTCCATGTGGGGTGGTTCAAGGCCTGTTCCGGCGTGATGTCGGTCATTTGGTCGCGCTTCCAGCCGCGGAACGGACCGCCGGACGCGGTGACGACGAGCTTGGACACTTCGCCGTGTGTGCCGGAACGCAACGACTGCCAGATGGCGGAATGTTCGGAATCGACCGGATTGATCTGCTTGTCGCGTACCTGCGCGCTAAACAGCAGGTGTCCGCCGGCCACCACGGATTCCTTGTTGGCCAATGCCAGCTGGGAGCCTGCCTGCAGTGCCGCGATGGACGGTTCGAGGCCGATGGAGCCGGTGATGCCGTTAAGCACCACGTCGGCGCCGGAGCCTGCCATGGCGATCACCGCGTCAGGGCCGGCTGTGATGTTGACGTTGCCTGCGCCGGCCTGTTCCAACGCCTCACGTAGCGCGGGGACGGCTTCCTTGTAGAAGATCGCGACGGTTGGCACATGGAATTTCGCCGCCTGCTGCGCAAGCAGTTCGACATGTGCTCCGCCCGCGGCGAGACCCGTCACGGTGAAGCGGTCGAGATGACGTGAGATGACGTCAAGGCCTTGGGTGCCGATGGATCCGGTGGAGCCCAGAATTACTACGGTTGATGGTTGCATGGGTTATGCGCTGCTCTCCGTATGATATGCCGATGTTCCGGCATTGGTTTGGACTATGTAAGTTGGGACTGTGTAGTCGAGGCTGTGTAGTTGGGATTGTGTAAACGCGAGAACAGGCTGACGATTCCGCCAGCCTGTTTATTACCGTTGGTTCACTCGAAGGACGGGAACGACAGATCCGGAATATCGAGATTGTCGTCGTTGCCCGACGCCGGGAAAATCGACCTGAAAGCCGGGCTTGGTTCCGGCTTTTTGTCCTCCTGCTGCTTGTTCGCATCGGATTCGGCGGACGATTCAGTTGCCGGGGCAACTGCCGGTTCTACGGCAGGTTCAGCCGGAGCGGCCGGCTCGGCCGGAGCCTGTTCAACAACCGGAGCCGGAGTGACAGTTGGGTTCGAATCCGGAACCGGAGTGGCCGGAGCGGCCGGTTCAGGCGTGAAGGATGGCGGCACCGAGGCTGCGAGGGAGCTCAGGCTCGTCGAACCGGTGGTGACCTGAGGCAAGTCGGACGCGGACAGGCTCGGAACCTGCGGCGTGAACGTGTTTTCCGTCTGGTTCGTCTCATTGATGGTGTGGGCCAGATGCGCCAACGCGGCCAAAGACGGATCCTGCTGCGGCTCGGGTTCAACCGGAGCCGGCGGGAATGCCGGAGCGGCTGGAGCCTGCGAATCGGTCGTGGTCGGAGCCGGAGTCTTTGGCGCGGCATCTTCCATCGCATCATCGGCAAGCGGATCGAACGCCTGGGTCTCTTCAACGGCGCTCGGCGCGGAAGAAGCGGAATCGGTCTGCGGCTGGAACACCGGAGGAACCACCGGAACCGCAGGCGGAGTGTTCATCGGCGTGGCAGGCACGCTCACCGGAGAGGTGACCGCGGACGTGAAGATCTCATGCTCGGCCTTGTTCAGCGCGTCGAAGGAATCCTCTTCGCTCGGCGTGACGGTTGGCACAGTAGGAGGAACCGGAGCAGCCGGAACCGTGGCGGAAGGAGCTGCGAACAGCGGTGCGATCATCTGGGTTTCGCCAGCTGCGGAATCACTGGAAGCCGGGGCAACGGACGGTGCGGCCGCGGCCATCGCCTCTTCGGAGGGTTCACCGACGAAATCCGCGACGCGCGCATACGATTCGAGTCGGGTCAGCAACTGCGCGCAGGCGGCCAGATAGTAATCCACCTGACGTTCGTCGTATCCCCTCTTGCCTTTGCGCTGAGTGAAGATCACGTTGCTCAAGGTCTGGGAATTCGTGTCGGCGATCGCCTTGGCGTCCGCTTCACTGACTTCCTCGACACCCAGCTCGCCGGCGGCTTTCGTCAGGCACTTGTCGATTACGCTGTCGACCTGCTTGCGGTCGTAGCTCGGATTCTTGCCCTCGCCCGGCTTGAACCGTTGGCCGTGCTCGCGTTCGGCATGCGCGTCGAGCTTCTTGAACAGGTCCTCAGTCTGCGCCTTCCATGCCACACGGCCATGCTGGGAGATTTCCCACGTGGTCTGCTTGTCGACCACGGCACGTTCCAGACGGGCAAGCGCGGCATCCACTTGGGCGATCACATAGCCGCCCTTGACCAGTTCGAAGGAGACGTTCTGAATATCATGCTGGGTGAGTTGCGCGCCCTCACCTTCATACAGCATGTGCGCACGTTCAAGGAAAGCATCCACCTGTTCCGCATCGTAGCCCCACTTTCGCTTCGCGGCATGAGCGATTCCCGATGCGTTCTTCTCGGTTTCAGGTTCCTGTGCCATTGGCGTTCGACCTCCTGCTACACGTATTAACGTCACTACTTTACGTGATTGATTCGACGCAGACGCCGTAAAAGATGAAAATTCAGTGAATCGACACGTGCGACTCATGGCCCACACGGCGGTTTCGTACCGATCAAGCGGCATCATATCCGCCATGCCGACACACGAGTGCGGCTCATCGCGCGGATACGGTACAGTAGTTCGTTGCGGGCGATTAGCTCAGTTGGTTAGAGCGCCACCTTTACACGGTGGATGTCGGGGGTTCGAGTCCCTCATCGCCCACTTTTCGCAACGCCGTGAAAAATCAAGGAATCGCATATCATCCCGCGTAATATCAACGCGCGCACCCGTGTTTTGCCCACATTCCGCCCACGTTTTGTTTGTGTTTTGCCGGAAAGTCCACGTAATAGCGAAATCCCCCAAACCCAATGGACCCGGGGGATTTTCGTATACGCGAGAAAAATCGCGAAAAGTCTTGGTTTACTTGCCCTTGCCGAACGCGCGCAGGTGAATACCGTTCCAATCGGAGCTGACGGTCAGCGGAGTGGCGGCGTTCATGCCGGCGGTCTTGGCCGCGGACTGCACGGTGCTGGAGCTTGCGGCACCCGGACGTCCCGGCTTCGGGGTGAGCACCCACAGCGGGCCGTCATCGCCGAGAACCGCATAGGCGTCGACAATGGTGTCGGCCAGTTCGTCCTCGTCATCGCCATCACGCCACCAGATGATCACACCGTCGACTGCGGAGTCATAATCCTCGTCGACCAGCTCCTCACCGGTCAGTTCCTCGATCTTGGCGCGGATCGAGTCATCCACATCATCGTCCCACAGCCATTCCTGTACCAGGTCGCCGGCGTGGAAACCGAATTCTTCAGCGTTATCAGATGCCGTTTGATTCACGTTCGTCAATATACCAACACTGCTCGAACATATACGTTACGAACGCCGGAATCGCCCACTTTTCGAGATGAAACGGCGATTTCCGCCTGTATCACGCCTATCTCCTTCCGCCGCACGCTCATTGCTTGACATTGCATTGCGGCAGTGAACCGCCTTTACCATCGCGGATGGCGACCAGCGCGTCGTACGCCTCGTCCAACGTGCCCACCTTCACCACGTGGAGGCCCTGTGGCACGTGCCCGACCACGTCGGAGCAGTTGGATTCCGGGGCAAGGAACCACGTGGCCCCGTCACGCTTCGCGCCGATCATCTTCAACCGGATGCCGCCGATCGCGCCAACCTTGCCTTTGGCGTTCATCGTGCCGGTACCCGCGATGGTCTTCCCGCCGGAAAGCTGCTCTCCGGTCACCTTGTCGATCAGACCGAGCGTGTACATCATGCCCGCGGACGGGCCGCCGATGTCATCGACGTGCATGGACACCTTCATACCGGACACGTCATAACCGTGCGCCTTGAGGAACCGCTTCGCGGCCGTGGCCGCGGCGTTCTGCGATGAGGACATCTCCTTGTTGCTTTCCTTCGCATAGTCCTTGGCGCTTTGTCCGACGGGGAACACGGCCTCCTGCGGAATCACCGTGGCCTTCGGATTGGCCCATGCCAGCAACGCCTGCGCGTTGGTCACAGGATATCCGGGAACGCCTGAGGCGTTGACGGTGACGAGCAGTAGTTTGCCGGAGTCCTTATGCGTCTTCACGCCGGACACGTCGATGACCTGCTTGCCTTCGACTTTTCCGAGCACGTCCTGGGTCGGTCCCGGCTCCTGCACCACGTACGCGCTGGGCGCAATAAGCACCAGCACGCAGAGCGCGGCCACGATCGGTCCGGCGAGATATCGCCAAGGGCGAACATCGAACCACCGTCCGACCTGACGCCAACGTCGTCTGATACGTGGCAGAAGGCCTTGAGACGACCCGTTACGTGTGCTTTTGGCGTGAACTCGCTGTGTTTCCTGCATATCGGCCATGCCTCCCATACTATGGAAGGCAACGAACTTAACAATCGCGTGGAACAAAGGCAGGAAACGGTATGGATGAGAATGCGATCCGCCAGTGGCTTATCGATTGCTTCGGACCGATTCAGGGCGAGATGGCATGGAACCAGCTTTCCAACATGCCGGAAGCCGTACGCGACCAGCTGATGAGTCAGGATCCGAGCACGCTGCCCAAGCCCGAAGAGGTCAAGTCCATGATGCAGGCGTTCACCGCCGGCGGACTCAACACCATGGGAGATATGCAGCAGGCCGTGGAACAGGGGCCGATCAACATCAAACTGGCGAAATCGCTCGCGTTGCAGCAGGCGAATGGTGCCGGATCGGACAGCAGCGTGAACGCCGAAACCGGCGAAATCGCAAGACGTGCCATCAGCGAGGCGAACCTGTGGCTTGATACCGCTTGCGAGTTCAACCCGGCGCAAGGCGAGACGCAGCTGCTCACCCGCGCCGGCTGGGTGGAGGACACAATCGACGCGTGGGCGCAGTTCGCCTCCCCCGTGGCCGAATCGATGAACGACGCTCTGGCTTCGATTCTGTCGCAGCGTTTCGGCGACGGCGAAATACAGACCGAGATTTCCGGGGTTTTCGCAGGCCCCATCGAAATTCCGATTCCGGACGAGATGAAGAATCCGGCGAAGCTGATGCGATTCGTCGGCAACACGTCGTTCGCCATGCAGTTGGGGCGTGCCGCCGGCGACCTGTCCCATGAGGTGCGCGGCAGCTTCGATCAGGGCATCGCGCTGCTGAAGAATCCCGCCGGCGGACTGATCGTGCAGAACGTGACCGAATACGCGAAGTCGCTGGATATCGACGTGAACGAAGTGATGGGCTATCTTGCGCTGCAGGAGCTTGCGCATGCCAGGCTGTTCGCCTCCGTGCCGTGGCTAATGCCCCGCTTCGAGGCGCTGCTGGGCAAATACGCGCGTGGCATCACCATCGACATGGATGCCATGGAGGAGCAGATCCGTGAGGCGGAGTCCATCGATCCGGATTCCATGGCCAGCGCGGTGAACATCACCAAGGTGGCGTTCCCGGACACTCCGGAGCAGAAGCAGGCCATGAAGGCGTTGGAGAATCTGCTTGCCTTGGTGGAGGGCTGGGTGGATGCCGTCGTGTGGCGTGCGGGCATGGCGCATATTCCGCATATCGAACAGCTTCGTGAGATGTTGCGCCGCGAACGCGCCATCGGAGGCCCTGCGGAACGCACGTTCGAAAGCCTGATGGGCATGCAATTGCGCCCCAAGCGCATGCGTGAGGCGGCCGCGCTGTGGGAAAGCATCGGCGCGCAGGAAGGCCCCGAGGCGCGCGACGCGAAATGGTCGCATCCGGATCTGCTGCCGCAACTGCCGGACGAGCAGTCCGAGGATAGCTCCAACGAAGAGAACGGCGCCGCATCCGCCACTACCGGTACGGAACAGACCACGGCGCAACAGGATATTCCGGACAGCATCGATTGGGATGCCGAACTGTCCAAGCTGCTCGACGAGGAAGAGCACAAGGGCGATGACGCCGACAGCACGAACGACGCCGACGGCACAGATGACGCCGGCGATACGAACGCTTCCGGCGACCCGCAGTCACCGGAAGAAGCGTGATTTCCTGCGCCCGCGATCGGACCCATCGTCCTCGCGGGCGCGCGCATAGGACACGTCGAGCGTGTCTTCGGCACGCGTGATCGCCACGTACATCAATCGCCGTTCCTCTTCCAGAAGGTCGCCTTCGGGCGGTGAACCGTATGGAATCAGCCCTTCGGAGCACCCGATCAGGAACACGTGTTTGAATTCCAGGCCCTTGGAGGCATGGATGGTGGAGATGGTCACGCCTTTAACGTCGCCGCCTGCGCCAAGTGCTTCCAACATGGCCAAGCGGGTCTGAGCGTCATCCGCGAGCCCGGAGTTCTGCCATCCGCTGTCTCGTTTGACGCGGTAGCGCAGGTGTTGTTCGTCCAGTGCCCAGCAGAGGATTTTCTGCTGCGCGTTGACTCGGGTGAGGATGGCGCAGTCGCCCGGAGATGCTCCCTCGTCCACGAGTCTGCGGATGCGTGCAGCCACGCCCCGGGCTTCTTCGAGATCGCTGTTGTAGACGGTTTGCGCGACTCGGCGGCCTTGGTCTCGCTTGGAGTTGAGTTTGAGATAGTCGGCGCGTTGCGGTGAGACTTCGAGCACGCGGTTGGCGTAGTTGACGATCTGCGGGGTGGAACGGTAGTCGTTGTTGAGTCTGACGTCGGCGGTGAGGGGTCCGAATTCGGAGGCGAAGTTGAGCAGGTTGTAGCTGCTGGCTCCGGCGAACGAGTAGATGGTCTGTGCCGGGTCGCCGACCACGCAGATGTTGCGGTTGTCACCGAGCCATCGGGTGAGCAGCCGATGCTGCAGGGGCGAGACGTCTTGGTATTCGTCGACGGTGAGCCATGTGATGCCGGAGCGGATGTTGGCCGCCACGTCTTCGTCGCTTTCGATGAGGTGGCAGGTGATGAGCAGGATGTCGTCGAAGTCGATTTCGTTGCGATTGGTTTTTTCGGTTTCGTATGCTCTGTAGATGTCCACGAATTGGCTTGGTTCCAGTCCTGCCGGCGGCTGGTGGTGGATGGCCGCGCAGACGCGTTCATAGTCTTCCGGCGCGATGAGCGAGATTTTGCACCAGTTGATTTCGGCTTGCAGGTTGCGCACGGTGTCGTCGTCCACCTGCTGGGTGGTGACTCGGCGTAGGGAATGTTCCACGATTTCGCGCGGATTGCGTGAGATGAACGGCATGGGCCCTTCGCATACGTCTGGCCAGATCCGACGGAGTTGGTGTAGTGCCGCGGAGTGGAAGGTGGCGGCTTTGACGTCGGATGCGACGTCGAGTTGGGATAGTCTGTTGCGCATTTCCGCGGCCGCTTTGACGGAGAAGGTCACGGCGAGCGTGGCGCGCGGATCCCATGCCTTGGTGGCGCATGCGTAGGCGATTCTTCGGGTGACGGTCCGCGTTTTGCCGGCACCTGCGCCGGCGATGATACGGACGGGTCCGCGCACGGCGGTCGCCGCCATGCGCTGCGCATCGTCCAGTCCGTCGAGAATCGCTTCCGCTGTTGCATCCATATGCTCCATTGTGGCAGATTGCGTGACGATACGGACGCCATCGGCGCGATTAACCGTGAATTCGTGGCAAGTCGCGCCCTTATTAGCCTTCAGTGTGTATTAAGGTTGGAATTGTGACCGAACGAAGCAGATTTATGATGGCCGCCTTGGCGAGCGCGGCGATGCCGAACGCCACCATCGCTGGCACGCGTGACAGCGAGCAGGTCAACGCCACCGACAAGGGGTATGGCATTGATCATGCCGTGGTGCAGGACGCCGCGGGCAAGTTGTATGACACGTTCGCTTCGAACACGCCGAAGGGACGCAAGCGTCTCGCTGGTCGCGTGCGTGCCGCGCAGACGTTGATGGGCAACCGCGAGTTGGGCGGATTGGGGTTCGACGTCGATCGCGTTCTGGCGTTCTCCAACGGCGAACAGGAGAGGTCCGTCACAGGAGACGTTTCCGTGATGATCGCCACGCATCATGATGGTCAGGCGCGTCCGCTGACGCTGCTGACGTTGGACGACTGTGCCAGCGTGGGCACCGCGTTGGGCGCGATACACCGTCTTCGTCCGGATTTTCTGCAGGAGGCCGGCTATCCGGTGTTCTCCACGGGGCAGATTCGCGCGCAGCTGACCGCATGGATCAAGCGTTTGCGTCAGGCTGGCCATGTGCCGCAGGAGATCACGACGAGCTGGTCCGACGTTCTTGAAACGGACGGCCTGTGGTCGTTCGCCACTTGTCCGGTGCATGGTGGCCTGTCCGACGGCGATGTGCTGTTCTCGGGCTCGTCGATCACCGCCATCACGAACTGGCAGGATATGCAGGTCAATGATCCGGCACGTGATTTGGCGTGGATTTTCTCCAAGCTTGACGAGAACCACCGTAATGCGCTGCTCAGCGCGTATGGACGCATGCTGGGCAATCGTCTGGATGATCTGATCATGCTGCGTGCCAACCTGTGGCTGCAGATGGAACAGGTGGGCGATTTCATCAGCGCGTTGAATCAGGCCGATAGCGTCAAGATCATGCAGTTCAAGGCGCAGGTGGAGCGTTTGGCTCACCAGTTGGGTATGCTCACCGCGAAGAACCACAGGCCGAGCGAGACGCGTCAGGACGAGCAGAAGGCCGGCAACCGTCCGCCGAGCACCATCACCGTGGGCACGCTGTTGGACGAATCGGAACGCCGCAGGCAGGCGGCGGCGCAGCAGAGCAACGATGCCGACGCGACCGGCGAACGTCATATCGACGCGACCGATATGGATGATGACAGGACCGGCGATTTCGATGTCACCGGCTCCCAGCCCGTCCGTAAGACGAAGCAGATCGTCGATGACGCCACGGAAGCGTTCGATGTGACCGCCGCCGAACATATCGCCTCCGCCGGCATGGTTTCCGGCAATGCCGATTCGGACGATACGCGCGAACGTGAGGAATCCCCCGTCAGCACGTTCGTTCCGGAGCAGTCCGCGAAGGAGCGTCACGAGTCGTTGCCGTCCAGTTCGACCATTGTGATCAGCACGTTGCAGACCGCCGATGGCAGCGACGACACGAACGAGGAGGAAATTCCTCAAGCCCATAGCGAAGCGGCGACCATGCTCATTCCGCTGCTCGAACGCGATGAGGCCACTATGCAGAAGGCCAAAGCGGAGGTCGACCGGCTGCAGGCCGAGGACGCCACCGATGAGAAACCGCGCGTAGAATAAGCGCATACATTGCAAACGAATTTGCACACGAACACCCTTACAAGGAGCATCATGGATATCGAACTGGGCATTCAGAACGTGGCGCGCACCGTCACCTTCAGCACCGAGCAGAGCGCCGACGAGGTGAACAACGTCATCGCCGAGGCCGTGGAGAATGGCAAGACCATCAACCTGACCGACGACAAGGGCCGTCGCATCGTGGTGCCGGCCGGTTCTCTCGGCTATGCCATCATCGGCTCCGAAACCAAGCACGCCGTCGGCTTCGGCAATCTCTGATCGTCACCTGCAAACGCGTTGGACACGTTCCAAATGAAAAAGGCGTCGGGCCATATCAGGTTCGACGCCTTTTTTCATATTCGATTCATGTATCCGGTTCACGCTTGGAAATTCCATATCCGGATTTCATGCGGCATGTGAGCTGCCGACGCGACCGATCAAATCCACACCCCGGCACAAGATTTCGCGTACGGTGTCGTCGTCGGTAAGGTTCTCGCCCAGACCGTTCGGCTTGCCTTTGCCATGCCAGTCCGAGCCGCCGGTCACCAGCAGATCGTGCCGTGCGGCAATCGTCAGCAATCGTTCCCGCTGTTCCGGAGGATTGCCGCGATGCCATATTTCCAAGCCGTCCAAGCCGTCGGCGATCATCGCGTCAAGCTGCTCGTCGGACAGCAGCCGGCGGTTGCGTTGCGGATCGCCCGCATGCGCGGCGACCACCACACCGCCCGCCCCCTTGACGGCGGCGATGACCTCGTGCGTCGACGGCGACGGCGTGGGAATGTAATACTTGGATTTGGCGCTCACCGCGTCGGCGAACGCGTCGGAACGCGTCTCGTACACGCCCGCCGCGACCAGCGCGTCGGCGATGTGCGGACGGCCGATTGTGGTGCGCTCCCCTTCCTTCACTTGGGCGAGCACATCGTCCCACGTAATCGGAAAATCCTGCGACAGCCGCTCAACCATGCGTTTCGTACGCCGCAATCGCGCCGCACGCGTGTTGGCGAACATGCTGGAAATATGCTCGTTGGACGGATCGTATTGGAAGGCGAGCATGTGCACGGACACATCTTCGTCGACGGCGGTGATTTCCGTGCCCAGCAGCAACGGCAAACCGATTTCCTCCGAGGCTTCCGTCGCCTCGCCCCAGCCGGCGGTGGTGTCATGGTCGGCAATCGCCACACCATGCAAGCCAAGCTTCCTTGCCTGCTCCACCAGCGTGCGCGGCGTCTCCGTACCGTCGGAAAAGACGGTATGGCAATGAATATCCCAACCTTGTGCGGGTGGTTCCGCGTAACTCACGTGACTCATATGACTATCGTAAGCTCGAATCCGCGGTTTTTCGCGTAGACTGAGACATGACAACGTTTGTATTTTGATTTTCCAAGGATTGACGATGAGCGATTTTGAAGGCCAGGCCGCTGTGGACGCAGCCGATGACGAAACGAGCGTCGGCACAGCCGTCGCCATGGACGACGACTACACGAAGCCGCGCGGGTGGCGTCACGGCGCAACGTGGACGTATCTGATCATGCTGCTCGCTTCGGCGGTGGCATTGCTCGTATCGTTCATTCTGTCGGCGGACACGCTGAAAATGGCACGCAATCCCGGGCAGAAGCTCAACTGCGATGTGAACGCCGTGCTGTCCTGTTCCACGGTGGCCGAATCCTGGCAGGCGGAGATCGTGAAGTTCGCCGGATTGAGCTTTCCGAACGCGTTCTTCGGCATTGCCGCCGAATCGGTGTTCGTGACGATCGCGGTGATCGGACTGGCCAAGGTGGCCGTGCCGCGTTGGTTCGCGCTGTGCACATGGCTTGGAGGCCTTGCCGCGTTGGCGTACTCGTATTGGCTGACCACGCAGTCGCTGTTCGTCATCAACGCGATGTGCCCGTGGTGCCTGGTGCTGATGTTCTCCACCACCGTGCAGTTCATGGCGTTGTCGCATGCCACGGTGGCCGTGCAGGATATGCCGTCCGGTCATGCTGGATTGCGCAAGTATTACCGGCTGAATTTCGATCTGATGGTCGATGTGGTGTGGATTGTGGCGTTGATTGTGGTCATTCTCGTCAAGGACGGCCCGATGCTGTTCGCCTGATACGGTTTGCATCGAGCCTTTTACGATGAAGGCCGACCCTGCGGGGCCGGCCTTTTGCCTATCCGCTTTTCGTTTGCTGCCGCAGCGGTTACAGCAGTTCGATTTTGCCCACGATGGTGGCGCTGCCGGTAAGCTTCACGTCTTCGTCGGTCACGTCGACGCGCAAGGTGCCGCCACGTACGGTGATGGTCCAATGGTCGATGCCGGTTTTGGCGCGCAACGTGATGGCGGTGGCGCATAGGCCCGTGCCGCACGACAGGGTTTCGCCGCAACCGCGTTCGTTGACGCGCATGGTGGCCTCGCCCGCATCGTCGCCTTCGCTTTGCTCGTCGATGCGCACGAACTCCACGTTCTGGTCCGACGGAATCTCGGGCGCGACGACCGGCTTGGTGACCAGATCAAGGTCTTCGACGTTCGGCAGGCTGGCGAACGCGTCTTCAAGCACGGCCACGACGTGCGGATTGCCCATGTCCACGAACGTGCCGCGCGCGGAACCGGACGTGCCCGGAATGGTCACTTCGTAACCGTCGACGTCGCCACGCTTCCATGCGCCCATCTCCACTTGGAACACGTCCTTGCCAAGGCCCGGCACATCGCCGAGCGAAGTCAGGACCTTCACGCCGGCGCGGGTGCCGAGATGGAATGGCTTGCCGCCCGGCTGGTCGGCGATGCCCTGCCGCTGCGCGAACAAGGTGATCGCACGTGTGCCGTTGCCGCACATCTCGGCCAGCGAGCCGTCCGCGTTGCGGTAGTCCATGAACCAGTCCGCATCGCCCGCCGCGCAATCGGCGATCTGCCTTTCGTTCACATCGGACACCGCCTGCGGATGCGCCAGACGGATCAGGCCGTCGCCGCCGATGCCGAAATGGCGGTCGCACAGGAATCGCACTTCATCGGCGGTCGGCTCGTGCGTACCGTCTTCGTCGAGATACACCACGAAATCGTTGCCGGTGGCGTGCGCTTTGTAAACAATGCTTGGAATGCTCATACCAGTTCACTCTACACGCGGTAGGCTATTGAAAGCGTTTGGCGTATGCGCCTGCGGGCATGCGCGCGATGGCAAAGGAGGACGTATGGCTTCAACGGCACCTATCGGCGTTTTCGATTCCGGTTTGGGGGGTATTTCCGTGGCGCGTGAGATCCGCCGCGACATGCCGAACGAACATGTGCTGTATTTCGGCGACTCCGCGAACGCTCCATACGGCACGAAATCGCCCGAACAGGTGCGCGAACTGTCCGACGTCATTGTGAAACGATTCGTGGAACAAGGCGTGAAAGCGGTCGTGATCGCCTGCAATACCGCCACTTCCGCCGCAGCCAACGAACTGCGCGACACATACGACATTCCGATCATCGGCATGGAGCCGGCATTGAAGGTGGCTTGCGACCGTGGTCACGGCAAGCGTCAGCGCGTCATCGTGGCCGCCACTCCCCTGACGTTGCGTGAACGCAAGTTCGCCGTGCTGATGGACCGGTTCAAGGCCGATCATACGATTTTTCCGGAGCCCTGCCCCGGTCTGGTGGAGATCGTGGAGCATGGGCAGCTTGACGACCATGATGTGGTGATGCGCACGCTGCACCAGTATTTCGACCAATACGATCTGTCCACGATCGACTCCGTTGTGCTCGGCTGCACGCATTTCGTGTTCTACCGCGATTATTTCCGCGAACTGCTGCCTGATACGGCGGCGATCATCGACGGCAATGAAGGCACCGTGCGTCACCTTGGCGTGGTGCTCGAATCGTTGGGCAAGCTCGCTCCGGAAGACGCGGAAGGCGGCATCGATCTGGCCAATTCCGACACTTCCGCACGAATCGCGCAGTTGGCGCAGTCGCTGCTTGATCGCTGAGCGCGAATGTCCCGACAGACCGCGTAAAGTCGAATAAAACCCGGCAAAAGGGACGGACTTGCGAAAGGACGGGCGCATATGGCCAACAGGACAGCGATGATCGACGTCGGCGGCGGTTTCCGCGCGATTTACGGCGCGGGCGTGATGGACCGCATGCTGGAGGACGGCATACATGTCGACCATTGCTATGGTGTTTCCGCCGGCAGCGCCAATATGGTTTCCTACATTTCCGGACAGCACGGGCGAAACCACACGTTCTACACGCAGTACGCGTTCCGTAAGGAATACGCGAGCTTCGACAGCTATGTGAAGAACCACAATTACGCGAACCTCGATTATGTGTACAGCACGCTGAGCAACCACGATGGCGAGAATCCGGTGGATTACGAGGCGTTTGCGGCGAATCCGACCGAATTCACCGTGGTGGCCTGCAATGCGGACGACGGCTCCACGAAGTATTTCGACAAGTCGGACGTCGGCTACGACAATTACGACATCATGAAGGCGTCGTCGGCGGTGCCGGTGGCGTGCGAACCGTATGTGATCGACGGCGTCCCGTATTACGACGGGGGCATCGTTGATCCGATTCCGGTGCAGAAGGCCATCGATGACGGCTATGACCGCATCGTGGTGATTCTCACCCGTCCGAAAGACACCGTACGCGAACAGAAGAAGGACATCGGCCCGGCCACGATCCTGAAGCGCACGCACCCGGAGGCCGCGGAAAAGCTGATGAACCGCTATCAGACGTACAACGACGAGGTGGCGTTGGCCAAGGAATACGAGAAGGATGGCCATGTGCTCATCCTCGCGCCGGAAAGCATGTACGGCTTGAACACGCTGAGCAAATCGTTCGAAGGTCTGGAACGCATGTACCGCGCCGGATATGCGGCGGCGGCCGCGATTCCAGCGTTCCTGGAAAGCTGAAATCCGTTCTTCCGCAGCGCTGTCATGCGTTTCCAACGGCCCTAACGGCAACCGTATGACAGTGATCGCATGACAGCAATCGCACATACGACGATTACATGGCAGCCGTCATATGTGCGTTACGGCATCGCAACACGCGTAACCGGGCGGCGGCTATGCTGGAACGCATGGAAAAGCAGAATCGTATTTTTTCCGGCTTTGATGCCGATGCCATCGATCGCACCACCGCCGCAGATCTGGCCGAGGTCGGTTCCGACAAGTGGACCCGCTACCCCGGCTGTATCGGCGCGTTCATCGCGGAAATGGACTACGGCCTGGCGCCGTGCATCCAGCAGGCCATCGACAGCGCCTGCGACCATTGCAAACTCGGTTACATTCCCGAACCGTGGAAGCGCCGCGTGGCCGAGGCGTGCGCCGGCTGGCAGAAAAGCCACTACGGCTGGGACGTGGATCCGGACATCATCCGCGTGGTGCCGGACGTGTTGGAAGCGTACGAGATCTTCCTGCGCGAGCTGGTCGGCGCCGGCAATGCCGTGGTCGTGCCGACGCCCGCGTACATGCCGTTCCTGAGCGTGCCGAAGCTGTACGGCGTCGACGTGATCGAAATCGAAATGCTTCAGGGAACCGACGAAACGACCGGCGAGCGCGAATGGCTGTTCGATTTCGACGCCATCGAACGCGCGTTCGCGGCTGGCTGCCATGCGTTCGTGCTGTGCAATCCGCACAATCCGATCGGCAAGGTGCTTACGTTGGCCGAGGAGCAGCGGCTGTGCGAGCTGGCGGAACGGTACGACGTGCGTATTTTCAATGATGAGATTCACGCGCCGTTCGTGTTCGAGGGGCGTCATATTCCGTATCCGACCATCAGCGAGGCGGCCGCGCGGCAGTCTATGACCGCTACCAGCGCGTCGAAGTCGTTCAACATTCCGGGTACGAAGTGCGCGCAGGTGCTGCTGACGAATCCGGCGGACCGTGAGATGTGGGCGGAACGTGCGGAGTGGAGCGAGCATCAGACCGCCACGATCGGTGCGATCGCCACCACCACCGCCTACAACGAGGGCGATCCGTGGTTCCAGGACGCGCTTTCCTACGTGCGACGCAATCTTGGGTTGTTCGATGAGCAGATGCGCACGCGGTTCTCGGGCGTTGGCTATATTCGCCCACGCGGCACGTATATCGCATGGCTGGATTTCGGCCCGCTCGGCATTGACGATCCGGCCGCATATTTCCTTAAGAAGGCGAAGGTGGCGCTGACCGACGGCCGTTCGTGCGGCCGTGCGGGAGCTGGCTGCGCGCGTGTGAACATGGCGATGCCGTATCCGCTGCTGGAGGATTGCCTCAACCGCATGCATGACGCGTTGCAGGCGGACGGTTTGCTTTAAAGTTTTCCGTCTTTCGTGTGTGACCGACGCTATGGTCGGCCACACACGCCATATTGCGGGAAAAGCCGCCGAATCATTGCGATTGCAACGGTTGCGCTATGGGCGAATAGCAGCATGTTACGATGGCCGCACACCACCGTCGGTGGACGCGCGACGCGAATCCAGCGTATGCGTTTCATTGAGAAGAAGGCTTTACGAATATGCGATTCCCCTACAGCGGCAACGGCACATGGACGCCCGACTACCACTGCGGTTTCATTGATGCCGTCAAACGTTTTTTCATCGGCTACATGGAGTTTCGGGGGCGTTCCAGCAGACGCGAGTTCTGGCTCGCCATGCTGTTCTTCATTCCGGTCAGCGTGCTGATATTCCTTATTCCGGCTGCCGGAACGGTGTCAGGAATACTGTGGATGCTGGCCACCATGGTGCCGATCATGGCCATCTCCTTCAGAAGGCTGCATGATGCCAACCGCACCGGCTGGTGGTTTCTGCTTGGGCACGTCGGCACCATTCTGGCCCTTGCGATGCTGGTCGTCATTGCGTTCGGCCTGGTCATCATCGAAATCGGCATGATCATGGTCATCCCCCACGAGCCGCCGAAACTCGACTTTCATGAACCGAACAGCTTCCCGGGAATGCTGCTCACACTGTTCTATGTCAGCCTCGGCATGGCCGGCATCTCGCTGATCATCCAAGCATTCCTGTACTCGCTGCCCAGCAAGCCCGAGGGCGTCCGCTTCGACTGATGTTCTCAGCGGCATCCCGCCCCTCTTCCCTCCCTGCATTACCCTCTTAGCCCTTTTGTATGGAAACGTTCCATCTCACATTGAGACAGAGCAGTGAGCTCGGTTAACAAAACTCCTATAATCACGTCTATTGTCTTTCCGCCGTCATAAGCGACGGAATGTCAACATCAGAGGAGAAAACAATGAAGAGAAACATGCTCCACCGCCTGGTCGCCATGGCCGCGGCGGGAACCATGCTGATGTCGGTCGCCGCGTGCGGCTCGTCATCCGATGACAACGCCGCCACCAGCAATTCCAGCGACACCTCGCTGATTTCCGTGAACAACAGCGAGCCGCAGAACGGTCTGATTCCGAGCGACACCAACGAAATGGGCGGCGGCAAGGTCATCCGCTACCTGTTCGAAGGTCTGGTGAGCTTCGATGCAAAAGGCAAGCAACATCTCGAAGTCGCCGAGAGTATCACCCCGAACGAGGATGCCACCAAGTACACGATCAAGTTGAAGGAAGGCTGGAAGTTCACCAACGGCGAGGCAGTAACCGCCCATTCCTTCGCCGACACCTGGAGTTTCGCCGCCAATGTGAAGAACGCGCAGAAGACCGCAAGCCGATTCTCCACCATCAAGGGCTATGACGAGCTGCAGGATCCGAACGTCGATCCGAAGGCCACACTTTCCGGTCTTTCCACCCCGGACGACTACACGCTGGTCGTCGAGCTGAACAAGCCTGATTCCGTATTCCCGACCAAGCTCGCGCACCAATCCATGTTCCCGCTGCCAAGCGTGGCATTTAAGGACATCAAGAAGTTCGGTCAGGCTCCGATTGGCAATGGTCCGTACAAGTTCAAGTCCTGGTCCCACGACAAGAACATCATCATCGTACCAAACAAGGATTATAAGGGCAGTCGCAAGGTATCCAACAAAGGCATCGAATACCGCGTCTATACGAATGAGGATTCCGCTTACTCCGACGTGCTGTCCGGCAACCTCGACGTGATGGATCAGATTCCACAGTCCGCGGTGAAGACCTTCCGTCAGGATTCCAGCGTGATCGCCTACAGCCAGGCAGGATCCTCATTCCAGTCCTTCGTCATTCCGGAACGTCTTGAGCATTTCGGCAACGACGAAGAAGGCCAATTGCGTCGTCAGGCCATTTCCATGGCCATCAACCGCGACCAGGTCGTCAAGAAGGTTTACAACAACACGAAGACCCCGGCCACCGATTTCACTTCACCGCTCGTCCCCGAATATGTGAAGAAACTGGAACAGAACGGCAGCAACCTGAAATACAACGCTTCCAAGGCCAAGGAACTCTGGAAGAAAGCCAATGCCATCAAGCCATGGTCCGGCAACTTCCGAATCGCCTATAATGCCGATGGCGGCCATAAGGAATGGGTCGATGCCGTGTGCAATCAGATCAAGAACACACTCGACATCGACGCCGCTGGCGAGCCGTACGCCACGTTCAGCGACGTGCGTAACCAGGTGACCAACCGCACCATCAAAACCGCGTTCCGTGCCGGCTGGATGCTGGATTACCCGTCCGCCGAGGATTACCTCAACCCGCTGTACGCCTCCAGCTCCGCTGACGGTCATGGTTCGAACGATGGTGATTACAAGAGCGCGGAATTCGACAAGCTCCTGAACGCCGCACTTGCCCAGACCGACGTGAAGAAGCGAACCGAGGACTTCACCAAGGCCCAGGAAGTGCTGGCCAACGATCTGCCGGTGATTCCGCTGTGGAACGACAACGTCGCCGCCGCGTCCGCGACGAACGTGAAGAACGTGTCGTTCGACTACACCAACCTGCCTACCTACAACACCATCACCAAGTGACGGCTTCGTTGTGACGTTTCGCTGCCAATCGGCAACGAAAAACGAGTGGGGGTTCGAATCCTTAATGGATTCGAACCCCCACTCGGCGTTTTGCAGCCGTTTCGTTTATTTGCTTACGGCGTCAAACCTATGGCGTCAGCTCTGCACGTAGCTGCCCTTCGGGGACTTCCAACCGCAGTTCATCATCTCGCTGTTGAACACCATCGCACCGTCGCCATGGGCGGGGACGACGATCATGCCACCGTCGCCGTGGTGACGGGCCACACCGTCCAGCGCGGCCTTCGCAGCCTCGACCGGATCTTCCTTGGCATACAGCACACGGTCGGAAACCTGGTGTGCGGCGACTTCCTTGACGAACGCCTCACCGATGCCGGTGCAGGAGATCGCAACGGAATCGTTGTTGGCGTAGGTGCCGCAACCCGGCAGTGGCGAATCGCCAACACGGCCCGGCATCTGGTTGGTGATGCCGCCAGTGGAGGTGCCGGCTGCGATATTGCCGGACGCGTCACGTGCGACGGCGCCGATGGTGCCATGCTTCTCCCATTCGTCGCCATTGGACTGCGCCTCACGCAGGGATTCCTGACGGGCCGGGGTGATGAAGTACTCGCTGTCGCACAGTTCGATGCCCCACTCCTTGAGCAGGTTATCGCCCGGCTTGGCGAACATGACGTGCTTGGTCTTCTCCTTGATGGCGCGCGCCACATTGATCGGGTTCTTGGACGTGGTCAGACCGCATGCGGAGCCGACTTCGCCGTCAACGCCGGTCATCAGGCAGGAATCCATGGACACGATGCCTTCGCTCGTCAACGCGGCACCACGGCCAGCATTGAATTCGGGAGCATCCTCCATGACACGAATGGCCGCGCAGACGGCATCTTCGGCCGGAGCGCCCTGTTCCAGCAGCGCATAGCCGGCTTCAAGGGCCCTGTTCAGATCCTGCTCCACCTGGGCGCGACGTTCCGGCGTGTCCTTCTTGCCGCGATTGCCAGCGCCTGCGTGGATCACCAGAAGGATTCCATCCGGATCAGCCTGGGCAACCCGGACCGTCGACTGCGGCAATGCTGCTTCGTTTGTTGACATCTTCTCTCCTTCAGATATCTCGCTTATGTTTGACATTCGCAGATATCTTACGCCGGTGGCGGCAACGAAGCGCCCGACATGCGCAAAAGCGATGCCGTCGCGCCGTTACGCAATCAAAAACATATCGAAGCGCGACTGCGTCCTTTCTTACGTTTCATACTTTTGCAAATCGCAATCTCGTATTTCATGGTGCTCCTCCGTTGGTAGTGCCAGTATGTGTCAAGCGCATCGTTCCCCGGACAAAATCACGTTCTTAAGCAAAGCCACGCTTGTAAATCGGAACCACAAGTCGTTGTGGCCCCTACGGATTCATTGTATGTCGAAATGGCTGAATAATTATCCATCGCAAAAACTCTCGTAAGCAACACCTATCGAGATAAATGTAGCTTATTTTAACGTTAGCTACACTTATGCGGATAAGTGTAGCTAACGCACATGCGATGCGACTGATAGATTGACAAATACAATCATCCCCGCATGCGCGGGGAACACTTGAAACGCTGGCGCAGCTTGTTTTCGAGCGCGGGATCATCCCCGCATGCGCGAGGGACACCTGCCGAGTGGCTGGTAGTCCTGCATGTCGTGGGGATCATCTCCGCATGTGCGGGGAACACAGTGCCGTGGTGGTAGAATTAGATTGCTCGAAGATCCCACGCGACCAGCTTTCAAGACTGGAACATCAGTCGGGGGTTATCTTCGGGTTTTCTATTTCAGTTGGATCTGATGCAGTCCCGATATGTCGAGCACCCATAGCTCGCGGATATGCGTTTCGTACCGTTGGGGATCATCCCCGCATGTGCGGGGAACACGCGAACGTCTGCGTTTTCATGACATATCTGCAACAAAATCTATTAGCTTATCCTGAACACTTATCCATGCTTCAGAATCCAATCCAACATTGGTTTTCCTGTTTTTCTCTTCATCAATTTTGCTTTTGTCTGGCGGGGTGCCATGATGCCCTCCAACCACGCAGGCATACTGACGTGCAGCTTTTCTCCCCCAACCTCGGACTCGCAGGAGATATCCCTCAAGAATAATCTCTCCTGCGATGGGATGTGTGGGATGATCGGTATCTCGCAAGCCAGCTGCGTCTGTTCAATAGAAGTTAGGCCGATGGGGGCGGCGCCGTTTTGTTGGACTGCTTCAATTTGACAAAACACAGAGGACCGCGGGGCCCTGCTGCCCCTGCCTATATTTAGGCAAGTCGGCGTTTCGTAACCAATCACGAAACGCCGACTTGACTAAATACATAAATATAGCTAATGCGCGTGTGATACAACGAATATTTGAGTTGGAACGCGAGTTTTGTCAGCATCTCGTTTTGCCGATAACTACAAACGCGTCCGTATAATTGGACATTAAACGGCACGAGCCAGGCACTTGCGCATCAATAAACAGAGGACATAATCATGCAAAGAGATTTAGCACTGGTCAAGCCAACGCGAAAATACGCGAGCCAAGTGATGCATTACAAGCAGGAGATGCTTGCAAACAACGACAGTCTCGATGGATGCGCCGGTCTCGAAGACACGGATTCTTTTGATGAATGGATCGATTTCGATAATCGATTGAAAAAGAAATACGGCGAAGGCTATGTGCCGTCGGAAGTATTTTTAGCTATTCGGAAGGCGGATGACAAGCTCGTCGGCATCATTGATTTCAGACGTCCGCTATCCCCTTTTCTGCTGCAATACGGAGGAAATATTGGGTATAGCATTTTGCCATCGGAACGTCAAAAAGGGTATGCCAAAGCGATGCTCGCCTTACTCCTGCCCATCTGCAAAGAGCAGGGCGAGCAACGTGTTCTACTTACCTGTCACAAGAGCAATGAAGCATCAAGACGGACGATTATCAGCAATGGTGGAAAGATGGAGAATGAAATCGTGAACGGTACGGGACGGAACGAAGACAGTATCATCCAGCGATTTTGGATAGACCTCTGAATATTGGCTTTAATCCAAAAAACTGGAGACGGTTGCGCTTCTTCACCCACAGCTCCTCAATGAAATCCCGAGTTTGAATACTCAGGAATCTTTAGTTCGGCACTTCGCTTGGCATGTCGCCGGGTCCTCAATGAAGTCCTAAGCGTAAAAGCTTAGGAATGCGAGAATGAGGACAGATCCACTGAGTGCGATCATGCCAACCTCAATGAAGTCCTAAGCGTAAAAGCTTAGGAATAAGGAGCCGAACGCCCTGGCCGTCTTCCCGCACTTCACCTCAATGAAGTCCTAAGCGTAAAAGCTTAGGAATGTAAGGTCACGTAATCGGGCGGAACAATTGTCTTAACCTCAATGAAGTCCTAAGCGTAAAAGCTTAGGAATGTGACTATTTTAACTGTCATGGTGTAAAGTCCCGCGGCCTACCTCAATGAAGTCCTAAGCGTAAAAGCTTAGGAATACTGTTCGATGCCGCATGCGGCGTCGTTCCAGGTGGACCTCAATGAAGTCCTAAGCGTAAAAGCTTAGGAATTCGAGGTGTTCGCGGATCAGATCCCATGTCTGCTCACCTCAATGAAGTCCTAAGCGTAAAAGCTTAGGAATGTGCCGATGGCCACGGTGGGATTGCCGGCTGTGTCACCTCAATGAAGTCCTAAGCGTAAAAGCTTAGGAATTGGGCAGCCGATACCGGTCGGCTTGTCGTAAATGTCACCTCAATGAAGTCCTAAGCGTAAAAGCTTAGGAATATCCGCTCGGAATCGAGCGGCTGGCCGTTGAGCGAACCTCAATGAAGTCCTAAGCGTAAAAGCTTAGGAATTGGTGCCGGAATGGACTAAGGCCGTCGGCGCGGAGAACGTACCTCAATGAAGTCCTAAGCGTAAAAGCTTAGGAATAGCGGTCTTCAATCATCTCAGTGGTGATTTCGAAGCTCACCTCAATGAAGTCCTAAGCGTAAAAGCTTAGGAATGGTAGACGAATTGCTCGCCGTTCTTGATGTGGTTGCACCTCAATGAAGTCCTAAGCGTAAAAGCTTAGGAATTCACGATCCAATACGCGGACGACGCGGAATTCAAGAAACCTCAATGAAGTCCTAAGCGTAAAAGCTTAGGAATTGATCGAGAAGATTGTTCTCCACAGATCGATTCAACTGAACCTCAATGAAGTCCTAAGCGTAAAAGCTTAGGACTTTTTTCCCGATTATGAATTTCGGACAACCAATAAAACCTCAATGAAGTCCTAAGCGTAAAAGCTTAGGAATTGGCTGCGCGCCACGACCAGGGGCAGTGGTGACATACCTCAATGAAGTCCTAAGCGTAAAAGCTTAGGAATGCCGCCGCGTTCAATATCGATAAAGTCAATGTACCACCTCAATGAAGTCCTAAGCGTAAAAGCTTAGGAATGGGCCTCCGTCCTCGAGCTGGTGGAGTCCGGCTGCGACACCTCAATGAAGTCCTAAGCGTAAAAGCTTAGGAATTCGGCGGGGGTGTAGCCGAGGTCTTGGAGGATCTGACCTCAATGAAGTCCTAAGCGTAAAAGCTTAGGAATCCGACGATGGAATCGGGCCTTAGCCCTACCGCCTACCTCAATGAAGTCCTAAGCGTAAAAGCTTAGGAATGTCACGGCGGGGAATTTGCCGTCGCCGCCTTGCAGCAGACCTCAATGAAGTCCTAAGCGTAAAAGCTTAGGAATTGGACGGCGAGCCGTCCGGGTCGGCCACGACCACGTCACCTCAATGAAGTCCTAAGCGTAAAAGCTTAGGAATTTCGCCTTGGGCACGTCCGGATAGGCGCCGATCTGCGTACCTCAATGAAGTCCTAAGCGTAAAAGCTTAGGAATCGTTGCCGAGCACGCCGTCCGTCGAACCGGTCAGACCTCAATGAAGTCCTAAGCGTAAAAGCTTAGGAATTGGCTGTATGGGGCGTATGGTGAAGCCATGCGGCAACCTCAATGAAGTCCTAAGCGTAAAAGCTTAGGAATGCCAGCGCATTCGAAAAACACTTTCCCATCCAACAACCTCAATGAAGTCCTAAGCGTAAAAGCTTAGGAATCGACAGTGGTTCCTCCATCAGTGTCGAAGACTACCACCTCAATGAAGTCCTAAGCGTAAAAGCTTAGGAATTGTTTCTCTTGCTCCGTATGTTCACGGGCGTCCGACCCGACCTCAATGAAGTCCTAAGCGTAAAAGCTTAGGAATCGGAGACATCGCACGGGACGACATATGGCCCATGCACCTCAATGAAGTCCTAAGCGTAAAAGCTTAGGAATTGGCGATGTAGTTTTCGACGCCTTGCAGGGTTCGCCAACCTCAATGAAGTCCTAAGCGTAAAAGCTTAGGAATAGCAGGCGTTTGAGGATGGCGCGGTCGATCGACGGACCTCAATGAAGTCCTAAGCGTAAAAGCTTAGGAATCTTCGCCAAGCTCTACAAAATCAGAGAAGTAATTCACCTCAATGAAGTCCTAAGCGTAAAAGCTTAGGAATCTGCGTACACGTAGCCCCACGTCCAGCCGGTGACGAGCGCACCTCAATGAAGTCCTAAGCGTAAAAGCTTAGGAATTAGCCTTCGCCCACGCCTCGGGCTTATCCCACTCGACCTCAATGAAGTCCTAAGCGTAAAAGCTTAGGAATATGAGATCGCCATGAGCAAGATGCGCACGCAAATGAACCTCAATGAAGTCCTAAGCGTAAAAGCTTAGGAATTGCGCATCTCTAATATATCATGTGAGATTATCAAAACCTCAATGAAGTCCTAAGCGTAAAAGCTTAGGAATCTCGCCTGCTCGATCTCCTGACGGTTCAGCACGAGGAAACCTCAATGAAGTCCTAAGCGTAAAAGCTTAGGAATAGGATGTCGCAGGTGTCCTTGAGGGGCCACATTTCACCTCAATGAAGTCCTAAGCGTAAAAGCTTAGGAATGTCCATTGGGCCGATTCCTGCGCGTAGGCGCGAGTACCTCAATGAAGTCCTAAGCGTAAAAGCTTAGGAATATCGCTAATACACCTCTTTTAGATAGGGATTAGTTATACCTCAATGAAGTCCTAAGCGTAAAAGCTTAGGAATGCCGTCGATACCAAGGTTCGGTACCTGTATGATACGACCTCAATGAAGTCCTAAGCGTAAAAGCTTAGGAATAGTCCCACTATAAAACACTGCAATGACACGTATCTCAAAGCTTTTTGCGAGAGGTCCTTCCCCTTGTCCAGATTAGAGATACATCCCCAGAATGCCCTCACACATAAGGCCTATTGTTCTTAGGTGCGAGCGCTCACCGCGTGTCACAGAAACGATTCAGCACTCGCACCTAAAAACAAACACTCTTCACTTATCAAGCGACATAGCTATGTTGAGCTAAGAATCAAATCACCGTTGGTATGTCTAAATCCGTATACCCACGATGTCCCAAGAAATCCAATCCCTCTTCCGTCTGTGCAATCGTCCCCAAAGAACAGAACACAACGGAATCAGTTGAACCATCAATTTCCTGTTCAACTTGCATGCGAACATCAAGCATCATCGAAGGTCTGACGCGCAATAGAAACACGCTATATTGCAGACGCTCCCCATAATGCTGAAGAATCTTCGCGATATGTGAACGACGATAATCGTCGCTCACATCGTATGCGACTAAATAGCCCCGTTGCTGATTCACCATGTTGCATCTCCTTAGCGAATTCTGATTCCACGATATCCGGACTGAGTTCCATCAAGATATCCCAAAATCATTCGTGCTTGAATTTCAATCGTCCTTCGCCAAGAAGCTTTGTATTTAAATACCGGATGGATTATTTCCGTGGCCATTCGCCGTTCGTAAGCCTTGATCACTGCCTTACGCGTTTCATCAGTCATTCGCACAGAGCCAAGCACATCCGTGAATCCGGTCGCGCTGATTTCTCCATTGTTAATCGTTGTTTGTACTACGGAATCCGCGATTGGAGCTCTGAACTCTTCCATGAGGTCCAATGCCAATGCTGGTTTGTTCCGCTTGCTGCTGTGTAGAAAACCCGCATGAGGATCAAGGCCGCAGGAAATCAACGCTCGGACGCAATCCGACAATAGCAAGGTATATGTAAAGTCAAGCAAGGCATTCAATGCATCCGGAGCCGGCCTTCTCATACGAGCAATCCAAGGCCATTCGGCTTGACGGTCCATTTTGATGAGGTGCCCAAACTGTGAGAAATATAATGCCGCAGACTCCCCCTCGAGCCCAAGCACATCCTGCCAACGATTCGCATTGCCGACTTGTTTCTCAATACGACGTAGCTGCGGTAAAACCGGATTATCTGATTCCGAACGTCGCAAGAGAACGGATTGATTGTGTATTTTCGCAACGATGAATTCACGGGCGAGTCCGAGTCGTCCTTCATGCGAAGCCACATGTTGATCGACGCGCTGCTCTCCATTCGGCCCATATGATGGAACACACCATCCATACATGCGTCCCGCCCCGCTGCACCAGACGATAGGAATGTCACGCCACATCAATTCACGAATCAGACCACTTGATAGGTCCGTATTCCCGTAAATTTGCAACCCTTGCATGGTATCAATTGGAATTGACGCTAATTCCTCTCCGTCTTTCTGAACAATCATTCTGCCAGACCGAGTAAAAGCTTTTGCACCAGGAGTCGCAAGATGGGTCACCTGATTGTCTGGCGACGAAACCATGACTCTATGTGTTACCGCACACAGCTTGCGCTCTTCCGGTAAACAAATTCCCACATGCGAGCAACGCATGCATCGAGCACTATCCTCCAATGGCTCAGGAGCTTGCTCAGAATTGATAAGAGTCCGTGTTGCTTCTACAGCTTTATGCGCGTTGATAAAATCGTCTTCATCAAGTTCAATATCGACCCGCCGATGATGGGTTGTAAAGAAAATCTCCGTTCCCGCCACGTGAAAACCCATATCTTCAAGACAAGCGGCCTGCAAGGCGAGTTGCGTCCGCATCGCCTCGGTAACGATCATCGCCCGTTTCACGGGCGTTGCCTTGTATTCACGAATGACAATGCCATCATCCGTCATTTTCGCAGCATCAAGTTTGCCACTAACGCCCCATTCCTCATGCCTGATATTTACGGCTTGGAATGAATCAGCATCCGGAGCGCCACCAGTGCGATCAACCTTGCGATGATCATATGTTCCTCGCATGATTTGATCCGAATCGACTTTTTCTCCTACCGCTTCCAGCCATGCTCTACGCGGGCAGAACATGTAGTTTGCAACCAGACTAATCGGAATGGGGTCGTCGTCCATGATTTCCTCCGTATTCGTTATTCCATTTGCATCACCGGAATGATTTCGCCAGGTTCCAGCCATCGTTCCGGAGCACTCGGATTATTCGACATAAACTGGTTAAAAAGGCAACATGCCAGAACACCTTTTTCGTCAAGCCAGTCAATTGAGGCACTTGCCAACCGCGATTGCGCATCGATCGCTCGAGCGTGTTGGATACCGAATTCTGCGAGCGCACTGCTACGAACGATGGAACGATATTTTGCAGCTGTCCAATACTGATCGAACAACGGTAAAATCGCGAACCGGATTTGTCCTTTAAGTTGGAACAATGCAGCACTGCTGTCCCGGAAAACTCCGGATCCAGCAGTGGAAGCATGAGAACCGTCAGTTGAGATACGGGTCGGAAAAGCCGAGACACCAATCAACGCACACCAGGCACGTGCATTGTCAGTCTTCGATGGAGCATGTAGACCTGTCGCGGTACGACTTGTAGCCTCATTCTTACCGGCCTCATCCTCGATGCGTAGCCCCAGAAGTCCGTCGCGAACTTCATCAACGGATCTTGCCGCGACTATCTGTGACAACGGAAGCAAGCGGTCTCTGACAAATTCCTTTCCCTGGTTACGCGTCACCATCTCCCACCGAGAGGCGCCATTATCAGATTGCAGATCATCCTTGTTCTTTTTCCCTGACCAGTACGACGGCTGCCCGAGCGCACCGAAGTAACGGTAGTCACCGGCAGTCTGCATGGCATCAACTGCAGATTCCCGGTCTTTCTGCAGTTTTTCCCATCCAAAGGGGACACCCAGATTGCTGAGTCTTGGGGACATGGTGGCATGAAGCGTCTTACTCGGCTTATCGTCTTCGCCGGCAACCGTGTAGTCGTTTTCGGAAGTCAGTGGCAATGACTGTGACCATCGTTTAGCATGAGCGTGAACGACTTCGGACATCTGGTCAACATCCAAGTCATCATTAGTTTTCAGCTCAAACGCCTGCAGAGTGTCCTTCCAACGGAATACACATACCCTTTCAGCATCGGCATCTTCAAGGATTGAAGCAAGACCAATCATAAACAGATGCGAAAACGCATCGGTCGCATCCGCAGGAATAATGACGCTCATCACAGTCCCTCCTTCGAGCATGTAATATCAGCCGCGCGCAGTAGTGCTTCCAGATAGGAAATACCCCAGAAACCATACCGCTGGTTGGTGTGGTCAATAACGGTTTCCCACTCCCCCGAATCGAATAGACGTTTCGAGATATCATTCAATTCCGGACTCACATTGAGGAAATCGAATTTCTCCTGAGGAAGCAGATACGCCGTTTCATGCCTGAATGTTGCACGACCATGACCGTGTGATGTACCGATAAGACGCTTAATGAGTTGCTTATCGAATTCACTCATGGCCTTCAACTGTTCATGACTCTCACATGCACACTGGAATTCGGCAACAGAACGCTGCTCATGACGCCAACCATGAAGCTCATATGTATTACGGAGATTGCGCTCCCGAGAACGAGACATCTGGAACCAACTTTTAGCTTGAAGCTCGTTATTCTTTGTCTTCTGATCGTTACGAAGTAGCTTCTGGAAACGCTCGTCCTTTTTGCCTTCATCATGGTACTTGCCAGCAATACGCAGATCTTCTACTAGCATAGGATCAAGTCCGACAAGAGTCCCAAGCGCTTGCGCACGGCAGGCGACATGATCCTGATGTCCTTCCTCACGAGGAGATCCATCGGAATCGTTGAAAGCACCTCCCAGGAGTAAAGTTTTCTTTCTCTTTCCCGGCATCAAGATTTCCTGATCCGATTCGGAGTCCGGCACATTCTCGGAAGCGCTGCTTACAACCCATTGAACATCACGCTGAATTGCATTGCCCTTGACATCGACATAACGAATTTCGGAATCTTCGTCAGCCCGTAAAATCAGCGAATATTCCTCGTGCTCACCGCGTTCCACCGACTCTTCAGTTGCTGCCGTACGAAGTGTCTGAAGCGATTTTTGCATATCTGTCTCAGCGGCTTCTCCGTTCCCACTCAGATCTTCCTCCTCAATCTCCCGAATGCGTTGGAACGCTTTATCAATTTCCGCTCCATTGTGCGTAGCAGAATCCGTAATCAAGACGGAAGAGCCGCATTGATTGAACACATCAACCGCCGTTTCGGAGCCTTCCGGATCGAAAACAGCAACGCCCTCGGAAAATGTAGAGAAAACCTTCTCATAATCATCGAAGATAAGCACGTCACCCGATTGCACGGTACCCTGCTTTGCATTATGCATGCAAAGCACACGATGGCCTTCAGGATCCGAAGCACGGTACCTGAACACCCTATGATCGACCTTGACGGTATGGGCAATTTTCTTGTCGGAGTCGGTTTCCTCCTCAAAGACGACTTCGGCCTTAGCGTTTTTATTCGTCAGCTCTTCAAAAAACTTAGTAAGTCCATACCATTTCCTGATGGGGAATAGCTCATCGTTTTCCGGTTGTGTCACTTCCAATAGTTTGATGGCCAGAGCGTCGTCCCATGGTAAGTGGCGAACCGCGACACTGATCTCACGATCTTCGGATCCGAGATCGTCACGCAACCAGATGTTCAGATCCGAATGTCCCTGCTGAAGATCAGCCATACTAATATCAGCGCACAAATCCTCATCAGTAACCGACAGATTCTCAACATCCCATGGTTCCAGACGCTGGAACAAGAGCCTGCCGGGTTTTTCTCCTGGAATAGGGGACTTGCTCATAGCCAAAGACCAGGCACTGATATTAGGAGCCGCGGTTTTTCCCATATTCAGAGAATTCAACCAATCCTGCGCCGCATAGATATCCTCCGGCATGTATGGAGACACCTGCTGGGCTTGCTTCTTTTCATTGAACTGCTGCAGATCAAGACCGAATACATGCAATGAACCTTCAGGCCTCATGCCACGACGGTTTACGCGTCCTGCACGCTGGACCAGCGCAGAGCCAGGGGCGATTTCAGTCACCATATTTGCAAAGTCGACATCAATGCCGACTTCCAAGGTCTGCGTGCCAATGATGCAGCAAGGCGCATCCTGCGGATCCATCGAGGACAGATTCCGAAGCTTCTCGACCACCTTGTGTTTATCGTAGGCACGCATCGGACCAACATACACATCGATGGGACGATGGATTCCTTCTTTCTTGCACTGCTTGGCAAGTGCTTTAGCGACCGCCTTACCTTTATCAAGGGTATTGAGAACACACCCGAGAACATGAGGATCGGAATCATTCAGCCGATCGGCCTCTTCATTGTCATGAATCAGCTCAACACATTTCGAAACAATCGCATCTATCTCGTCCTTGGGCTTCTTGAAATCAAGGCTGGCAAATACGAATTTCGGAGTGCACAAACGTTTCTTCAACGCAGAATCGATGTCAAAATCCGCTTCTTCAACGGAGACTGCATCATGTGTATCGTCAGATGCAGGAGTCGCAGTGGTCTCAACAACCTGCAGAGGAGCAATCTGCCTAACAAGAGGCTTTTTGGCCATATTCTCGATACGAGCTACCTGACGAGCCGTCTTCAGCAGCTGCCTGCTGAGATGCGCTTCATCGACAATCAACACCGTATCATAGGCGAGCAATCCCGCCTCCATGGAACGCATGGTACGGCTGATTCCATAGCCACGAAACAGCAGCCGACTACCGAACATATCCGGCGTTGCACAGATTACAGCGCAAGTCTGCGGATAATAGCGCCATTCACGATCCGGACTGACGCCACCACGAAGTTCGACCGCAATCATTCGAGGACTCGGAGATTCTGGCTGGAGCCCATCATTAATGGCAGAACGCAGATCCAAACCTTTACGATATATATCGAGCTTGTCGCTTTCGTTGTTTTCAGCCTGTATCCTCTTTTGCAACGCGCTTGCCTCGTCGAACTGGTCATCGACCAGCGAGCGGCGGTTCACCGTCAACGCCAGACGACGAGGAATGCGCTGCAGCGGCACGCCAGCAAGCTTTTGGCTCTCGGCGCTCCCCTCGGCAGAGACAAGCCCGGCCATTGCATTGAGGAACACATGGATATCGATTACACAAGTCTTGCCCGATGCCGTCGGCGCTCCAATACCTTGTGGCCAATGCCCATGTCCAGCGACATACAGCATCAATCTAATCTGCCACTGATAGGGCTTACGGACCGGCTGATCATCACCCGATGGATGAACCACAGCAACGAATTCTTCAAATCTTGCTGTGAGGTATTGCCGCTGTTCCAAATTCATTTCAGCCATGTTGGAACCCCTTTTCCAAAATCCTCATCCGGACGAAGCGAGCTCAGGTAAAGATCAACCGGCACCAAAAGCCCCCCGCCCAAGTGACGGCTTTGCCCAATTGCCATTGCCGCGCAATCCAGCGAATCCGCACCGTCTGAAATTGCGACCAATGCCTGCATGCCATGCAGAACATTGGAGGAATCAGCATGATGCGCATAATCGGTCATGTTGACGCGATATACGGCATGCCAGTCAAAAATTCGGAAGTGCGATGTCTTCGACTTTATTGCATCCACAAGGTCCCAGTAACGTTCTTCTCTACTGGTTGCGTCGGTTTGAGGTACATAGCTATCACGCCATACATGTCCCAAAGCCAAACAAATAGCCTCTCGAACGCCCCATTTACGATTATGCTTTGAATCGGGAACAGGGCGCGTTTCGGCAATGGCCATGGGCCTAATCGTCCAGTATCGACACATTCCCTCAGCCACAGGTTTCCATAGATGTGCTGCATCGATTACCGTGGTATTCCCAAGTCGCAAGGTCGGCTTATTCGGCGAATAATACAAAGTTTTACCTTTGGCACGCACACATACATCATGCAATTTCTGGATATCGGCTTTTGCCATATCGTATGGAAGCAGAATCAAAAAGCCGGGTCTCTTTTCCGCGATCTCTTTGCGAAGCTGCTGGCCGTACGATTCCTTAAACCCAGAATCAACAATCTGAATCGAGACATTATTAGCAGGCCTCTTCGCTCCCGGAGCATATTTGCCGACCAAGGCAAGAGAAGGATCGGTGCCCCACTGCCTGACAAGAAAACGATGAAGAGCCACCGCCCAGCCAACAAATTCAGACTCTTCCGGTTTCCACTCGACCTTACCGTTCTTAGCCCGACCATTGTCAACTTGATCAATTTCCATATAGAAGGCCGTTGCCCACGGAGCTTTAAGAGCATTCTCTTCTTGCAGAGAAGGAGGAAGGTATCTAGCCCGTTCTTCCGTCTGCAGCGGAAGATACTCATTGAGGAAATTCTGTTCAGCTTCCTTGTCTCTGACAATAGGAGCTTTCTTCTTGCCTTTTGGAGCGGGATTCGCCGCAGCGAATGCCTGCTTCAAATCCTCAAGACGACCTTTCTTGGGGAATGAAAACACTTTTCCTTTCTTAAAAATGCTTGTCAATGCTGAATCGGTAGAAAGCGTCCATACATATTTTCCAGCATCAACGGGGAAACCGTAGTCCTCATGCGTGCGCAGTTCCACAACAGAACATGCTTCGCCTAGGTAAGGGACCTCACCACAGAGCGAACTCAGCATTCGGGCTATTTCGGAAGAGGGATTCTCATGCCATACCCAAGTCAGCACCATTCCCGATTCGGGATGCTGCTTGTATGCAGTGGCGATGTAGGCCGCCGCAGGAGATTTCTTGTCTTTAGGTTTCTTCCTGTCTTGGACATTTCCCTTGTTCCGGTATGCCACAGCTTTATTCCCAGCGCTAATGACGCGAGGAAACAGTATCTCCTGCGGAGGATTGCCTTCAAGCCAATCCAAGGCAGCATGGATCTGTTCATCCGTTAAGCCACAGTCAGCATTTGGTGTTTCAAAACCAAATGTCAAATACGCCGCAGAGACAAGCGCGGAATACAGTCTACTTGGCGAGGGGTAAGATTCCGGCCTTCCACCGGAATCACTGCCTTGGTAAAATCCCAAGGGGAAGAATGCCGATATCGCAAAAGCCATATCAGTTTTCCTTTGCATCATCTTCAGCGGACGAATTGGCCAGGACTGCGGGGTTGCCCTGCACAAGGAACTCCTGGCCCTCCCAAGTAATTCCAGCTTTCTCATGCGCCTGAGCATAGGCTGTTTCCAGCAATTTTTCCGTGAGATCAACCGTAAGAGGCTCCAGTTCCTCTTTTTCCCCGTAACGCTTGTTCAGCACAACAGTCGGTTTACCCGTTTCCGAAAGGAAGCAATTTGCGCGGATAAAGGGATTGGCATCATAACCGGCAATGTCTCGCAACAACACCGCAATAATAAGGGCACGGATCGCAGCATCGCCTTCAACGCCTTTTCCAAAGTGGAATGTACGCACGGTAGCAAAGCTCACAACACGAGTCGAGATGACCTTGCGAACCGACACACCGTCCAGCAAATCCTTTTTTGCGCTCGGCGGAATAGCCCCCAGTCCAATAGTCGATCCTTTACCGGTTTTTTCGAAACTTGCCTTGGTCTTATCGCTCAAATCGACACTATCGCCAACAATCTTCACGCGATCATTTTTAGAGTCCACATTTATGCTGGCACCCACAGGGTCGACACGGCCTCCGGCACGATGAATTGCAGGATCCTCATTCTGTTCGGCCAAAACAGCATATGTCTCTCCGACCAAGATAGACGGAATTCTCAGCTGATTTTTACTACGCGTCGAATCCCAACCACCAAAGATGACGGTTTCCGGAGACAAATCAAACAACGGAAGCAGATTCTCCAACGTAGAATTTCGTGCATTCGCATATGGTTCAGCCTTGGACGTGGACTCACCTTCGTAACTGCTGACACGGATATGGCCGTCAAAGCCACGATGTGGAAGCTGATTATCATAAAAAACATTCTTGCCATCATCAACATCATATTCAACAGCAATATGAGGCATCTTGGAAAGAATCCCCTCACCATTCCGCATGGCTTCCGTAGTCGTTGCCTCGGCCCGGTTCGCGAAGGAAGTCTTGGAATCGATCAGAACCACTTTTGCGGGGTTCTCTTCACCCTCCATATAACGCTTCTCGATAATATAAGTGGCATTGCCATTCGAATCAACATATTTTGCAGGGGCAATCACCCCATCAGGTCCGCTAGCCGGTTCCAGTTCCTGGCGCATAACCAAACTGCTGACTCCGCCAACATGTGCAGCAGCATTCAAATCTTCGATGGTAAGTGCACGCATTCTTGCGTCCTTTCTTTTTCATATGGACAACCGCGTCCATATCGTTAAGCACTAGTGTAAGGGTGTATTGGTGCGCATGAAGAAAACGCCACGCGCACCAACACAGAAATGAAGTCTTTTCTGCTGAGAGAAAAGAATCAGTCGGATTTAAATCCGAAACACATAAATACAATTCCTCAATGAAAATGCTTATTCGCGGGTGAACGACGCATTCACGTCCTTCACCCGCACTATTGTTATATTTGTTCTATTTCGACACGAGAACAAGCACAACGATAGCGAGAATCAGCATTGTTGCATTACCCATAGGCTCCTCCTTTCGTTTTGCTATGTGGAAGTTCTGCTAATAACCGCTAGCCTTAGCAGAACTTCCACATAGAGTTCATATTAACCCTCTTCAAAGACAGCTTCAAAACTCAGCATCACCTTAACAATCCAAAACAATAAAGACAATATAGTTTTTTGCAATAGAGCAATTCTAAAGAGCAACCCGCTATCAAAGAATTCATACAAAGACTGTTGAAAGCTGGTTACTCCCATCACCCCCTTCGCAATCCGGCCGCGTAATCATCAAGCACGTCAAGAATGCCGCGGTGTTCGTATACAACGCTGCGTTGCTTTCCCGTACGTGCCACCACAACGCCACGCTCACTCAAAGTTTTGATCGCACGCTCCGCTTGCGGTTTGGACAGTCCCACCACTTGCTGCAGGTATCGCGTGTTGATAATCGGCTGTGCAATCAAATTAGGCAGTACACGCCAAACGGCGGCATCGGAACGCACACCGCGCAGATTCGAACGCGCTTCATCCAACTGTTCGCATAAATCATCGATGAGTTTCCTGCCGCTTGTCGCGGCGAATCGATATAGAAAAAGCCGGACGGTGGATTCTTGAATCCACCCATATGGGCGAACCGTTGAATCCGCCGTCCGGCGGCGCGACTGCTTCTCAAGAATGTGTGCTTGACTCACATGGATGGTACTGAGAACCATTCGCTTAACGATCTGCTTCCATGCGCGCCAACCACGTAAGGAACGCGGCTGCGCGGCACGGACACAAATCAAGTCTTGCGTGGCTCGGGCCGCGGTGGGCAACGCCACGGCGGCCCGAAAGCCAAGGGATTACTCTAGCCGCAGCCTGGAATAATCGCAAGCCGACCGAACTTCGGTTCAGGCTTTGGCGACTTCCACGCTGAGCTCGGAGCCGCCTTCCTTCACGTCGAAGGAGGTGGCGAGCGTCTCGGAGGTGATGAGATCCTTGAACTGCTCGACCTTCGCCACGTCATCGGCCGGTACGGTCAGCGTCAGGGCGATGCGGTCGGAGATTTCCAGACCGGCGGCCTTACGGGCGTCCTGCACGGAGCGGATCACGTCGCGGGCGTAGCCTTCGGCAACCAGATCGTCGTTCAGCTCGGTGTCGAGGATCACGAAGCCGCCGGTCGGCAGGGCCGCGGACACGGAGTTGGCGGCCTCTTCGGCGTTCTGCTCCTCCACGCTGTTGATCAGCTCGTACTCGCCCTCTTCCAGCGTAATGTCGCCGTTCGGGGTCTCGCACACAGGAGCGCCGGAAGCGTCCACATGCCATGCGCCGGACTTGGAGGCCTTGATGGCGAACTGCACGTCCTTGCGCAGGCGCTTGCCTGCAACGCGGGCGTTCACGCGCAGCTCGTGGATGATCTTCAGGCCCTGGGAGCCCGCATCCTCAAGCGTGCACAGCTCCACGTCCTTGACGTTGAGCTCGGACTTCAGAATCTCGTCGTACGCGGCCACGGCGGCGGTATCCTCCACCACCACGGTGAGCTTGCTCAGCGGCTGACGCACGCGGATCTGCTTCGCCTTACGCATGGACAGGGTGCTGGAGACGACCTCGCGCACCTTCTCCATCGCATCGACCAGAGCCGGATCGTCGACGAGCACGCGGCCAAGTTCGGTGGCTTCGCCGGTCTTCTCGTCGGCCAGGAACGGCCAATCCGCCAGATGCACGGATTCGCCTCCGGTCAGGCCGCGCCACACGGATTCGGCTTCCATCGGGGCAAGCGGCGCAAGGACGCGCATGAACACCTCAAGCACGGTGTACAGGGTGTTGAACGCGTTCTCGTCTTCCTTCCAGAAGCGGTCGCGGTTGTTGCGGATGTACCAGTTAGTGAGCATGTCGATGAAGTCGGACACGGCATCGCACGCATCGGAGATCAGGAACTGGTCCAGCGAGGACTGGGTCTTTTCGACCAGTCGGCGGGTACGAGCCAACAGGTAACGGTCCATTTCCGGCAGCGATGCAACTTCGTCGGCACGCAGCTGGCGGGCGTCGTAGCCGGCGCCGTTCTTCGCCGCGTTGGCGTACAGCGTGAAGAAGTAGTAGGAGCTCCACACCGGCAGCATCACCTGGCGCACGGTGTCGCGGATGCCATCAGCGGTGACGATCAGGTTGCCGCCACGCAGGATCGGCGAGCTCATCAGGAACCAACGCATGGCGTCGGAGCCGAAGTCGTTGAACACGCCGTTCACGTCCGGGTAGTTGCGCAGGTGCTTCGACATCTTCTGTCCGTCGGAGCCGAGCACGATACCGTGGCAGATCACGTTCTTGAACGCCGGCTTGTCGAACAGGGCGGTCGCCATGACGTGCTGCACGTAGAACCAGCCACGGGTCTGGCCGATGTATTCCACGATGTAGTCGCACGGGAAGTGCTGTTCGAAGGTTTCCTTGTTTTCGAACGGATAATGGTACTGGGCGAAGCTCATGGAACCGGATTCGAACCAGCAGTCCATCACGTCGCTGATGCGGTGCATGTGGCTCTTGCCGGTCGGATCGTCCGGGTTGACGCGGGTCAGCTCGTCAATATACGGACGATGCATGTTGACATTGCCCTCATGGTCGCGCGGGTAATCGCCGAAATCGGCCTTCAGCTCGTCCAGCGAACCATACACGTCCACACGCGGGTACTTCGGATCGTCGGAGACCCACACCGGAATCGGGGAACCCCAGAAACGATTGCGGGAGATCGACCAATCGCGCGCGTTCGCCAGCCACTTGCCGAACTGTCCGTCCTTCACATTGTTCGGAATCCAGTTGATCTGCTGGTTGAGTTCAAGCAGACGATCCTTGATCTTGGTCACGGCCACGAACCAGGAGCTCACCGGCTTGTAGATCAGCGGCGTGGCGCAACGCCAGCAGTGCGGGTAGGAGTGCACGTAACTCTTCTCCTGGAAGAGGATGGCGCGCTGCTCTTCAGGCACGCGGGCCAGCGGGCCGTCACCGGCACGCAGGTTGCGCAAGATCGGCTTATTCGCGTCGAACACGTACATGCCCTCATAATCCGGGCACAGCGACGTGAACTTGCAGCCCGCGTCGAGCACGTCCACGCTCTTGATGCCCTTGGCGTTGAGCGTGTTCATATCGTCCTCGCCGTAAGGAGCCTGATGCACCAGGCCGGTACCTTCGACGGTATCGACGTAATCGGCGGTGAAGATCTGGTAGCCTTCCGGGCCCGGCACCTTGCCTTCCACGGCGTTCTCATCGCCGGCGAAGTACGGGAACACCGGGTAGTAGCGCCAGCCTTCCATTTCGGAACCCTTGAGTTCGCGCACGATCTCGTAGTTCTCGCCGAGCTCCTTCTCGTAGGAGCCGAGCAGCGGCTTGCCGAGATAGAACTTCTTGCCCGCGAACTTGCCTTCGGTCGGGCGCACCTCCACGTAGTCGATGTCCGCGCCGACGACGATGGCGAAGTTGGTCGGGACGGTCCACGGGGTGGTGGTCCAGAAGACGGCGTAGGCGTCCTCCTCGTCACGCAGCTTCACAGCCACGGACACAGTGGTGTCCTGACGATCCTGGTACACGTCCGCGTCCATGCGCAGCTCGTGCGCGCTCAGCGGCGTCTGATCCTTCGGGCAGTACGGCAGCACGCGGTAGCCCTGGTAGGCCAGCCCCTTGTCGTACAGCTGCTTGAAGGCCCACATCACGGATTCCATGTATGGAATGTTCAGCGTCTTGTAGCCATGCTCGAAATCAACCCAACGTGCCTGACGGTGCACGTAGTCCTTCCACTCGTTGGTGTACTTGAGCACGGAGGCGCGGCAGGCATCGTTGAACTTGTCGATGCCCATTTCCTTGACCTGATCCACCGAGTCGATGCCCAGTTCCTTCTGCGCCTCGAGTTCGGCAGGCAGACCGTGGGTGTCCCAGCCGAACACGCGGTTGACCTTATGGCCCTTCATGGTCTGGTAGCGCGGGATGACGTCCTTGGCGTAACCGGTCAGCAGGTGGCCATAGTGCGGCAGGCCGTTGGCGAACGGCGGTCCGTCGAAGAAGACGAATTCGTTCTGGCTGTGGTCGCCGGAAGGACGGCGTTCAATGGACTTCTGGAAGGTGTCGTCCTTATCCCAGTAGTCGAGCACGGACTCCTCCAGCTTGGGGAAGCTGGGGTTCGGCGCGACGTTGGCGCTCTGCTCGCCGGCAGCAGCCTTCGGATACACATGATTGGTGGATTCGCTCACCGTATGCTCCTCGTTTGGCGGTTTCATTACTTACCTTACGAGGACGATGGCTTCCGTGCGATCGCGCACGTCCGGCACCGCGGTACCACCTCGCTTGCCGCACTTCCCTGTTGTTCCCACACAGGTTGTCCGCCTGCGCAGGTTTCGTACGACCGCTTGACATTCGGCTGTTCGGGCCGACCCCGCCGGTTCTACTAAGCCTCGCCAGAAAGCGTCGGCCGTTCTTCCGGAAACTCCCCGCTGATGACGGATCATCGCTTTTCGTTTCAAATCGTCAGCCTAGCACGCCGTACGAACGTAGAAACGCGAAAAGCCGCACGGTGTCCACCATGCGGCTTTCGTAATCGCAAAACAATCGAAATACAATCGGCAGGCCGACCACGAATCGACCGAAGACGATCGCGCTCGGCGGCGAATCAGCCTTCGTTCAGCTGAGCCTCGAGCTGCCTGACGATATCGTCGTGCATCTTCTCGGTGATCTTCACCTTGAGCAGGAACACGACCGCGCTCAGGATGATGACCGCGAGCGGCACATAGAAGGCGCAGATCTCGAAGATCCGGATGTTCGCGGCGGTCATGTCGGCTGCGGTGGCGTTGCCGATCATGCCGGCGGCGATGGCCACGGCTCCGACGATGCCGTTCGAGCACGCGCCCGCGATCTTGTCGAGCATCGGACGGACGGACAGGGTGACGGCCTCGTTGCGCTTGCCGTTCTTCAGCTGGCCGTACTCGATGGAATCGGTCAGGGAAAGGATGGCCGTCATCTGGATGAAGGTCTGCGGCAGATAGAAGAAGACAAGACCGACGGTGACGACCGGCAGGCTGGTGGGGTTGATGATGAACAGCAGATAGCCGATGACCATAAGCACCATGCCGCCGAGGTACAGGTAGCGGCGCGGAATGCGCTTGTTCAGAATCGGGTACAGCGGAGCCATAACGATGCCCGCGACGACGGAGACGACGCCGACGATGGAATAGGCTGCAGAGTTGTTCAGAATGAACTTGAACAGATACATGAGCACGCCGGTGGTGGCCACGTTGGCGATGGCGTACAGCAGGTAGGACAGGGCCACCCACAACAGCTGGTCGTTCTGTGCGAGAGCCTTGAACGCGGCGAGCGGGCCGCCGTTGTCCTCGGCCTTGGTGCGCAGGGTGCTGGAGCTTTCCTTGGTGCCGAACGCGACGGAGCACACGGTGAGGACGCCGAGAATAGCCACGATGATGGCGAAGCAGGTCCAGCCGCTCTGGCTCTCCTGATGCTTGCCGGTGAAGATGTAGCTGAAGTAAGTGACGATCGGAATGACCACGATGGTCAGGCCGTTGTAGCCGATGGAGCCGCCGAAGGAACCGAGGGCGGTGTAGGTGGAGCGCTCATGGGAGTCGGAGGACAGCGCCGGGATCATGCCCCAATAGGAGATGTCGCGCAGGGAGTAGAACACGTCGAGCACGATGAAGGTGATGACGAACAGCACGATGAACAGCGTGGTGTTGACGTTCACCAAGCCGAACAGGCCGGTGTAGACCAGCACGAGCAGAACGGCGGAAACGGTGCCGCCGATGAGCTGCCACGGCTTGAAGCGCCCCCATTTGGTATTGGTGTTGTCGACGATGTTGCCCAGCAGCGGATCGATGAAGATCTCCGCGATGCGGATGACAACCACAAGGCCGGTGATGACGCCGATGAGCTTGGTGGCGAGCGCCTTGTCGACCCCGGAGAACAGCGAGCTGGTGACGTAGACGATGAAGTAGGTGCTCAGCGCGTTGTAGAAGGCGGATTGGCCGACGTTGCCGAATGAATAGGCCACGCGGGACAGCAGACTGCCTTTCCTGGTTGGCTTCGCAGACTGCTGCGTCTCCTTCGGTGCGGCTGCGACATTGGATTCTGCCATCGTACTTCTCCTTAGAAGTTGTGATTGAAGCTGTAATCGGAAATCATCATTTGATTTCGCATGAGTTAAGTATATCCCTTTACCCATTTTTAGTAAAATTTAACATCTGCGTTGTGCACTGTTGGGCGTGTCGCATTTTGTGCGATTCTGCACATATACATGTCATATTGTGTGCGATTCGCGGTATTTCGCCGACAGTAGACAGACAAAAGGCGATTGATGACGCAGCATCATCAATCGCCTTTCATATTTTTCCGCACATACGTACGCTAGGCAGCCCGTTTCGACCGGGCAGATCGCTTCGATCGGGCAGATCGCTTCGATCGGGTCTGCAATTTTGGCCGCGATTCACGTTTCGGCTGCGCCGGCACGAAACTATCTCGCACTTCCAGCGTCGTCGACAGGTACGCATGCTGCCGTACTGTGCGCTTGCTGGCAATCGCATCGGCCAAGGTGAGAATCGCAACGCGCGCAAGCTCGTTCTGGTCGATTGAGAACGTGCTCAACGGTGGCGACGTAAGCTGTGCGATCGCCTGGTTGTTGATGCTGATGACGCTGATGTCGCGCGGCACGATCACACCAACCGCGTTGAACGCCTGCAGCACGCCGACCGCGATGATGTCCGCCGAAACAATAACTGCGTCAGGCAGTGCGCCGTTGTGGTCACGGATAAACTGCTCCCCCAACTTGCGACCATTCTCCACGGTGAACAAGCCGTCAGAATACACCAGTCCACGCAGGTCGAGACCATAACGGCCCATTTCACGCTGAAAATATGTGGCACGCCCCTCTTCGTCCACCTCATAAAAATTCGTCAGCCTCCCCTTGCCGCCGATGAATCCGACACGCTTCATGCCAGCCTTCGCACATGCTTCGACCGCGTCATGCATGGTCTGCTGTAGGTCGGGCTGCACGGAATCAAACAGGTTCGGTGCGGGATTCACATCGATGAACACACCGTATGGCATGACCTCATGCAACTTCTCAAGGTCGCTTTCGGCTATGACATTGGCGCCGATAGCCATGAAACCATCGAATTTCCCCTTCTGATTCAACATCTCGTCAAGACTGTGGAAAACAGTGAGCTCCATACGCTGCTGTTTGGCGTTATGTTCCAGCGCCGAACGCAAATCGGCAAAATACGAATCACGCAGCGTTTCGTCGGACTCCTCGTTGTCCAACAAGGCTACTTCGTGCGGAATGACGATGCGCTTGGCCTGGGTGCTGTATCCCAAATCCTCGCTGGCGCGGATGATCGCGCGACGCGTCTCCTCACGCACGGACAGCGTCGGATCGCCATTCAACAGACGCGACACCGTGGCCTGCGAGAATCCCGTACGTTTCGCAATCTCCTTGATGGTCGCCATCGCTCCCTCACCCTCCCATGGATGCCTCATCAGATTTTAGTAAAAGCATTACTAAATCCATCATATTACATTACCGAACGTATTCTTATAGCCATGACACAGCCAGAGCAATCACGGAAACCGCGAATCGCGCATCAGTCCACGGAACGGATGAACGAACTGCGTGCACAACAAAAATCCTTTGCCCTGCAGAACATGCGGAGCAAAGGACTCGGCAACGCCGGTCTGCCTTTCAAAGCGACCGGTCATAAAGGTGGCATCAGTCGGCAGGGTTCCAAACGCGGCTGACACCGTGGAGAAACGCGGTCACCGTCAGCCCCACGGGCCTGCGGCTGGAAGCGCCCGCCCTTCTGCGTGGCCGACTTGCCATGTGAGCCACCCCTCGATGACGCCACGCTCCGCATCGGTTCTACCGGACGCGTATACATCAGGCCTCTCCCCGGTGATGCTGCGGATGGAACCATGCACATATCCACATTTTTCACGGAGACGGTTGCGGGGCTGCCGGCTTTCCATATACCGTCAGCGCATGGAAAGCTTTGGACACAATACATTTTTCACATTAGAGCAGGCACGGGAAGAGGCGGCGAGACGGCATCTTGAATGCAGGCAGGTGTTGTCGCGGATAAGGTCACGCTCCTCGCTTCCACTCTATGTAAGCCACGGCACAGCGCTGGAGCTGCATGGCATGATTGCCACCATGAATTATTTACCCGGATATGGTTCGGAGCTCGTTCACGTTTCGGTGTGCCGGCAACGTGACCTGCGGAAAATCCAGGGGATGAAATTCCATTACGCAAGGCATGGCGTAGACGTGGTGCACGCCGACGAATTGGTGTCAAGCGTCTCCGCGATGCAGGCGGTCTGCCAGATTGCGCCCTATGTCGACGAACGGAGTCTGGTGATCGCCATGGATTGGCTCACTTGCGCCAATCCCGATTTACGCGTCTGCACTCACGATGAGCTCTCCGACTACATCCGGAGTGCGCCGCGATTCATTGGGAGCGCCAAATGCAGAAAGGCCTTGCGCCTGTCCAAACCAGGTACCGATTCCCCGCAGGAAACGGTGCTTCGTTTGGAGAGCGATGCCTACGGGCTGCCTGAGGCACATGTCAATTATGAGATCATTGACCACATACGCGGCTCGGGCACGATGAAGGTGGATATCGCCTACCCGGATGACCGCGTCTGCATAGAATACGACGGAAATTACCACTACACCCACGGCCGCTGGATGTATGACCTCGATAAGCGCAACCGGCTGAGGGATCTTGGATTCACGCCTTTTGTCGCCACCCGCGAGCATTTGGCCTCCAAACAGAAGCTGAACGAACTGTTCGGCATGGTCGCCCGAGCGATAGCCAGTCACCGTTACGACTTGGACTAGTTCCGTAGGTGGTTTTTCGCTTCCGTAGGTGGTTGGTCAGAGTATCGGGGTTGGAGAAAGGCTTTATTTTGGCCGTTTTCATGCCGGGTATTCAGACCCAACCACCTACGGAACACCCAAACCGCCTACGGAACCGCATGAGTAGTCCCCGCAATGGATTTTTCGCCATTGATTCGGGGAATCCATGAAAAGCC
>ERZ772901.283-NODE-283-length-51495-cov-10.356104_pt1 | contig 51495 bp, 81 predicted proteins | sample MGYA00512123_ERZ772901 | MGnify/ENA primary metagenome ERZ772901 (study PRJEB29015, sample SAMEA2737711) | human gut metagenome | biome: human gut; feature: human-associated habitat; material: faeces | place: China | collected 2012 ...
GTCGGACAGCGCCTGCTGCGTGGTTCGGCATACGGATGCGGGTCCTGTACGATGGGCTCGCTGTGAACCAGGTCAGGTGGGGAACCAAGCAGCCTTAAGCAGTGCGTTCGTGCGTTTCAGTAAGCCTGCATCCGTATGCCGAGTTACGCAAGGCGGGGACAAAACCCCGTCGAGCGCTGTCCTTTTATTTTTGCCGCAAAGGCCGGGAAAGGAGAGAGATCGCCATGTATCGTGCGCTTTACCGCAAATGGAGACCCCAGCGGTTTGAGGATGTGGTGGGCCAGCGTGCCATTGTGACCGCCCTGAAAAACCAGATCACCGCAGGGCGCGTGGGCCATGCGTATCTGTTTACCGGCGTGCGCGGCACCGGCAAGACCACCTGCGCCAAAATTTTTGCCAAGGCGGTCAACTGCCTGCACCCGGTAAATGGCGACCCCTGCGGGGAGTGCGAGATCTGCAAGGGCATCGACAACGGCAGCCTGCTGGACGTGGTGGAGATGGACGCAGCCTCCAACAACGGCGTGGACGATATCCGCGACCTGCGGGACGAGACCGCCTACACCCCCAGCGCCTGTCAGTATAAGGTGTATATCATCGACGAGGTGCACATGCTGTCCACAGCGGCCTTTAATGCGCTGCTGAAAACGCTGGAAGAGCCGCCCGCACATGTCATCTTCATTCTGGCGACCACCGAGATCCAGAAAGTGCCCGCCACCATCCTCTCCCGCTGCCAGCGGTACGATTTTACCCGCATCGGGCCGGAGGATATCGCCCGGCGGGTGGAGTATATCGCCGGGGAAGAAAAGCTGGAGCTGACCTCCGACGGCGCAGAGCTGATCGCCCGTCTGGCCGATGGTGCGCTGCGCGATGCACTGTCCATTCTGGATACCTGCGCCGGCGTCACTGCAAAGATCGACGCGGACGTGGTGCGCCGCATGGCGGGTGTGACCGACCGCAGCTACCTGTTCCAAATTTCGGACGCTCTGGAAGCACAGGACGCCGCCGCCGCGCTGGCACAGCTGGCGCAGCTGCGGCAGCAGTCGGTGGACGTGAAGCGCCTGACCGAGGAATTGATTGCTCACTACCGCGCTCTGATGCTGGCAGCGCTGCCCGGCGGGCAGGCGCTGCTGTCCGGTGTATCGCCGGAGGAAGAGGCGCTGTACCTGCAAAAAGGCCCGGAGATGGGGCAGCGAGAAGCCATCCGCGCCATCCGCACTTTGGGCACGGCGCTGGAGCACATGACCCGTGGCAGCGACCAGCGCATCGAGCTGGAACTGGCACTGTTCAGCCTGTCCGAGCCGCCCCAGCAGATGCAGGCGGTAACGGTACAGGCAGCCCCTGCCCGCACGGCACAGTCGGAAGCACCCCGTCCCTTTGCGGCAGCGGTGCAGCCCTTTGCCAGCGCCCCGGTGCAGCCCGCACCGGCAGCAACTGCACCCCAGACCCCGGCAGCAGGAACAGAACCTGCCCCTGCTGCGCAGGAGGTGTCCCCGCAGCCTGCCGCACCGGAAGCAACGCCCGCCCCTGCGGACGAGCTGCCGCCCATGCCAGAGGAACCGCCGGTACAGCAGAGCGATGCCGCCCTGCCGTGGGACGAGCCTGCCCCGCAGGCACCGCCGCCGGAGGAGCCGGAGCCGGTCAGTCAGCCGGAGCAGCCTGCCCCTGCAGAGCCTGTGCAGCCTGCCCCGGCAGCAGAGAAATCGCCTGCCCCGGTGCAGGAGCACCCTGCCGACCCGGTGCTGACAAAGCCCCGCAGCGTGGCGCAGCAGGGCACGAACCCCTTCCCGTACTGGGGGCAGATCGTGCAGAAGCTGGAAGGCATCGACCCCATGCTGTATATGTATCTGCGCAAGTCCAAGGCTTACTTTGACGGCACCCGCGTGCTGATCGATGGCGGCAAGACTTTCCGGGATTTTATCCGGGTGAACAAGGACAGCCAGAAGCTGATCAAAAAGCTGATCGCCGAGGTATCCGGCGTGCCGGTGCCCATCGGCCCCTACGAGCCCAAAACGGCCGGAAAGACCGCCTCCAACGCGGAGCAGTCCCTTCTGGCGCTGGAAAAGCTGGGGTTAGAGGTCAGCATTGAGGATACCGCCCGCAAAAAGCGATAAAAATTGTTTATAATAAAGGAGAATACCATTATGAAAGCAAGAATGCCCGCAGGCTACGGCCGCCCCGATATGAACGCCCTGATGCGTCAGGCTCAGAAGATGCAGGAGGACATGAAGAGCAAGCAGGCCGAGTTGGAAGCCGCCGAGTACACCGGCAGCGCCGCCGGTGAGATGGTGACCGTAAAGATGAACGGCAAGCATGAGGTGCTGTCCATCACCATCAAGCCCGAGGCTGTGGACCCGGACGACATCGAGATGCTGGAAGACATGGTGGCTGCTGCCATCAACGCCACCGTGAAGCAGGTGGATGAGACCGCCGAGGCCGAGATGGGCAAGCTGACCGGCGGCCTGAACATTCCGGGTCTCTGAGCCGGGAAGGGGAGATACCATGGACTACACTGCCGCACCGCTGGAAAAGCTGATCGAAGAGTTCGGCAAGTTTCAGGGCGTGGGCCGCAAGGGCGCTACCCGCATGGCCTATCAGGTGCTGAGTATGTCGGATAAGGACGCTGCGGCGCTGGCCGATGCCATCCGCGGTGCGCACACCCGGCTGCACCGGTGCCGCATCTGCCAGAACTTTACGGACGCTGACCTGTGCCCGGTGTGCGCCAGCGCCAAGCGGGACACCTCGGTGATCTGCGTGGTGGAAAAGCCCCGGGACGTGCAGGCTTTTGAGCGCACCCGGGAGTATAACGGCCTGTACCATGTGCTGCATGGTCTGCTGGACCCGCTGGCCGGTGTGGGCGTAGAGCAGTTGACCGTCAAGGAGCTGCTGGCGCGGCTGAAGGACGACACGGTGAAGGAGGTCATCATGGCCATGAACCCCACCGTGGAGGGCGAGGCTACCGCCATGTATCTGGCAAAGCTCATCAAGCCGCTGGGCATCCGGGTCACCCGGCTGGCCTCCGGTCTGCCGGTGGGCGCCAGCCTGGAATATGCGGACGAGACTACCCTGTACCGGGCACTTTCCGGCCGGGGAGAGCTGTGAGTTTGTAAAAATTTACAATTCTGTCAGAAACAGCCCTTGCATTACCCTGAAAAAATGGTATACTGAAACAACAAACGGAACGGAGAAAGGAGGCGCGCAGCATGGCACCCACAAAGGAGCGCCCGGCGACCAAGAGCATCGCCACCAACCGCGAAGCGCGCCACGAATATTTTGTTCTGGAAGCGCTGGAGACCGGTGTGGAGCTCAAAGGCACCGAGGTGAAAAGCCTGCGGGCCGGCGGGGTCAACCTGAAGGACAGCTGGGTAGATATTGAAAATGGCGAGCTGCTGGTAAAGGGAATGCACATCAGCCCTTACGACCACGGCAACCTGTTCAATCAGGATCCTATGCGTGTCCGGCGGCTTCTGGCACACAAAAGTGAGATTCGGCGTCTGCACCAGCAGTGCAAACTGCAGGGCTATACGCTGGTGCCGCTCTCGCTTTATTTCAAGCATGGCCGCGTAAAAATGGAAGTGGGCCTGTGCAAGGGCAAAAAGCTGTACGACAAGCGTGCCGATGCCGCCCAGCGCGATGCAAAGCGCTCCATTGACCGGGCTGTGAAGTCCAACGGCAAGTATTATTAAGCATTCCAATTGCAGACTGCGGCTCACCGCAGAAAACCAAGCTTTCCGCACATCGCAAGATGTGCTTTATATGGGGGCGTAAAGGTTTCGACGGGGGGAGCAAGGTCTGGGCAGCGGGTAGCAGTGGGGGAACTGCTCTATAACTCCTCCAAAAAAATTAACTGACAACAATAATTATCAGTTGCTCGCAGCCTGAGTGCTGCGCGTTCCGCCCACTCTTGTGTCGTGTGGGGCCGGGGCGTCCTTTAGACACAGCACCTGAACGGACCTAAGCTTTGCGGACCGGCAGGAACTCATGAAGCTACCAATGCGCTAGCCTGACGATCGGCGTGGCGCGGCGGGAATGTTGTAGATCGCCTGCACCCGGAGACACCTACACTGAGCTCTTTTCGGACATGGGTTCGACTCCCATCGCCTCCACCATGTAAAAAGGACGCCATTTCGTTGAGAATTGACGTCCTTTTCTTTATCGTGGTAACATTTTTGGTAACACACCGCTGAAAAACAGCTTTATAAACGCAAAAACAGCCCCGAGGAACCGTCAGGATCCCCGGGGCTGCTGCTATGTATGGCTTTTTTTTGGCTGGGCGACTTACTTTCCCTGTGCCTTCAGCCTATTGGGCATCGTCACTCAGACAAAGAGACGATCTTCCGCATTACTAGCTCATACTCTTTCGGGTACACCAGCTTTATTGCGTTCATGTGCCTGTCCAGTACCTCCATCAGCCCGCCGAACGGCACAGCGCTTGCAGCCTCTACAAATTCACTCTGCGGTTCTTGCGGTCTTGTGGAATACTCCATCTGCATGACTGGTTCAGGCTGCGGAGCGTGGCCGTTTTCCGGGCTTTCCGCTTCGCTCAACTCATTTCGCACAGTGCAGAGGGCGGCAAGCTTTTCCACGCTCTGCCAGTTCGTTTCTTCGCATTTCAGTTTGCGGATGTGCTCGTTTATCTCCACGATGTCCATGCCTGCCGCCCCCCTTATCACATATTGTTCAGGATGTCCAGAGCACGCTTGTATGCGTCACGCTCGGCGCCGGTTGCGTCCTGCATCATGTTTTCGATGTCAGAAATCATCCGCTCCCGACCATCGCCGCGCGAGTAGTGACCGCGCACATAATGCCGACCACGGTTTGCGTAGCTGTTGCCACGGTTGTAGTTTTCGGTGCGTCCGTAGTTGCCGCGCATATCGGCTTCCCATTCGCCGGTGCGACTATAATCGCCGTCCTCCAGCATCATGATCTTGTCGATGTTCTTGATGGTGTCGGTCAGCTTGTGCACGGTGTCCAGCGTGCGCTCGTTCAGGCCGTTCTTTGCATCGCGGTTGTACTCGTCCAGCTCCTCGCAGAGCATTTCACGCAGATCATAGAGATTCTTACTCATGTTGTACTCCTTTCCTTATGCTACCCGCTCAACAATCAGATTGCTGTTTGCAATGCTGATTGCCTGCGTGCTAGTGTTTTTGAGCGCCACAGTAACGCAGCAGCCCCGGGGGACTTCCACGAACACCGCCGTAAAGACGTTGCTGTACTGATCCACTGCTGCGGGGGTGACAATTGCGGTTGCGCTGTTAAGCGCCTCGCCTCCGACAGCAAGCGCAACAGAGATAGCACCGACAGTGCCGCCGGTGGGAATGGCAATATTGCCGCCAAAGCTTACCTTGAAGCGCGCTTTGCATTGATTGGTCAGACCCCGCAGGGTCACAAGGCCGCTGCCAGCACGGTGTACGATGCAGGCAGGGGCCTTTACCGCGGTCTCGGTCAGGGGAAGGTTTTCACCCGCCGCCACACTGACGGTGTTAGAGTTGCTAAATTCGGCCATTTTATCGGCTCCTTTCATAGAAAAACGCCGGGACTTTTGCCCCGGCGCTCTGGTTTGCAAAATCAGCTCAGGGGCTGAACAGGCTACAAATTGTAGTCAGTTGCCGTTATTCGATTAAGCGCAACCGTTGCAGCCGCAACCGGTGCCGCAGTTACCGTACTGGTAGGGTGCGGGTACCGGGAAAGCGGGCACAGGGCGGGGGTTGTAGTAGGCCAGCTGACCGCTCATGTAGGCCTTGAGCGTTTCGTTCTGGGCTGCCTGAGATGCCGCCAGCTGTGCTGCGAACAGCTGCTGCCCCTGCTCGGCGATCTTTGCGTCCTTTGCCTCGATGCGCTGTGCGGTCAGGGCGTCAAGGATGGCGCGGGCGTTCTGGTTCTGGTTGTCGATGATGTCCCGGGTGGTGTTCTGCACCGTGTTCCGGGTCTCGCAGGACTGGGTGGCCAGATTGTAGTTGACGCCCTGAATGGCAGAGCGGTTCTCGCAGCAGCACTCCTGCTGCTGCATCTGCATGGCAAACAGCTGCTGCATGAACGCCGCCTGCTGGTTTGCGCGGCTGATCTCTGCGGACATAAAGCCGTTGTTCACGGTCTGCTGCACGCCGTTGACAAGCTGCGCCTGCTGGTAGAAGCCATCACACATGCCGTTGTTGATACCATCCATCTTGCGCTCGATGTTGGCAAAATCGGAGGTCAGGACGTAGCCGTCAACGACACCGGCACCGGTGTTGCCATTGCCGCCCCAGTTGCCGCCCCAGCCGCCGCAGAAGGCAAACAGGAACAGGATGATGATCCACCATGCGCCATCATTGCCAAAGCCAAATCCGTTGCCGCCGTTGGTGTTTGCGGGCTGAACAGGCATGGTCAGAACCGCAGAATCGGAAGAAAGAGACATTTTTGTACTCCTTTCGTGTGTTTTAAATGATTTTTATGCTTGAACCGTGGCCACGGTTACGACTTAATGGAGGAACTGCTGAAACTGCTGCGCCATCGCCTGCAGCTGGTTCAGCTGGTTTTGTGACATTTTGCCGGATTGCAGCAGCTTTTGCACCTCTGCTTTCGGGTCGCCTTGAAAGTTTGCACGGAACTGCTGGAACTGCTGCATCATCTGCCCGAACTGACCCATAGGGTTTGGCATGGCGGGCATACCGCCGCCCAGTGCGTTAAAAAGAGGGTTTGCCATACTTATTTGACCTCCGTTTCAGGTTTTGCAGGCTCTTGCTTCTCAAGCGCCGCACAGCGGGCTGCCAGCGCGTTAAACTCTGCCCTGGTGACAAACTCCACGCCGGGCTGCTGCGCCGTTTGTGGCGGCGTTTTTGCGGCTGTGGTGCGCTCCTTGTAGTCAAACGTCCTGAGAGGAAGCGGCATCCCGCTTGCATCCGTGCTCTTGATATAAAAAGCACTGTTTTCGCTGTCCATCAGCAAAACGCTGTTCCCGGCGGCAACCATGTACGCCTTGGCTCCCTCCTCGCCTTGCACCCAGATGATGGACGGCGCCGCCTGCTGCGCAGCCTGACCGGGCATTGTCGGCGGTTGGTATGCGTTTTGCCGCAGCTGTGCAAGCTGATCCGGCATTGCCTGCCCATAATAGCCGGGCTGGTATCCGTATGGAATGTATGGCATTGCTTAGTCCTCCTTGTACCAGTAATAAATCGGGCACTCTGCGCCACTGTCCCAGCTATCAATCCACTCGCCATTGACAACAGCCAGAACGTGGCCAGAGCAGCCCAGAACGTAGATCCCGCGCGGGTACTCCCTTGCAAAATCCTCCACGGTGTAGCAGGTGGAGCAGTCTGCCTCGACAAGGCGGCGCTTAAATCCGCGCTTTTGGAGGTACGCGCCCCATGTGCGGTTGGCGCTTGGCATGTCGCCCAGTGCGTAGCCCATCATCGCAAGCCCTATGTATGCCTGCTCCCAGCTTTGCCCGGTGGCAGCTGCAACGGCTCGCACTGCACAGTCACCGACGCTGCTGCCGCGCGGGTTTGGGTTGAACTTGTGCCACATGAGCGCTCCTCCTTTTGCGTTTATCGTACCAGAATGCCACACCGGGAGAGACAACGAAGGTACAACGAAGGACAAAAAAGCGCCCACACTGCAAAAGGGCAGCGTGGGCAAAAATACGTTCATCGGGTATAATATTTTTGAAAAAGCTTGACTTTTGCACCCAATGGGTGTATATTATAGACAGTAAAGGAAACCAAAATCGCACAAAAAAAGGAAATAGCTACCATGACCAGCTTTGAGACTAAAAAGAAGATCGTTCTTGCAGGCGACAGCCGCATTTTTAAAGACTGGGCTGCCCACTCTACCATCACGATGGACGAGTTTATCTCGGCGCTTCAGTGGCTGTGCGAGGATGCACTGGACAAAAACGGCAAGCTTACCCGGGAAATCGCGCTTGCTCCCGACCGCATCGTGAAGCTGCGCCGCGTCAACGATAGTCTGGGCATGACAGCCTTCTATGAGTATCCCCGCGACAACGGCAGCGATGGAGAGCTCGGCTCTCTCTGGAGCGGTGAGAAGTTCCCTGATGGCTTTGTGCGCAAAATCAGCCTGTCCGTGAAAGACCGCATTTGAAAGGAGGATACCATGTATAGCAACGCTGAACTTTTTATTATGGCGAGCAATCCGCGAGCCGTAAAGGAGATTTTTCTGAATAACGTGACGCTCAGCGCCGAGGATGGCGCTGATGGCTGCATCGACCTAGACGCCGAAAAGGAGCGGCTGTCCGTCATCTGGGATCTGGCGAACCTGTCCATGCGGGAGCTGATCTCCCGCACCGGAATGTCGCAGACCGCTTTTGCAAAATGCGCGGGCATTCCGCTGCGCACGGTGCAGAACTGGTGTGCCGGAAGCCGGGGCTGCCCGGCATACGTCCGCTTTTTGTTGGCTGAACACTACAAGCTGCTGTAAAACAAAAAAATCCCCTGCTTTGCCGAAGCCCTGCGTGCCACGCGGGGTGCTTTGTAGGCAAAGTGGGGGATTTTTTATGCCGCCAAAACGGCGAAGTCTAAAATCAAGAGCGGAACCGCCCACAGGCAATGCCGCAAATCGTGCAAAAAGAAAAGCGGCAGACCCGAAAGCCTGCCGCTTTTGAATTGTCAGAGCAAAAGCTCAAAACTAATCCATATACAAGATTAGTATATCACACATCCAGCATTTTTTCAATGCCTTTCAGCCGGTAGCCTACCGCCGTCCGACTGTAATGTGTCTGCGCTGCAATGTCCGGCAGTGGGAGCCGCTCAACATACCGCAGTAAGGCTATCTTACGGTCTACCCTCCCAAGCGGTGCGCTTTTGATAGCGGCAGTCATTTGCTGTCGGTCAAGTCCTTGCAGCGCAGTGGGCAGCACTACGCGAGCCGCCGCCACAGGCAGCACCGCCGAGCCAAAAAGGCTGCGGCAGCTGTCCGGCGTTGCGCACCATATTGCCAATGCTGGCAAACTGGTGACGTTTTGTCACCGTTTCGCCATACCCGGAAAAATGCTCGTATGTAGTGCTTGCCATGATATCCTCCTTATTGCTTTTGCAGGGCTGCTCTTGCCCGGTCAAAGAAAAACTGGATGACCTTGCTCATGGTCTCCTCGGTAATTGCCCAGCTGACCAGCTTACCCCACTTACTGTTGTCCAGATAGTGGTGCAGCATCTTGACGCACCACGCCTTGCGCTCTGCGCCGCGCTTGGTGCCCTGAATTTCTCGCTCTGCCTGATCGATGAGGTCAAGCACCAGCGTTTTGACCGCTGCGCCGTAGCCCAGACGGATAAGTCCCAGCACAAGCGACACAGCGCCCACAACGATGAGCACCAGCGCCAGCCACGCGGGCAGCGGGGTGAGAATGGTGTTAAGGATTGCTTCCATGATTGGTTACTCCTTTCAGCAGATAATTGTTAATGTCGGTCTTGCTTTTTTTCATACCTTCCCGGTTGTTGCCGGATAGTTGCGCATCCAAAAGGTTTTGCACGCCAACGAGGACAAGTCGCATTTCTTCGTCAATGCCGTCAAATCGCCGGAGGTCTCTTGCAAGGGCTTGTGTATGCTGGAGCTGCCCCTGTTCCAAGGTGCCGACGCGCTTGTCCAGCTCATCCAGCCGCTTGTTCTGCGCGTTGTCCGGCTCCTGTGCCTTCTTGATGTACTTATGGATGATTTCCAGCACCTTGTCGATCGTGATGGCAGCAGCGCACAGGCTGCCCAAGATGCCCAGCACCCACAGCAAAGCTTCTTTTTCGGTCATTTGCCCTCCCGAAGACGGGTCAGACCCTTCTTTGCAATGATTTTGGCATAGTCCTTGTAGGGCACAGACAAGTCCACGCCGGAAATCTTGCCCGGGATCGCGTCCACAACACCGGGAATCTTGCCCTTGCTGGTGTACTGCCACAGCCCGAATTTCCATTCCGGCGCGGGCTTTTTGCTGCGGTAGGCTGCAAGCCACACGTCATACGGCTTGAGCGCCGCGCCGGTCATGTACATGTTATCACGGCCAAAGTACAGCCCGGTGTATAGCATGGCGTAAAAGCCCCAGCGCTCCACCGTGCCCAGCGCATGAGCGGCAATGTTCGTCAGGGTCTGCTTGTCCAGCGGAGCTTGCACATACTTGTCCTCAATGTCCACCGCCACCGGCAGCTGCACTGTCTTGCCGGTCAGCACCTTGCGCAGCAGGGCAAGTTCTGCGTCAGCTTCTTCCGTGTTGACCGCCTTGCAGTAGTAGTACACGCCACAGGGGATGCCCAGCCGCTGGCACTCGCGGTAGTTGCGCTCAAAGGTGGGGTCGATGTACGGCTTGCTGGGCGCGTCTTTCGCGCTGTTGCCCAGCGCCCGCAGCATCACGCCGGAGACAAGGCCGCTTGCCTTGACATTGTCCCAGTCGATGTTACCCTGCCAGCGGGAAACGTCCATGATAGGTCTCATACTCTGCTCCTTAATACTTTTCGCCGGTAATCTCTTCATACTCTTCTGCGGTCAGGCGCTGGGGCTTGCGCTGCACAAGGATGCGCAGCATGGCCTTAGACCAGCGGCCCGCCTCGTACTCGTCTTTCGCTTTGCCGAAGATCGCGCTGTGCTTATCACTCATGGCTCATGCCCTCCTTGTCTGCAGCCTCGTCCTCAATGGGCACATCGGCCAGAATGCACAGGAAGTCCACCATAGACGCGATCTGTGCCAAATCCGCGTCCCGGTTTTCGTTTTCGGCGGCGGTCTTGATGTCGCCAGTGTTGTGAACAATTTTCATGTAGTTATCCCCTCCAGCAGAGTTTTAACGTATTGATCCATGCGCTGCAGCAGCTGCTGCGAGTTGCCTTTAGCGGCATGGGCTTTCCATGATCCATACTGCTCATACAGGGCAGATGCCGGTTTCTCTCCTGCCTTGATGAGCTGGGCAAGCCGAAACAGGCGCTTGCGCTCGGCCTTGACATTCTGCGGGTCAACGGTCATAACGACCTTGCCCGCCGGGGTCAAGCGGTAGATGAAACCTAGAAAACGGAATCCATCCTTTAGCCTGACGATCTTGGTCTTGGTCGGGTGCAGCTCCATGCCATCGGCAGCGTACCGGGCGCGGATTGCCTCCCGCCACTCCTCAAGCTGCGCCTTGTCGTGGTGGATGATGAGGCTATCATCCATAAAACGGACGTACTTTTTCGCCCGCAGGCGCTCCTTGATGTAGTGATCTATGGGGTCGGGCACCGAGATCCCGGCAAGCTGCACCATCTGGCTGCCCGGATTATAACCGGCCTCGCCGGTATATTGACGATCCAGTACCTCACGCACGCGGTTATGCACACTTGGCGGCAGATGCCGCTCAAAGCAGCGGTTTGCCACGTCATGGGGCATCGTGTCGTAATAGTGCCGGATATCTACCAACAGCACATAGCCATCAGCGCCGTGCTGCCGGTATTCGCGCTCCATCATGAGCTTGACCTGCTTGCGCGCCCAGTCGGTACCTTTGCCAGTCTGACAGGCCGCGTTTTGCCGGATGAAGCTCCGTGTCATTGCTGGATAAACAGCATTGTCGTTGAGAGAACGCTGGTATACCCTATCCCGAAAGCCGTTTGCAACCGCCGTGCGGGGCTTGGGATAGGTGATTCTAACTTTGATTGTTGGCCGTGCCTTGTATGTACCTGTCGCGAGCTCCTTTTGGAGTTTCAGGATCTCGTCCATCCGAAACAGGTGAAACCGTCCAACGCTTGCCTTGCGGCACACGCCTTTGGCGCACTTGCCCTCGGAATTATACAGGGCATCGAACCCGATTATTATTTCTTCTTGCACTGATTTTTTCAGCTCTCCTCGCAAGGATCTGCCGGGTGATAGCGGTCAACACCCCGCAGGGTGGCCACGTCCGGCTGATATTGTTCGTCTGCCAGAGGACAGACATGGCACTCGGCTCCTTGCACGGCAGTTTTTGCCCGGCCTCTGCTATGCAGGGGCTTTTGTGGGCGTGCTGCCGTCCAATCCGGGGCGCAGCGATTCGCGTTGATCGCGTTCCAGTTGTTGACGTTGCCGCTGGAGTTCACGTTGAAGGCATTGTTGCCGTTGCCACGATTCGCAGAGCGCAGCCGCACATTGCGGCCCATTAGCCTACAGCCATTTTTATGTCAAAGCGCTTTTGCACGCTTTGCATCACTCTCGTGCCAGTCCCGGCAACGCTGCCGGATATCGCGCACAGTGTTGCCCCAGAAAGAGCACCGTTTGCCGGAAAGGTGATAGCTGGCTTTCGCCATGTCTATCTCCGCCAAAAGGACGGTGCACAGCCGGACAGCTTGTCTTTGAAGCTTAAAGCGCTCCTCTCTTTCGTTCGGCTTGTCCAGCCGGAGGTCGTTTGCTCCGAAGATATCAAAAAATATCCGGTCTGCCGTAGCGCGCAGTTGACCGGGAAGGCTTGCGTCAATTTCGAGGTCAAACACTTTCGCGTTTTTGGTGATCTGTCTGGTATACAGTGCCAGCTCACGCGCGTCAAGCGGCAGCGTGAATTTATTGTCCGGTATCTGGTCTTTACGCATTGCCATGGGATAGCACTCACTTTCTCACCGGGCAAGGGATTGCCCGGTGATTATTTAAGATTGGTCATTTCGCAAGCCGGGGCGCAGCGATTCGCGCCGATCGCGGGCCAGTAGCCGACGTAGCCGCTGGAGTCCACGCCGAAGGCATCGATGCCGTCGCCACGATTCGCAGAGCGCAGCCGCACATTGCGGCCCACAGTGCGCTGTGCAAGGTCGCGGGTGATACGCAGCGGGTAGGTCTGCCACAGAGCCTGCGGGGTCTTTGCGCCGGTGCGCTCCTTCCAGTACGGCCAGTATGTACCCTCGCCACTGACCTGCGGAGAACAGTAGATCTCCTCCAGCGAGGGCAGGAAGATTTTGTCATAGGTCACCACAGCGCTGCCGTCATCGGTGACGGTGTTGCCGTAGGTCACGACCTTCACGCGGGTCAGGGCAGCCTTGAAGTCATCAGAGAAGCCCGCAAGGAAGCCGGGCACGGTGTCTGCCTGATCGGGTTTCATGTCCCACTCGTCCTGCGGAGCCCACCACTCTTTAGCGGGTGCATCGCTGTTGAGGTACTGACGATACGCGGACTTCCACCACCGGTTGTCGCCGTAGCCAACGGGGTGCAAGCCGTTCAGGTTGCCGTTGGGTTTTGCGAGGAACGTGCCGAGGTTCGTGCCAGCATCACCGGCGGTCACGTTGCAGGTCTCCAGCAGCTCGGACTTCATCCGATCCTTGTAGACGTAGACCTTCCAGTTTGCGGGCGCAACGTCCGGTGCATTATAGAAGCCGGTCAGGCGTGCGCCTGCAGGGGCGTTCTTGGTCAGAGTAAACTGGTAGACGGTACCAGTCTTTACGTTGCTGCCCCAGTCCAGCCCCATCTTGACGTTGTAGGCGCCAGCCACAAGGCCAGCCTCCGGCACAACGAAAAAGGCCTGATATGCGGAAAACTGGATATCTTCCAGAGATGCGTAGTGCATCTGCAGCACCATTGCGGGTGCGGTGGTGCCGGTCTCACCCTCGGCGATATCGTCCGTCTTTACCACGTCCCACGGGCAGTCGTAGACTTTGCCGTCCTTTGCGGTGTAGGTGTTCACCAGCTGGGTGCCGACCGGAAAAACCGCCGGTGCGTTACCGGCAGCCACCACGGCCTTGATGCCGTTATAGTCCATCTCCTCCACCACGCCGGTCTGTGCCCGCGCGATCACGCCCAGCGAGCTGGACATACCCAGCAGGGCGGCAGTCATCTGGTCAAGCTTTCTGCCGTTGTCTTTTGCGGTCTGATCCAGATAGATAGGCTCCACCACCTCGGTGGCAGGTGCCTGCGTGCTAATTTCGTTTTCAGCCATGTGTTACTCCTTTCAGGATTTGCGGTATTTCATGCAGACTTTGCCGTCTACAACGACAAATCCGCAGGATTCGAGGGCTACGGTGCGCGTATCCAGTGCTTGCTCTGCCTGTTCCGCGCGGGTGGTTTCGGCGGTGATGGCGGCATCCAAGCGCTGCTCCTCGCCCTTGGCGCGGGATGCTTCAGCGGCAATCCCGTCCGCGTTCGCTTGCACTTCTGATTTATCTGCTTTGCCAGCAAGCGTAGTGTTTGAATTGCTCTCCAAATCCACAATGCCGTCCTCGATGTGGTTCAGCTGCGCGCTGTTCAGAACCTGACAGTCTACAAAATTCTGTTTTTGATAGCCCATACTGCCTCCTTATGCAATCTTGTCTGTGCCAAGCTTGGAAACGCCCAAAACAAAGTAGCGCTCCTTTGGCCATGGGTCACAGGTTGCTGTGATTTTCACGGAAGTCTTGTACTCGCCGGGGGTCATCTCTACGTCCAGCTGCCCAGCCCAGACCTCGCCGTCCCGGACAAAATAGAAGTGCAGCCACTGCCCCTGCAGCAACGCTTCCAGTCTAGACCGGATATATGCCCATTGTGTTTTAGGCCGGTCGCAGACAAAATCCATCGAGATATTCCGCTTTTTGTAGTGTACGCTGCCATCCACCGAGCGGGTCAGATCCAGCAGAAAATCTGCGCCGGGCACCTCAACAAGCATAGAATCGGTTTCGGGCTTGCCGATCTGCGGAGAGCCGCGCTTGAGCCACAGCCCAAAGTCCGAACGCATGGAGAGTGTGCCCTTTGGCGTTGTGATGCGCATATCGTTCATGCGGGGGTTTTGGGCGGCGAGCGCTTCCAGTGCGGCATAGTCTCTCATGTGTAGGTCACCTCGGTTCCGTCATCGGAAGTCTGTACTGCCGGGGCAGGCTCAGCAGATGGTTCAGGCGGATGATAAATCAGATTTTCGCCGTCCCAGAGATAATCTGTGTAGAACCCATGCGTGATACCGGACAGATCGTCCAGAAGGATCTCGTCGGGCGGCAGCGGGTTCGGAATGACGCTTTCGTGGCACCAGCCGCCTGCATACAGCCGCCCATCAGAGCAGACCTTACACTTGAATTTAAAGTGTTTCATAGTTCTCCTCACATAAAACCGTATAGTTCCAACGGGCGGCAAACCTCATCGTTTTTCGTAACACCATCAGTAATAGGAACTTCCAAATGTATCACGCCAGTTATAACGTTATTTTTATAGTCGGATGTTCTTTCGTTTCCGCTACCAAACGTTATTCCCGTGTCGCTCACTTTGACGGTTCTCCAATGGACGGTATTCCACGGATAAGCATAAGAGTACGTTTGCCCATTAACAGGAAGAACGACCGTAAGTCTACCAGCACTGCCTCCACTTGCAAACCATGTTCCGCCTTTATGCGTGTCATAGACCAGCATTACAGACGAGTAGGAAGAAAGGTCGATTTTTGTTGTTTGTGCAGTAAATTCTCCTATTCGGTTGCCATGAGAATCCTTTTGATAAGGCCATTCAAAAATTTTACTGTTGCGAATGCCGTTGAAAATAATTGAACCGCTATTGATGGAACAGCTGCCCATGCCGTCCGTGATGGAGATGGCGTTGGCCTGGATATTGACCATGCTGCTGCCATCCATGACCCGGATGCCATCGTTCAGGATCTGCACTTGCTTGCCGGGCAGAGAATCGTGCCGGACAATGAGGCCGTTTTGCGGGGTGTACTCCAAAAAGTTTGTGGCGGTCTTGGCGGCTTCATCGGAATCCTTTTTTGCCTGTTCGGAGGCGGCAAACAGCCGTTTCAGCATATCCTGATGGTATTTTTCGGAGGTGTAAGCGCTTTCCACCAGCAGATTTGTCGTGCCCATATTGGCCACCTGACGGTCTGTCAGGGTGCGGCGGGTCATGCCAAATGTGAACTCTTTCTGCGCAGGCTTTTCCAGCGGTTCCACCAGCTTGGTACAGAGCATGACGGCATCCACACTGTGCGGCTTGCTGATAATATGGGAGTACATGGAAAAATCCAGCCGGTCTGTATCGTAGCCTGCGTCTACGAGATCCACCGCCCGGATGACGTAGCTGGTCTTCATAGCGTAGTTCTGCTGCAATGCCTGCACACCGGCTGCAAAGGTGTCGTTTGCGCTGTCGGTGTCAAGTTCCACGATGCGGGTAATGATGCCAAACTTCTGCACCGCGGTGTCGTTCTGGATCCAGCCCTCTTCCAAGTTGTAAGAGTAGCCCGATGCAGGCAGATACTGCGCAACGGTAGCGGCATCTGCTTCCATGATGCCCCAACGCTCTTCGTGCTTATCCTTGGAGGGGTCCCGCCACCACATGAGCTTGTAGTACCACTTGGAGGTGTCCACTGTGTGCTTGTTGCCGATAGGATAGATGCGGGTATAAAGGTCGGTGGCGTCTGTGGTTTCGCTCAGGTTGAGCAGATTGCGTCCGTACTCGATTTTCTGGGCGGTCTGCCGCTTGGCTTCCACTGCCTGATCGCAATAGTTCAGCACGTTGTAGCCGGTAGCCGCGTCAAAGCCGCAGTAGAAGTAACCGCCGAACACCTTGAGCACCAGCTTGTCCAGAATGTCCCACACTTTGCCGTAGTCCTCGCCAACGCCGTATTGGTTGGCATCGCCGAACTGCACCACAAGGTTGCCCAGCGCCGCCGTCACGGTGCCAAGCTGGAAGCATTTCATCTTGCTTTTCACCTGATCGTTGTGTGCGTCGATCAGGTGCTGCAAAAACTGGCGCAGCGTGCCCTTGTAGTTAAAGGGGGTGATACTGCTATCGTTGAAATAGCTCAGCGCGCCCTCGCAGTACACCACCCGCCGTTTATAAAAATCGGCCTCGTGCTTCAGCACCCGTCCACGCCAGATTTCTTTGCCATCCCGCCGCACCTGCACCACCGTGCTCAGCTTTTGCAGCATATCGTACTGTGCATGATCCCGCGTCATGGTAAAAACAAGGCTGCCGCCCTTGCTGACCTCGCGGGTCAGCTTGGGGGACAGCACCAGCGCCTGCGGGTCGTTGGGACGATAAAGCAGCAGCTTTGCGTCCGGGTTGCCGTAGGGGTATGCGTAGATCTCGTACATATCAGTTCCCTCGTTCGCTCAGCACTGCCAGATCGCCGAGATTATTGTTCACGCTGGGGGTGATAATGCGTCCTACCTGCTCGCCGTCAAGCGTGATCACGCTGTTTCCGGCTTCCGGCAGATATTTCTCCACCACACCGTAAAGCCGCTCCATCTGCGCCTGCATTTTGGCCTGATATGCCAGCATGGCGTTGTTGTCCGGGTTCATGACGTAGGGATCGGTGCGGTAATCGTAGCCCGCAAAGGCGCGCTCATTGCCGTACCAGTAGGCGTCCTGAATGTCCTTGTAGGATGGTGCTTTTTGCGTGCTGGTAGTGCCGCTGCTCTTGCCCTTGCCGAACTTCGCAAAAATCGCAACGCCCAGCGCAGCCACGCCCGCCACAATGGCGATGATCGCGGCAACTTCCGGGTTCGAGATAATCAGGCTGCCCACCTTTGCAATCAGCCCGCCTACGCCCTCTGCGATTGTGCCCAGACTGCCCATGCTCCCGGCAAGGTTTGCAATATCCGTGCCCGCGTTGAGGGCAAAGCTGCCCATGCCGGAGCCAATGGTGTTCAGCACGCCCATGATATTACTGCCGGCATCGGAGACGTTGATTCCCAGATCCTGAAACACTTTGCTCAAGCCCTTAACGTCCGTTGTAACGCCGTCTGCATCTGCTTTGATTCCGTTGGACATGATCTGCTTAAAGGCATTGAACGCCTCGCTCAGACCGCCGCCGGAATACGCCTCGTTGATGGCTTCCAGCGCCTTGTTTGCCCAGTCAGACAGGACTTCGCGCTGCTCCTGTGACACCTCGCCCCACATTACGTTGACGATATCCAACCCAAGCGCTGCCCAGTCCTGATTTTTGAGGTCGGTGTACAGGTTTTTGCCCAGTTTGAAGATACCGCTGTTAAACTGCTGCTGTGCCTTGCTCAGGTTCTCATCAATGCGCTTTTGGGTCGCCTTGATGCTCTTTTCGATGTTCTGCGCGGTCTCTGTTACCTTGTCCTGCACGCCGTCAATGTAGCTGATGACCTTGGTGTAGGTCTGCCGCACGCCGTCCACAATGCGCTCGCCGGTCTCGGTGGCGGTGGTCTTGATGTGCTGGCTTCCGTCCGCGTAGGTTTCCACGGCCTGCTGCGTGGTGGTGGTGATGCCGTTGAAGGTCTTTTCTGCAATGGTGGTCAGGGTGCCAAGCAGGGTCTTGGACATATCTGCGTAGACCTTCTTGGTCGTGGTGCTTATTTTGCCGTTCGCGTCCGTAACTTTCTTGGTCACAAGCGTATAGGTGGTAGCAACGCCGTTGACCATCTCTTTGCCGGTCTCAGTAGTGGTCTCGGTCACGCGGTCTTTGATTTTGCCCGCTGCGTCCTTGACCTTCTCCTGCAGTGTCTCAACGCTCGTTGTCACAGCGCCCAGCGCGTTCTGTGCGGTGGTGGTTGCGGTGTGCGTCACGGAAGATATGACAGTTTCGGTATTGGAGGTGGATTTTTGGGTTTTGCCAGTCTTGGGGGTTTTGCCAGTCTTGCCGGAAGGACTTGTAACGATGGAGCTGCCAGATGTTCCGCTTGTTTTAGCGGGCACCCATCCGTCATTTTCGTCCCAGACCATGCCACTATGGTTATTGTCCCAGTTTTTTCTGCTTTCTTTTTGGATTTTTTTGCTTTCTTGGTCTGAATTGAATGCCTTTTTATAAACGGCATCCCAGTCACCATGGAAAATGCCAATTTCTCCGCTTTTCAAAGCATCAAAAACAGCTTTCAGGCCAACAGCAGCGGATTTGGCCTTGTTTATAACGCTGGTAAGACCTGTTATTTCCCCGATAAGGCCGCTCCATCCATCGAGCTTGTATGCGTCTTGAGCCGCCAGAACCATTTCGTTCAGTTTGGAAATAACACCACCAAGAGCGCTTGTAAGATTTCCAGTCAAAAGACCCGCCAGCTGGCTGACGTTATCCTTCAGAGTGGATATACGCCCGTTCATGGTCTGGCTCTGGGTGTCCATGGCGTTATAGTAGCGCCCGCCCTCCTCGCTTGCGGCTATGAGCGCCTGCGAAAGAAGGTCGTAGCTGATGGTCATGCTCTGGACTTCCTGCACCGATTTGCCGGTGTAATCTGCCAAGATTTGATAGATATTGATGCCCGCATAGGCAAACTGCTTGATGTCTATCGTTGCAGCTTTGCCCACGTTTGCGATCTGCTGCAGGTTTGCAGCCATGCGGGATAGTTCGGCGTTACCGCCGCCGGTGGCAGAAACAGCATCGCCCAGTGCATTGATGACCTTGCGGGAATACGCGGCGTTTTCTCCCGCGCTGATAAGCAGCTGATTTGCCTGCGTCAGGGATGCCACGTCAAACGGGGTGCGGGCTGCGTCCTCCTGAATGGCCTGCATGGCTTCCTGCGCGGCCTGTGCGCTGCCCAACATATTGGTAAAGCCGGTGGTGTACTTTTCTATCTGGGCGTTATAAGAAATGCCCATCTCCACAAAGCCCTTTGCAAAGCTTACCGCCTTTGTTCCGAGCGAGGTAAGCATATTTGCAAGGACAGTTGCTTTTGCGCTGGCTGCTGCAAACTGGCTTGCCATGCCTGAAACGCCGCTCCCGGCGGTGTTTGCGCTGCGGTTCAGCGAGTTTGCGGCGCTTTGCGTCTCTTTTTGGGCCTGCTCGATGCCCTGCTCATACTCGGAGGTATCAAGCCCCAAAGTGGCCATCAAATTGAAAATGTTCAGGTCTCACCACCTCCGTTCTGCTCTGCGGCTTTTTTACTGTCTGCAAGCGTCTTTTCCCAGCACGCCTGCGCTTCTTCCAGCGTTGTTTCGTGTCGGCGCTGGGATAGCGGCTTGTCATACTCTGCCATGATCTCGCTGAAGGACTGCTCCACCTGCTGCCCCAGCGATACAGCACAAAGAAAAAGCATATCAGCCGTATACAGCTGGTATGCTTTTGTGCGGTGGCGTTCGCGCATCTCGCTGATGACGAACCAGACGAAATACTTTATTCCGTAGGCGCGGAGATGCTGGATGTCGGCTCGGCAGAGGTAGTGCCAAAACTCAGGCCGTTCAAGTCGGCCAGCGATGACAAAAAATCCTGCATATCCTCCTGCATCACGGACTTGGTCAGCGCGGTGAATGCCTTGGGCAGGGTGTCTTTCTCGCCCTTTTCCAGCGTGTACAGCTGGTGCAGGGCGTTCATGGTGCGCTGCGGGTCAAGCTTCATCAGGGGCTTGATAAAGTCCAGCGCAGCCAGCGCAAACTCGCGCGGGGTCAGCTTTTTCTTGCCCTCTGCGGTTTCGGAAGGCTCTGCACCCAGCAGCTTCATGGCGTTGGCAACAATGGTCTCCCGGGCGGCTTTGGTCTCCGGGTTATCCACGTTGTCCTTTGCGTCCATGATCATGCGGGTGATGCCGTCCACCGCGTCATACAGCTTGGGCAGGGCTTCCACGGGGTCAAGATTGATGGTAAGGATCATTACTCTGCCTCCTTGACGTAGAACTCCATAGGCACCTTGCTGGTGTCGGTCATGTCGTAGTGGCCCTTCAGGCTCAGGTTGAGGTTGCCCTTGCCGTCCTTGGTGGTTTTCAGTTCAAGGCCGCCATCGCTCACGGCCTTCATCAGCTTGACCGCAGCATAGCCGCCGCCAATCAGATTGCCGTGCCACCAGATATCCTGGAAGTCCGCATCCTTGTAATCCTCACGCACGGTGATCTTGTTGGTTTCCGTTTCCACGTCTGCAGCGCCCAACTCCAGCTTGATGGTGTCGGCGCTCACGGTCATGCAGGTGGTAGACAGGCCACAATCCCAATTGGTGATGTGCTTCAACTGCCAAGTGTTCTCGGGCACCTCGTCCAGACCATCGCCCAGATCAATGGCGTTGGGCTTGCAGCTGACGGTGATACCGCCGGAAGTCAGGCAGATCATATCCTCCGCTGCAATGGGGGTAGCGCCCGTCGGGTCGAACTTCTTGAGCAGTGCACCGGCCTGAAACTGAAGCTTTTTGAAAGCATCTGCCGAAATGGCATGATACATTTTGTTCATGTGTTATCCTTTCTCACACCACAAAGGATGTGACGTCAAAAATAAGGTATGTGCACAGGTATTTTTCCGGCGGGTTGCCCATAGGCTGCGCCCACGGATTGCCCGCACACAAAAGAATTGCGCCGCCCTCGCACTCGATGGTAAGCCAATCGCCAATGGCAGCGCGGATTTCATCGGCTTTGCGGATGAGGGGCAGCTTGCCGCCGTCTACCGGATACCACAGCCGCGCATGGAAGGTGCTGCTCTCGTCAAATCCCTTAGGAATGACCAGCTTCACCGTGATATAGGGTAGGGAAGAGCCCGGCGGCACGGAATCCTCTGGGTATACAGGAACATCGAACATCGTAAAAAAGCTGTTCAGCGCCGTGGTAATGGCTTCTTCTGCGCCCATCAGGAAAGCACCACCTTTTTGCACTGCACAACGGCAAGATTCATCTGGCTTTCGGCGGGGGAAATCTTGTCGCTGCTCGCGGTGGTAACCTCGTAGGTCTGCCCATCGTCCAGCCGCTTGATGCGGTCGAAGGGGGACAGCTTGATGTCCTTATCCACATAGAGGGAGTAGGTGGATGCCGTGCCCTGCTGCTCTGCCTGCTGTGCTTCAATGGTCTGGTCATGGCGTTCGATGGCAAGGAACTCCATGCCGTCCTCCCATGTGGTAGTAGAGCCAAACAGGCCGTCCGATACCAGCTTTTTGACCATAAAGCAGAACTTCTTTGTGAAATTCTCCATCACGGTGAATTTAGTGAAATCGTTTACAGGCATTACAGTTTCCTCCATTGGTTGATTTCCCGGCGGTAGTGGGTGCAGCCGTCTGCGGGCAAGCCGTCCGTGCCGGTGGCCATGGTGCCGCTCCAGCCGTTGAAGGACTGGGAAACATAGCGCCCACCGCCGGGGGTGGCTGCATCGTAGTCGGTGATCTTCTGGGCAAGCGCCACAAAATCAGGAGGGACGCGCATAGGCTGCACCGTGCCGGTGAAGGTTTCCGGGGTAAGGTCTCCGTCTCCCGCCTTGTGCACGCCGTCGTTAAAGATAGACCCGCACACAAGGAAATACTGCCCGGCGGACACTCCAGCGGGGACAGTATCTGCCGTAAAGGTAAATTCCCCGGCGGTGGGGTCATCGTACCGGTCAAAAAAATTGTGCGTGTAAACGCACAGCTCTGGCACAGTCATGCGGGGTCACCTCCTTATTTCGTATCAGCCGCCGAGTTCAGACGCCGCAACGGCAGGCTCGGTGTTGGACGCGCCGACAGTCACGACCGCGATACCGTCCAGATACTCTGCCCACAGCTTCATGCCCATGATGGCGTAGTTGGTGGTGGTGGCGTTCTTGTAGTTGTACTCGGTGTGATAGCCCAGCAGATTGGTCTCACCGGAAACGGTGTAGTTTGCGCCCATGGTGGCGTAGTCGCGGTCTGCGGGGTCAACGTAGTACAGGTCGATGTTTTCCACAGGGACGGCAATCACCTTCTTCTGCTCGATGAAAGCGTCAGGCAGAAGGAACAGGGTGCTGTAGCCGAGGAAGTTCTTCACATAGTTCAGACCAAACTCGGTCTGAACGGTGATTTCCTTGTCACCCAGATAGTCGTAGAAGTCCATGATGTTGGCAAAGCCCACGACCTCGGTCACGTCCAGATTGTCGTTTGCAAAGCGCTTCAGGACTGCGCCCTTTGCGATAGCCAGCGCACGCTGCCAGGTCTTCTGCGTGCCGACCAGCTTGCCGGTCTTGAGGAAGGTGTAGAAGTCGGTCAGAACCTTCTTCTGAAGCTCGTTACGGAAAGCGATATTGGTGCGATCCACGGCCACTTCTGCGCCGTACTTGGTGACGGCTTCGATGGAAACGGCCTTAGCCCACTTGCCAAGTTCGATGTCGGCATAGGTCACAGGCTCGACCTTGGTCTTGGTCAGTGGGATGTCCTCGCCCTCGCCCACAGCGGTGCCGCCCTGCAGGCCGCCGTCAACGGTGGCTTTGTAGGATACCAGCCTAGTGCCGGGTGCCTTGCGGATGGGGCGCGAGATGCCCAGAATGGTGCGCAGCGCGTCCCAATTCTTCTGGAACTGGGTCACGAAGTCGATTTCGCGGATAGTGGTGGTAATCTGAGATGCGGTAGTCAGATTTTCGGGTGCTGCCATGTGTTACTCCTTTGCTGCAAGTCCGAACGCTTCAGGATTTGCCGCGATGGCTGCCTGACGCTCGGTTGCGTCTTTGATGTTGATGATTTGTTCTTTGGTCATTTTGGAGCCGGTGTTTGCGGGCGGGTTGTCCACCTGTGCGCCCTTGGTGGTGGTGCTGCCCACATAGTCGCTCCAATCGGTTTTCAGGCTCTCAGCCAGCTTGTCCGCGTTCTTCACGTTGCCCTTGCTGTCCAGTTCCATCTTGTCGATGTCCTCGCCGGACAAGCGCACAATGCGGTCAAAGTACTTTTCCAGCACGCCTGCGGCCTTGAGCTGCTCCCGGAACTTTGATTCCTTGGCGGCTCTTGATTCCTTTGCGGTCTGCTGGGTCTTGTAGTCGGTCAGCGCCTGCTCTGCGGTCTGCTTACCGCTGTTGGCTGCGTCCCGTTCCTTTTCCGCTGCAACGCGGGCGTTTTTCTCGGTATCCAGTTCGTCCCGGAGGGCATCGGTCTCCTCGTGCAAGGCGTCCAGAATGGCTTTCGCCTTGTCATCGTTGGAGGTTTCGGCGTTTTCCAGAATTTTGCGGATATCTGCTCTTTTGAGTGCCATGTGTGTTCGTCCTTTCTGCCCTTGCTTGGGCTGCCATGCTTGGCAATCAGGTTATTTTTCCGGACGTGCTGCCGGCGTGGTGCCGCTTGCAGGGCTCGAACCTGCAACTACCCGGTTATGAGCCGGGAGCACTGCCAGTTGTGTGAAAACGGCATAAAAAAGCGGCTGACGCTGTGCGCCAACCGCTGGATATTAAATTTTAGAGGTAGAGAAGATACCCCAAGCAAATTTGAAGTTCTTTTTCTCGCTTGTTTTTTACTCTCACCATTTCTGCCTTTATGCTTTCCACCTCTTCGGCGGCTTTGTGATATGCTTCATCGGCTTCCATCTGCCTTTTTGCAGCAGCTTCAAGCAATGCGCTCAAAGTTTCAAGTTCTGTCATGCTTTTATACCTCCTTGTTTCCTTTGAGTATTTAGTTTTTGCGTGCAACTTTGGTGATACATTCGACCGCCCAAAACTTCGCTTCCTGTAATTTTGTCATGCACAGGCTTTTTTCTCGGCTTTCAGGAAGTGCGTCAAGCTGCGTTGCAAGCTCAAGGAAAAGATCTTCTGCCTCGCAGTGCGCAGTTTTCACATCATCGGGCAGGAACTTTTCTTTTGGTGTTTTGAACATTTTCTCCAAATTCATGAATTACGCCTCCTTGTTTCCTTCCTCTACTGCAATTTCTTGCAGTTCTTTGATATGATCTTCCACCGCCGGGCGCAGGAAGGGGCGGGGAGCCATGCCCCGGGTAAAGTGCCATTTGCCGTTGAAGTCTTGCCAGACCCACGGCGTTTTGCGTCCGTTGCCCTTCTCTGCAAAAATACCGGTGCCTAACTCCACATAGAGCGAATACAGCAGACCGGAGCCCACGGTCACGGTCTTTTGTGCGGCAGAGACAACAAAGGTGATGGACGCTTTCAGCGCACCACCCACATAGCCCTGTATGCCGGTGCTGTCCTCCGTGCCGGTAGGTACAAGCAGCTGGGCGTAGTCCTGCACCTTCATGCCCCAGATGGTAAGCACGCGCTCCGCCCATGAATCCAGCGCTTCATGCAGCTGCGGGGTGTTGTCGGTGAATTTGATGTCGTAGTTAAAGTTCATGGCTCACTTTTTCTTCCTTTTCCTCGAAACAAAGCCAATCCATGCGCCACCCTGTTCAACCGTTACTCCAAACGGCTTTTGTGACAACTGCATCAGCTTTGTGCGGTCACTTGAAGTCATGCCCTTTAGATCAAAAGCAACTTTCGGGCCGCTCTTGTCCCAATATGTAGTATGTGATGGAGAAGAACCATCGCCACTTCGATATTTGTTGAGATCAACGCCAACTTGCTCTTTCACAAAAGACACAACATCGTTATGCGTTTTCTTGTATCTCGAACTGTCCACAACAACGGCGGCTCTCTTTGCCTCTTCTGCCGCAATTTTGCTGTAATCGGTGACCCATTTGCCATTTACAAAAGATTCAAACTCGTGTTCGTTGGCGTTCCCTCCGCCCGCTGTCGCGGAACTGCCTGAACCTCTTTTACTCACGGTAGTGCCTCCTTTCGTATTGAAATGGTTTGATTTTGGTAACGTTCCAGTCAAATTCTGCCGGGCACTTGCCGTACCACAAAACACTTGTCGGTTTGAGCCTGTCCAGCGCCACGCGGCAGTGCTTGGCAAAGCATTCTGCTTCGTATGGGTCGGACTGTGTGCCGTGGCTGGAAATGCTCACAATGCTGTTTGCCGGTTCTCCGTCAAAACACCAGTCATAACTTTGCTCGCCGCACCAGCACAGCGTAGGAATCACATGGATCCCGTGCATTTGCCAGTAAGCAGCCAACCAGTGCTTTTTGTAGTGCATGAAAAGCTGCACTGCAAGCGGCATATCACTGTACAAAGAAAAATCCGGCGAACATACCGCGCCAAACTGCTGCAAAAGGGGAATGTATTTTTCTGGGTTGTTCCAGAACCGTTCAAACTGGTAATCGTCCTTGTAAAAGTGCACGCCTTTTGTGGCCTTGTCTTTGGCGGTCAGCGCATAATTGACCGGGATCCATTCTAGTTTGTCAATGCGGATGTCCGTTTCCGGCTTGATTTCAGGGATGCCGTACTTACCAACACCGGGAAATATCATTCTCTCGGTGTTTTCCATTGGCAGAATCACGGTTCATCCCTCCTACCTTACTTTTTCTTGAGCTTTTTTCCTGTTTTCCAGTTGTAACCACGTTTTTCCAGCGCACGGCGTGCTGCCTGTGTTGAAGGATTGTCAGGATGCCCTTTCGCTTTGCCCATCAAAACTTCAACACGGCTCTTTTCTCTGATTGTGCCAGACGCAACGCCCGCTTTGTATTCTGCAATAGCAGACTCTCGCCTTGCGGAATACTGTGCAGCGGCCTCGTGGGCTTCCCTTTGCATTTTTTCCGTTTGGCGGCGTGTCAAGCCGTGAGGAATACGCATCTTATCGTCCATGTAATCGCTGATGGGCGAACTTAAGCCACGTTTTGCGAGAAATTCATCAAGCGTAGTCTTCGCACTGCTCGCCCTTGTAGAGCTTCCAGAGCCTCGTTTACTCATTTTGGGAACTCTCCTTTCTTCGTTTTCGCTTTTCCGCCCACCACATCTGTTCGGCTTCTGTGCCGCCTTTGGCCTTGTACCACTCGGTATAGGTCAGGTCAGATGTGACATTTTTTGTCGTGTTGTCCCGCCGCATAGCGTTCTGCCGTGGATACTTGACCAGCGCACTGGACAGCTTGCACCGGCAGTGATAAACCATTTCCGGCGCTGCGTTGGGGTCTCCCGGGTACATGATCTCATAGCCCTGCACCTTGAACGGCTCGTCAAGGTCTGCGGTCTCCTGATCCAGCAGGCGGTGCGTCTCGCGGGTGCGGTAGTCCAGAGTGCTGTTCCACCGCTTTTGCACCTCAATGCCAATGGCTTGGGCGTTGCGCAGCTGCTGCATCGTCCCGGCGTTCTGTGCGCCTGTAAGGGCTGTGATGGCGTTGTTCATCGCCCAGTGCGCCTCGGTGTCTGCCATGCCCTTCACAGCCTGCACCGCAATGTCATGGACGCTCTTGCCCTGCACGATGCCCTGCATGACGTACCGGTTGAACACCCGGGCATCGTAGGTTTTGTTGCTCTCGCTCTTGATGCGCTTGTTTGGCACAAGCTTGGGGTTTTCCAACAGCAGCCGCTTGACCGCTTCGGTGTTGTACAAGGTCAGGCTGAATGCCACGCCTGCGGCCTGTTCCAGCTCGTAGAATGCCCAGTTTGCGCCAAGGGCAAAGATATCGTACTGTTCATCCCGCGCCAGCTTATATGCCGTCTGCTGGGCTGCGGTGCACGTCTGGGTGATGTTGTCCAGCTTCTGGTGCATCATCTCGGACTGAAACACCTGATTCTGCAGCCATGTGCGGTAATCTCTCTCGGTGATCTTCCCGGCTTCCAGTTGCTGCCGCTTGTAGGCGTCCATCTTCTGGTAATGCTCCAGAAAATCGGTCAGCTGCTCGGTCATTTCCCGGCGGGCGGTGCCGTATACACGCAAAATGCGGCGGCGCAGCCTGTTCAGCTGCCGGGTGGAGATGCGGTCAAGGTCGGTTTGTTTCATGGCTGTTCAGATACTCCACAATGCCGCGCTCGCGAGTGGACAACTCCCATTTTGTGGACGCAGCCCTCTCAGCCGCAGCCCTCTCAGCCGCAGCCCTTCTGACAGCGGCGTGCTCTGCGGCGAGGCGGTCAGACAGCAACAGGCCTCCGCCAAAAATAGTTTTCCCCGTGGAGTGTTGTGCGTCCAGCGCATAAATCGGAGCGCAGTCCTTTTTATGAATTTTGAAATCTACACCGTAATGGCTGTATCGTTGGAGCATTGCAGCCGTCGCAATATGATCCGGGTATGTATACTTTGGCAGCTGTGCCTTTTTGGTACGTCGCAGGCGCTCTACCTCATCGTTTACCAGTTTCGTCAGGCGAGGTTCTGTCTGCGCTATGATATCCCCGCCGTAGCTGGTCACAAAACTTGTTCGGACGATTGCACCGTTTTCGTACTCGATACTACAGTCGCAAATGATATGGTTCATCCGCATATTATTTGCCCTTCCACAAAACGCTGTCAAAGATGGAGCGAATAGGAAGAACGGAATGCCACGATCGAGATAGAACCCGCAGATTCTGGACAGGATTGAAAACGGCGGGTTGTCCAGAACAACGGTACCCTCCGGGTAGTCGAAATTCTCATAATCGCCGCCGGGGTAAAACGGGCGCACAATTTTGGCTGGGTCGATGCCGTACTCCTTGCACGTCCAGTCCCGGATAACTGCGTAAATGCTGGGTGGTGTGTAACAGTCGTCTGTGGTCTTTTTCGGCTTGAACTTTTCCACAAACTCTTCGTAAGTCTCACCTGTTGCCATCTTCTTCCTCCTCTCCATCGTCCACGGTCTCCCGCGTTGCGCTCTCTGCCATCAGCGCAGCCTTGGCCTGTTCCTTCTGCTCCGGGGTCAGGTTGGGCAGCAGGTCAATGGCCATGTCCTGCCCGATGATCGGCGCCTCAGAAATCACCGTTTCGACCTGCTCAGCTGTGTTGGTGATCTTGCTGCGGTTGAATGTCGGCATAGCGTTGTCAAAGCCAGCCAGTGCGCAGATCTGCCGGATAAACGGCTTGACCTGTGCCTCGAAGTCGTCCGCGTTCTGGTTCAGCGGCTCATAGGCTGCATCCAGATGGTCGTTTGTGCTGTCTGCGCTCACGCAATGCACGTCCAGACCGCCGAAGTCCTCATACACACGGGTGTGCAGCAGTTCCAGAAGCGCTTGCCGAGCCGTCACAGGGATCTCGGTGGTGTAGGGGGTGATCTTGCCGCCCTCGCTGGTGTCTGCGCCTGCAATGTGGTACAGATTCAGCTTGACAAGGAACTCCTGCAGCTCGTCATCGGTCATGCCGTTGAAGTTCTCGCACAGCCAGTAAATCTGCGCGCAGTCCTGCAGGTCATTACAGAAGCCGGACATCACCAGATCGGTGTTGTCGATGTAGGCTTTCAGCCCCACAAGGGTGCTCTGGTGCAGGTCTGAGCCCCACAGCGGCACAATGGGAAGAGCACTGTAGTTTTCGCCTTCTACGCTTTCCAGCCCGCCGCCGGGTGTGGTGATGATCACGCTCTTGTATGCCTGCTTCGGCGTTGTCTCCTGCAGCACATTGCCGATTTTGCTTTCTGTGTACTCGGTAAAGCCGTCCAGCTCGTACAGGATGTAGTGCATATCCGTGTCCGGGTTCAGCCGCCAGAAGCGCACGCCTGCCTGCAAAAGGCCTGTCTTTTCATCGTACAGGGGAGCAAACTCGGTCAGCTTGAAAACCACCAGATGGTCGTTGTTCCAGAATCCGAAGCTCTCACCGTGGATCAGGGCGAAATAGCCGGCCTTCTGGATCTGCTCATCGAAGTTCTGCCCCAGCCTTTCCTTGTCCACGCCATCGTCCGCAAAGACTACGCCGTTTCCGAGGGAGTAGGTTGCCCGCTGTTTGTTGAGCCGCCGGAAAAGATTGCTCTTAACCATATCTGGGTGCGGGACATCCTGCTTTGTGTTTTTGGACAGGCGTTTCAGCATCAAAGCGTAAGTCTGTGCGAAGCGTTCAGCCCCCGGGTTTTTCTGGGCATCGTACAGGTCGGCGTCCAGAGCCATCTTGTAGGGCCCGGAAGCGCAGTGCTGCTGCACGAACCGCCGGATAAAATCAGGCTGTTCCCCGGCGGCTTGCGCCTGCTGAAAGGTCTGGAATGTATATACAGTGCTCAAAATCAATTCCTCAGTTTTACAAGGCGCTTTGTGCGCACGAAATAGCGGATAGCGTCCATGCAGTGGTCGTTGACCTTCAGCACGGTGTCGTCTTTGTCTGGATCCCAAGCGTACACGCCGAACTCTTCCAGCGTGTGCTTGCAGTCTTTGTAGATCTTCAGACGCCCGGTCTGCAGCATGGTCTGCACGTCCAGAATGCCGCTCAGGACGTCGTTATTTGCGGGGGTCTGGGTAAAGCCGTTCTTGCGCAGCTCTGTAATCAGGGGCAGGGCAGAGGGGTCAACGATGACCCTTTCCGGTTTGATCCCGTTCAGCCACGCCTTGAGGTCTGTGACGTACTCGCCCACGGTCTTTTGCCGCTTCTGTTCGCGGCCGCTATAGTAATACTCCCGCGTTCCAATCCAGCAGTCTGCATCTGCCTGCTTCTGGAACAGCAAAAAAACCGTTGCGTTCTGGGTGCCAAAGTCGCACGCCACATAGGCGCTCTTTGGCGAAAGCTCCGGCAGTACGTCAATGACGTGCTTCTTTCGGTCGAACATGTCATATACAAGGCCCTCAGCCACCGTCCACAGCCCCAGAATGTAGCGCTGATAGAAAACGCCACTGTACTGGCTGCGGTATCTGGCCTTGATGTCCTCGGAAAGTGACAAGTTGTCGTCCATCGTGAAATGGAGATACATCATCTTGCGGGAACGGCATTTCCGCACCCACTCGAGATAAAACCAATGCTGCGGGCTGCCCGGGTTGCAGTTGAACCAGAACTTTGACCCGGTGACAGAGCAACGGGCTGTGGCCTGATTGACGAAGCTTTGCGGCATCAGAGCCACCTCATCGAAGAATGCCCCGGCAAGGGTAATGCCCTGGATCAGGTCTTGGCTGCTCTCGTCCTTGCCGCCGAAAAAGTAAAACTCGTTAACTGTGCCACCCTTGCTGACGGTCATGCAGTTTTCTGCCCGATGCTCCTTGACGTTGTAACCACGGGCTGCAAGCTGCTGCTTGAGTGTGCCCAGCACGTTGCGCCGGAAGCTTGCGATGGTCTTTCCGCACATGGCAAACTGCTGGCCGCTGTAGCAGGTCATAGCCCACTGGGCAAAAGAAAAGCCCATGGCAAAGGTCTTGCCCGAGCGGATAGCGCCATCGGCAATAATGCCGTTGTAACCGCTGTATGCGCTCTGCGGCGCCCACCAGCTCAAGACCTGCTTTTGCCGCTGGCTGAGGGCTTTCCAGCGAAAACCGTTACTTTTCCGCATTGTCGTCCTCTTCCTCCGGCAGCATCTCCACGTCATCCGGCGGGCTGATGTCTGCGGCAACGCTCAGAGCCTCAAGCAGGCCATCGTCCGGGGCTTCTATGTTGCTCTGGTCTCCCAGCATAGCAAACTTGTCCACGATGGTTCCAAACGCCGTGGACAGCTGCGGCAGCGTTGCCTCTGCGATCTTGTCCGGGTCTGCCATCGCCTGAAGGTACAGCCCGAGAAGATCCTGTGCTTCCCCTCGCTTACTGCCTAAGTAAGAAAGCATGTCCTGCGTGTTCTGCTCTTTTTTTAAGGCGCACAAATCCGCACACTTGGGATTATCTTTCACGATTTTCCGCACGGTGCTTTCTGCCACGTCGTTCAGTTTGGCGGCTCTGGCGTAGCTCTGCAGCTGCACATAGTCAGCAACGATCTTCTTTTTTTGTCTGTCTGTCAGCCGCTTCGCACTCACCGCCACCACCTCTCTAAACTTATGCAAAAGAAAAACCGCCCGGAAATCCGAACGGTCAAAATATCAAAACAAGCAGCGCTCCCGGTATACATTCAGTTTCTCGGACAACGTAAACGATGGAGCGCCGCTGCATCCGGTACTTTCGCGGCCAGATGCCCCGCTATCTGCGCAGCCCCCTCACAGGGTACGCAGCTGGCATTCCCGGCAGGGCTCAAACCTGCAGCCTGCGGTTTTGGAGACTGCTGTTCCATCGCTTGAACTACGGGAATATATCATGCCGCGTGCAGGAATCGAACCTGCAACGACCCGGTTATGAGCCGGATGCTCTGCCGGTTGAGCTAACGCAGCGTAAAAGAATGCCCGCCTGCAATGCACGGCGCACATCATTCATAACAGGCGGGTAAAAATATTTTCGGAATAAATTGGATCAGCAGCTTTTGCTAATCTGCGCGGATAACAGGCCGCGCTCCTTGGATACAGCCACGGCCTCCGATCTCTGCCCGAGGCTCGCGTTTTGTGTGGTCTGCACGGAAACCGAAACGCCGCGCATAGCGCACAAAGTGGCTTTCTTTGTTGCTGATCGGTAAGGCCGAGAGGATAAGGCCAGCGCCGAGACGCGTCAAAAACTTTGCCATGTCGCAAGTCAGTTCTTTCAAGCGCTCAAACATTTGTATGCCTCCTCTCCAAAAGTGCCCACTGTGGACACTCTAAAATCACGCTAGCCGCCCTTGGAATCGAACCAGCCGTGTCTACACACACGCGCCGCGCTCCAAACTGCGCTCAGGCGGCATATAACAAAAGAAAAACCAGCACGTTTCCATGCTGGTTCTGTTGACGCACATCCTGCCGGGGGTTTATGGAAACCGGTGTACGGATTATGTGGCCTCCGGTGCGTGCGGAGGTTGTGAGGACAGGTAAGGATACCCTGCCACTCTACACGCAGCCACAATCGGGATGTCAGCCCATGCGTCAGGTGGTCGCTGCTTCGGGAGAGCAGCGTGTCGGAGCCGTTAACCGGATTCGAACCGGCACCATCAAGTCTGTATATGCGCATTGGTTAAGTGCGCAGTGATGTCCGAGATGTGTCACCAGCGTTGTCCCGCCTTAAATGGGCGGCGCTCTGCCAGTTGAGCTATAACGGCATAGAAGCAGCCCGCGAAACGAGAGGAAGAAAAATGCCGGTCAAGCCTTGGGAGGAAGCATTTCGGGGGGATTCGTTTCGGAGACTGCGTGGCAAGCGTCTTATCGCTTTCGGCGATTCCGCTTATACCAATTTTAGCACAATGCCTGTGTCATTTGGATATTTGCAGTATGAAGGTGCATTGCAAAAAATCAGGGCGGGTTTTGTGCGGTTTGTGCAACATTGCCGAAGCTGTCCCAAATCTCTGCCAGATAGATGCTGCCCCACTTGATGTAGATGGAGACCTGGTTTTCTTCCGAAAGCCCCAGCTCCTCGCAGACCTCGCGCTGCTTTTTGTTCTTGACGTAGTACAGGCACAGGCAGTCAGCCTGTTTTTTGCTGGATTTGCTTGCCGTGATACAGTACGCCCGCCGGGTGGCCTCAATGCGCAGCAGGCAAAGGTCTGTTTCCATCTGCTGCAGACGGCGCTGCTCGTCCGTGATATCTGCTGCAGCAAGCCCAACCTTGTCACCGGCACCACCGCCGCCGGGCAGTCCGCTCAGGCTTGGGGTGGTCTTTTCAGCAACTTCCCGGATACGCCGGATCTTCTGCTTTTGGGTTTCAACCGCCGCAGCCATATCCCGGCATTGCTGGAACCACGCCTTAACCGTGTGGTAGTCCACGCCGGTGCGCGGCTTTGGCTGTTCGCTTTCAGGTGTCCATGTGCGTGTCATCGCTTTCCTCCTCAAACGTGCATTTTACGGCGGGACTACAGATTTCGTAAACGACAACGTTCTTGATTTTATCGGCGATACCCGGCGCAGTCAGAAGATGAACAGTTCCATCTTCGGTCATGTTTGCTTGAATCCAAATTTCTCCGATCATGTCTTATCCTCCATTTCATCAATCCAGATCTCTGCTCTGGGTTTTTTCTTGTCGTAATCCACCCGGCTTCCGTCGTGGGCTGCCACAATGCGGCTGTTGTCGTCCTCCAGCACCCCGGCCTTTACCAGTATGTCGCAGGTGGCCTCAATCAGGTTTGCAAGGTCGACCTTGCGCCTGGTAGCCATGTAGTACACGCACCTCACGTTCACACGGGCAGAGATAGGGCTGCGCGGCCTTTTGATTTGCCGCAGGCAGTCCGTCTCATAGTCCACGTATGCCTTGCTAGGGGCCACAAAGCGCCCGCCTGAGCGGCTTTTGAGGATGCGGGCAGAGTTTTTCTTGGTGCGGGGGTCGCCGTAGAGGGTCAGGTGCATTGTTTTCATCATTCCGTGCAATCATTCCTCCATTCGTGAGCTTCCTCGACATAGCACCAGCTCTGAGGCGGCTTCTTGATTTCGACTGGCTCATATCCAAATTTCGTTGCCCGCAGCCTTGTAAAATCGCTCAACGGTCGCGGCTGGTCATAAATCTTCAGGTCAGAGATATGCCACGCCCAGCCGTGACACTTGTTCAGGTAGTGGACAATGCGGTCTCTGTCCATGCAAGCCATTTCTTCGACATCATCCGGGGCGCGGCATATCGGTGCAAGCTCCCAAATCTTGTCGCAGACGAACTCGCCAATGACCGTACCATCCAACCGCTGCCAGCCTTTGCCGGGGACGATTCGTAACCAACCCATCTTAGACCGCTCTTTCGTGCAGTAGATGTAGCACTTGAATGGAGGCTTCACGTCCTCCGGCTTCGTCTTGCGCACCTCCACGGTCTTTTCTTTCAGGACGATCTTGCTGCACCATACCGGCTGGATGCTCAACAGAACTGCTTTATTGTTGGGCATTTTCTTCGCCTCCTTGATGTCGGTGGAGCCGCTCGTCTACCTCGCTGAGAGCCAGGATGTCCACGCTGTCAAGGCCACCATGCTGCACAAGAGCGTTCAGTAAGATTGAGGATTTCGCCATCTCCAGAGATGCAGATTTGCCCTCTTGCTCCTTTGTGGCTTTCCTGATGATGTTGTTCAGGGTAACGATTTCCTCGCCGGTCAACTCGACGATGGCGGAACCGGGTTCATTCTTCGAATGGTCCCGATAAATCAACGAACGGATTCTCATATTTTCCAGCCCTCCCCTCAGTAATACTCGATTTCCACTAGCGAGGTGGACACCAGCTCAAAGCGGCCATCTTTCAGAGGGATACGGAGCAGCCTATACTCTTTTTCGTAAGAATCAGGTACAAGCTCTCTGAAGCTGTCCACAGTGATTGTATACTTCGGATACCGCCGGGCTGCGTATGTTCCATCTTCAATGGCAGGAGAATAGACAGTGACGTGGTAGCATGGCTGGCTGATAGCTTCAGCTTCAGCTGATGTTGAACCACAAGCGGTTACGCACAGTGTTAAGATCAGCAGCAGCGCTGCAACAGTAAGGCAACAAATTCGCTTCACCGCTTTCTTCCTCCCATCCATCCCTCTTTGTTGAAATCGTTGCGGCTGATCCGCTCCGCTGCGTGGTGCGCGGTGGTATCCAGCACCTGAACCGTTTGCTCTGCCCTGATTGCGTACGAGTACCCCCCAATTTCCGCTCCCGTCCAGCCCGTCTTTCCAGTCGGCCAGGTACTTTTTCATAGATTCCGCGTCAATCACAGGCACTGCCGGTTCATCTTCCAGCACATCCATCGCGTCCATAATCTGACACGCGCGGCATCTTACGCCGTTGTAATGTTCGCAGCCACAGCAATATGCCGCTTTGATATTGGCGATGGCTTTTTCGCGGTCGATAAATTCGCTCATTTTTCAATCTCCCTTTCTTTGTTTTCGCAGGCGTTCCAGGCTGCGTGCCAAAAGCTCCGGGCTTAAAACACCATTCCCGGACGGCTGTGCCCTGTCTACGCGGCTGCCTTTTGCCCGGCTTCCGCCGATTGGGCAGAGCTGGTTATACTCCGCAACGGTCTTGCAGCCAAGTCCTTCAGCTTCTTCCAGCGCCTTGCGGACATACGCCCAGCTGCCGCCGCCCAGATCCACACACTTGTCCATGACCGCGTACACAAGATCCGCGCCCATGCGCTCTATGTAGCCGGTCAGCTCTTTTTCTCCAGTCTTGCTCAGATTGCTGACATTCTCCCGAAAAAAATCCACTAGAGATTTCGTCGTCCTCGTCCCTGTATAGGAGGAGTCATCTTTAGATGACGACGACTTATCTATATCTAATATCTTATCTCTAATATCTGTATGGACATTTTTGTGGACGTCTGTGTGGACATCCTGTGGACAATGTCCACAGTGTTCTGCATTAATTTGACGCTGGTTCGTTCTTTGCAACTTTTTTTGTGCTGCATAATCGGTTTCGCTTCCGACCATTTCCGAGTGGTTTGCAAGCACCAACGTGCCGTCTTTTTCCTGATAAATCAGCCCAAGTTTCGCGTAAAGTCCCAGCGCGACACGCACCGTATCGGTAGAAAACCACTTAGTATCGCGCTGAATCTTGTCCACGTCATACGGAATGATCACTTCACCGATCTGCCGCGAAAGCCTGCCGTTTGTGTTGATAGTCATAAGGCAGAGCATCTGGTACAGAACCACATAGTTTGCGCCGTTTTTCTGACCCATGAGAAAATCCACCGCGTCGGACCGCATGAAGCTGTCTTTGAGCTTTAGCCAGTAGTATCTTTTCCCTGTAGCCGTATGATTTCACCTCCTTCCGCACGCCCGTATAGCCAGATAGCACAGCTCTTGAGATGTGTCAGTCTTTGCTTACGTCAACCCCGGTGATTTCTTTGAAAATCGCCGCGTCGAAGTTCGGCAAACTGAGGATAACGTTTCGATCATCGGCACTAAGCCCCGCCCACCACTTCCGGGCGTTGTCCGCTGTGGTGCGTTTTCTCAGATAACCGCCAGTCGTTTCAGCTTCAGGGTGCGCCGCCTTTTCTTCATCGGTCATATCAGACAGATAGACGTACTCAAGCGGGCAATCGTCAATTTCGTTCAGCAAACGCCGGGCACGGCAGTTAAACCACTGCTCAAACGTCCAGTCAGTAGGCTTGTTGAACATATAGATTTTGGGCGATACCGTATTGAAGCAGCCATTGGAAAAGGATGTAGCGTTCCAGTCGCCGCTGTTCCGGTTGCCGCTGTTCCAGTCGCCGCTGTTCAGGTTGCCGCTGTTCCAGTCGCCGCTGTTCCAGTCGCCGCTGTTCCGGTCGCCGCTGTTCCAGTCGCCGCTGTTCCGGTTGCCGCTGTTCCAGTCGCCGCTGTTCCAGTTGCCGCTGTTCCGGTTGCCGCTGTTGCAACGTCCAGTGCAAGTCTTTCCCGTATTCACGATCTCAAGGACTTCAGCCCAAGGGATTTCCCGCACGATTTCCAACTTGTTCGTTGCACACTTATTATCGTCCTCTGCAACCGTGCCGTGGGCGATCACTTCAGCAACGTGGTTGTTCGGGTTAAAATCATAGTAACGAAAACAGTCGGCCGCATTCTTACAGAAGTGCATACCCACATTGCAGACAGACGGACTTACAAATTCTTCAAAGGTTCCCGGGCAAGAATACTGTTTACCGCGACACGTCCAGTCAGGGTTGAAAACCTTATAGCCTTTCACGCTCATTTTTTATCTCCTCCTTCAGAACGGCAGATCGTCGGTGTCGTTTATCACAGCAAAATCATCCATGCCCTGCGTGTAGGCGGGCTGCGGTGCGTTCTGCGCGGCTTTTGCCTGCTGCACATGATTCTTTGTCTGCTGGTCGTAAGACGCGGCAGCGGGCTTGTCTGCCGCCTTTGCGCCTGCAAAGCTGATATTGCTTGCCACGACTTCCACCGCCGTGCGATTGCTTCCGTCCTTGCCCTGGTAATGCCGGGTCTGCAAGCTTCCGTCAACGGCGATCATGCTGCCCTTCTGGAAGAACTTGCAGATAAATTCGGCGGTCTTGCCCCATGCCACGATATCCACAAAATCAGCCTGACGCTGCTGGCCCTTCTGGGTATAGCTGCGCTCGCAGGCAATGCGGAAGGTGCACACGTTGGTGCCCTGCTGGGTGGTGCGGAGCTCCGGGTCTGCCACAAGGCGTCCCATGATTGCTACTACGTTAAGCATGATTCGGCTCCTCCTCTGCGCTGTCACCAGCACCGGCCTCGTAGTCGATGTTTGCGCCCATCAGCACTTCCGGGCACTCAGCGCGGGCAAAATAGGCGGCGGCGCGGTACTTGAGCATCATCTCGGTCATCTTCGGCCAGTAGCTGCCGTTTTTGTTCCACCAGCCTGCATCCTTTGCCATCTGCACCGTGACCTTCGGTCCTTCCACCTTTTCGCCGGTCAGCTTATCCACGGCAATCAGGCGGCATCCCCATGTGTCCGTGCCTTCCTGACCTTCCATGCGATAGCGGGAACGGCCTGCAAACTGTCCGCTGTTGTCGATAAGTGCTTTGCAGCTTTTGCCGCTCCAAGTGGGCTGACCGTAGACAACATAGAGGTTCTGCATCACAAACAACTCTGTGGTGCCCATGCGCTGCGCCATGTCACAGGCGATGGCGCAAGCACCAACGTTGCCCGCATAGGTCTTGGGAAGCCAGCCGTCCGGCAGATTGGACAGCGCAACGGCCTTGGATTTTGCCAACTGCCAGATCCGTTCGTCTGCGGTCAAACCCTGCACCTTCTCAGCGTAGGAGAGGGCGCGATGTGCGGGTGCGGCAGGGGGATTGACAGGAGTAAGGGGTTCGGTTGGCGCTGCGGGCTTCTGAAGCTGCTCAACAGGGGTCTTTTCGATTTTGGTTTCAGGCATGATGAATCTCCTCCTCAGTGTATTTTACATCGATGATATGTGCATAACGCTTGATGGCGTCAAGCTCTGACTTTGTGCACCGGAATACGATTTTCCGGTCTCGCTGCTCTTCTTTTCGGACGAATTGGTCAAAAAACGGATCGTCATACTCGTCTGGGATTGCGACATTGTACGCAACGCCGGGCTTCATGAGTTGGATTTGTGTCGGGTTCTGCTGCACGCCTTTGTAATCATCCGGCAGACCATTGATGACTGCTTCCCGCAGCAAGGTGCGGAACTCAATCATGTAACAAAAATCTATGCTTTCATACGGTTCAGGCATGATTTCTGCACCGCCTGCAGCGTGGATGATGTCAATATCGCACATCATGCTGCCCACCTTGCGATAGATGCGGTCTATGACCTCGCGGCTCGCGGTGTCATCCATACTGCCGTTCTGTGCAAAATGCGTGAAATACGCCACTGCGCCGTTAATTGCGCTGGCAAGTTCATTGCCAGCACTGATAAGCCTGAACAGCATATTTTGCGGCTTGATGTAGTAATAGATGCCCTCGGCCTTGTTGGAAAGTTCCTTGATACTGGCACGCCTTGCAAGGCGCTTTTGTGAATCGCTTTGCATAAAAATTCACCTCATATAAACAACATTCATGCTGGAATCAAATACATTGTACAAATAGGCGGGCTCTCGCTTTACAAGTTCGTCAGCAATGATGATCGCGTCCGAAACGTCTGCGATATTCTGCGATGAAACAAGGTCATCCGGCTGCTTTTTGGTAACATCATAGACCTTTAAAAGCGCCATCCGCTCACATCCTGTTGTTGTGCCGCCAGCCAAGGGCGATGTACCCAAGGTTTGCGCACAGAACGATAAAAATTAAGGTTTTCACGTTTTACCTCCTTGCGGTTTGCCGCACGTTGTGGTATTTTTGTGGTGATGGGCGGCGAGGCTCATCACCCTTTTGGCTTGTCCGTGTTGGCGCACGGGCAGGCTCTTCTTTTTTTGCGGCGTATCGGCGGCAGACTGTCCACCTCATCGCGCTTTATGACTTCTTGAAAAAAGGAATACTTGTGCGGCTTTCTCTTTTTCTTGCGGCAATGATAAACCGAGGATGCAAAACTGTTTGCACTTTTATAGCCAAGACGCCGGGCGCACATATCAGATGTGCCGGATGTAAGAAGATTGCCAGTTTTTGCATCGTACACGGTGTACCACATGACATGGTGGACAGTGTCAGGCATACGTGATCTCCTCAGATTCCTCTTGCAGCATCTCCCGCACGTTGTCCATTTCTTCGGCGCACATCTCCCAGACGTTTGCTCGTGCGGAGTATCCAGCCCGGACAACAATGTCATCTGAGGCTTCGGCTTCTCGCCTGCAACGTTCGGCAAGCCGCGTGTAGGACTTTACTTTGCCCTCAACGTACTCTTTGGCCGTCATCATGCCCCACGCTCCTGATTCTCCGGGTACTCCGGGTTGCGGGCGTGGGTGCGGTTGATCTTGCCGTACTTGCGCCGCTTTGCGGCTCTCTCCCTGTCCTCTGCGGCAAAGCCCATACGAGCCAGCAGAACAGCGGCCAAAATCAGCACCAGCGACACCGAAAACAGCGTGCCGGAGATGTATCCGGTGGTCTGCGCGGTGCCCTCTGCGCCCATAGCTGTGCCTATTCCAACGCCGCCAAAAATGACAGCCAGCCAGTAGTAAGTAGTGGATTTGATCTTCATGCGGATTCTCCTTTCTCAAGTGAGGGGAAAAACAGTTCCCCGATCTCATCCTGTCGGATGTCCAGCAGTTCACACATTGCTGTGATCTCTGCGCTTGTCCACGGATTGTGCCCCTGCATCCTGCCGCTCATGGTGTCCCGGCCAATGCCGATATACTTAGCGACTTCCTGATCGCGGTAGCCGCAGCTGTGGAACCGTCCACGCAGCTTCCAAAACGGAATCTGCCGGAAGGTACCCTGTACGACCTTCATCATATTTTTTCAACCTCTTTTCTTTGATGCTGTTCTCCCTCGCGCAGCCTGCCCGCCGGGGCACGTCCCTTCAAAAACAGGTTCACAAAGTAGATCTGACCCTTGCCGGTCACCTTGGGCGTCTTGTTGATGCTGGTGTGCCCATCAGAGTGCACCACGGTGGTCCCCTTGATCTCAAACAGACCCTGCTCCACGGCGCGCTGCGTGGGCATATTGTAGTCGCTGCGCTTGGGGTCTCTGATGAGGTATCCGTGCTCGCGCATCCAGACAAACAGCCGGTTTTGCCCGATCTGCACGCTGTTCTGGCACAGCAGCTTTGCAAGTTCGCCCACAAGGATGCTCTTCTTGCTGGCGTTTACCGCGTCCGCAAAGATGCCCTTGGGCGTAAGTTCCGCAATCTGCCGGTCTTTGTGTTCCAGTTCATCGTGGGCGGCAATCAGAGCCTGCGCCATCAGTTCAGCCCGGGAAAGCTGCGGGCGCTGCGCCAGCTGCTTCTCCATCGCGTTGAACGCCTGGATGTACTTCAACTTCCACTCCAGCGCTGCCTTGCCGGTAAAGCCCATAGCCAGCAGCGTAAAGCCGTCACGGTTCATGAGGTACATGGGGTAGGTCTGACCGTTCTGCTCGTGGGTGTACTCGGTTTTGTAGAACATGGGGGTCTGCTCATTTTTGAGCACACCCGCCGTCATGAGGTTTTCAATGTCCCGCATGACGTTGCGGTGTTCCTTGCCGAAACTCTCTGCGATCTGGCGGCTGGATGCTACCGGCTCGCAGTTCCGGGTGGATAAGATGATGTCTGTCATATTTTTTGTCCTCCTTGTACTCTGCCCCTCCTGTGCTATACTTGAGCGGGAGGGGGTGAAAAAATGAATCAGCGGGGATCCATGAATCAGCGTACAGATGAATTAGAGCGCATTCTGAACGCCAGCAAAGTGAATTATTCCAGTCCGCAAGTCTCGCAGCAGCCTACACTGTATGAGGTACAGCGTGGGTATGCGGAAGATTTGAAGCAGCTGCGCCAGCAGTTTGAAGAAAGCCAGCAAAAACAGGAAATCAAAGACCGTGAGCAAGCAAAGGAAAATCGTGTAAACCGGTGGCTTACAGTCGCATCCTTGCTCGTGGCAACTGTTTCAATGGCTGCTGCGATAATTTCACTTTTCATGTAAGCTTTCGCACCAGATTGACGATCTGCAAAACAAGTGTTGCAACCTGAATGCAAAGCGTCAAAGCCAGAATCCTTGTTGTAGTCCAGTCGTGCTTGCGGCTGGGCTTTTTGTCGTTGTTCATACCGTTTTGTCCTCCTTTTCCTTAATCAGTTCGCTGACTGCGGCTTCCATCTTCTCGCGGATGCCGCGCGGCTTGCGCTTGCTGTTCAGGATCAGGGAACAATAGCTCTTCGTCCATCCAAGACGTTCCGCAAGCTGTTCCAGCGTGACTTCGTTGTTGTGCATTTTGCCGATCAATCGACCAGTCCACGGTTCAGGCACTCTTTCACCTCCCTGTTTGTAGTTAATAAATTGACAACGGCGCACCGATTTGCTATACTGTTTTACGGCTCCTAGTTAAACTGATTCAAAAGGGCGGTGATTTCATTGACCCAACTTTTGAGCCAGCCAGTTCCAGACACAAGCAAGTGCGTGAAGCGCTAGGGCTTACAAGGCGGTGCCGACCCGCCAAAGGAAGCGGCGCACCCATAGCACTGTAAGTTGTTTTTGCAGCCCTGACGTTACTTTTGCGTCGTACATGACCACAAAAGACGTGCAGACAAGCAAGTTTGCATTTCCGCCGGGGTGCAGGTGCGTTCTGGTAACAAATCGGTGAAAAGTCTGTCTGTGAAGCGACCACAGGCAGATTTTTTCTTATCGCCGTGTCAAAAGCAGTTGAAAAAGTTTACAAAACGTGCTATTATTGTGTTGCAGACACATAGTATAAATAGCTTGGGCGGGATAGCCGCCGGGGCTTTGTGTTTTGTTAGCTTTTTTAACTTACAAGAGCATTATACAGCTAGCAAAGTTAGTTGTCAACGTTTTTTACTAACTTTACTAACATTTGTAAAGATGCACGAAAAAGGAGTTGCTTTCATGAGCACTTTTTACGACAACTATATTAAGCTGTGTGCATCTTGTGGCAAAAACCCAACTACGGTGTCAAAAGAAATCGGGCTTTCAAATGCTGCAGCAAGTGGGTGGAAGAATGGAAAAAAACCATCTGCTATAACCAAGCAAAGATTGGCTGATTATTTTGGTGTCTCTGTTTCCGAACTTACCGGCGAAGAGCAAAAAGAAAAGCCCAGCACCCCGGAGGATGCTGAGCGTGAATCGCACGGGCAGGCTATATTAGATAAGTATAATATGCTTGACCCGGCAACACAGGCCATGTTTGAGAGTATGCTGGATGCTGCTATAGCTGCACAGGAGAAAAAGAATGGTCAGTGAAAAGCAACTTGATGCGGTTATGCACGTTCTGTGTGATTTTTACGAAACGCATCCAGAATCCAGTTATGTAACCATTTCTGGATTGCACCGGGGTGGAATAAAGAATCCTGATAATACTGTAAACATCTTGGAAGCAAAAGGCCTTGTGGTTGTTGGCAGCAAATACAAAGAGGTCAGCCGTTCGGAATGTCCGATACGGTTGACCCCTCAAGGCAAAACTTATTTTATTGATAAGCAGAGCAAAAAGACGATCACAAGAAACCAGTTTATGCAAAATGCCTTTATTGCTTTATTTGGAGCAGTTGTAGGCTCACTGGTAACGTGGTTTATCGGTCATAAGAGCGATGGGTCAGAAACTTCCAGTTTGTGATTTTTTGCATCCAGATTGTAGACAGCAAGCGTTTTGTAAACTTTCATCTTTTCATCGTCTATTTTTTGAGTGTCAATAACAATCGTCCCATAACAGCCATCTGATGCCCTGAAAATAGTTTCGGGGCAAAGTTCGCAGAGGTCGCCCAGCGTGACCTTTTTAGGAAAGCATTCTGCTGGAATTGTGTGATATTTTGTTTTTTTGTGAAAAAGCGAAACATCGCCCAAGTCAAAAATATCGTCTGCGAGGATAAGAAGTATTGCTGTAACTAGCACGGCGATAATGTAAAGAAGAAATGTGCTATCAGACATTTTGCATTGCCTCCTTTAAAAGTTTGTCCACGTCGATACCAAGGGAAAGTGCAAGCTTGATTTTCTCAAGTATAACACATTCCGGTGTTGATTTCATCAATTTTGTGCTAGTATCTTGCACTTTATTTTCCCCCTTTGGCTAGATCATTGATAATTTAAGGTTTCCGGCAGCTGTTTGGCTGCCTATTTTTGTTTATGAGGTGGTTATCATGAAAAGAAGAACATTTCTTGCACTTGGTTTGACCGCGGCTCTGTCCATTCCTTTTGCAATGACCGCGTTTGCGGAAGGTGAAAAGTATAGTGCAGGTGAGTATGTTGAATTTTCTGGACATACAGATTTTGACTACTACTACACCTATACTGTCGGCTCTACCAAAAAAGTAAATTATAAGTGTTTCTCCGTTGTGAATGATGGCGTCCGCACATATGCAGCAGTAAAGGAAGATCTGTATGAATATTACAGAGCTGCCTTTGCGGACAAAGACGTTATGTTTAAGGGCTCTTATCACGAAACAGCAGGTGACGGCTCAAACGTTATTCTTCCGATTTGGGAAGTAAACAGGGAAGATGGGAAAAATACTGTATACAAACTAGAAAATTACGTTGCTCCTTTGCTTTACAAGGAAGGCGAAACTCCAAACTTTAAACTATTTGGAGAACTATACGATGCTGGTGCTGTCGTTTCCGTTTCCTCCGATGGTTCTTCCATGACAATAGATACAAATCCGCTTAATATAAAAAACTCCTTTATTTTTAAATACGATGCAATAGACAGAATAAAGCTTACCAACAAAGCACTTGGTCTGCCAGAATGGCTTTATGAGGAGATGGGTAACACTCGTGCAGTGGATGGGCGGCAAAAAGAAATTTTTGACCATGTTACGGTTACTTGGACTTTCGCTCCGAGCCAAGGTCTTGAGGTTATGTACAGAGCCAATGCGTAAACTTGCTTACAACTGCATTGTACAACCGTTTGGCGTAAGTGTCAATCGATTTTAATTGCACAAAAATGCGCTGAAAATTTGACATTTGCGCTGAATCGCGCGATTTACGCGCACTTTTAAGCGAAAAACGCGCGGTTTACGCTTACTTCGCGCAAAATATGCGCTTTGTTACTGGTCGCCGTTGTCCAGCTGCTGCATTTTTTGCAACAACTTGGCGGCGCACTCCCCGCCGGGGCTTACCGCTGCGGCGCGCAGGGTGTGCAAGCCGGTGATCTTGCGGTTGGCGTACATGGCGGCAAGGGCTTGCTGCTCCGGGGTCATATCAACGTAACAGGCAAGCGCGGCGCGGATGTGGTTGCAGAAGCAGGCGGTCTTTTTGTTGGTCATGGTTCAATCCTCCCAAGGTTGCGGGGTTTTGGCTGTGCCGGTAAGCACGCTGGCGGGCATTCCGTCAATGATGGTCATTTCCGGGTCTTTGTTGCTGGTTTGGCCGTTTTTCATTTTGTTTTCCTCCTGATTTTTGGTAATTGTGTCAACTTATGTACCAAATTCTACCATGCGCCATTGGAAAATGAAATCAGAGAAAATTTTGTCGAATGGCGCAGATTTTTTCTGCGCCATTTTTTGTTTTTTTCACGCATTATATTTGAGGGGGAAGGGTGTGTATGAGTTATTTTACAGCTGCGAAAATTGGTGCTGCTCTGGCAAAGGCGCGTGTGAAAGCGGGTTTGAGCCAACGCGAGATGGCGATTTTGATAGGGAAGAACGAGCGCACCGTGCAGAACTGGGAGAAAGGGCAGTCCAGTCCGGACAGTGACGAGATCATGGATTGGTGCTCTTCCTGCGGGGTGTCGCCCATCGCGGTATTTATGGAGGTACTGCACCCGGAATTGTACGCGGTGCCGGATGACGGCAAGGCCAACGATGAGCTAAACGCGGAGTTGTGCCGTCTCGTGGTAAACCTGCCGCCGCTGACGAAAAGGCTGCTTCTCTTCATATTGAAGGGCCGTCACGGCAGCAGCCCGCCTGCTGTCATATCGGAAATAGCTGCAAACCTGCACTGCCCTCTGAATAACCGGGCCAGCGTGTGCGGGACCATCATAGACCAGTATACCTATGCGCAGATCGCGGGCCTTGACCCATGCCCGGACGCTCCACAACCTCCCATTGACGACCTGAAGATCAACTACAAGGCCGGAAGGGCCGCTGCTGAAAATGGTGCCTTTGGATATATCGGGAAGAAAAAGGAGTAAGCCATGAAATGCGTGAGATCATGCTGCCGGAAGGAGATCCCGGATGGTGCTTCTTTTTGTCCGTGGTTCGGGAAGAAGCAGCCGGAAGCCGTTCCGCAGCAAAGAAAAAAGCGCAGCCGTCCCAAGGGCAGCGGCACAGTGTACTCTTGTGTATGGAGGTGGATTTTATGAAAAAACGGGTCAACACGGCATTTTGGGTGGAAAAGGAAAAGCGCTGGTGCATCGCGGTTCAGAAGAACGGCACCCGAAAACGGTTTTATAGCAGCACGCCGGGCCGGACAGGACAACGGGAAGCAAACGCAAAAGCGGATGCATGGCTTGATGATAGCATCAGAGACGGAAAAAAGAAGGTCAGCGTCCTTTATTCGGAGTGGGTGGAAGAGCTGAAGCTGACTTGCGGGACGTCCTATGTGACACAATGCCAGCGTTATGGGGACTGCTATATCCTGCCGACCTGTGGGAATATCCGCATTGACGAGCTGACCGAGGGCGATCTTCAAAAGGCCATTGACGTTTCGTTCCGGAAGCGCTCACAGAAAAAGAACCAGCGCAAGCCCATCTCAAACCAGCCGTTGAGCCGAAAGACGCTTATGACGATCCGGGCTGCGGAAACTGCCTTTGTCAAGTGGTGCAGGAAAAACCGGTATACAACGCTCCACCCCGACCTGTCTATCCCGAAGAATGCCAGGATGGGTAAACGTACGATCTTGCAGCCCACCGCCCTAAAGGTTCTGTTTAGCGTAGACACCCGCACCTACTATGGAAAGCTGGTATTTGATGAATATATCTACGCCTACCGCTTTGCAGTTGCGACCGGCCTGCGCCCCGGGGAGCTGATTGGTCTCTGGTATGGTGACATCAAGGGGAACACGGTCAACCTTCGGCGCAGCATCAATGTGCACCGGGAGCAGACCACCGGAAAGAATGAAAACGCCATCCGCTCTTTTGACATGGGCAAGGAAGCACGGGATGCCTATGAGGCGCAGGTACAGCTCCTAAAGTCTCAAGGCATACTGCTAAACTACAATACGCCGCTGTTTCAGATTCCGTCAGAGCATACGCTCTATCGCCGCTGGGAATCGTATCAGGAAGCAAACGGGCTTGAGCCGAAAGTCTCACTTTACGAGCTGCGGCACACCTTTGTTAGCGTTGAATCAAGCGTCCTGACTGACAGCCAGCTAAAAATGCTGGTTGGTCACAGCAAGAACATGGATACTTCCGGCGTGTACCATCATGAATTGCAGGGCCAGCGAGAAGATTTGGCGGCTGCAACGACCGCTGCATTCAGGAAGGCTCAAGGGTGATTCTGGTAACACATTTGGTAACACTCTTTTTTCTAAATGTCAAAAAACGAATCGGGCATAACCCAACAAATCCGTATTATTCCTTCGTCCTTTCGTGCATCCCAGATGAATTTTTGACGACAATCCATCATTTTTAATTGTTCGACTCCCATCGCCTCCACCAACATAAAAGCCACCTGAAAACTTACGTTTTTCAGGTGGCTTTTGCTATATCTGCTATTCTGTTACGCCAGATCCGGCAGGATATCCGACCACAGAGCCTGCTCCTGCCGCAAGGCATCAAAGCAGCAGTCCAGATATATTTTGTTGACCGCGGCAAAAATGGTGCTGCGCAGCAGCAGACGCTCGTCGTTGAGCGTAGTCTCCGGCTGGGCTGTCTTGCCGCCGAACACCACGGAAAGACTAGTCTCTAACTCCTCGCAGAAGATATCGTAGGCTGTCCCGGCGGAGCAGTGCTCCCGCTGCATTTTGAACAGAGTGTCGATGTTTTCGATCGAGAGCACGGTCTTGGAGACTGCAATGTACATCAGGGATGCGATCTGATCCCGGGTGTATTTTTTGCGGATGGGGTGATCCACCACCCCTTTTTTGACATAATTGCTTACCATGGACGGGGTCAGTTCTACCCCGCAGAAGCTGCGGAAGTAGCCGTTGACGAACTGCACCGTCTGGTCCAGATACAGCCCTACCGAGGGAAGATCGTTGTACCGGGGCAGGGCAAAGCCCGCAGCACACGCCGCAACGCGGAGTTTGGTTTCAGCTTTCATAGTATCTTGTTCCGTTCATGCTCCTGCACTTTTTGCAAGCAGGAACGTTGTTTTTGTGCAAAGGCAGAGCAATTGCTTTCCGCAAAAGTACTTCTGCCTGTGAAATAGTATACCGCATTTTGGAAAATTGGTCAACGGGCAATGAAAACTTTGTAAAAGAATTTGAGAAAACAGTTGACAGGGTTTTGAAAAACTGATATGATGGTCACGGACAAAGGAATGACTGCGGCGTGCGCCGCTTGAAAATGGAGAAAAATATGAAAAGCAAAATCGTTGTAGATTCCTCTGCAAATGTGTACGAGCTCCCCGATGTGGGTTTTGCCTGCGTGCCGCTGAAGATCCTGACCGACGAGCAGGAGTATGTGGACACCGCAGAGGTGGATGCCCCCGCGCTGGCTCAGATGATGCGCACCTATAAGGGCCGCACCAGCACCTCCTGCCCCAACATCTCGGACTGGATGGCTGCCTACGAGGGCGCAGACGAGGTGTATGTTGTAACCATTACCGGTACGCTGTCCGGTGCCTATAACGCTGCACTGCTGGCGGGCGAGGAGTACGAGCAGAGCCACGAGGGCGCGCGGGTCTTTGTGCTGGACAGCCTGTCTACTGGTGCGGAGTCCCGGCTGCTGGTGGAGCGTCTGGCGGCGCTGATCAAGGCAGGCAAGCCCTTTGATACCGTATGTGAGGAGATCCGGGCGTACCATGAGCACACCCATCTGCTGTTTGCGCTGGAATCTCTGGCAAACCTTGCCCGCAATGGCCGCGTGAAGCCCGCTGTGGCTGCTGTGGCGCGGATGCTGGGTATCCGGGTTATCGGGCAGGCCAGCGATGCCGGTGATCTGGAGGTTCTTTGCAAGACCCGCGGCGAGCACGGCGCACTGGAGCGCATGGTGCTGGAAATGAAGGCGCACGGCCTGACCAACGGCCGGGTGCACATCGACCACTGCTGCAATGCTGCCGCTGCGGAGCGGCTGAAGCACATGGTCCATGCGGTGTTCCCGGAGGCCAAGGTGGAGGTAGGCAGCTGCGGCGCGCTGTGCAGCTACTACGCGGAGTACGGCGGCCTGATGGTGGGCTACGAGGATAACGAAGCACCCACCGTCTGAGCGGAAAATATGATACTATGATTTCGATTCACCGGGGCATCTGCGGACGCTCCGGTGAACTTTTTTATAAGGAATAAAGGCGGCCGGCACGCCGGTGTACCCGACACCAAAAGCTTGCAAAGGGGGAAAAACCGCGTTATACTTAACCGTATTAGAAACACGGAAAGGGGAGATGGTATGCTGTTCCGATTGCCGATCGTCAAATTTTTCAACCGCATCCTCAACCGCATCACGGTTACGGTGGTGCTGGTGGCGCTGCAGCTTGCATGGCTGGCGTGGGTGTTTTTTGCCCTCACCACCGGCACGGCGCGGGTGTGGGTCACCGGGGTGCTCAACGGGTTAAGCCTGCTGATCATTCTGTATCTGGTGCGCAAGGATGAAAACAGCGCCTATAAGGTGGGTTGGATCGCCCTCATCGGGCTGTTGCCGCTGCTGGGCGGGGCACTGTATCTGGCCTTTGGCAACAAGCGGCCCTCCCGCCGTCTGCGCAGCAAAATGCAGGCGGTGGAGCAGGCGCACCGGGCAGACCGCGCCCAGCAGCCCGGACAGACCGCCGGGCTGTGCGATGAAAACCGGGGCGTGAGCCGCTACCTGACCCAATACGGCTGCTATCCTGCATGGAAGAACACCACCGCCCGGTATTTTTCCTGCGGTGAGGCCATGTACCCGGCATTGCTGGCCGACCTTGAAAAGGCAGAGAAGAGCATCTTTCTGGAGTTTTTTATCATCAGTCAGGGCAAGATGTGGCAGGGCGTGGAGGACATTCTGCGGCGCAAAGCGGCGCAGGGGGTGGACGTGCGGCTGATCTACGATGACTTCGGCAGCCTGCTGGGTCTGCCCAAGGACTTTGTGGTGCGCATGGAGCGGGCGCATATCCGCTGCATCCCCTTTAACCCGGTGGTGCCGCTGCTCTCGCTGGTGATGAACCACCGCGACCACCGCAAGATCGTAGTCATTGACGGTACGGTGGCCTACACCGGCGGCGTGAATCTGGCAGATGAGTATATCAATGCGGAGCAGCGCTTTGGCTACTGGAAGGATGCAGCCCTGCGTGTGGAAGGCGACGCCGCGTGGAACTTTACGGTGATGTTCCTCAACTTCTGGAACGCCTTCCGCCCCAGCGAGACGGATTATGATGCATTTCGTCCCATGCCGCTGGTGACGCCGGTATCGGACGGCATCGTGCAGCCCTACGCGGACAGCCCGCTGGACGAGGAACCGATGGCTGAGACGGTGTACCTGAACATCCTTGCGCAGGCACAGCGGTATGTTTATATCTACACGCCCTACCTTGCCGTGGGCGAGGAAATGCTGGACGCACTGAAAAACGCGGCCAAGCGCGGGGTGGACATCCGGCTGGTGCTGCCGGGCATCCCGGACAAAAAGCTGGTGTTCCGGCTGAGCCGGTCGTACTATCTGCCGCTTTTGAGGGCAGGTGTACGCATTTACGAATATACGCCCGGCTTTCTGCATGCCAAGTGCTGGGTAAGCGACGATGTAACTGCCGTAGTGGGCAGCATCAACATGGACTACCGCAGCCTGTTCCTACACTTTGAGTGCGGTGTACTGCTGCAAAAGAACAGTCAGGTGGCAGTTCTGCGGGACGATGTACGGGCCACGCTGCCGCAGTGCCGCGAGATACAGGTGACGGAATGCCGCACCAGCCTGCCCGGCACGGTGCTGGACAGTGTGCTGCGGCTGCTGAGCCCCTTGATGTGATAAAAACTCCCTTTCCGGGTAAACTAGCCCAAAAGCCCCTTTACGATGGGGGCAGGAAAGGGAGCGTTTATTATAATGAAAAAGATACCTCGCATGATCCTGGGCTGCACGCTGGCGGCAGCTCTGGCCCTGACCGCCTGCAGCCGAAGCGATTCCGGTTCCTCCGGCAGCATGAGCACGAACATGGGCGGCAGTTCATCGCAGACGGGGCAGGCAGGCCAGAACGCTGCATACCGCACCGGCCTTGGCATCCTGACCGAAGCGTCTGATCAGGAACGCGCGGGCAAGATCGATACCATCGCAGCTGCCGTTCTGCTGGATGCCGAGGGCAGGGTGGCAGATGTGATGCTGGACGAGGTGGAGATCTCGGTCACGGGGGACAGCACCGGCAAGGTGACGATGCCCACCGACAATCGCACCAAGCGCCAGAAGGGCGATGATTACCCGCTGGCGGCGGTGTCCTCGCTGAAAAAGGGCTGGGCAGAGCAGGCGGATGCTTTTGGCAATTATCTTACCGGCAAAACCCCGGATGAGGTGAAGAAGCTTGCCACCGACGATGACGGCAAGCCGAAGGATGCTGATCTGCTCTCCACCTGCACCATTGCGGTGGACGGCTATCGGGATGCTGTGGTGCGCGCCTGCGAGAATGCAAAGGCAGTCGGCTCGGCCCGCGGCGACCGCGCTGTGCTGGGCGTGTCAGTGCGCAATGACACCAAGGAACTGACCGCCGACGATGACCACGATGTGACCGCGCAGGTGGACATCACAGTGGCAGCCCTGACGCTGGATGCTGACGGCCGTGTGACCGGTGCAGTGGCGGATGTGGCAGAGCCTGCCCTTACCGTGGGCGCGGATGGTACGGTGTCGGCACCGGAGATGGTCAAAACCAAGGTGGAACTGGGCGACAGCTACGGGATGCGCGGGGCATCCAGTCTGGACAAGGAATGGTACGAGCACAGCGAGGGCTGGTGCGATTACCTGAAGGGCAAGACCCGTACTGAGATCGCAGGCATCCCGGACGATGGTTCGGATGCCGACCTTGCGGCACTGTGCACCATCTCGGTGACGGAGCTGCAGAAGGCTGCGCTGGCGGCGTTTGCGGAAGAGTAAAGCGGAGAAAAGAGGAAAGGCGCAAAGCTTTTCCTCTTTTCTTTGTGCAATCAGACCAAAGAATTGGCGCAGAAAAGCCTTGAAAAAGACGAACTGCACTAACTTTTGCATTTCCTCTTGCCAAATGACTGCAAACGCGCTATTCTATAGTCACAGTTTAACGCTTTAGCATGATAAAATGCTAAACCGAGAGGGAGCACATTTGGGAAACAAAAAAGGGAGGAACCTTTTATGAAACGTCTTGTCTCTGCTTTTCTGGCTGGTG